>Ga0137418_10002838_pt2 | contig 11664 bp, 9 predicted proteins | sample CZODoug3_1_2_16f_FD_122242 | JGI IMG/M metagenome (GOLD analysis project Ga0137418, IMG submission 122242) | Vadose zone soil fungal communities from Angelo Coast Range Reserve, California, USA - CZODoug3_1_2_16fungal (Hybrid Assembly) | ecosystem: Environmental > Terrestrial > Soil > Vadose... | reverse complement strand
CGAGTGGACATCGAAGCCGAGATCGAATCGGTCAAGCAGGTCCAAGCACAGGTCGCCTGAGCCGCGGACGGCGAGGGCCGCAATTGGGCCCTCGCTTCGGTCTCCGAGCACATCGCGTCAACGGATCGGACACACGCATGTCATCGCGACTTTCCGGGAAGGTCTGCATCATCACTGGCACGGGCGGGAGCATCGGCCGCGAAGCCGCAAGGACGTTCGCTCGAGAAGGCGCCCTGGTCGTCGGGTGTGATCTGACCGTCGATGCGGCGCAGGCCACCATGGAGATGGTCCGGTCGGCAGAAGGCACGATGGTTTCCCTGCAACCGTGCCATCTCACGAGGCCAGCCGACTGTCAGGCGCTGGTCGATTTCGCCGTCGGCACGTTCGGCCGGATCGACGTGTTGTTCAACAATGCCGCGATGGCGTACTTCAACTGGATCGAAGACATCACCGATGAAGAGTGGGATCGCGATCGCCGGGAAGAGGTGGACCTGGTGTTCTACCTCACGCGCGCGGCGTGGCCGCATCTGAAAGCGAGCCACGGCGTGATCGTGAACACCGGATCGTTGAACGGTCTCCTCAGCTTCAAGACGCTCCCCTCGTTGGCCCATACGACGGCCAAGGCGGGCGTGATCGCCATGACGCGGCAGCTCGCGATGGAGGGGCGAGAACACGGTATTCGCGCGAATTCGATTTCCCCGGGGTTGATCGAAACGAACCAGACCCGAGAGCAGCTGAAGGATCCAGAGTGGGCAGCGTCGATGCTCGGCAAGACGCTGTTGGGTCGCCTCGGCCGACCGGAGGAAGTGGCGGACGTCGCGCTGTTTCTGGCCTCGAACGAGAGTTCCTATGTCACGGGCACCGATATCGTGGTCGACGGCGGCATGAAAGTCTGGTGATCACCGATGTCTGGCGTAGAGCGGTCGGGCGCGTGTGCGCTTGTGAGGAAAACCATTGAGCAGCATATCGACCTTGCTCATCCGCAATCTTGAAGATGTCTTCGGTGAAAACGACGCCGTCCGTCGACGGGCAGCAATCGATGAGATCTTCACCGAAGACTGCGTGTTCTACGAGCCCAGAGGCACCTGCCGTGGCCGCGACGAGATCCATCGGATCGCCGGCGCGATCAAGGCGACTCACCCCGACTTTCGGTATCGGCCCATTGCCCCGCCAGAGGAATTGGGCGATGGCGGGCGGGTCCAATGGGTATCGGGCCGACCCGGTGAAGCGCCAGAGTACGCGGGGACCGACTTCATCATTGCCAGGGACGGCCGGATTGCCGCCGTGTATCTCTTTTTCGACAAGCTATCCTGAACTGGCGTGAAAAAGATCGGCTTTCTCTCCTTCGGGCACTGGACACCAGAGCCGTACTCTGACGTACGCACAGCGTCGAATGCGCTTCTGCAGTCGATCGAGCTCGCGGTAGCCGCCGAAGAACTGGGCCTCGATGGCGCGTATTTCCGCGTGCACCACTTCGCACGCCAGCTCGGCTCGCCGTTCCCGCTCCTCGCCGCCGTGGGCGCGCGCACGAAGAAGATTGAGATCGGAACAGCCGTCATCGACATGCGCTACGAAAACCCGATGTACATGGCCGAGGATGCTGGTGCCGCGGACATCATCGCTGGTGGGCGTCTGCAACTGGGCATCAGCCGCGGATCACCGGAACAGGTGATCGACGGCTGGCGGTATTTCGGCTATGCGCCGCGTGACGGCGAGACGGAGGCCGACATGGCGCGGCGCCAGGCCGAAGTGTTTCTCGAACTGCTGAAGGGCGAGGGCTTCGCAGAACCCAACCCGCGGCCCATGTTTCCCAATCCGCCGGGGCTGCTGCGCCTCGAGCCCTATTCAGAAGGATTGCGCGAGCGGATCTGGTGGGGTTCGAGTTCCAACGCGACGTCCACGTGGGCCGCGAGACTGGGCATGAATCTTCAGAGTTCGACGCTCAAAGATGATGAGACCGGCGAGCCGCTGCACGTACAGCAACGCAAGCAGATTGAAGCCTATCGTGAGGCGTGGAAGGACGCCGGACACCGGCGTGAGCCACGCGTGTCTGTCAGCCGCAGCATCTTCGCGCTCGTGGACGACCGCGACCGGGCGTACTTCGGTCGCGACGCCCGCGACCGGGACCAGGTCGGCTACATCGACGCGAACACGCGGGCCATCTTTGGTCGCTCGTACGCCGCGGAACCCGAGGTGCTGGTGAAGGAACTCGCGGGCGACGAGGCTATCAAGGTCGCCGATACGTTGCTCCTCACGATCCCGAACCAGTTGGGTGTGGACTACAACGCCCACGTGCTCGAAAGCATCCTCAAGTACGTCGCCCCGGAACTTGGCTGGCGCTGACCGCAAACGCTGGTGATGGCGCCGATCTAGTTTTGGCGAAGGACAGGCGGGCCGGTCGCGCGTCGAAGCGGAGGCAGATTGATTTTCTGATAGCTATAGCTGCGAAGTCTCACTCCTCTTACCTGGTCAGCGAGCTGCGGTTGCCGTCCCGCCGCCCACCGGCTTGAACCGCTGGACCCGCCGACCGTCCAGCGACTCCGCAACGTAGAGATTGCCTTTCGAATCTACGGCAATACCGTGCGGGCTGGCGATGCCCCCCAATTGGTGGCTGCCCGGGCGGCCGAACTGCGACAGTTCCTTCCCAGAGACTCGATCGAAGACCCGAATGAGTTTGTCGCTGAAATCGCCGACGTACATGTACTTCTGGGCAGCGTCACGCGAGAAGGCGAGCGACCCTGCCCCGCCGTTGCCCGTATAGGGAGCCCGGAAGACGAGCGGCGTGGGAATATTTCGTTTGAAGGTACCCGTCTTGTCGAAGACCTGGATGCGATCGCCGTTGCGGTCGCACACGTACAGCAAGCCGTCATTTCCCATCACGACGCAGTGCACGATATCCACGAACACGCCGCCCACGCCCGCGGCGGCCTCGGCCGTCGTGCCCTGGCGCCCCCACTGCCGTAGGAACTTGCCGGTCTTATCGAAGACGACGACGCGCTTGTTGCCGTAGCCGTCGGAGACGAACACCTCGCCGTTCACCGGGTCCACGGCGACCAGGGTCGGAGAATAGAACGCGACTGGGCTCGCGTTCAGGAAGCGGGATTTCAGCGTGCCGTCCGCGGAGTCGACTTTGCCCTTGACGCCGATCTGCAGCAACAGCTTGCCGTCGCGGGAGTATTTCTGGATGAAACCGTCGCCGTTGCCGGCGATCCAGACATTTCCCTGTGCATCGAAGGAGCATCCGTGCAGCGCCTCCGCCATCACCTGACGATCGCCCCAGGAGTTCACGACGTTGCCCGTCTGGTCGAATTCCATGACTGGCGGCGCGGCTTGCGCGATTTCCGAAATTCCCGGGTACAAGTTGGCGCGCGACAGGACGAAGATGTGGTCGTTCGCATCAACGCACACGCCGCCGAGCTCTCCCGTGACCCACCGCTCGGGCAGCGGCTTGGGCCACGACGGATCGACCTCGAACCGTGGGCCGTTGAGGGCGGGTCGCGCGGACTGCGCACTCACCTCCATCGAGCGCCAGAACGGCGAGAAAAGGACCACCGCCGCAATCAGCGCCAACGCCCCTACGCACCTTTTCGTTGTCACTGAGCCCTCCCGAGTTGCCGAAGATGGAGCGACCGAGGTGCGAGCGTGCCAGCAGCGGAACCGTTCAGACCGGGACGTGAAGGATCGTCGACAGCCTAAGGTAGAAGACCGTGAATTATCGGCCCAGTCTTGGTACTCGTCAAGCTGGTTTCTGGTCGGCAGTGGGCCGAGCCGTCGAATTCGGGTCGCCCTCATCCCGCCCGACGAACACAACCGGTCCAGGCGCAGGCGTATCAACAATGCGCGTACCGATGCTGGCCGCGCGTCGATAGCAGACCAGTAACGCTCGAATTCGCGTGCATCACGGCGGTGGCGGAGGTCTATACTCCGCCCGAAGTGCACATCTCGAGTCTCGGCATCGTCCGGGCGGCGGCGGTCCGCCGTTTGAGGATTTTCGTCGCGTTGCCGGGCTCGTCACGAGCGCTCCGAGTTCCTGCGGCGTCCCCGTAATCGCCACGCCGCTCATCGCCGTACCTCGAGTGATGCAGCCGTTCGACGGAATCGGAGATAAGGGGGCTGAGATGATGAAGCTCGCGGGAATCTTACTGATCGTGATCTGCCTCTTGCTCGCGCCTGCTGGCGCGTGGGCCCAGGGCACCGGCGCCGCCAGCATTGCGGGCGTGGTGCATGACGCGTCGGGCGCGGTATTACCCGGCGTGGTGATCGAAGCCACAAGCCCCGCGTTGATCGAAAAGGCCCGCTCCGCCGTCACCGACGGGCGAGGCCTGTATCTCATCGCCGATCTGCGCCCCGGGAAGTACGACGTGACCTTCACCATCCCCGGCTTTTCGACCGTCAAACGGGAAGGCATCGAGTTGACGGTGGGCTTCACGGCGACGGTCAATGCCGACCTGGCAGTGGGCACGCTTGAAGAAACGATCACCGTGTCGGGCGGCGCTCCGATCGTGGACACGCGGACGGTCATTCAGCGGACCACACTCCCGAGCGCCACGCTGGATGCGCTTCCACTCGCGAGAAATTCGAACAACCTTGCCGACCTCCTCCCCCAGGTCGTTCAGGTCGTGGCGGTTGGCGGCGGCATCGAGGGCGAGACGCCTGGAGCGCTGTCGGTCAACGGTGGCAATCCCTTTGAGATCAACGTCCTGCAGGACGGCATGAACCTCCAGGTGCTGTCCATGGGCACGACCAGCTTCAATCCGTACGCCCTGCAGGAAATCGGCATGGAGACCGCCGCCCGCTCCGCCGAGATGTACACCGCCGGTGTCGGGTTCAACATCGTTCAACTCGACGGCGGCAACACGTTCAGCGGCAGCGGCGGCTACATCTGGGGCTCTCACCACCTGCAGCAGAGCAACCTGACGGACACGCTGCGCGCCCGCGGCCTGACCGCAACCCCGTCGCTCAAACAATTTTTCGACGTGGGCTTCGGGATGGGAGGGCCGATCAAGAAGGACAAGCTGTGGTTCCATGTGGCCGTCCGCGACTGGAAAACTGCCCGGTACTTCGCTGGCAACTATTACAACCTGACGCCGCATACCTTGCTCTACACACCGGATCCCAGTCGGCCGGGCTACTCGACCGATTTCTACCGCAACCTCAATCTCCGCCTGACGGGGCAGGCCTCGGCGAAGGACAGGGTGACGGGCCACCTCACGTACGACAACAACTGCGACTGCGACATCAGGGGAAGCGGGACCATCGAGCCCTCAGCCAACATCAACCAGTACTACAGACCGATGATTCGAGGGGTGTTCACTTGGAGCCGGCCGCAGACCAATCGGCTGCTGTACGAGGCGGGAGCGGCGGCAGTGATGTCGACTCTCGACGTCCAGCGAGTGGCATCTGCCGGGGTCACGGAGAACGACATCGGTGTCGTTGACACAGGGCTTGGCATCACCTATGGCTCGCGCGTCGGAGCCGCATCTACGTTCCCCACGCACAATTGCTGCTATGGGGTGGGATTCAAGGGCAGGATGTACAACCAGCGGTTTGCGGCGTCCTACGTCACCGGGACGCATGCGTTGAAGGTCGGCTTTACCCATGAATTCTTCACCATCAATCCGGGCGGGGACCCGCGTGCGAACGACATCAACATGATCAACCAGGGCGTGCAGTACACCTTCAGGAACCAGGTGCCCCAGTCGGTCACGATCTATGCAACCCCTGTCGGGTGGACGACCAGTTCGACGCTCTATGGGGCCTTCGTGCAGGATCGGTGGACCCACCGGCGGGTGACCATGGACCTGGGGCTGCGGTTCGATACGTTCAGCGCTGTGGCAAATGCTCAGTCGCTTGGGGCGGGCTACTTCGTGCCCGCACGCAGCTACCCGGAGGTGCGTGACGTGCCGAACTGGAAGAATGTCAATCCGCGGCTTGGGGGCTCCTACGATCTGTTTGGTACCGGCCGGACGGCGTTGAAGGCGTCATTTGGCCGGTACTCCACCGGAACCTCGTCGAAGGGGAACAATGGGTATGCGCTCATTCAACCCATTCAACGTACGTCCATGCAAGCGAGCCGCACATGGAACGACAGCACCTACGGTCCTGGTGATCCTCGTACGGGCAACCTGAAACCTGACTGCGTCCTCGGCCCCTCGAATCCGGCCGCCAACGGCGAATGCGGGAGGCTGTCGGACCAGAACTTTGGTGGAACGTCGACCACGAGCTTGAACTATGGCGACGACGCGCTGAGGGGATTCAACAGCGCGCAGCCGTTCTACTGGCAGGGCTCGGTGTCGATGGATCACGAGATCCGGTCGGGGCTGTCGCTGACGGTCAACTACAACCGGACCGTGTATGGCAACCTGAACGTCACCGACAATCTGGCGGTGGCACCGGCCGATTTCGACCCGTACTGCATTACCGCGCCGGTGGATGCCCGCCTCCCGAGCGGCGGCGGGAACCAGATCTGCGGGCTCTACGACATCAAGCCGGAGAAGTTCGGCCTGGTGAACAATCTGGTGTCGATGGCGGGGCCCGGGAGGCAGCCCTCGACGGTCTTCAACGGCGTTGACGTTCTCACGCGGATGCGGTTTGGGCGCGGCACGCAGATTCAAGGGGGCGTGAGCACCGGGCGATCGGTGACCGACACCTGCTTCGTGGTGGATTCCCCGCAGCAGACCTATCAGTGTCACGTCAGTCCGACGTGGGCCTCGGGGACGCGGCTCAAGTTCATGGTCCTCTACCCGCTGCCCTGGAAATTGCGGGCCAGCACGATCTACCAGAATCTGCCTGGGATTACCCAGCAGGCGACCCTGGCGGTCAGCAACGCGCTGATAGTGCCCACGCTCGGTCGGAACCTGGGGTCGTGTGCAGGCGCGGCGACCTGTACGAACAGTGTCACGGTGAACCTGATCCAGCCCGGCACCGCCTTCGAGCCTCGGATCAACCAGATGGACTTCCGTCTGTCCCGGAACTTTCCCATGGGACGGTACAAACTCGACGCGAATCTCGACGTCTTCAACCTGCTCAACACGAGTTCCGTCATCGACGCGAACTTTGCGTACGGGTCGAAGTGGTTGAACCCGGTTCAGATTCTCGCCGCGCGTATGGCGAAATTCTCGGTGCAAGTCCGCTTCTGAGTTCGAAACTTCGATCGGCATCGCACGACCGGCATCTGAAAGTGCTCGTATGCCCATCGCGTGCGCAGAGCAGCACTCTGCGAGCCCGCGGATTCACGAAGATGATGGTCTCTTTGGGGATCCTCGCAACAGAGCGGCCCCACGCGATCTACACGTCTTTTCGTGCTACACGTGTTTACGTGGCAGATAACCAAGATATAACCCTGAGCTTGCCCCGGGTGTTATTGAAACGTGTCAAGCGTATAGCCGCTGACCGCGATACGTCGGTGTCGGCTCTGATGGCTGAGGCACTGGGCCGTTTGGCGGATGAGGACCGTCGCTATTCTGCTGCGCGAAAGCGCGCCTTGGCGGCGTTGAGATCGGCTCGCTCCTTAGGCACTCAAGGACGCCGAACGTGGTCCCGCGACGAGCTCCATGAGCGCTGAGGCGCAACGCGAGTTCGTCGACGCCAACGTCCTCGTCTACGCGTTCGATTCATCGGCCGAACGGAAACAGCAAGCAGCGCAACAGCTACTCGAGCGACTATGGGAGAACAGCACGGGATGCCTCAGTGTCCAGGTGCTCCAGGAATTCTTCGTGACGGTCACGAAGAAGGTCGCCAAGCCGCTGCCAGTGGAAGATGCCAAGGCGCGTACCCGCGAGTTCGCGGCCTGGTTTACCGGCGAATTGTGATCCGCCGTAATGCAATACGAGAATTTTCGCAACGCGTTTCCCTGCGACGAAGGTCCGCACCATCTCCTGCGCGATCGCGATCACGCCTTCCCCGGGCTCTCCGGATCGCGATCCCAATTACGCGCTGAGGCTGCGGGGTGGCGCGCTTCCTGCTCGGTCCCGCGGCCGGAGGAGTACCATCATGAAGCGAGCGGCCGTCATCAGTCTGTGCCTCGTCTCGGTTGCGCTGATCGTCGCGTGCAACCGGCACGACGAGCAGGCGGACACCAGCAAGAAGAGCATTGTCGATCTGGCCATCCATCCTCCTGCGCCGGTCGTGCCGACCCCGGTCGTTGTGACCGGATGCCTGATGGGGGCCGGGACTGAATTCATTATCGCAACGCCCGACAGGTCCCAAGAGGGCAGCAACATCGTCTACGAGCTGACGAACGCTGGGGATCAGCTTATCGTGCTGGTCGGGCAGAAGGTGCGCGTCACCGGCGAGGCCGAGCCGATTCAGGTTGCGGAAGTCCGCGAATTGACGCCGGCCACGCCTGCTACCGCGGCCACGTCTGGAAAGGCGCAGGCGAAGGTCGCCGCCGTTGAAGACACCAAGCTCCACCTCCAACGGATGACGGTCACGTCGGTTGCCGGAACAGGAGACCGCTGCACACCTGCGCCCCTGTGAGATAGCGTCCGGTCCCTCACCGTTCCGGTTCATCGCGGCGGTCCTGGTCCTGATCGCCGCGGCGGCCACCTTCGCTTTCGCGCAGGCGCAGGCGAGTATCAAGAAGATTCTAGCAATCCGCCCCACCGCGATCGAGCACGGCGCCTGTTGTGCTCGAGCGCGCGTCCCCGAAAAACCGAGATTTCGCGATCGTTCCTCAGCGCGGAGCATAGGAAGTCCGCTGCTTCGCGGGATTCTTTGGCCAGCGCCGTAACGGACCTTCGGTACATGCGTTGCCGACTACCAGAGCGCCTTCTCGTCGCGTCGTGGCATGCAGAGGTATTCATGTGACAGGCCGGGCTATCGAATCCTTCTCGACCCGCGCGGGCAACTGGGCAGGAAGCACCTCGGCGTTCCTTGGCTCGGTGCTGCTCGTCGTCGATACCGACGTGGAGTTTTTCGCGAAGATTGCCCACGGAATCCGCCAGCCGCTGTCGCCGATGCAGTCGGCGCTGCAGCTCTTGAAAAAGTGCGAGGACACGCACGTTCGCGAGCATGCGCACCGCACGATCGAGCGGCAGATCGACCACATGACTCTCGAACGCGGCAGCCGCTTCGTCGTGTCGTTGCCACCGCCGATGGTGGCGAATCACGTGATCACGTCGGCCGCGCGCCTCTTGCCGCAATCGCAACGCTGAAGGGAGTGCTCACATGGCAACTGCAATCGCAACCGAAACACGCACCGACGCGCAGATCCAGGCCGACGTGCTGGCTGAGCTGAAGTGGGAACCGCGCGTCCAGGCAAACGAGGTCGGCGTCTCCGTCAAGAACGGTATCGCCACGCTGACAGGCCGGGTTGATTCTTACACCAAGAAATGGGCAGCTGAAGAAGCGGCGCACCGCGTGCGCGGCGTCAAGGCGGTCGCCAACGACATCGAGGTCAAGCTGCCCGGCAGTTCCGAACGAACTGACGAGGACATCGCCGAGGCCGTGGTGCGCGCGCTCGAATGGGACGCGTTCGTGCCGATCGACAAGCTCGACGTCACGGTAACCAAGGGATGGGTGACGCTCAAGGGCGATGTCGAGTGGCAGTACCAGAAGGAAGACGCCGAGCGCGTGGCGCGGCGCACGGTCGGCGTGATCGGCGTCGGCAACCTGATCGTCGTGAGGCCGCGCGTGACGCCTACCGACCTCAAGAAGAAGATCGAAGAGGCGCTTCGCCGCACGGCGGAAACCGACGCCCAGCGCATCACGGTCGAGGTCGACGGCGGCAGGGTCACGCTGAAGGGCACCGTGCGTTCCTGGGCCGAGCGGCAGGAAGCCGAGCGCGCCGCATGGGCAGCGCCCGGAGTCATCTCGGTCGACAACCGGATCACGATCGCCTACTAACCACTCGTTCGGATCATTCGAACGTTCGAATCGTAACCACGAGGGCACGCCTTCGTGTTCTTCGTGGTTATGGCCCGAACGTTCCGAACGACAGAGATGGAGTTGAGCAATGAGCAAGGTCATTGGCATCGATCTGGGCACGACCAATTCGGTCGTTGCGGTCCTCGAAGGCAATGAACCCGTCGTCATTCCAAACCAGGAAGGGAGCCGGACGACGCCGTCGGTCGTCGCTTTCACGAAGGATGGCGACATCCTGGTGGGCCAGGTCGCCAAGCGACAGGCAATCACCAACCCCGAGAACACGGTGTTCTCCATCAAGCGCTTCATGGGACGGCGGTACAGCGAGGCCCGGGAAGAGATCAAGCTGGTGCCGTACAAGGTTGTCGAGGGCAGGAACGGCGACGCGCGCGTCGAGATCCGCGGCAAGCAGTATTCGCCGCAGGAGATTTCCGCCGCGATTCTCAGGAAACTGAAGGAAGCCGCCGAGGGCTACCTCGGACAGACCGTCACGCAGGCGGTCATCACGGTTCCCGCCTATTTTAACGACAGCCAGCGACAGGCCACGAAAGACGCCGGCAGGATTGCCGGGCTCGACGTGCAGCGCATCATCAATGAACCGACGGCCGCGTCGCTGGCCTACGGTCTCGACAAAAAGAAAGACGAACAGATCTCGGTCTACGACCTCGGCGGCGGCACGTTCGACATGTCGATCCTCGATCTCGGTGAGGGCATATTCGAGGTCAAGGCCACCAACGGCGATACCCATCTCGGCGGCGACAACTTCGATCAGCGCGTGGTCGACTGGATCGCGGAGGAATTCAAGAAGGATCACGGCATTGACCTGCGGAAGGACCGGATGGCGCTGCAACGGCTGCGCGAATCGGCGGAGAAAGCGAAGATCGAGCTCAGCTCCGTCATTCAGACGGACATCAACCTGCCGTTCATCACCGCCGACGCGACCGGCCCGAAACACCTGACGATGACGCTGACCAGGGCGAAGCTCGAATCGCTCGTCGCGGATCTGATCGAACGCACGACGCCGCCATCGCAGAACGCGATGAAGGACGCCGGTGTCACGGCGAAGGACATCGACGAGGTCGTGCTCGTCGGTGGCCAGACGCGCATGCCGAAGGTCCAGGAGCACGTCACACAACTCTTCGGGAAAGAGCCGCACAAGGGCGTCAACCCCGACGAAGTCGTCGCCATCGGCGCCGCGATCCAGGGCGGTGTCCTCTCGGGCGACGTCAAGGGCGTCGTCCTGCTCGATGTCACCCCCCTCTCGCTCGGCGTCGAGACGATGGGCGGTGTGATGACCGTCCTGATTCCGCGTAACACGAAGATCCCGGCCAGGAAGACTGAGACATTCAGCACCGCCGCGGACAACCAGTCGTCGGTTGAGATTCATGTGCTCCAGGGCGAGCGTCCGCTCGCGAAAGACAATCGCACGCTCGGCCGGTTCCATCTGACCGGCATTCCGCCGGCGCCGCGGGGGGTACCGCAGATCGAAGTCATCTTCGACCTCGACGCCAACGGCATCCTGACGGTGTCGGCGAAGGACATGTCGACCGGCAAGTCGCAGCAGATCACTGTGACAGCGTCCTCCGGCCTCAGCAAGGAGGAGGTCGAGCGCATGGTCAAGGACGCCGAATCGCACGCGTCCGAGGACGCCCGGAAGCGCGAGGAGATCGAGGTCAGGAACGCGACCGACGCGCTCGTGTACTCGGCACAGCACGCGCTCGCCGAGCACGGCACGAAGCTGTCTGCCGACGAACGCGCGTCGGTGGAAAAGGCGCTCGACGCAGCTCGCGATGCACTGCA
>Ga0137418_10005448_pt1 | contig 11670 bp, 17 predicted proteins | sample CZODoug3_1_2_16f_FD_122242 | JGI IMG/M metagenome (GOLD analysis project Ga0137418, IMG submission 122242) | Vadose zone soil fungal communities from Angelo Coast Range Reserve, California, USA - CZODoug3_1_2_16fungal (Hybrid Assembly) | ecosystem: Environmental > Terrestrial > Soil > Vadose... | reverse complement strand
TGACCGATGCGGCTAAAGCGAGATTTTTCGTCATAACTCTGTTTCCTTGTCGTGTCGGATTCCCCCATCGCCCGGAATTGCGCATCGCGGCATATCGAACGCCTATGCGCGTGACACTGGTATGGGCTCGCAATCCGCCGGCACCATTAAATTATGCTTTAGAATTAGTACCTTGACGCGGGGAACGAAGAGCTCACTTGCGTGCGATGAGAGGCGAGGGCGCGGGGGAAATCAGTTGGTGTGTAGCGTCGTCTTTGGACACCGCGTCTTCCAACGCGTGCCGATGATTCAGCGTTCAAGCGCTGGCATGGTGACTTCTACGCTGTCCCGAAAAGGCCCGCGCTCGTGTCGATCAGGCGGCGCTACAAAACGCCGTGCATTGCGCAATTATTTTCCGGGCGGAGTGTAGGCACTGGCAGCTCGGGCAGCCTTGTCCGCGATACCTTTGAATTCGCCCGGCGTCCAGGCGCGTACAGTTTCTATTTTGGATAGCGCGCCAGATGCGGCAACGGCCATTCCCATAGCGACCGCATCCGATCCATCGGCGAACTCGGAAACGAGCACAACGTCATTTGAGCCCGTTGTATTATATAGGGCCACAATCTTGCCGCCGGCTTTTTCGATCACTGCCTTGACGGCTCCGGATCGATCCTCCGGTTTATTGACAAGTCCCTTCACGCCGGAATGGGAATACGATGCATAGGTGATGAATAAAGGCATCTTCTCCTCCCTGTTTTGAAGGCGTTTTGAGCGTACTATTGGATGCGGAATTTTCCACGGCTGGATCGCACAATAGCACTTTGCGGGGCGATAAACGTCCCAATTTATTACATGAACCTTGGCACGGTCTGTGCAGACATATCCTTGCTGGGGATTTGAGGGCCCAGCACCTAAACCGACGCCGCCCAGCGATCATACTCCGCTAGGGCGGCGTTGCGTTTTGGGGCCAGCGGTTCGAGAGTGGGTCAGGGTTAACGTGCCTGGCGTCGAACGGATTCTGCCGATAATTCAGCTTTCAAGCGCGGGCATGGTGACTTCCACGCTGGTCCCGGAAGGTCCGCTTGCCGTGCGCATGGTGCCGTGCAGCTGGCCGACCAGCCCCTGCATGATGCGGCTGCCGAGGCCGGGAGCGCTGGCGGTCTCGGTATCGGGCTCAAATCCCTTGCCGTCATCGGTAAATGTGAAGCGATGGTTGGATCCGACGGTTTCCATAGCGATCTGAATATTGCCAGATTGTCCGACATCGAATGCATGTTTGCTGGCGTTCAGCATCAGCTCCGCGACCAGCAGCGACAGCAGCATCGCCCGCTCACGGCTTAGTTTCACCGACGAGGGGTGAATATGACATACGATACTGTCGCTGCCGCTGGCATCCTTGATATCCTCGCAGAGATCGCGCAGCAGGGTCTCGGCACCGACTTCCCGCATGTCGGGGCTGTAAAGCCGCCGGTTGATGCGGCTCATGATCTCAAACCGCCGGTGGGCAGTATCGACGACTCCGAGGGCCACCGAGGGATCGCGTTCGATCGCGCTGCGGTTCTGCCGCAACATCGCGGAAATACTCTGCAGGTTGTTGGCGGTGCGATGCTGCAGCTCGCGAAACAGTTCGGCCGAAAGGTCGCGCTCGCTCTCCAGCGCCCTCAGCGTTTGATTGAGGCCGCGCATCAAGAGCAGCAGGATTGTCGAGGTCAGGACGTAAAGACCGACACTGAGGTGTCCGATCGGCCACTCCAGCTTGAAAGTCCCCCGCGGCGGCAGCCAGAGATACCACGCGACTAGCCCACCCGCGACTGCCGCCAGAATGCCGGCGGCGCGCCCACCGACCAGCGAGCAAATGATCATCGCGGGAAACAGCGTCACGTAGGGAATCTTGATGTAGGGATCGACCGCCTCGCGCACGCCGATTGCCACGGCAAACACCAAAGCCGCGATCAGGTAGCCAGGCAACGTGTCCTGGTACTTCCGCAGTATCCCGATAAAACCGACAATATTCATGGCGCCCATTGCCCCAACTGGACGTGATTGACAGCCGCCGGCAATGACGTCGCGGTCTAAAGACCGCCGATCATCGCCCTCCGTCCATTCGGGCCTTCGATCTTATAGCGACCGGTTTTCGCGGATGACGTGGCAACAGGCAAGGGGCGCGACGGGTATAGCGGCATCGTCGCGTCACTTTTTTGAAATCAGGCGAGTTTCAGAAATAGAAATAACGTTGGGTCCGCCACCGGACTGAGTTTCTGTGATGATTCAATTGCTGCCGGGGGATTGCACTGTCCGGATCAATGCCGACGCCGCCAGGCATTATTCAGCCAGGTGGCGTCGTGCATTTCGGGCCGCACGGGCTTTTTCAGCATTCGCGCGGATTTACGTTGGGGACGAAGGGGTGCCCACAATGCGCACGGCCTCTTGAGCCGCAACGGTAGCAAACTGGTCGCGAACAATGGGTCGATCATGCGGGCGGATCAAGCTTGCGTTTTTTGAGATCGAGCGCGGTGTCGATCGCGCGCTTGGCTGCGGCCATCGCCGCCGCCCTGCTGTCAGATGTGCCAGACTTTCTATCTGTCGCGGTCTCGACCGACCATTTCCAGAAGCCGCGTTTGATGCCTTGGATAATCCAGTACTCGATGCCGCGATGTTCCATGCCGAGCTGCCTCTGTGATGCCCCGCAAAGGAAAGGGGCGGCTCACGCTACCCATCGGCCGCGCACAACGTCCCACCTGTCGCCCGAGGCCGTGTGCCTGCGCATTTCAACGAGGTCTTTCACGGCGGAACGATAAATGCGCCATTCCTCGACCATCTCGATCGCCGGGTAGGTAAAAACCAGACCGATAATGATTCCCCACCACATGACCAAGCCCTCGTTGGTTGATCAGGGTGTGTTGATATCAGTCGGCTGTTTCCGGCTGCTTTCGCGGGACAAAAAAATGGCTTCGTTGGCACGGCAGTATTGTTTCGCGGCCTTGAGCGAACGAAACAGCTTCACGGGATCGCGAGCGGCGGCCCGGACGATGACAGGCAAGGGCCAGTGGCGAATCCAGTTGATCCGTCAGCATCGTTTCGTTTCATTGCCTTCACGGCGGGACCTATTCGTCGATCCATTGACCTTTCGCCACGTCCCAGCGGCGGCCCGTCGCATGATGCGCGCGCATATTCGCCAGGCGCCGCTTGTCTGCCCGACGCTGCCGCCATTCTTCAATGACCGGGTAGATCAGCATCGCAATGTAGAGGCCGATCAGAAATCCCCACATGACGCAATCCCTTTGCGTGCATTGGCCTCCACTCTAGCGCGCAAACGGCGCAGTTACCTAGCCGATGATGAAAAGGCCGCTCGAAATATGTCGAGCGGCCAGCCGGGCGCAAAATTGATCAGTGTAAAACTCACCAGCCCCGGTGCTCCCGGATTGTCCAATGAAATGCCATGGTGGCAACCAAAAGGACCCTGTTCCGTCAAAGGAGCAGAACGAGCGGCGCGGTACTCTTTCTGGTAGCGGTCTTGGCGCTCGTCGCGCGCTACGTGCTGAGCATGGTATCGGGGAGGGGAGTCAGCAGCGTGCCAGCTTCATCTCGCGGCGCGCGCATCGACATATTGCGGTCGGTCCTCGGTCGTTTTGATCAGCCGTTGCCTTTCGAAGTATTGCAAGAGCCATCTACCGAGATCTTCGCTGCGGCGATGTTGGGCGCTTCTCCAAATCTCGGCTAAATCATCCTGGTCAAAATCACGTCGCTCATTCTGCATGGCGCAACTCCATGAAATTTTCGGGAGAAAACGCTGTACGCTGGTCAGGGTTTTGATACCAAGCGTCCGTTTCCGCGTCTTTTCGTGGGTCGGTGAAAATGGCTTCGTCAACCCGGCGGAATTGTTTCGTGGCCTTGGACGCATGAAACAAACTTCACAGCAAGGGTTACCAAGGTCGAATGACACGCATTGAAGACGACTGCCGAAGCATCGTGGCTCTGCGAGATGTGAACGGCTCGGCAGATAGACGGCCCGACCACATTGAGCGGAACGGGCAGCTCCCGGTACGGTGGCTCGTCGCCCGGCACAAATGGCTTTAACCAGGAAAACGCGCACGACCGGGGTTGCCGCTGTCGCGACCTTTTTCGAAGCTCCAGGCAGGCTGGTCAGCGCCGTCGTGTTGACGTGTTAGGTGGCAATATTCGGACCTCACACGACGCCGGGCGGCAATGCACCGCCCGGCGCCGCTTTTACGGTGCGCGATCAGTCGACTTCCTGCACCACGGTACGCGTGCCCGGATCGACCAGCATCACCCGGTCACCGGAATAGACGTAGCGATATTTGGTCAGGGACGGGCCCCAATCGGACGGCACGGCCACAAGCTCGACATCGCTCGGCACCGTGGCTCCAACCACGATCTTTTCGCGCGTCTCGACGGGGCGAACCTTGTGCTCGGTGATGTAGCTCTTGATCTTGGTTCGATACTGCGGCTCGATTTGAACCGTCGCGTTCGCCGCGCCCGTAGTTACGGTGGCGGTTTGAGCGTTGGCCATCGTCGCGGCAAGCGACGCCGCCGCGGCGAGTATCAGTAGTTTCTTCATGAGTTATCTCCCTCAAAGCCGCAAAGGCGCGGCAGAGGAAAAACAATTTTCACAGCATCCGGTTCCAAGGCGAGCGCGAATCAAGGAACCGCGGTCAAAACCGGAACTACCGGCTTCACCGCCGAATCAGTTGCAGATACCCGCGCGCCAAGGCTTTTGCGAATCCTGTCCATCGGAACCGTGATCGCGAACTGACGGCGACCACGCACGTCACATCACGCACGTCACATAAAGCAGGTTGCCGTCCTGGACCTGCGCCGGCGCGAATTTCGCCAGGAGCTGGCACACGGGGATATGCGAAACATACATCGGGTAGCTTAATTCGCCGAGCAAGTGATCGGCCTTGTTGTTTCGGGTCTTGTTGCGCCGGCATTTGCCAACATCCGGACGGCTGCGGCGACGGGCTCATTTGTCGAAGGTCAAAGTTGGCTGAATCGTCAGCCGAAAACCGATCAAGTTCGGCGAGTCCCAGGCCTCTATAATATGCCCGCACACGCACTGAAACTCTCCCATTCTGTGTGGGCCATGCGGCGAAATCGACTCGGCGCGCTTATAGCTGGCACCGCACTTGTTGCATGTGACATCGGTAATTCTCATTCCCCGACTATGCGCCTGTGATGCCAAGACCTCAAGCCGGGGTCGCTTGTCATACGACCGTGACGTGTCACTTGTTAGGTTAGGCTGCCGGGATTTCAGCGCCCGACCATGGAAATACCAGCGCCGCCGAGCGATCATACTCCGCTCGAGCGGCGTGCGCGTTTGCGGCGCGATCCCGCACCAAAGAGGCGAGGGCGACATCTGAAGAGGTGGCGGGTTACTATCGCGCTTAAAGAAGATTTTAGTAGGATGGCTAAAAGGAAGCGCCATTTGTTGTTTGTGTGAACAACGCGAAGGTTCGGCCGAACGAGCGCAGCGCGGCTTAGGAGATCAGGCAGATGCGCGCTCGAAGAAAAGATCGGCGCGGCGACTTGATACCCGTGATGGTAGCCGTGATTGTCGCAGTCGTTGGTCAAACTGTTATCCTCTTTAGCGACTTCGGCGCGGGCAACAATCCGCAGGGTCGCGGCAACGCGAGGACGATCACTGCCGCGGTGGTGTCCAAGGCCGGCGCAATCGAGATTCCGTCAGAGCCGGCCGCTGGCCGGCCGGTATCCTAGGCGGTCGGCACCGGATGGACCGCAGCCAACTCATCGCTGCCTCCGGCAAATGCCAAGTGGAGCAAATACGATGCGATCTGTTTTGGCCTTAAGGCCTATTGATCACTTTGTGTGCTTCTGCCAACGCCGCGGCCGTGCATCGCTCCAAACCGCCCTAGGGCTACTTACGCCCGGGCCAACGTGAAAGATAACATCGGAAAAAATCGGCAACGCTGAGAAACAGACTCACGAACGTGTCAAGTCGCGTTACGACATCGTAAGTTGGCATTGATAACGAGCCGACTAGACTTGGGCAACTATTGGTGACGCCCATGTCTACAAGAGACCGGTTCGAGAGGTTGGAAATCATGTCCCGTGAGCGCGCCATGCGCGCCAAAAACGAAGCGGAGCACTGGCTGGCAGAAGCCGAATTCTGGCTGACCGAAGCCAGCGAGTGGAGGCAACTAAGTAAATCGCTTGACCCTGTTCATGGAATGAACCCCGAACCGCTCAAGTGACCTAGCCTTTCCGGAGCGCGACTGCATCACGGAGATCATGCCGGCGTCAACGACTGCTGCGCTCTGTCTGCCTAATCAGGAGATTCAACAAAAAAGCGGCCCGCCGGTTCACGCACGGCGGGATTTTCCGTTATAGTCCAGGCGCGTGACGATTCCAGGAGGGCCCGGCCAAACAGAATTGAGGCTTCATGCGAAGCGTCGCTGTACTAGCCGTATGTGTATTGCTCGTCTCGTGTTCGCCAGAACCTGATACGACGGGCTCAACAAACTCGTGCGCCGCGAAGCTCTACAGCACATACAATCCAAGGGACCTCAATCAGTGCGTCGATGTATGTATCAACTGCAATCGCGGTACGACTACCACTTGCTCAACGTCGTGCAGGTTGAAGGGCGCGCGCTAGCGGGCGACCTTGCGGCGCGGCTACTTCGCCGTCGATTTCCATTCGCGGGCGAGTTTCTGCGCTTCAGCGATTTGTGCCGGTGTCATGAGTCCAGCGGCTTTGTCGCGATTTTCCATTCCGTCTTTATGGTGCTGCGCCGCCGACAAGGTGAACCACATCAGCGCTTGAACATAGTCCTGCGGAACGCCTTCGCCTTCGGCGTACATCGCCCCGAGATTGGACTGCGCGTCGGCGCGGCCTTGATCCGCAGCTAGATGAAACCATTTCGCCGCCTCGGCATAGTTGTTCTGCTTGTAGTACAAGTGTCCTAGCTGATACTGGGCGTCGGAACGCCGCTGGTCCGCGGCGAGGCGGTACCACTTCATCGCCTGGACCTCATCCTTCGATACGCCTTGCCCTTTGTCGTACATGAGTCCGACATTGAATTGGGCGATGGCAAGACCTTGGTCAGCCATCGAGCGATAAATCCGTAGTGCGGCTGCGTAATCGGCTGTGCGATATGCGGCAACGGCGTCCTCAAACGAATCTGCTGCCAGAGACGCAACAAGGCTCAACGCCAGGATACAGGTTGCAAGGATTGCCCCAAATACGCGCATCATTCGTCTCTCTTCAGTTTCCGGCGTCCCCAGTGATGATCTTTGCGCGAACACGCGCTCAACGTAACGGTTCAACGCCCTCATGATGCCGATTTGCGCAAACATGATCGGTCCGCTCAACTCCCCCGACTGGCATAAGGCTTTCGATCGCGGCTTGCCATTGACGGGGCCTTCCCAATAGCGAAGCCAGTTTGCAGGTTTTCGGCGTCAAGGCATATCAAAGCGCTACAAATCCGCTCGGGCAACTCCGCCCATGTCGCCCAGGCGACCAACTCACGAGGAACAGCTAGGCCGCCAAATTTGTCTGGGATGGGTTCCAAACCGAGCCATTTGCGCAACACCTGAAACATCCTTCGACGCTTTCTAAACTATGGCGGCCCGATTTCTGATGATCCCGCAGAAACGTCGGCTACAATTATTGGTGGTCTTTAAGCCGGTAGCCCAAAGCCTGATTTTTCGCGGGGGGAGAGATGAAAGCTAAAACTCGCGTTTGGAGGTCGCACGTCATTCTGGTGACCCTTACCGCCTGCGCTTTCGCGGCGGTTCCTTTTTCAATGCGGGGTCTTAGCATTGAAGTCGCCGAACTGGCCGCAACGATCATTTTCTCGTCGACGATTGCCGCGTACATCCTCGTGATGAAGCTCTGCGGCGTTCCGCGCCAATTATCCACAACGCGCAACAACCCCTGACCTGGCTGGTATCGAGTTCCAATCCATCGCGCCAGGCTTCCCCGCGGTGGCGCAGCGCTGGGCGCTCCGTGCGGGCACCGGGATCGACCGCCCCATTCCCTGCATAAAAGCCATCTACACCCAGGGCCCGCTCAATTCGAAGGCGAACAAGATGCGTTGGTTTCTTGGAACTCTAATAGCCCTGGTCGCAGGGATCGGAATCTACGTCGCGTCAGCCCTCGTATCGTTAAACGGCTTGGTCACGGCGGCGCGGGCTGGCGATGGTGCTCAGGTTCTTGAGCGCACCGATCTGGCCCGGCTTCGGCACTCTCTGGTGGATCAAATTGTGTCTGCCTACCTAAAACAGCTAGGGCTTAATCGGCCAATAAGACCGGTCGAACGAATGGCAGCAAACACCTACGGGGCCTCCGTTGCAGATGCAATGATTGCGAAGATGCTGACAAAAGAAAATCTCACGCGCATCTTGAATAGCGGTACCATCAGCTCTGGCGAAACGACATTCGCGAACATGGAGCGCCTGAGCGAGATCGATAGCTCCAGGGTGTTCGAAGTGCTGAGCCGGCTATCACCGGTCAAACCGGTCGAATTCTTTTTTCGTCTTGGTGAAACTGAAAGCGCCGGAGGCGTGAGTATTCATTTCGAAGGAAATGGGTGGAAGCTCTCGGGAATACAGTTACCGGCATCTGCCGCCCAGGTGCTCGCCCAAAGCCTCATCGACAGCAAGGGGCGGAAAGGTTGAGGTCCGGCCCCCTGGCTCCCCGAGCCGCGTAATGCGGGGGCGCCCTGCGATGGGGCTGATCGACCGCATCGGCGCTCTGCGGTGCTCAGTAGAGGGTTGCTCTCTTGTTAGCGTCGACGGCACATCATGGGACGGCTGTGGGGATCGCCAGGAAAATCGCGATCGCGGTCGGACTTGCTCTCAGTCAGGCAGCGGTGGCAGCACCACCCGATAGCCCTGATCCCACGCTTGCCCCATGGTTTGAGAGCCTGAAGCAACCGGGCACCGGTGCCCCGTGCTGCTCGATTGCGGATTGCCGAACGGTAGAGTTCCGGCAGGACCGAGACGGCTACGAGGTGTTAATCGATGGTCGTTGGAAGGTGTCGATTCCATTCTGGCTGAGGGTCGCGCCGAATAGGATCATCGACAGAATCGACAACCCGACGAACCGCGGCGTGGTTTGCTTCACGCCTGAGGCCGGCATTCTCTGTTTCGTGCGTCCGGCCGAGAGTTAATTCTCACCGCTGCGGTTTCCCCTTGTTGTGCCGTAGGCGCATATTCCGAGAATGGCGACAATTGTCCGATGCAATTGCGGCGCTGAGTACAAACGCACTGAAGCAAAGTTCTTAGTACCGCACACCGGTCACGCATCCTGTAAAGTCTGCGGGGCCACGCTAGAGTCTTGGTTGGAAAGCACCCACGTTGCCACATTCGAGCTGGTCAAACGTCCAGACGGAAAGCCCGGTAGTGGGTCAGTTTGATTGTGGCAGGATGACTGGCTTGAACGGCAGCGCCGGAGGCGCATATCTGGAAAATGAACCCCGATTTGTTTGCGCCGTTGACCCACGAAGAATTCGTCTCGTTGCGAGACTGCGCTAAGGGTTTGATGCACCGGACAATCCCAGCCGAACACAAAGACCGACTGATCCAACTAGGGTACATACAGGAATTGTCGGGCGGACTTCGACTAACGAACGCTGGCAGGCTGAGGATTGCGGAAGGCAAATGACCGACAAGCACCCCAAACGCCCTAGGGACAACACGACGCCACCACCTAAAAAGCCCCGCTAAAATTCGGTAGGTGCCGTCTGCGCCATAATACCGGACTTCCGCACTGGAAAACGGACGGTCCGCAGCGCATATTTGCAACATGGCCCAGAGATACCGACCGCGCCTGCTTGAAGTGAGGGTACTCCCTCTAAAACCTGATCAGTGGGAGTGGCAAGTTTGCGAAGACGATACGCCCCTAGTTATGGGTTATGAGACAACGCGCGAAACAGCCCAGATTAAGGGTGATAGCGCCTTATTCCTTTTCCTCTCCGCAGGTTGAATGAATGACCCGCTTCCCCTTCGCCTTCAGCCCGATCTCTACAAGCCGGCCGCCGGCTTTGCCTCCAACTTAATGCCGAGCGCAGTCAGCACCTTTAAAATTGTGCTGAACTTCGGATCCGCGTCGCCGCGGAGCGATCTGTAAAGACCTGCGCGATCTACGTTCGCTACTTCGGCAATGGCCCCCATTCCGTGGGCGCGCGCGAGGTTGCCGATCGCTCGGGTGGTAAAAGCGGCATCATCGGTCGCGAGCGCGTCATTGAGATACTTTGCAATCAACTTCGGATTGTTGCGGAATTTAGCAGCATCGGACGCCGGGCCTTTAGACATCGGTCAATTCCTTCTCAGCTATTTCCCGTCCTCAGCCCAGCCCTCGGTCATTCGTCCCGCTTCAGCTTTCGCCGTCCCCTCTTTCGATGGATTGTATTCTGGAATTGGCTTTGCTCCGTGCAGAGCCAGCATCATTCCAACATAAGCGTGCATTAACGGCCCTTGATCTTCCGCCGCCATGATAACCGCTTCACCGGCCGCTTGCCATTCCGGGCTTAGCTGTTTCGACTTGGGCAGCGCCAGGATGAACGCCGCAGCGTCTTTCAGCGTTGCGAGCTTCTTACCCTTCGGCGGTTGAATAGGTTCAGACCAGGGCATCTAAAAGGTTCGACGGAATCCGGGCGTATCTCTGCTTCGCAGGATAGTATCGCTCGGGCCGTTTACCGCATTTATCGCAACGCATCTTCGCCCCGAGCTTGTCGAGCGTCATGGCGCTGAGCATCGGTACCTTCTCCTGGAGCATCTTGAACGGAACCCAGACCGTTCCCTTGCAACACTCGCATTCGATCCAAGGATAACCCTTGGCCTCAAGCTGGGAAACGGTGCGATTGTCTGCCATCACGCATCAAAGCGCCGAAACCCCTGCTAGGCAAATCGTCCTCTGGATTGTGCTCGGAACAGATCCGATCCACTGCCGATCGCGGATGTGGATAGGCCGGCCGGTGACTCGCTCGCGAGAGCCGTACAAATTTGTGCATCCAGACGAAGAGCGCTGAGGCGGCTGGTCAGCTAAGCACAGTCAAAAGCGAAAAGCTGTCCCGATCTGCTGAAGCAGCCTCCACGTGGCGCCGCCGTAGTAACCGTCGAAAAAATCATAAAGGAGAGCTAAAGCGACAAACATCGCAAGCATCTTCGATGAAGAAGTCGTCAGTGACCGAGGAATAAGTCGTCAGCCCGGTGAAGGCCAACAGAAACCCAATCCCTGAGCCAACAGTCGCGACTGTGATCCCCCGACGGAACTCGGATGGATACTGCGATGGTTCAAACTGTTTGCCACGATGGTGACTCCGCTGAGACATTCTTACAATTAGGAAGGTGAGCCGATGTTCACGCTGAAGCATCGTCCGAATCTGAATGGTTCTTCATGAACATTAAATTCGCGCCCATTAGCAAAGAGAGGACTGATTCCAGCAACTTTCAAAGTGAGCACTCGTTATGAAGGAAGAATTTCTCAGAGGGAGGGAACGATGAAAAGAGCAGCTTTCATCCTGGCGACAGTCGCCACACTTGGCGTGACAGCAGTAGCGGCCCCTGCACCTGCCGAAGCACGGGGCGGTTTTGGTCCCGGCCTTGCGGGCGGATTAATTGCCGGTGCCCTTATCGGCGGCCTTGCGTCGAACGCCTACGGATACGGACCGGGCTATGGCTACGGCTATGCGCCAGGCTATTATGACG
>Ga0137418_10005447_pt1 | contig 11671 bp, 11 predicted proteins | sample CZODoug3_1_2_16f_FD_122242 | JGI IMG/M metagenome (GOLD analysis project Ga0137418, IMG submission 122242) | Vadose zone soil fungal communities from Angelo Coast Range Reserve, California, USA - CZODoug3_1_2_16fungal (Hybrid Assembly) | ecosystem: Environmental > Terrestrial > Soil > Vadose... | reverse complement strand
CGGTGCAGCGCGGCGACTTCCGCACGGGCGCGGGCGACCTCGTCTTGGAGCACGCTCAGGCGCTGGGTTTCACCGGCCTCACGGGCCGCAGCCTCGGCGAGCCGGATGCGGGCCTGATCGGCTTCGGCGCGCGCCTCGTCGAGCGCGCCGCGCAGCTGCTCGAGCCGGCACTCGAGCAGCAGGGTCCGGTCCGAGCCCCCCCCGGTTGGCGTGCTTCGAAGCGGGGCCGTTACGCCTTCTCGCAAGGCAAAAGGACCATATGTCACTATAGTGAAATGGGTGAGTTCGCGAAACCCGGGAGGCCGGGCCCCCTCTCATTAGCGGGGCGCCCAGAACGGATCAACCGTCGGCACGAACGTGACCGGCACTTCCTTGACCAGCCCGCCGAGCCACCTGGCGAACTCCTCCATCCCGTCCTGCTCCGACCGCACGTGCCCCAGGATGATCAGCGCCTTCCTGCGTCCTGCCGTGACCGCGTCGGCCACGTACTCCACCGTCTCCCACTCGCGCGCCTCGCCGATCACGAGCACCTGGACATCGTCCTGCTGCAACAGCTGCCGATGCCGATCGAATCCGGCGGCGCCGGGGGATAGCCCGATCTTCGTAACGAGCAGGCCCGAATCGCCCACGACGCGCACCGTGGGCGCCGGCAGGCGCCGCCGGATCGTGGCGGCGAGCTCGCCGAGTGTCGTCTCCGGCAGCCGGTACAGAAACTCGCTCCCAGCGCGGTAACCCTCCCAGCCGAGCACGCGCGCCAGATCCGTCGCCATCGGCTCGGGGCGCCGCCGATGCCAATGATCGTGCATCCGTACCACGACCATGCGGTGCTCCCGAATGAAGGCGCGCTTGGCGAGCGTCACCGAGTCATGCTCGGCCTCGAGCACGTCGAGCTTGTCGAAGTGATCGTAGAACGTCGGCTCGTGCGTGATCACGAGATTCGCCCCGCGGGCCGCGGCGCGCTGCAGCACGTCGAACGTGGCCATCATCGTGACGGCGATGCCGGTGACGGGCGTCGCCGGATCCCCGTCCTTGAACGTGTCCACCGTCGGCTCGGTCCATGGCACGCCGATGTTCTGCTGGATCCGCTGCACGACGTCGCGCGCCGTCAACGGCTGCTGAGCGGACAGCGCCGGCGTTAGCGCGAGCAGGGCGGCGACGAGCCACTGGGAAGTACGCATGGGCGCCTAATCTATCAGGACCGCGCCCAGCCGCATTGCTGGCGAATTTCGGAGACTAGCGAAGGACCTGCAGGTCCTTAGTGGTCAGAATCCCCCCGCCGCCTCGCGAATCACGCGCACGACTGCCTGCGGATGCGACAGGAAGATCACGTGGCTCGATTTGATCTCGGTGATCCTGGCATTCATCCGCTGCGCGAAGAACCGCTCGAGGTCCGGGTTGATGATGCTATCCTCCTGCGCGACCATGAACCAACTCGGAATCGTCCTCCACGCTGCGGCCGAGTTCGTCTGAGCGAAGGCCGCCGCGCTCAGGGGCTTTTGGGCCACCGCCATCGCTTCCGCCTGCCTGCGCGGGATGTCCGGGGCGAAGTAGATAGGGTATGCGGCGTAGTCGATGTAGAGGAACCCGGCGGCGTCCGGGACGAACTTCGCCAGAACCGGGGTCGGGTACTGATTGAGCAGCGGACCGAGCACTTCATTCGCATCGGGAGCGAGCGCGGCGATGTACACCAGCGCCTTCACGTTCGGGTTCCCCGCCGCGGCTCCGCTGATGACGGCCCCACCGTACGAATGGGCCACGACCACCACCGGCCCCGTCTGCGCGTCGATCAAGCGCTTCGTCGTTTCCACGTCGTTGGGGAGCGAGGTCAACGGATTCTGCACGGCGACGACCTTGTACCCATCCCGTTGCAGCTGCGTGATCACTGTCTGCCAGCCAGAGGCGTCAGCGAACGCACCGTGCACGAGCACGATGGTCGGTTTGGCCGTGGCGTGCGTCGTTTGCGCCAGCAGCGCGGTCGGCTGCAACGCATCGGGCCCTGAGCAGCCCGTGAGCACGGCGAGCAACACCACGGCTTTCAAAACGGTTGTGGCGCGCATGTATCCTCCAGAAAAGGGTGTGGGGATTGAAAGCATGTGCGATGATGCACGCGCGCCGAGCGCGGGTCGATTGTGCGTTGGTATCGGCGAGCGATACCAACGTGCAATGGATCAAACCCGTGGTTTGGTGACAGTCTGATGCTGTGCCCGAATGGGCCAACAGGAGGCAGCATGAAGATCGTGATCATTGGCGGCACCGGGCTCATCGGGTCGAGAGTCGTCGCCCGGCTGCGCGAGGAAGGCCACGACGCCGTGCCGGCATCGCCCGCCTCGGGTGTCAACACGCTCACCGGTGACGGGCTGGCCGAGGTGCTCGTGGGCGCCGCCGTAGTCGTGGACGTGTCGAACTCGCCGTCGCTCGAGGACGCTGCCGCGCTGCACTTCTTCCAAACGTCCACCGCGAACCTGCTCCAGGCTGAAGCGGCCGCGGGGGTCGGGCACCACGTCGCCCTGTCGGTCGTGGGCACCGATCGCCTCTTAGAGAGCGGCTACTTCCGCGCGAAGATCGCTCAGGAGGGTCTGATCGGGCGGTCTGTCATCCCGTATTCGATCGTCCATGCGACGCAGTTCTTCGAGTTCGTCGAGGGCATCGCGGATGCGGCGACCGAGGGCAACACCGTGCGGCTGCCGCCCGTTCTGATTCAGCCCATCGCTGCCGACGATGTCGCGCGGGCCGTGGCCAGCGTGTCGGTCGGGTCCCCTATGAACGGGATCGTCGAAGTGGCCGGGCCGGACCAATTCCGTCTTGACGACCTGGTGCGGCGCAAACTCAGCGTGCGGGGGGATCCGCGTGACGTGGTCGCCGATCCGCACGCGCGCTACTTCGGCGCTGCCTTGAGCGAGCGGACCCTGCTCCCCGGCAACGACCCGGCGCTCGGCGAGATCAGCTTCGTCGACTGGCTCGGTCTGTCCGTGAGCACGCCGGGGCAGCTGCTGCGGTACCGGTGGGTCGTTCTAAGAACTTGAGAGGTGGTGGCGGTTCAATCCGCGTCACCGCTGCTGGAACTCTTCCGCGCAGTCTGGACTCTGGACGAGTCACTCATCGAACGGACTGTTCATCAGAAAATCCACTGTCGATGGCGCTGTGTAGCCCGGGACAAATCGCTCGCCGAAGTCGCGCGCGAAATTGTCGTAGGTGGTCTCGGGCCGCGCCTTGACGATGCGGCAGACCGAATCGATGAAGGACCGCTTCATGCCAAGACGAGGAAATTCCGCGAGGATGCTCTGCATCTCGTCCGCCGGGATCTGATCGTATTGGAACCCACCCCAGTCGACTCCGATTCCGGCCGTGGAAAGCGCGACCTCGGGCTCCTTGTACAGGGCGATCGATGGTGTGGAGTTCAACGCGACGGTGTCCCAGACGAGCTGCACGCGACGATCGTCGAGGCCCTGCGCGCGCGCGAACTCCCGTGCGACATCGGCTCCTTCGACTTCAAAACGCCTGTGACCACCCGAGAAGTGGTCCGCGAGGCTGAGATCGTGCAATAGCGTCGCGACCGCAACGACTTCCACATCCTGCTCGACGCCCTGCAGCTGGCCGAGCCGAACCGCGAACAGCCACGATCGGACCGCATGGTGGTAGAGGGCCGGCTCGGAATACTGTTTGGCGTAGTCCAGCGCGCGCGTAATGATGGGCGAGTCGGGAACCTCGATCCCGGCGAGCAATCGCGTCCCCGGGCCGGATCTGATCAGGGTTTTCATAAGTCCGTCTCCAGTTATGAGATGACTCGCAATCTCAGGCGAAGAACGGCACGACCTATTGGACGATGGTGTCGGTCGATACGGAGGTATCAGGCTTCGGCGGCGATCCCCCGGGGCGCTCCACTAGGGTGTTCGACGGACGCGAGCAGCGCCAGCCGGGAGCGATAGTGCTACCTCGAACTCACCTGAGGAGCCCATGTCGCAGACCCCCGTCGTCTTCGTGGTCGACCACGATGTCTCCGTCCGGGAATCGCTGAAGCTGCTGATCCGTTCCGCCGGCTGGGAGCCGCAGCTCTTCGCCTCGGCGGACGAGTTCATCAACCGTGTTCGCGTTCCCGCACCCAGCAGCTGCCTGGTTCTGGACGTATGCCTTCCCGATCTGAGTGGTCTCGAGCTGCAAGAGCGGCTCGCCACCGAACAAATGGCCATGCCCATCATCTTCATCACCGGCCACGGCGACGTGCCGACGACGGTCCGGGCAATGAAGGCAGGCGCGGTCGACTTCCTGACCAAGCCATGTGGGAACGACGTCTTGTTGACTGCCATTCGTCACGCGCTCGAGCGGAGCAGGGTGGGCCTCGGTCTGCAGGCCGAGCTCCGGGAACTACGGAGCTGCTATGCTGCCCTGAGTCGCCGGGAGCGCGAGGTCATGGCCCTGGTCATCTCCGGGCTCCTGAACAAGCAGGTGGGCGCCACGCTGGGCATCAGCGAGATCACGGTAAAGGCGCACCGGGGCCGGGTCATGCGCAAGATGAAGGCCAACTCCCTGCCCGATCTCGTGACCATGGCCGTGACACTCGAGTTCGGAGCCGGACCAAGGTCCCCGCGGCGACGCTGGGAGACAGGTCACCAACCGCGTCCGCAGTACCAGAGGGATGGCCGCCAACACGACGGCGCTGCATTATCCGCTCCCTCATGGTCGGCGCATCTCGGCGATCTCCGGAGTTTCTCGACCGCTTGGACGAGCGCGGCGCGCTAGGTCAAGTTGTTAGGGGCGTGCGCGCGGGCCACAGTCAGGTGCTGGTTCTTCGTGGCGAAGCGGGTTGCGGCAAGACTGCACTCTTGATGCATCTGTCGGAAGCCGCCGCGGGATGCCGCGTCGCCTGGGCGACGGGCGTCCAGTCTGAGATGGAGCTGGCCTTCGCCGGTCTGCATTCGTTGTGCGCGCCTCTGCTGGGCCGGGTCAAGCAGCTGCCGCAGGCGCAACGTGAGGCGCTGAGCACGGCGTTCGGCATGAGCGCCGGCCCCCCCGGCCCCCCTCCGGAGCGGTTTCTCGTTGGGTTGGCGGTCCTGAGTCTTTTGGCGGACGCGGCTGAGGGCCAGCCGCTGGTCTGCATCGTGGACGACGCGCAATGGCTGGACCGTGTGTCGTCGCAAACGCTCGCGTTCGTGGCGCGCCGCCTCCTGGCGGAGCGGGTGGCGCTTGTATTCGCGGTGCGCGAGCAGGGTGACGAGCAGGTGCTCGCGGGGTTGCCGGAGCTGGTGATCGGGGGGCTGACTCCCGAGCATGCCCGATTGCTCCTGGATGCCATGATCCGGGGTCCGCTCGACGAGCAGGTGAAAGCCCGCATCCTCGACGAGACGCGCGGCAATCCGCTCGCGCTGATGGAGCTGCCGCGTAGCTTGACGCGCGCAGAGCTTGCAGGCGGGTTCGGATTCCCGGACGCACGCCAACTGACGAGTCGAATAGAGCGAAGCTTCCTTCAGCGCGTTGAGAAGCTTCCGCGCGATTCCCGGCTGCTACTCTTGACCGCTGCGGCCGACCCGGTGGGCGATGTGCACCTGCTCTGGCGGGCCGCGGAGCGCCTCGGGATCGGGGCAGAGGCCGGGGCGCCGGCCGAGGCCGCCGGATTGATCGAGCTCGGCGTACGCGTTCGTTTCCCGCACCCGCTCGTTCGCTCGGCGATCTACGTGGCGTCGAACCCAAGCGACCGCCGCGACGTGCATCGCGCCCTTGCCGAGTCGACCGACGCGGTGCTCGATCCCGACCGGCGCGCCTGGCATCGCGCACATGCGGCGGCGCAGCCGGACGAAGCGGTGGCCGCAGAAATGATTCGCTCGGCCGATCGCGCGCAGGGCCGTGGCGGGCTGGCCGCCGCCGCAGCGTTCCTGAAACGGGCGGCTGAGTTGACGCCGGATGCGCGCGTGCGCGTCGAGCGGGCGCTCACCGCTGCGCAGGCGAAGCTCGACGTCGCCGACTTCACGTCGGCGTCTGCCCTCCTTGATGCGGCCGGTCTCGGGCCGCTCGACGAGCTCCAGCGCGGGCGGTTGGAGCGGTTGCGCGCGGAGATCGTGTTCGCCACCCAGCGTGGACGCGATGGGCCTGCGGTGCTGCTCGAGGCGGCCAGGCGGCTGGAGCCGCTGGACGAGACGCTGGCCCGCGACACGTACCTCGAGGCGATCTCCTCGGCGATGTTCGCCGGGCGGCTCGGTACCGGTCTGCGCGAGCGCGAGATCGCCGAACGCGCGCGTGCGTTCGCCCGGCCGACGCCTCTGAGCGTGGCCGACATGCTGCTCGATGGCCTCATCAAGCGGTTCACAGAAGGGTATGCGGCGTCGGTTGCGCCGCTCACCCGCGCGCTCCGCTTGCTCTCTCAAGCCGACGATGTTGGAGAGGATCATCGATGGCTTTGGCTCGGGTGCCGCCTCGCGCAAGAGCTCTGGGACGAAGAGCTCTGGCTGGCACTCGCGACCCGCGGTGAGCGTATCGGACGCAAAAGCGGCAGGCTGAGCCTGCTCGCGACCTCCGTCAACCACCTCGCCGCTTTCCACGTCCATTCCGGAGCTTTTGCGACTGCAGCAGTGCTCATCGACGAGGTCGAGGCGATTGCGCAGGCAACCGGGCTCCCGCCACTGAAATACGGTGCGTGTAAGCTGATCGCGGCGCGCAGCGATCAGGTTCAGATGGAGGCGGTGTTCAAGCTCGTACAGGAGAACGCGGCCGTACGCGGTGAAGGCTCGGCGTTTGGTCTGTACTGGTGTCTTTCCGCGCTCATGCACAACGGCCAGAGCCAGTATGAAAAGGCATTGGCGGCCGCGCGGGAGGCATGCGCGCACGATGAAATCATTGCATACGGTTGGGCGCTGGTCGAGTTGGTGGAGGCCGGCGTTCGAGCCGGAAAGCCGAACGAGGCGGCCGTGGCCCTCGACCGTCTGAGCGAACGCACTCGGGCCTGCGGCACTGAATGGGCGCTGGGGATCGAAGCGCGCTGTCGTGGGCTGCTGAATGATGACGAGGCTTCCTACGAGGAATCGATCGAGCGTCTCGCGCGCAGCCGCGCGGCGGTCGAGCTCGCGCGAAGCCAGCTCTGCTATGGTGAGTGGCTGCGCCGCGTGAACCGCCGTTCGGATGCACGCGAGCCGCTGCGCGCCGCGCACGAAAGTTTCTGCCGAATGGGTGCCGAAGCGTTCGCCGAGCGTGCCCGCCGCGAGCTCCTCGCTACCGGCGAAACGGTCCGCAAGCGTACCGGGAACACCGTGGAGGCGCTGACGCCCCAGGAAATCCACGTCGCGATGATGGCTCGCGACGGGCACAGCAATCCCGAGATCGGCGCCCGGTTGTTCATCAGCCCGCGCACGGTCGAGTACCACCTTCACAAAGTGTTTCGGAAACTCGGTGTCGCCGGCCGACGGGCTCTTCGTGATGCGCTCGTAGAACGTGGGAATCAGGCCGGCCTGGGCCTCAACTAGGGCGGCACATGTGATGAATACCTTTGATGCGTCAGAGCTCACGAACCGGTGTCAGCGCTTACGGTCCCTGCACCAACCCGGCAAGCCGCTCCTGCTCCCAAATGTCTGGGACGTGGCCACGGCGCGAGCTGTGGTCAAAGCCGGATTCCCCGTGATCGCGACCACGAGCTGGGGCGTCGCCGCCACGCTCGGCTACGAGGACCACGAAGGGGCTCCTGCCGCGGAGATGCTCGCGGCCGCCGCGCGGATCGCCAGGGGTGTCGACGTCCCCGTGACGGTCGACGCCGAGGCCGGCTATGGGATGGAGCCGGGGGCGCTGGTGGCTGCGCTTCGAGCCGCTGGGGCCGCGGGATGCAATCTCGAGGACACCGAATACTGGCCCGGCATCCCCCACGATCACGCGGCCGGAACCCTCCGCGATCCAACCCGCCACGCGGAATGGCTCCGATCCGTCCGCCAGGCCGCCGAGGAGAGCGACTACCCGCTCGTGATCAACGCCCGTGTCGACTGCTTTCTCAGTCCTTTCATCGCGGGTGCCCAGGCAGGGACTCAACGGAAACTTGTCCCGGAAGCCTTGGAACGGGCGCGCGCGTACCTCGAAGCCGGTGCCGACTGCGTCTACCCGATCGTCCTTTGGGAGCCGGACGCCCTCAGTCGCTTCATGTCCGATGTGCGCGGCCCGGTGAACGTCACCCGCGTCCCGCAGGTCTCGCTCACCGATCTGACATCGCACGGCGTGTCGCGGGTGAGCTGGGCCCTTTACCTGTACTTCGCGTCGATGGCCCACTTCGAGGACCAGCTGCGCTCGCTTCAGGAATGAAAACTGGTTGCTGCGGAGGTGAATCATGATCCGGTCCCTCGATGACATCCTTCGCCATGCCCCGCTTTACGCGCGGCTCGCGCTGGGCGTCACGTTCCTTAGTGCCGTCAGCGATCGTTTCGGAGTGTGGGGGCCGCCCGGGACGAGGAACGTTGCCTGGGGGGACTTCGACCACTTCCTCGCCTACGCGGCGGTTCTCAACCCTTACCTCCCCGCCGGCGTCATTCCAGCGCTTGGGTGGGTGGTCACCGCGGCCGAGACGGTCCTTGGGGTTGCTCTGATCGTCGGCTTTCGCACGCGGCTTGTGGCCCTGTCGAGCGGCCTCCTGTTGCTCGCCTTCGCGCTTGGCATGACGATCGGCGTCGGGATCAAGTCGCCCCTCGACTACTCGGTGTTCTCGGCCTCGGCGGCTGCCTTCGTCCTTGCCTTGCTGCACCCGCGCGTAGGCGGGCGAGCCCCAGAGGACCAGCTCCGCTCACTTAAGGACTGACCGCTACGAGCGGCTCGGATGCGGATCTGCAACCGCTGAGCGACCGAGCCAGTCGTCGAACCGGATCTCGCCGAGTTCTGCTTCGTCGCCAGGTACGAGTGAGGATTCGTTGAGCGCGGCGCCGAAAAACCGCGCGTGCGGGTCGGCAATCACCTCGCGCGTATCGTGCCGTGCGCCAAGGACCCGCTGCAAGAGTGCAGCCATATAGAACGGTTCGGGCCCGGCGATTTCAACCGTGCCGTTCAAGGGAGTACCCGTCGAAAACGCGGCGACTGCACGCGCGACATCGTCAGCAGCGATCGGTTGGATGCGCGCGGCCGGTACGCGAACGGCGCTCCCATGCGTAGCGGCATCGGCGATGGTCGTCAGGAACTCGAAGAACTGCGTGGCCCGGACGATGGAATAGGGAATCGACGAGTCCCTGATGAGCTTTTCCTGCGCCAATTTCGCGCGGTAGTAGCCGGAGTCTGGCACACGGTCGATGCCCACGATCGACAACAGCACGTGATGGCCGACACCCGCGGCGGCCGCGCCGGCGAGCAGGTTGCGCGTTGAGGTCGTGAAGAAGCTCATCACCGCGGCGTCTTCGAACGCGGGGGAATCCGAAACATCGACAACCACTGAGGCACCTCTCAGGGCTGCCGCCACACCCTCGCCGGTCACGGCGTCGATCCCAGACCGCCGTGACGCGGCCAGTACGTCATGGCCGCCGCGGGTGAGCAACGTGACGAGCCGAGCCCCGATGCGCCCGCGGCCACCAACCACGACGATTTTCAAGCGGCGGCGGTCCGAGAGGCTTTGCCGCTGCCCGTGACCCGCTGCACCCAGGCGAGCGCGTAGTCCGCCACTTCCTCCCATCCCTTGCCGCCGATGATCGAGTAGTGTCCGCGACCCGGAAACTCCTTGAACTCGACGAGGGAGGACGATTTCCCCTTGTACCGCTCGTAGTTAGTACGGTTGAGCGAAGCCGGCATGAGGTGATCCTTCTCGCCGGCGATGAAGAGGAGCGGCGCGTGCGGTCGCTTGAAGTCGACCTTCGCGACCGGAAAGAGGCCGCCGCGGGCGAGCGGCCGCGACTCCGGCACGATATCGAGGTCGTACCCGGCACGCTGCTCGGCGAGTGTCTGGTCGTTGGCGAACGCGTACTGGTAGTGCTTGAAGGACATGTAGTAGGGCCGGGACCCGGCGAACGGGTTGAGCACTGGCCACGTGCCCTTAAAGAAGGACCATTTCAGCGAGAGCACACCGGGGGGCGCCACCGAGTCGATAGCGACGGCCGCCACGGCCAGGTCGCGTTGGACCATCAGCTGCGTGATCAACCCGCCAAACGAGTGCCCGATGATGATTGGCTTCTCGTCGAGAGCCCGGATTTCCTGAACGTGGTGCTCGATCGTCGTCTTGAGGTCGAGCGTGCGCAGGAACGGGTCCCTCGGATTTGCCTTAAGACTCTCGACCGACTTGTCCCGTCCCGGATAGGCGATCGAGACGACGTTGTAGCCGCGCGCCGAGTAGCGCGCCAGCCACGGTTCCCATGAGCGCCGCGTGACGAAGTTCCCGTGGATAAACGCGATGGTGTTGGTCATGGTCAGCTCAGCCGCTTCTTCAGCGCTGCACCCACCTGCAGCAGCGACGCGCGGACGCCGGGCAGCTGGCTGATCGGATTCAGCAAGCCCCAGTCGTGGATCAAGCCGTCGTAGCGCACGTGCGTCAGCTCAACTCCCGCCGCATCCAGTTTCCGTGCGTACGCTTCTCCTTCGTCGCGCAGCACGTCGTTCTCGGCGACCTGGATCAACGTCGGGGGCAGGCCTCTTAGCTGCTCGATCGTGGCCTGCAGCGGTGACGCGTAGATCTCCCGCCGCTGCCGCACATCGGGCGCGTAGTTGTCCCAGAACCACTTCATCATGTTGCGGGTCAGGAAGTGACCCTCGGCAAGGTCGTGATAGGAGCCGGTGTCGAAGTTCGCATCGGTCACCGGCCACATCATCGCCGTAAAGCGGATGACGGGCCCGCCTTTGTCTTTGGCCATCAGGCTGATGGCGCCGGCCGCGTTGCCGCCGACGCTGTTCCCCACCACCGCGAGGCGTTTGCCGTCGACCTGAATCTCGGCGCCGTGCTCGGCGACCCACTTGGTCGCACCATACATCTGGTTGATCGCGGTGGGATACTTCGCCTCAGGCGACCGCGTGTAGTTGGGGAATACCGCAACCGCGCCCGACGCCGCTACCAGGTCGCGGACGAAGCGTTCATGGGTCGGGAAGTCGCCCAGGACCCAGCCGCCGCCGTGGAAAAACATGAAGACGGGAAGAGTGCCCTTCACGCCAGCCGGCCGGACAATCGTGAGCGTGAGAGGCTTCCCGTCGACGGTGATCGTCTTGTCGGAGATGTCGGCTGGTTGCAGCGGAACGGTGACGCTTTTCTGCAAGCCGACCAGCGCGGCACGCGCTTCCTCCGGGGTCAGCTGCTCCATTGGCTTGCCGCCGCTGGAGTTCAACGTGTCGAGGAACTCGGCGATGCGCCGGTCGACGTTGGGGCTAACGATGCTCGTCGCGGTTGCGGTCATGGCTTGCTCCTTGGGCTCTGAATGTGGCAGGGCAAGCGCGGCGTGCGCTCGCCATGGCCAAGGATGGGTGGAGTGGCCACTCGCGACAATTGAACGAAGGTCTGTTGTACGAAGGTATCGATTGAGCCCTATTTCGGCGCAGCCTCGAACGTTGCGGTCATCACGGCAAACAGGAACCCGTTCCCGGCGTCAGGACTCGTGAACACGAAATAGAGGTCATGGACACCTGCCGTCGGCTGCAGCGCCACACGCCGCGAAATCGGCGCCTCATCGCTCGTGGGCAGAATCGGCTCGCTCTCACCCAGCAACGTTCCGGTCGGACCATCGAGATACACGGCGATCTTCCCGCCCTT
>Ga0137418_10005446_pt1 | contig 11673 bp, 11 predicted proteins | sample CZODoug3_1_2_16f_FD_122242 | JGI IMG/M metagenome (GOLD analysis project Ga0137418, IMG submission 122242) | Vadose zone soil fungal communities from Angelo Coast Range Reserve, California, USA - CZODoug3_1_2_16fungal (Hybrid Assembly) | ecosystem: Environmental > Terrestrial > Soil > Vadose... | reverse complement strand
ACACCAGAACGCCGATCAAGGTACGGAGGTAGTCGGTCGGCAGGCTCACCAGGTTATGCTCCGGCCGTGCAGGTAATGCCGCGCCAAGAAGCAGGCGATCGCCAGCAGCGCCATCACGATTGCAGGCCACTGCGACCCCCAGAACTCCCTGGTGCTCACGGGCCGATCAGCCATCCCCTCGGCAAACGCGGTCAGCAAAAAGACGCCAACAGCGATGAAGGCGAGCAGGATGCCAGTGATGAGAAGCATCAGGGTCCCTCCCCTCTGCGCTTCAGTTGCGAGTTATTGTAGTGCCCGATCATGGCGGTCAGGAGCCCATTGGTGAGAATCACGTACTTGAGAGTTTGTGGCGGGAAGACGTTACTCGTGGCCGCGACTCCCAGCACCACCACGAAGTAACCGAAGGCGGTAGTTTTTCGGGACCAGATGTAGGTGAGCCATGCGATCAAAGGCCCGCCCAGCGCAAGCCGACTCGCAGTAAGAGCGCACCGAGGACCGCCCACAGCACCAGCGTCAGATCCGTGAGCATCGCTTCGGTGTCGTTCATTTGCCTGACGGTTTATTGCCGAAGCTGGAGAGCTCGGTCGCCACTTTAGCTCTGAGACTCGAACCGAAGCTCCAGTGGGTCAAGAAGCCAGCGACGTAAGCCACAGGCGCGGTAATCAGAATCGTAACGATGACGTGCATGATGTCGTGCATGGACCCTCCTGTGAGACTCGGCTAGGCAGCTAACGCGATACCTTGGTTGATCTGCCCATCCGAGTAGATGCATTCGCCGTTCTCATGTTTGATGATCGCCTTCACGAGCTGGGGCATGATATCGGTGAAGTCCACAACGTCTGAGGGAGCTATGTCACAGTCCTCGCACACCGCGAGCACGTAAGCCTGGGAGTTATTCTCATTTGGAGGCGCCCAGCGGTCGATAGCGCTCTGGATCGTGTGTAACCCCTCGCGCTCGTAGCTCCTGAGGACGCGCACAATGGCGCGAATACCGAACACCGGATCAACGAACTGCACGAATGCATCGTCGGTCTGTTCGTCTCGCTGACCATGCCACGTCACCCCTGCGAGGTGGCGAACATTGCCAGGATTGTTGTTCCGTTCGCCACGAGTGTTCATGAGGTTGCTCGACTCTGTTTGTAATAAAGCCGTCTAATCGTGATTGGCGCTACGCCATGTTCTCTAGCGATTTCTGAGAATAATCCGCGCACATAAGGTAACCGGCGAATCGCTGCAACATCCTCATCAGAAATAGTCACACGAGGATGGTTCTCTCCATGATGACTCGGTGGTTTTGAATGCGTGCCGTGTTTAATGGAATCATGCTGGTTAGCTAAGCGAGTATCCCATCGGAGATTCCCTACACAATTGTTCAGAGGATTGCCGTCGTTATGGCATCCCTCCATTCCTTTGGGACACGGACCCACAAAAGCTTCCAGCACTAGACGATGAAATCTGACACGATGACGCTTGCCATCCTTTACCAAGTTGGTCGCGATAGACCTTGGTCGCCCATTCTGCATTTCAATATACCCAGACAGCAGCCGGCGATGATTCCTAATGCGGCCCTGATTACTGACTTCATAACCAGGGAAACCGGCAATCATTGTCCATTTCTCCATTGTCCAATTGTACCACCAGGGCCTCGGCGAGATCTCCGTTCATGGCTCACCTCACGCAAACGCCGCCGATCAGTTCGGCCAGCAGCTCACCTGCAAGATATCGCTCGCTGGCCACGCGCCAGCGACTCCGGTGGTGCGCACGTAGTTCGTCACGGTCACGGTCGTAGTGCTGGAGCCTGTCTGCACAGTGCTGTTGGCCGTGGGATTGGTCACATCCGCCACAGCACAAGACCAACCGTGCGCGGCGGCTGGTAATCCGATCACGCCACTGGTAGCAACGCCGCCCGTGCCCACATTGACCGAGAAACTGCGGTAGCCGTTGTTCTGGGTCACCGAAGGACTTGTGCCAAAGCCGCTGGAGATCGTCGGCGCGGTCAGCGGCACGTTCCAGGTATTCCCAAAGTTCTCAATAGGCGTCGTGTTTGTGAGGCTCAAACCATTTGTTCCGCCTGAATTTCCAATCGTTCTGGCGTTCGTTATTTGATTAGCTGTCGCCCCCGTGAAGCGAACGAAAAAGCTGGTTACGCCAAAAACCGTGTTGCCCATAACGGCCACATCGTTGATGACATCCCCGGCTGTCAGCGCCCTGATGTCGATCCCCGTGCCGATGCTGAATATGGTGTTGTTAGCAATAATCAGCCGCTGAATGTTGGACGCTCCGCCACTCACGACGGCTGCAACACCGACACCACTGGCTGCTGTGGCATTGGAAATGTCGTTGCCGCAAACTGAGATATCGGAGACAACCGCCCCCGCAGCACTTAAATTGACCGCGTTTTCAGTGTTGAGTAAGCGGAATACGTTATCGCAGATTGAAATGGCACTGGAGTTAGAAAGAAGAACTGTAGCGGCAGCGGTGTTGGAAGTATTGTTACCAACAAAAATATTTCCGGTGACCGTGAACTGCTGCGCAAGATTAAGATACACGGCAGAATTTACGTTGCCCTCAAACCTATTGCCCGACAGGGTCACTCTCAAAACCGGCACGGAATTCACGACATCGGTCTGATACCCGTGAAAAGCACTGCCTATAGCGGTATTACCGACGAAGTTATGATCGACACTCTGTGAGCCTGTAGCGGTCGAGCTGATAAATCCTGACCCAGCATTGTTCAGAGCATAGTTCCCAAAGACTTGTGCGCCAGCTGCCTCGAATACAAACCCAGTTGCCGTGTTGCTGATGGCTTTGTTGTTGGGGCCACAGATCGTATCGGTGTCGATGAACCCGACATTCGAGTTGCCGAGCCAGAAGCCCCTGACTCCTGCTCCTCCCGCCTGCGGAGTGGATGCTACGTTGTCGTGCCAGCGCGTCCGAGTGCTGTTGTTCGAGCCGAACTGATAAGGGCTGGTATTCCCGACGTTGGTCGAGTAGTTGCTGTAAACCTCGCAGTCGGTGCAGCCGGTGAGAGCAAGAAATCCGCCCTTGAATGTTTGACCGTCGAAATTCCCGCCGTGGATCTTGCAGTTGACGCAAGAGGTGAAAAGGATCGCGACTTTACCGCCGACATTATCGTCCTGCGTACTGGTGGCCAGCGATACGAAGTGCGCACCGTTGAAGTTGACATCCAAGTTGCTCAGACTGGTGAAGTGGATGCCAACCGCGCCGATGGCGTATGTGGAGTTCGGCAAGCACGTGAGGGCTTGGCCGTTCGCAAGTCCCGCAATCGCTCGTTGGAGTGCGGCCGTATCGTCCGTGACTCCATCCCCGACCGCCCCGAATATCTGCGGCGTATAAAGTTGGTCGGGCGTGCGCTGCCAGATTCCCCCAGGAGCTGTAAGCTGCGAGCCGTCGTTGATGGTGGTGCTACCGCCGGCCACCCAGGTGAACAGGCCCTGCCCGCCGTCGGACTGGGAGGTGCGGCCGAGGACCTGGAGGCGATCGCCCGTAGAAACGCCGGAGATCAGGCGCGCTGCGGCATACGTGGTAGCGGTGAGCGCAGTCGAACCGCCTTCGCCGACATCTTCCCAGACACTACCATTACTGACGACGATGCCCTGATCCGCCGCGTAAGCGGTCGTTCCGGGGTTGTAAAGTGTGGCGGGGTGAGTGGCTAGAAGTTCAGCGAAGGTATCGAAGTTTCCGAGATTGGGGACGTATGGTCCTGTCCTACTGACGTATGTCATTTGTCTTGGCCCCTGTCTCCCGGCTGATCGCGGATCCCGTCGTCCGTGGCCTTCCTCAGTTCCTGTTTCGCCTGTGCGTACTTGTTGGCTTGTGCGCGCAAATTCGCGGCGTGCTCAGGGTCGTACTGCTGCGGGTCTTTCGGGTCCTCGTGCTGACGCGCTTCATCGTGAAGACGCTGCACCAACATGCTCAATCCATGGATACTATCCTTCATGACTCCGTAAGCCACACGAAACCACAGCTTGATGAGATCGACCATTCCATTGCTCCTTCATCGGTGGATCTTCCCTTTTCGCACCTCTGCGGGAGCTTTAGGTTGTGGATCGGGTATCGGTTTGAGGTTCAGTTGCATTTCGGCGTCAACATTTTTTTTTCTATCCCATAATTCGTTCACATGTGATTCGAGTACCGAAATGTCCTCCCTCTTTAGGACGCATCCTCGAATGCACTCGGAGCTCATGGTGGCTGAAATCAAGCCGAGATCCTTGCGCAACCCTTGCACGTCGGGTGCGGTCTTGTAGGTCCCCCACCACGTTCCTGCGCTGAGAAGAAACACAGCGAAGGCAAGCGCCGTGCTCGGCGTCCAATACCGGCGCGTCCAGCGTGGCATCCACGAATACCCGGGGAAGCGTGCGTCGAGAATCGCGGAGTCGGAAGGATCACTCACGGCACGTCACACCGGGTAGTTCCCGCTCATGCGTAGATGGCTTGTGTTTGTAAAGTTCGTGTCCGCTAAAAAGGTAGATCCTGCGGCACCCTGCGTAAAGAGTGTAAAGTTAGCGACGCCGGAGGTGGGTATGACACCGATGACATTTCCACCCAATGCCGCCATGTTATCTGCAAGCCCAAAAACCAAAGGGTTTCGGCCTTCATCTCTACGCGGCACGAAAGGCAACGTAATTGCGGCGGCTCCTACCGAACTTCCTTTGGCGGTCAGTGTGATGTCCAAGTTGAAATAGAGTATGCCGTTACGGATGTAGTACTCACAGTTGGCAACCGAAGTAGTCATACCAACATTAGCGCCGCCGAACGTGAGCACTGGCGTGAAGCCGAATAGCCGCGCTTTCACGAATCCGTTTCCGGCGTCCACGCTGTTTGCCGCAGCGGGCTGGAAATAAACCATCTGGTCAAAGTCGCAAAGGCACGCGGCAGCCGCGGTAGTCAGCGCAACGTTCGTGAAGAGAATCCCCGCAGAAGATCCTTTTAGAATGATGTTGTTGAACAATTGATTTGCAGAAGTCGCGGTCAGAACCAATCCACCCGCTCCGGCGAAATAATCAAACTCGATGATCTGACCCGCCGTGATGTTTCGCTCGTGGTAGCTATTGATAAAAACATTCTGAACGGTTGGCGGAGGATTGATGACCGCAGGATCACACTGCACCTGGATCGCGATACGCCCAACGACTGTTGATTGCCCCGGCTGGTTGATCGTGGAGTATTGCCCAATCGTCACGCCGAGCGTGCTGCGGCTGTAGGCTTTAATCAGCGACTGGAACCCGAAGCCGAGTTGGTCTACGGTCACCTGTCCGAATGTGACGTTCTGCACCCCATAGAGGAAGAATCCACGATCATCGCGATACGCGTATAGATTATCGACGACGCTGTTGTCTCCGGCGTTGTGCATGGCAACGCCATACGTTCCGTTTCGGAAAGTAGTGAGGCCACGCAGATGGCAGTGCGTGACAGTGTTTTGTGGGGTGTTGGTCGGATCGGCTATCATCCAGAAGGCGGAATACATCGCGGTGACGTTCAGGTCTACCGTATCAATCTCACTCGACGATCCATTCACCGCACAGACCACCACGGCGTTAGGTGAGGCAACCGAAACAACCGGCCCAGCGCCGGTGACGCTGGTCACAGGCACGGAGAATCCGGCACCCGCACCCCCGAGGTTTGCATTGGAGGCACTTAGAACATCGTTAAGCGTGTAGTTTCCGCCGACGTAGGCAATCGTCACTGCGGTGACAGTCCCACCAGCCACCGTGATGTTAGCAACAGCGCTACCACCGCCCGTTCCGCCAGTCAGCGGGACGTTGGTGTAGCTGCCGTTTATGTAGCCCGCACCGCCCGTGATCGCGCCGAGCGTCACGACGCCGGTGGACATGACCTGTACGCCGGTGATCTTGGGTGCGATGAGCCTGCACTTTGTACAGTGATCAAACAGAATGAAGTTTCCGCCGCCTGTAATATTGGTAGTGAGAGTAGAGCCCAAGAAATCAAAGTCTATGTTGTTGCCGTTCTTGAAATAGAGCGCCATCTGATAGGACTGCGAGCCCATCGAGCCATCCGAGTTTTGACTCGGGAGGGAAAGAGGTGAAAGCGGGTCAAGAGAGTTAACGGCATAAGTGGCGCCATCTGGGAAAACGATTCTGCCGCCGCCTGCCTGTACAGCAACAGTCCACGCGGTTTTGATGGCCGCGCGATCGTCCGTGACGCCGTTGCCTATTGCGCCATAACGCTTAACGTTTAAGGCGGGATATACATAGTTTGTCGGCGTGACGCTCGCGGCTAGCTCGGCTGCGGTCTGGGGATAAAGAATGGCCCCAATACCTGCGGCCGTGAACGAATTCACATTCACATCGTTGATCAGGGGAATGTTGTCGATCGTGCCGCCCGCGATCAGGTTGTTGAGCGAGTCTGTGATCACCATCTTGATCAGCGTGCCGGGAACTGCCCATACAGAAACGCTCTGGAAACGCCCGTTTGACCCCAAGACAATTGGGTTGGTATTGGTGACCGTTCCGGTGGAATCGGTATAGGTTGTTTGCGGAGTAGAAACTGTACCGCCTACATAGGTGTTGATCTTAAATCCCAACCCCACGACACCTTGATCCGTTAGCAGTTGAGTAATCATCCCGATCGGTGAAAGGAGAACGGCTGGCATAGTTCACCCGTAAACGAACTCGGTTGCGAAGTCGTGTGCTTGGAGCGTAGGTAGATCCTTCTCCAACCGCTCCCCGATATCGTCGCGGTACATGAGGTTTGGGACCGAAAGCTCATCGATCACCTTGTACGCACGTCCGCACGCCGCACGCACGCTCTTGCCAACTCCTGTCACCACTGCGATGTAGTCCCCGCAGGTCGCCCACATCTGAACGTCTTTCACCTTGTCGTCCACCATCTGCGGGAGCTTCGCGAGCTTCACTGACTGTGGGGCGATGAATCGACGGTTCTTGTCGGTGACGCCGTAGATCGGTACGTCAAGCGTTTCGGCCTTGGTCTGCTTGGAGTACGGATAGTCCGGCTGCGCGAGTACGATTCCACAAGCAATCGCGGTCGTGACTTTAAGCGTGTCCTTGCCCTCGCATGCATCGCGCATCCACTCACACGGATCCCCCTGATGAGTGGCGAGCATGATGTTGAAAGCCGGCCATCCGGTGCGGGCCGTGAACTCCAAGGGCCACGGTTTTCCGGTGTCATCCACGATGCAGTTCACCGCGATGTCGCCCAGGTGCCCGAGCTCGACCAGTGCATCCTCGAGCGGCGCGAGTATCATCTCCCCGAGGGGGGAATCCTCCGCGTACTTCTGCACCGTGCCGGCTTCTCCGCAATTAGGGCCACAGTCACCCGAGAGGAGTTTCTTGTGCTCGAAGTGCTCGTTGTAGAGTCCAATAAACCCATCCGACCCGACCCAGCGCGAGACCCCGAACTCCACGCCCTCGATGAATTCCTGAAGCATCACCGGCCCCTTGGGATTCATCCCGAGCCTCTGCCAACGCTGCAGGCGTGCCACCATGTCGGCGGGGTCCTTCCCAACATACGAGAGTGACTTGTCCTCTTCGCTCCCGAGGGTCTTGAAGACGAACCGTTCTTCGTGCTTGCGCTGATACGCCTCAGCCTCTTTGAGCGAGGCAAATTGCTCGAACTCCGGCGCCTCGATTCCATGCTTCTCCAGAAACTGCATGCCCTTCTCGCGCTTGACTTCCAACGCGGTGGACTTGGCGGAGGGCGCAAACACCTTCACGCCCTGAGAGCGTGCGTAGTCGAGTTTCGGGATGAACTGATCGTTCCCCGTACAGAACACCAAGTCAGCCCACTTGAGTGAGGACACCCAGTTGTCGATGTGCTGCAGGCCCTCGAACCCCTCGCCCACCTTCTGGTTGTTCCCGGGACGCAGCCAGTAGCGCACTTGGTGCCCGGCCTTCAGACAGCGCAGGCAGAAGGCGAGCCCACAGCCAGCATCTTCGTGCTCAATCACGAGACACTTCACTCCCGCTGTCCATAGCCTTGCTCGTCTTTGAGCGTGCGAGGCTGAGTCTGTTGTGTGCCGATGACTGCGGCCGATGAAGTTTTCTTGAGTGCCGCAGTGGTTCGCTCGGCCAGTTTTCTCACCCACTCGGGTGAAGTCAGGTAGCTCTCGATGGCCTTCGGTCCAAACTTGTACGCCTCGCGCCCCAAGGTGACCGCACCCACAACCGCGGTCCCACCGGGAAGAAAGTGGCCGAGAATCGCTGCGACTCCAACGCCTGAGACTTCCTTGATGAGCCCCGAGTGCCCTTCCTTGATGCGCTTCAGGTTGTGAACCAGCTTCGTCATGTTGGCTTCGTAGTCGGGAGGGAACAGCGCCCGACGGGCTTGGGGATTCATCGAATCCCAGTTCCTGACTAACTTGTCGCCGTCGAACTCTCCTCCCTTATCCGACATGTGATGGAGCACCGAGGCTGCAAACTGCTTCTGTACTGCCGGATCGCGAATGGTCTTCATCACCGTGACGACCTTCTGCGGATCCTTCATCGCAGCCAACAGCATCTTCTGATACATCTCGGCCGAGGTCTTGGCTCCCCAGTTCTTGCCCAACACTCGGTTAATTTCGTCCTCTGCCTTGACGTACTCCTTCCATTTCTGATTCGCCACGTCCCACTTTTTCTTGGCTTCGGGACTCAGATTCTCAGCGGCCTTGTCGATATCCTTCGTGACTGCATCGCGCAGAGCACGTAACTTTCGGTTCACGTTACGGTCCGTACCCATGAGGTCGCTGATCTGGGTGCGAAACTCCTTCAAGGAATCGAAGGTCATCTGACCCACGGACTGAAGTTTGTCCGCGACCGCCTTGACCTTGGGGTCAACTACGATTCCGGCTCCGTGGTGCTGAGCTACTTTGGTAGATTCCGTGAGATTGATTGGAGTCCCAGGCCCCATGACTTTGGATAGTTCGTCGTAAGCGGTGGTCCCCGCCTTCTTGGCTTCCTGAGTCGTAGCAGTGATGGCCTTGGTCGCTGCCCCTGCAACATCCGCTTTTTCGAGTGACTTCCCGCCAGAGAGGTTTTCCGTGAGGCGCTGAACTTTCGATTGAGTAGATTCAGCCGTCTTCAGAATCTTTGCGGTCTTGGAAGCGGTGCCTGCACCTTTCACCCCAGCGAGCCCCGCGACATCCCCTGCAACGTTCGCCGCTTCCTCGCCCGCCACGCTCGCAATACCCTCATGCACGGCTTGCCCGGCTCGGGTGACGGGTTCCAGAAGGTCCTGAATCTTCCCCAAGAGGTATTTGCCTTCCTCCGAGGTCGGTTGATGGGAGAGCAATCCTTGCAGTTTCTCGGTCAATCCCGGCTCAGCATCGTGGGCTGCGGCGAGCTTCCTCTGCTCCGGGGTCATGCGCGAGAGCGGCTCGGTCACTTTCCCGGCGAGCTGGGCCAAGTGCTTTGGCACCCCCACCGCTTGCTGGGCAATGCCTGAGCCTACGCTCAAGGCGACATCCGCCACGCCTTTGGCAGCACCCGTCCACCCCGTGTCTTTAGCCTCACCAGAGGCTCCACCGGCAGGCGCTGCGCCGACTTCGGTATACCCGGGGGGTAAGGGAGGGGCCCCCTCGCCAGCCCCTGCGCCGCCCTCTGTATAGCCCGGCGGAAGGGGTGGATCAGCCACTGGGAGCACCCGGACCGGCAGCCGGAGCGGTCCCCACGGGCACCCACTGACCGTTGCGAAGCACAATAGGACCGTTCGGACCAGTCGCCCAGCGTTCCCCCGGATTCACCCCGGGAGGGGGCTGCGTCTGGCCCTGATCCAGTCCCTTGCTCTTGATGAGCTGCTGAAGCGTCACGGCCGGGTTTTTCTGCTGGCTACGCTGTAGCGTGGTGACATCCGACTGAGTGAAGGGAACTGCTTTGTGAACCCGTGCGAGTACGGTGCGCATCACGTTCTTGATCTGGTCCGGGATCGCAGGATCAGCGAGCTGCACTTCAAGTCCCGCGTCCACGATCTGACGCATCTCAGCGAGCTTGCGAAGCTTGGTCATCTGCGTGTCACCCTCACGCAGTTCAAGGGATGCAAAGCTTTCGGTTAGTGAGCCCGCGGGCGTGAGTCCGGTTGTTTCTATGGTGGCGAGGTTGCGCCGCACACCCGCGAGCATCGTGCCGTAGTCCTGAACCTCTTGGGACGAGAGCTTGTTGCGCAACACATCCCGTCCCGCCTCATACACGCTGTGGCCCGGGGACGCACCCACCCCAAGAACACCCGTGGAAGCACCAACAGGTAGCTCGGTGATGTTCTCGATAGCCCGGGACGCCTGATCGGCAGAAGCGACGATGCGCTCGGAAAAGACTTTCTCGCGGCCGCTCCACGGTTTGGAAGTCGTATCCTTCGGACCACCCTTGATGGGGCGGAGGGTGTCTTCCTTGTCGGGATCCCACTCGAACCCAGCGGGAGGCTTGCCACTCTTTTGCTGTGCGCGCTCGGCACGGTCATCACGCGCTTTGTTCTCACGTTCGGTTTCTTCCTCCTTGCGCTGCGCGAGTCGCTCCTTGATCGCCTGGTTGCCGCGCTTGCTCTGCATATCGGCGGACTTCAGCCCCTGATAGGTCAACCCCTGAGGATCCTGGAGAAACTTGTCGATGAACTGGGCGAGATCGGGACGCTGTTGACGCAGTTTCAATGCGGCCGGAATGACGAACTGCTTAGCCTTCGCATCAAGCATGGCGGGGGTAGCCCCAGGCTTCTGCGCTTCCTGATCCAGTTGCGCTACGATCGGGTCGATCGCGCCCACCAGGGCATCGGACTGCTGCTCGGCCAGCTGCAGCTTCTCTATCGTGAGTTCGGTTTCCTGCGCACGGCCCTTTTGCACTTGGGCCATAAAGTCCATGCCCATCTTGGGATTGATCTTGGTGATCTGCTGCGCGACCTTGGTCTGATCCTCGAACGTGTCGAGCTTGGCGCCCTTGAGAAGCGCATGTACCTGAGCCTCATCGGATTGCCTCTGCTTGGCTTCCCCTAGTTGGATTCCGCCCATCTGAAGATCCTGCTGCTGGCCGGCAAGTGTGTAGGCGTCCGACTGCGCCTTGACCGGATTCGGCCCGTAACCGCCAATCTCTGAAAGTATCGAAGGATCGAACTGCGGCATGACCTATCCTCCAGGGATGTAGCCTGGATCGTTGTAGGTGTACCCGCCGCCAGCAGGCATCAGCCTCCGCTACTTCCGCTGAAATAGTCACCTGACACAGGCGACCCTCCACCGCCCTGCAGGTTCTGCAACGTCTGATAGGTGAGGTACTGATTGCCCGCGTTACCGATCGCCTTCGTAATTCCCGCGGCTTCGTTCGCGTAGATGCCAGCTAGGTTGTTCCCCTGCCCTATCGCGATGTTGCTGAGATTCGCAGCCCCTGCACCGATATTGGCAGCCTGACCAGCCGCCGCCCCCTGACCGATCTGGATCGGTGCCAAGAGGTTTTGAAGTTCTTGGTTATAGGTCTGGTCGGCTAGTCCTGTGGAGAACTTATCAAGTTCTTCAAGCGTGTTGCCCGAAAGTCCCATGCCCATCGCGCCGGCCTGCGCCTTCGGTGGAGGCGCATACGACTCGGCAATCGCAACCTCGGGATAGCTGTGCCACTCGAACAGCACCCGGCCGGTGGCGATGCCGACCTCTTGCACGATCCCGTCCCAGATGCTGCCCTCCTTCGGACCGCCCACAGAAGAGAGATCGACCGGTAGCCG
>Ga0137418_10005445_pt1 | contig 11675 bp, 9 predicted proteins | sample CZODoug3_1_2_16f_FD_122242 | JGI IMG/M metagenome (GOLD analysis project Ga0137418, IMG submission 122242) | Vadose zone soil fungal communities from Angelo Coast Range Reserve, California, USA - CZODoug3_1_2_16fungal (Hybrid Assembly) | ecosystem: Environmental > Terrestrial > Soil > Vadose... | reverse complement strand
CCAGCTCGTCGTCCGCCATGTCACTGGCTAATTTGCCGTTGAGATAGTAATGGCCCTTGGAAGGCGTGTCGAGGCAGCCGATCATGTTCATCAAAGTCGACTTACCCGACCCCGATGGACCCATGATCGCTAAATATTCGTTGCGGCGAATCACCAGATCGATGCCTCGTAACGCCTGGATCAACGTGTGGCCCATCTGGTATTCTTTGGTTATACCGTCGATCTCGATAACCGCCTTACCTTTCGGCCGCATCAAATCCTCCTAAGGGTGAGCTCACGGCTGCGATCCTCTCGAATGGGACGAGGTCAGGATGATTTGCCGCCGCATGCCAGATTCCCATTATCCAGATTACTTGACTTCCTTGGGCGGTTCGATCTTGACCTTGGAGCCGTCCTTCAGATCGCGACTAATGGCAGTGTAAGATCCCGAGATCACTTCATCATTAGGTTTAATTCCCGATTGGATCTCAATGTAATTGTCATCTGCGATTCCCGATTCAACCGGAACCATCTTGACCTTGTCGCCCTCTTTGACAAACACAACTCTCCTCAATCGCTTTTTGTTCAGCCGCTCAGCATCAACCGTCGACACTCCACCTTGGTCCTTCAGCCGATCATTCTTCAACTGTTCCGCAGTCTTCCCATCATCTTTGCTGCGAACCGTCACCGATTGAATTGGGACTGAAACCACGTTCTGCACAGTCTGGGTTTCAATCTCGACACTTGCACTCATGCCCGGCCGAATCTTTCGATCCGGATGCAAAATTTGAACCCGCACTTCAAAGTTTGTGACCTCTTGCTGCGTGCCTTGGTTCTGCACGGTGGCCGTGCTCGCGATCCGCTTTACCTCACCATGAAATTCGTGCCCAGGATAGGCATCAATTCGAATCCGGACCGGGTCGCCGACCTTGACATTAACTACGTCGTTTTCGTTCACGTCCACCCGGGCCTCGAGTCCGTCCAGGTTCGCTACCCGCATCACCTCGGTACCAGCAAAATCCCCCGTCGCTACCACGCGTTCACTCAGTTCGCTATTTAAAACACTGACCGTGCCATCAATCGGAGAGTAGATCACGCATTTCGCCAAAAGCACTTTGGCTTGATCGAGAACAAATCGAGCCTGATCGACCCGATGAACAGCCGATTGGTAAGAAGCAGCCGAGACTTCGCTCTTAGTTTGCGCAGCCTTGAAGTCAGTTTCTGACAGCAGCTTCTTTTGGTAGATATCCTGAGCACGGCGTAGATCGAGTTCATCATTCAGCGTCTGCGATTTTCGTTGCAGACAATCAGCTTCGGCTGCGCTGAGTGATGCCTCCGCCTGTTGGACGTTAGCAATGTAGTTATCCGGCTTTATTTTTAGCAAAACGTCGCCTGGCTTGATGCTCTGTCCGTCAACGACCGGCAACTCAATGATCTCACCAGCAACCTCCGGCGAAATCTTGATCTCTGCTTCCGGTCGGATTTTGCCGGTTGCCGATACCGTTTGCCTAATATCTCTCACTGCGGCTTGGTCGGTCGTAATCGAAATCGGAGCCGGGCCTTGCACGGACTGGATGATGAACCATGCAATTGCCAGGGCGATAATGACTAGAAAGACCCAGCGCTTCCACTTACGCCGCTTGGGTCGGATGACGACTTTTGGGGGGGCTGAAACCTGCTTATGCATTTCCGTCGTCTCTTCCAGTGCTTTCGTTCGCCGCGCATTATTTCTCCAACTCTGGTCGTGAGTTATGCGAGGAGAACACCCTAGCCTCGCAAAACGTTTCACTTTTTCCGGAGCGAGCCGTAGCGCAGCCCTGACTTAGATTCGTAGTCTATTTCGACCTAAAGCACGAGAAGGATTTGTGGGTGCGCTTCCAATTCCGGCTATCGCATCGATGGCTCAAGCCGATTCCGCTGAGCGGAATCAGGCTTTCGCCCTACCGCTTGCATCTGACCTACTCACCGGTTAGTTGAGTGCCAGCGCGCACATGATATTCGGATTCTTAGGCTTTGGGAAGATGGCATCGGCCCTGGTAGAGGGCATGTTAAGAGCAGGCTCCTGTAAACCGGAGGAAATTTTGGTAATCAATCGTCATCCCGAGACGGTGCAACAAGAGATCGTCAAGTTAGGCATTCAACTCGCACCGACTACGCAGGTCGTGGTGGAACAGTCAGACGTTATCGTCCTGGGAACCAAACCAGCGGACTCTATCCAACTTCTGCGGGAGGTCCGTCCCGCGCTCGACGGCAAACTCTTAATTTCCGTCGCCGCGGGCATCGATCTCGACCATTTGCAGGACGCGGCTGGTCATCGAACTCGACTTATCCGTGCCATGCCCAACACTCCTTCTCTCATTGGTCAAGGAGCCACCGCATACGCCACGGGCGATCACGCGACTCCACAGGATGCACAAGTTGCCGAAAAGATTTTCTCCTCAGTCGGTATTGTTTATAGAGTACGCGAGGGAGCGCTGGATGCAGTGACCGGTCTAAGTGGGAGCGGACCAGCCTATGTCTTTACTTTTGTGGAAGCTTTGGCCGACGGCGGAGTAATGATGGGCTTGCCCAGAGAGGTGGCTTTGGATCTCGCTATCCAGACGGTTTGCGGGTCGGCTCAGATGATTCGACAAACCAATCGGCATCCCGCAGAACTCCGCGAGATGGTGGCAAGCCCCGGGGGAACGACAATGGCGGCACTGGAGACACTGGAGGCCAGGGGCTTTCGCTTTACAATTATGTCCGCGGTTCGCGCCGCTTCCGAACGAGCACAACAACTCGGTCGCGGTTAGTTGGATAAGCCAGGAGGTGCAAAGGATTCTTGCCGGTTGCTATGCAAAACCCGTTCAACCGCCGAATCATTCCAGCGCGCCTGGCAAATCGGTTGGCTCTGGCCCTAGTAGTCGGAATTAATTTGCTTCTGCCGTCATGCCCGATTCACGCCGACGATACCAATTCGCTGCCGATGCTCACGCCGGAAGCACGCGACGCAATCGAAAAAGGACTCACCCAATTTCGAGACAATAAGTTCGACGAAGCGGAGAAGACTTTTCAGAAGGTAACTGAAATGGTTCCGAATCATCCGATGGGCTGGATCAATCTCGGCTCAGTGGAATATCGCCTGGGCAAACTGGACGAAGCCGAGAAGAGCCTCCGCAAGGCGGTTCACCTCGATCCTGAGGTTGCACAAAGCTGGTTAACTCTCGGGATTGTCAGCTACAATAAGGATGAGCCGGAAGCAGCATTGGCTGCGCTCAGCCAAGCGGTCTATCTCGACTCCAGCAATGCGCGCGCTCACATGTATCTTGGCGTATTAATGCGAAAACGTGGCTGGCTGGATGCGGCCGAAGATGAGCTGCGCAAGGCGGTCGAATTGGATTCGACCTACGCCGAGGCGCAATTCAACCTGGCAATGATCTATGTCGAGCGGACTCCTCCGGCTCTCGAACTGGCACGCCGACATTATTATCGTGCTTTGGCTCTGGGCGCTGCTGCCGATCCCGGTTTTGAAAAACTTCTGAAACGCTCCCCGGGTGCAAAATAGGTATCGTGATGTCGTACGAAACGATCCTCCAAGAACTAGCCGATAGGTCGCTCCTTCGCCGTTTACGATCCATCGATGCCGTTGAGGGAACCCGATTGGAACTTGAGAATACGAGCCTCACTAATTTTGCCGGCAATGACTATTTGGGACTGTCTCAACATCCGGCGGTGCGGGAAGCTGCAATCGAGGCAATCGACCGATTCGGCCTGGGTGCGGCCGCTTCTCGCTTGATCACAGGTACTCTGGCACCGCATAAGGTTTTGGAAGAGCAACTCGCAGCATTTAAAGGTACCGAAGCAGCCATCTCCTTTAGCAGCGGATACGCCGCTGCGGTCGGTACGATTACCGCTATCGCTAACCGACAAGATGTCGTCATTCTCGATAAATTAGCGCACGCCAGCCTGATCGACGGCGCACGACTCTCTGGAGCTCAGCTGCGAATTTTTCCACACAACGATCTATCCAGGCTCCGCGAAATCCTGGAATGGGCCCACGAGCATTACCCGAACGCAAAAATTTGGATCATCACAGAATCGTTGTTCAGCATGGACGGCGATTACTCCCCGCTATGTGACCTGGTAGGACTCAAGGACGAATATGGAGCGAACCTTTTTCTCGACGAAGCTCATGCCACTGGTGTGATTGGACCAGGAGGAAAAGGATTGGCTGCTCACTGGGGACTCGGCCAGCGGATCGAAGTTCAGATGGGTACTCTTAGCAAAGCGCTCGGCGGTAGCGGCGGCTTTATCACCAGTTCCAGAGCGCTGATCAATCTGCTGATTAACCGGGCCCGAAGCTTTATTTTCTCTACCGCGCCGCCGCCGGCTATTGCGGCAGGCGCGAGCGCGGCTCTGGGCATCGTCCAATCAGCGGAAGGTGAGCGGCTGCGCGACGATCTTCGTCAAAATATTGACTGTGTGCGACACGGCCTTCGTTTCTCCATAGACGCACTTCCCAGTCCGATCATCCCGTTGATTATAGGGAACGAGAACGCAGCGCTCGAGGCCGCAAAACAGCTTCAGCAAGACCGCTTTCTCGTTCCGGCGATTCGGTTCCCGAGCGTAAGCAGAGGATCAGCGCGGCTTCGGTTGACTCTTTCGGCCAGACATTCCTCCGAACAACTCGCGGCTTTGATTAGTTCGCTGCGTCGTGTTTTCCCCGGATCATAAGCAGCTTCCCTCCGTCAGCGGTCTCTTCAGAGCTGACAGCCCTTCCCCCAAGGCAAAAGAGCCGGGCACGCACCCCGGCTCCTTATAGAAAAAAGGACCGCATCCCAGGCGGTCTGGCGCTGCTTTCGCTACTCTCGGTATGCAGAACTCAGCGCACCGTCCAAACTACTCCGTCAGCCGAACCGTCTTATTCCAGAACTGTTTCCAGCGTTCTTTCTTTTGGCGACGGATTTCGGAACGTCTGATCACTTCGCCGATCAACAACGGATAATCCGATAGCGTTTTTGTCTTCATACTCAGGTTATTCTCCCATGCGGGCTGATTACCTCTCCATTGGACACTCAGCTCGCTTCATTTGTTCGACGCCAAATTTGCGGCGGGTTGCAAAGAAACCCTAAACCCCGGTTTTGTGCAACTATTAGTTGTTCTAATGGCGCGCTGAACATCCACCCGTTGGACTAGCCCGCAAGGTCTCCGGTAGCGGTCCGGTGGCTCCCAATAGGTAGCGGCGACTGTCCCGTAGTACCGTTGTTGTGCCACAAAGTTGAAGCAGCCAACGAAGGAATAGAGTCGCCTAACCAGAAACCGCAGTCGCTGCTTCCGCAGATTACCCGTGACTGTCTTGTCCTGGCGCCCAGGCGGAGAACCGCCTACGGCCGCATCCCATTCGAAGGACTCACAACGCTTTGGCGAAATTTCTAAGCGCCCGATATTGAAGAAGGATTTCTTTCAGTGCAATTCCGATCGCTGCAATCTGATGCTCGGTCTCCGCGACCCAGGGCGTTCGAATCGCCAGCCTAAATGCATTCGATGGCAAATCAGAGATATTCGCCCCAGACACCTGATCAGCTTGAACGCATCGGACCGGCTCAACATCTAACGGCTGGATTTTGCTGGCTCGCACGGCAGCCGGCCAAGCTACCTCGTTTGCGATCGTTCGATCAGACGCCTCAATTTGAAGGCCACCGACGGAATCATTGGCTCGAATCGAGATGAAACCATCAGCATCAAATGCCGGCAGTTCGCCTGGCAGTGGAGACTTACCCCAGTGAACATTCCAACGCTGATGGTCGAAATAGGTTTTCGCCTTCCGCGGAACACTCAAGTAACAGAACAGAGCATAGTCATGTGCCAGGAGTGGCGCCAGATCAAGATCCACCAAGAGCTTCAACAAGGCTAGACTGCCGACCGAGTCTTCCTCCTCGCTGCCTGCGAAAATCACCAAGCGAACAGGGAGCTGTTCCTGCCGTTGCCCAACAAAGACCAAGCCTGGCACATATTCCTCATTCCGTAGCGAAGTCGGAAGGACCAAGATATTTTTGGACTCCGCTAGAAGATTTATTGACGGATTTAATCGGGTGGCGGTTGCAAAAGCTTGAGACGAAAACATTGGCAAAACCCTCCTGCTAGAGATGACAGCTTTGAAATTTTTGGTCGAGGTGACTGAGCGACTCTATGGCCAATACGAGCTAATGTCTACTAGTTTAATATTCTTATCCGAGGTTCTGTCCGAACTGAGCCGTCGTGCATCAGACAGCGGCTGCTACACCAATATTGATTTAATTCATAGTTTCGAGCGCAACTCGCTCAACGACAGAATGATAACTTAGGGTCTATGATTAAGACAGAAGTATATTTCGGCCTCTATACTTTAGGCATCTTAACTAAAATTTGCGACATTCTATCGGCGGATTTCTGCAAGATTAGGCCGCCCTCACTCGTCGAATAGTCTGGCGCTATGCGCCTTTATCCTAACCGTCGCGACTCGCGCTAGCCCTTGAAAGTGGGGTGGTGCCTGTTACTATGCCGCGCTTTAACTTCTGACTATGCGGTTTCCATTGGCTCTTACATTAAAGGTCGCCGGCCATATTATTCGGCACAAACTGCGGGGCACGAAAAAATTCGCTACCGTGCTTCAGCTCGAACCTTTGCATACCTGCAACCTAACCTGTACTGGCTGCGGACGCATTCGCGAGTACTCGACATCTCTGAAGAACGTGATGTCTCTGGAAGACTGTTTATCGGCAGCCACCGAGTGTGACGCCCCGATGGTCTCAATCTGCGGTGGCGAACCGCTCATTTACCCACACATCGAGGCCCTGGTAAATGGTCTCCATGAGCAAAAGCGGATCGTCTACATTTGCACCAATGCGATGTTCATGAGGCGGAAGATGCGGGATTATCTGTCCGTTGAATTTTCTCTTCGTCCTACCCAGACCGAGCCGCTGCTCCAACGCCTACTGGACGACCGGCTCATGACACCGGCTGAAGCGGAGCAGCTTAAGCAGGGTCCCAAGGACCCCAAAAAATCGGTGATTTCTCCGTCCAGGTGGATGTATTGGAACGTGCACTTGGACGGCCTGGAAAAGGTGCATGACATTATCGTTGAGCGGGAAGGCGTATTCCGTGAGTGCATTCTCGCGATTCGGATGGCGAAATTGCTTGGCTTCCAGGTTGCTACGAATACAACCGTTTATCGGGAGACAGAGATGGACGAAATCGAGACAATGCTGACCTTCCTCGGCAATCTCGGCGTTGACGGGCACACGATTACTCCCGGCTACGATTATGATGCCGCGAAGAAAGATATGGCTGATCGCCTGGGTATCGATCCGTCTGCATTTTTCTTAACTCGACGTAGCACAATCGAAAAGTTCTCCCAGGCGAAGTCTTGGGGAAAAAAATACCCATTACTTGGCACTCCGGTGTATTGGGATTTTCTAACTGGCGCGCGTGATCTTACCTGCTCGGCTTGGGCGATCCCGACGCGGAATGTGATGGGTTGGAAGGCGCCTTGTTACTTTCTTACCGACGGTCAAGGGCATTATTCCTCCTATTCGGAGCTCCTTGAAAAAGTGAATTGGGACAACTACGGAGTGGTGGATGGAGTTGCCAAAGATCCGCGGTGTGAGAATTGCATGACGCATTGCGGCTATGAACCGACTGCCGCGCTTGGTATGCAGAGCAAGCCGGGTGATCTCTGGAAAAACATCACCTTTAATTTTGGGCCGCGTCCGAAACCGAAGGGGGATGTTGAATTGACCAAAGTCTTCAATGGGGTGTCAGCGAAGACCGCCAAGCCAGCCGAGAAAGCGGAACTGGTTAAGCGATAGGTCTATTCGAATTCAGGATGGGAAAATGGTGAACACCTCGGATCTTTTGTCCGCAGTCAATTCGGCAATCGCGAAAGCACAGGAACACCTGCTCAACCTGCAGTCGCCGGAAGGCTACTGGGTGGGCGAGTTGGTCGTCGATTCGACACTCTGCTCAGACTATATCGCTTTCATGCATTGGGCGGGCGAGGTCGACGTCGAACTCGAGCGGAAATGCATTGACCATATTCTGGAGAGCCAGCTTCCGGATGGGGGCTGGAACATCTATCCGGAAGGTCCGGCGGAAGTCAACGCCACGGTCAAAGCATATTTTTCCCTGAAGCTGGCCGGCTTTTTACCCGATGATCCTCGCTTGGTCAAAGCGCGGGATCGCGCTCGCGCGCTGGGTGGAGTGGAGAAGACGAACACCTATGCTCGGCTTTACCTTGCGTTACTCGGACAGGTGCCATGGGAAGCGGTGCCGACCATCCCGGTTGAGTTTTTGATCGTTCCCCATTGGTCACCCATTCATCTATACACCGTCTCATCTTGGACGCGTTCGATGGTGGTCCCGCTTGCAATTATCAATCATTATAAGATCACTCATCAAGTTCCGGAACATCTCGGAATCAAGGAACTTTACCTGGAGCCCGACAAAGCTCCTCGGTTACACGCATCCGGATTGAAGAAACTTTTTATCTTTGTCGACCGGATTTTGAAGTTCTGCGAGAAACATAAATTTTACCCATTTAGACGGCTGGCTTTACAGGAAGCCGAACGTTGGATGATTGAAAGAATTGGCGACGGCAATGACGGCTTGGCAGCGATCTTTCCCGCGATGCTCAATTCTATGATTGCGCTGCGGTGCCTCGGTTACTCCATCGATCATCCACTTTACCGAAAGGCCAAAGCGGATTTTGAAGAGCTATTTGTCGAAGATGAAAAGGGGTTTCGCATTCAACCCTGCTTTTCTCCGGTCTGGGATACGGCTATTACGACACTCGTTCTGGCGCGCTCAGGCTTAGGTGCCACCGAAGAACCGATCAAAAGGGCGACGGATTGGCTGGCGAATCAAGAAGTCCGCATCGCCGGAGATTGGGTCGTCCGTAATCCGAAACCGGAGCCATCCGGATGGTGCTTCGAGTTCAACAATCCATATAACCCGGACATTGATGACACCGCAATGGTGCTGCTCGCGCTTCGGACCGCCGGCTATGTCGCGGAAGATCCGGGCCTCTACGAGCGCGGTTTGCACTGGTTGCTGAGTTTTCAGTGCAGGGATGGCGGGTGGGCCGCCTTTGATAAAGATATTACCAATCCTTTGCTAGAGCAGGTACCCTTTGCTGATCATAACGCCATTTTGGATCCGACTTGCTGCAATATCACCGCTCGAGTGCTCGAGGTTTTGGCTACCTACGGATTCACGCCAAAGCACCCGATCGTTTCGCGGGCCATCCGTTTCCTTCGCAAGCGACAAGAATTTGATGGCGCCTGGTATGGCCGCTGGGGCGTAAACTACGTGTATGGAACGTGGCAAGTTTTGAAAGGTCTCCGCGCAATTGGTGTAAATATGCGTGAACCGTGGATCCAGCGCGGGCGCGTTTGGCTCGAACAGCACCAGAATCCGGACGGCGGATGGGGAGAGAGCTGCGGCTCATATGAAGATCCGACCCTTCGCGGACGCGGAAAAAGCACTCCATCTCAAACCGCTTGGGCATTGATGGGATTGCTTTCATTCGCCGAGGTAGCTCGGCCAAGTATTCGCCGTGGGGTGGAGTACCTGCTCTCAAACCAAAATTCCGATGGATCATGGGATGAACACTTGATCACCGGCACCGGGTTCCCGCGTGTGTTTTATCTCAAATACGACATGTATCGAAACAATTGGCCACTCCTAGCCCTGTCTTTCTATGCGAAGAAGCTGGCCAACACCATGGCTCCAGAGGGCGAAGCCGTATTGAGTGAGCAGCGCGGCATCCATCGATCGGCGTTCGAACCGGCTTTCGCGACACTGGCTTCTGGTTTTAGTTCTCTCCCGGGCATAGAGTTACTCAGAGAACTTCTGACTAAGCTCAACCATGGGTAATAAAAAAGTATTAGTAGCGGACGCAATTTCTCCTCGGGGAGTTGAGGCGCTCGCGGCCGGCGGCGACCTTATTGTCGACGTACGGACCGGTTTGAAAGAACCGGGGCTTCTCGAGATTATTCCGGAATACGCGGGTTTGGTGGTCCGCTCGCAGACCAAAGTAACTGGGAAAGTCATTGAGGCTGCCGGCGCACTTAAGGCGATCGGCCGGGCCGGAGTCGGAGTCGATAATGTCGATGTCGAAGCGGCTACCCGGCGAGGGATCATCGTTATGAATACACCCGGGGGAAATACCGTTTCCACCGCAGAGCACGCGTTTTCTTTGCTGGTCTCGATCGCCCGAAACATTCCTCAAGCCGATGCCAGCGTGAAGGCTGGAAAATGGGATCGGAAAAGCTTTGAGGGGGTCGAACTGAGCGGAAAGACACTCGGCATTCTTGGCATGGGCCGCATTGGAACCGAAATTGCCCGGCGCGGAATCGCTTTCGGTATGCGCCCCATCGCCTACGATCCCTATCTCTCCCCTTCCCGTGCTCGATCTCTGCAGGTGGAGCTATTTGAAGATCTGAATGAAGTACTTGCTCGCGCTGATTTCGTGACCTTGCACATGCCGATGACGGGCGAGACCAAACATCTCCTCGATCGTGACCGTCTGGCTCGAATGAAAAAAGGCGCGCGGGTCGTAAATTGTGCGCGCGGCGGCTTGATCGATGAGGTTGCCCTCTACGACGCCCTTCAATCCGGCCAAATTGCCGCCGCTGCTCTCGACGTTTTCGAAGTCGAACCACCACCAACTGACTTCCCGCTTCGTCAGCTGAAGAATGTCGTCTTTACTCCGCATTTGGGCGCTTCGACGCTCGAAGCACAGGAAAGCGTCGGGATCGAGATTGCTGAAGCGATTCGCTCCGTTCTCATCGAAGGCGTGATCCGCAATGCAGTCAATGTCCCCAATCTTGACGCGAAGACCTTGGCCATCATTGGCCCGTACTTGGATCTTGGTGAAAAGCTCGGTCGGTTCCTCCGTCAAGTAAGTCCACGACGGTGTGAGAAGTTGCACATCAATTATAGCGGCAAGGTAAATCAAGCCGAGACTTCGCCGATCTCGCGCTATGTCCTGAAAGGTTTCTTGGAAGAAGTAGGAGGCCAGGAAGTTAACCAGGTTAATGTGACCTCGCTGGCGCAGACGTTAGGTCTTAAAATCGTTGAAACCAGGGAGAGTGCGACCGGCGAATTCAACGATTTGGTCGAATTGCGTGCGTACTTCGGCGATGAGGAATCTTCGGTCGCTGGCACCTTCGTTGGATCCTCAGGGCGTATCGTTCGGATCAACGACCGTTACGTCGAAGCGCTGCTGGTAGGCGTGTTGCTTGTGCTGGAGAATGACGACGTACCAGGTATCGTTGGGCAAGTCGGCACGGTGCTGGGCGAGCACCATGTCAATATCGCCGATATGTCACTCAGTCGTGACAAGCTCGGTGGTAAAGCCCTCACCGTTCTGAATCTGGATTCGGCTCCCGCGGAAGAGATTCTTCAGGCCCTCCTTGCTAATCCGGCCATCAAAAACGCAAGGGTGGTTCGAGTGTCAGGGGCGTAGTGATCGACACGCGTTTGAGCGGAAACGGACCGGCAGAAGCCGGTCCCCTACCGAATTCCGCGATGACAGACGCCCGGTAGCATCTCGTTGGCTCCGATTTTGAGAGCGCTAGATTCTAAACCCTCGCTTCTCGCTCCTATCTCAGATAGTCCGTTCTACCTCCGAAACAATGAAATCGAGATAAGGATGCAACGGAAGGCCAGCCAGAATC
>Ga0137418_10005444_pt1 | contig 11676 bp, 6 predicted proteins | sample CZODoug3_1_2_16f_FD_122242 | JGI IMG/M metagenome (GOLD analysis project Ga0137418, IMG submission 122242) | Vadose zone soil fungal communities from Angelo Coast Range Reserve, California, USA - CZODoug3_1_2_16fungal (Hybrid Assembly) | ecosystem: Environmental > Terrestrial > Soil > Vadose... | reverse complement strand
CGGCTCACCGCAGGCTGGCTCAGCAGCAGCCGGGATGCTGCCGCCGTGACGCTCTTCTCCTCCGCGATGGCAGCAAATGTAATCAGGAGGTTCAAGTCGACTTGTCGTAGTTTCTCTAAACGCATGGCGGCTATGACTATTATGCATGAATCGCATGTCGTTGTCTGGTCATCTGTGAGTGTGTAAGTCAGAAAAGTGCGCAAGGACAATTCAATGCAACGGGGAAACGATTTGCAACAGAAGCGGGTGGTCGTGGTGGGTGGGTCGTCGGGGATTGGTTTGGCAGTGGCTCAACAGGCGGCCTCGCAAGGAGCCAAGGTCGTTATCGTCTCCAGCAACGCGGAACGAATTCAGAAGGCCGTTGAGTGTATCAGTGGCGAAGCACAGGGGCAGGCGGTCGACGTCTCGGACGAAGGAGCCGTTGCAACCTTCTTTGCGAAGCTTGGCAGTTTCGATCATTTGGTATTCACCGCCGGCGATAGCCTGCATTTGCGCGACCTTGCTACGACGGATCTCCAACAGGCCCGACGCGCCTTTGAGTTGCGCTATTGGGCCGCACTCGCTGCGGTCAAGTACGGAAGCCCACATATCCGCAAGGAGGGTTCTATCGTGCTCACAACCGGAATCGCCGGCCAGCGCCCGCAAAAGGGATGGGTAATTGCCGCAAGTGTCTGCGGAACTATCGAAGCACTAACACGAGCCCTAGCGGTCGATCTGGCTCCAATACGGGTTAACGCAGTATCTCCCGGTGTCGTGCGGACGAACCTCTGGCAGAACATGAGTGCGCCGGAGCGGGAACGTCTATACGAAAGCGTGGGCAATGGTCTCCCCGTTGGCCGCGTGGGTGAAGCTTCTGAAATCGCGCAAGCCTATCTGTTCTTGATGCAGGAAGGATTCGGCACTGGGCAGACCGTTGTCGTTGATGGCGGTGCGGTCCTGGTATAGCACCACGACGATAAGCCGCGATTCTTCTAGCAGCGAAAGGATCAGCACCGGGTAACACAGTAGGGGCCAGCACCACCCGCTATTTACTGCTTCGCGGCAGTTGCCGGACGGTTCCGCGGATCAGGAATTCGGTGGGCAGTACTCTGCGGCTGAAAGCCATTTGAGGATGATGCAGGCGCTCGAGAAGCATCTTCATACAAGTTTCGCCGATCTCCTCTTTGTGAACGCGAACGGTGGAAAGCGGCGGATCCATCAGGACGGCTTCTTCACGATCGTCGAAGCCGACCAGACTGATCTGGTTCGGCACCTTCACACCGCGCCGGGACAGCGCACGCCAAAGCCCGAAGGCGATTTCGTCATTGCCCGCTACGACCGCCGTGGGCCGCGGTTTCTGCGCCAGAATCCGCCCCACGCTCCTTTGACCGAAATCGCCGAAAGCGAGCGCGCTGGGGGCGGTTACCAAGACAGGTTTCAGTTTGTTCTCGCGCATTGCTTGCCGGTAGCCTTCGTATCGCCGCCGTAGCCAGGGGTGAGAGATGTCCGCAGCGAAAACAATCTGGCGGTGACCCTTGCCGATAAGGTAGCGCGTGGAATGAAGCGTCCCCTCACGGTCATCGAAGCCCACTTGATCGAACTGCTGCTGATCGTCCATTCCGACCACGTTGTTACTAAAGGCCACGAAAGGCATATGGATGGATCCGATTCTCTGCAGCAGATTCGGATAAATCGTCCCGGCCAGAATGACTCCATCAATTAGCCCGTGCTCCTGAAGAACGGGAGGCAGGTCGATGCGATCGGGAGAGGTCTTGGGGGAATAGTGGAGCGCCGCGAACAGCACGTGTTGTTTCATGCCGCTGGCATAAGATTCGACCCCTTGCAGGATGCGCGCATGAAATGGATGGAGAAAATCGCGGTTGCTTAAGAGGAAGCAGACCATTTCCGCGCGCCGTTTGAGAATGCGGCGGGCTTGCGCATTAGGGCGAAATCCCAGGCGGTGGATGGCATCAAGAACGCGTGCGCGGGTCTTCCGGCTGACTTGCGAACTCGAATTCAGCACGCGGGAGATCGTTCCTATGCCGACGCCTGCGGCGCGGGCTACCTCGCGAATCGTCGTTTTTGTTGGAACCGCTTCCATTGTGGATGTTGTTTTCAGTGGCCCCGGGCTTTTTGGGGTTTCAGTTCACGGGAGCTAACGTTCGACCTTTCCCGCGGCAAGCTTACCACACCATTGGCATAACAGTGCCGGGGAACAAGTCCGGCGGCCTCATCGGCGCTCCCGGCAATAAGTAAAAAAACGATTAGGTACGATTCCCTTTTTTAAAGAAGTGGCTTGACAGACACTTTTTGCTCAGCTAGGGTGTGGAACCAGTTCCAGTCAATCTGGAGCTTTCTCGAAGCGAGTGGGGTGTGTGATGAAAAAACTCTCTAGTTCTTTCTTCGCTTGGCTCATTGGCCTGCGTAATTCTCCCGCGATGAACAACCAAGGCCTCGCAGTGCCTCCAGCAGGCGGTCTGAGCAAACTCGGCTACCTCGGTGTGGCCCTGCTGATAGCAACAATTCTCTTCGGATTTTCGGCGCCAGTCGCAGGTCAAGCGGTCAATGCAACTCTGCTCGGTACTGTGACGGATCTCAGCGGAGCAACAGTGGCGGAGGCAAACGTCACGATTGCGGAGATGAACACCGGCGTCGGGCGCACCACAACGACTAACGACAGCGGCAACTATGAATTTCCCACCCTTCCGCCCGGTGTGTATGAGGTGACCGTTAAGCATCCCGGATTCCGGCAAGAAACGCGGCGCGGCGTGGAGCTGGTGGTAAACAGCACTACTCGCGTCGATCTGCAACTTCAACCCGGAGCAGCATCGGAAACAATCCTCGTTACTAGCGAAGTTCCAACACTTCAGACCGATCGTGCTGATATCGGGGGAAGGGTAGAACTCACGCAGCTAACAGAACTGCCGATCGGCGGACCCGTTCGCAACTTCCAGGGCCTGCTCGCCCTAGTTCCAGGGACCGTGAGGCCCCATCGCGACCACTCCGAATTCTTCAACGCCCAGGACAGCCTCTCCACCGAAGTAAACGGTCAATCGCGCGAGTTCAACCAGTTGATGATCGAGGGCGTGAACGACGACGAGCGCACCGGCTTGTTGCAAATTTACATCCCGCCCGCGGAAGCCATTCAGATCGTGGACGTGAGTACCAGCAACTACACGGCCGAATTTGGACGCGCCGCCGGTGCGGTGACGAATGTGATTTTGAAGTCCGGTACAAACCAGTTCCACGGCTCGGCTTACGAGTACAACCGTGTGAGCGCGCTGGCTGCGCGCAGCTATTTCAACCGCCGGCCCAACCCGCTGGCACGCACCACGTACAACTACTATGGCGGGAGCTTTGGCGGCCCGATTATTAAGAACAAGACCTTTTTCTTCTTCGATATTCTGCACATCAGCGACGTCCGCGGGCAGTTCAACCTGGTCACCGTACCCACCGCGGCGTTCCGCAACGGCGATCTGTCTGCCGGCGGGAGCCTGATATACAACCCGTTCACCAGTCCCGACGGCACTAACCGGACGCCGTTTAAATGCGACGCAACCGGCAATCCGGTGGTCCCGAATGCCCAGGGCATCCAGACCGGGGGAACGAACTGCGCCAAGATCCCTTCGCAGTTGTTCAGCCCGATCGCGCTCAAAATCCTGAATCTGGTGCCACCCGCGCAGTCCACGGCGCTCTCTAATAACCTCTCGCTGAACACGCAGCTCAGGAAGAACCCGACTTCCTTTGACGTGAAGATCGACCACAACTGGACGAGCAACGATCGGCTGGACTTCCGCTTCAGCCGTTCCGTGCAGAACGTTTTGCAATCGCCGCTCTACGGCAGCGCCTTCAGCAACTCCGGCGGCCCCGGCCCCGGAGGCGCTTTCATGGGCACTGGAGTGCAACATGTGCAGAGCGGGGCGATCAACGAGACGCATATCTTTTCGCCCACGCTGGTCACAGAGGTGCGCGGCGGGATCAGCCATTATCGCAACGTGGCCCGCCAGACCGACTACGGCAGCAATGCGGCTGCGCAATTGGGCATCCAAGGCGCCAACCTGGACAATGCATTCACAAGCGGCATGGTCTCCATTGACGTGCAGGGAGGCTTCGGAGCCAACGGCTCCAGCCTGATGGTGGGGTATTCCGCCTCGCAACCGTGGGACCGCGGGGAAACTAACATCAACTTAGTGAACATTTGGACAAAAATTCACCATAACCACGCCTTCAAGTGGGGCGCGGACATCCGGCGACTGCGTGACGACCTGGTACAAGGCCAAACGTTCAGCCCGCGCGGACTCTTCCGCTTCGGCAGCGGCACGACCTCCATCTCCGGCGCAAAAACGAGCATCGCCAATAACTTTGCCGCCTTTCTGCTTGACACTCCGACCGAAGTTGGCCGCGATATAGCTCCCATCTCCGGGTCCTGGCGCGAGACCGAACTTTTCTTCTTTGGCCAGGATACGTGGCATGCCACGAACAAGCTGACCGTGGACGCCGGCCTGCGGTGGGAATTCTATTTGCCGCCCACTCCCAGCCATCCCGGTCGCTGGTCGAATTACGATCCTACGAACAACACGCTGGTGCAGGCCGGGGTTGGCGGCAACCCCTTGAATTTGGGCCGCGAAACCTACCTGCACTACTTCGCGCCGCGGTTTGGCTTGGCCTATCGTCTTACCGAGCAAACGGTGCTGCGTAGCGCCTTTGGCATCAGCTACGCGCCGTTCACGAACAACCAGTACGCATTCAACTACCCCCTCCGTTCTAACCAGGACTCGACTCAGGCCACCGGCAATGCGCTACCTACGCTACAAGGTGGCCCGGCCAACATGGCGACTGGGATTCCGGCCGCCCCGAGCATCGCCGTTTTGCCGGGGGGACTGGTTACCCCTCGCCCGGGCGAGACGTACACGGTCGTGGACAAGCACTTCCAGCAGCCGTATGTGGAATCGTGGAACCTTGCCATTCAGCGTGCGCTGCCAAAGAGCTTTGCCCTGGAGGTCGCCTACGTGGGCAATCATGGCGTGAAAATTCCGATGGCCTATAACTTGAATGCGGCCCTGGCGCCATCCTTGTGCACCGCGCAGGAAGTCGCCCTTAACATCAAAGGTTTTTGCACCAACAGCAATGGGACTCCCAAGATTGTCGGCGTTGACATTCAGGGCAACAATTGCGTGCAGGGCTTCAGCACACGTCCACTGTGCAACGCCTTCGGAGCAGTAATCAGTAATGGTGCGCTGGTTACCACTTCAGCGCGCACTGGAAACTCCAATTTCCTGTTCAAGCCCACGGCCTCGAACTACAACGCGCTTCAGGTCAAACTGGACCGCACGTTCAGGGGCGGCTTGCTGCTCAAGACGGCGTACACCTACGGCAAAGAGCTGGCCTTCCGCTCCGACGCAGGGGCAGACGATGGTGCCGGCGATCTCAACTACCTTAATTTCTCGCGCAATTACGCGGTCCTGAGCCGCAACCGGCTACACACTTTTGTGCAAAGCTTCGTCTACGAGCTGCCATTCGGCCAGGGCAAACACTGGCTGCGGTCGGGCGCGGGGTATTGGCTCCTGGGTAATTGGGGCGTCAGCGGCATCGTCACGCGAATGAGCGGCACCCCCTTGCATTTCACAGCCAGTGGGACCTCGCTGGCTGCCAGTGGGACGACGCAAACGCCTATCCAGGTCGCTCCCTTCCATACGCTGGGCGGAATAGACAACAACTTCTGGTTCGATACTTCGGCGTTTTGCCCGGTGGGGGCTGCGGTACCAAAATTGGCGAACGGTGTTGCAGTAAATTGTCCAGCCACCGCCAATGGCGTGCAGGGTAACATGGCGCGGTACGCCTTTTCCGGACCGGGTTTCTTCAACTTCGACGCCGCGGCGTTTCGCCGTGTCTCGATTCGGGAGCGCATGGGATTGGAGTTCAGACTGGAAGCGTTCAGCGTGACCAATACGCCCCAATTTTCTAATCCGAATACGGACATTACGAACAATAGCTTCGGCAAGGTCAAGGGTGTGGACGGCGGGAATCGCTCGCTGGAGATGGGTCTGCGGTTCTATTTCTGACCGTCACGGTTAACCCGAGGGGCTGAAATGCGCGGAGGCATTCAGCGTAACCAAGCCTCCTCAGTTCGACCAAGGCGGGTGGGCCACCCTCCGCGAGGGATCGAATGAAATGGCTTGGTCCATCAACCACAAGCCGCAGTCAATGCGGCTGCTTTCAGCATGGAACGTTCGCTTAAGCTAGCCAGTTCTCCGCGGATGCGCGGCCTAGTGCCCACGCACGCACGAGGAGGATATACTGCGGCTTGCAGAAATGCCTTCGAATCAAAGGAGAGCAACTATGCCCATCGAACGGCGTGAATTTCTTAAGACCACGGGAAAAGCGATAACTGTGGGAGCAGCGACACTTGCGCTGGGCGGCAAGATCCTCGGCGCGAACGATCGTGTGCGTGTGGCGGTTTGCGGAGTGCGCGGGCGCGGCAACGATCACATCCACGGATTTATGAAAGTTCCGGGAACAGAAATCGCTGCCGTGTGCGATGTCGATGAAAGCGTGTCGAGCAAGCGTGTCGGCGAGATCGAGAAGCTGGGCCTGCCGAAGCCGAAGTCGTACGTAGATGTTCGCAAGCTGCTGGAAGATAAAGATATCGACGCCATCTCGATAGCCACTCCGAATCACTGGCACTCGCTGATGGCCATCTGGGGCTGTCAGGCCGGGAAAGACGTGTATGTGGAAAAGCCGTGCTCGCACAACACGTTTGAAGGACGGCAACTGGTGCGGGCGGTAAAAAAGTACAACCGAATTTGCCAGCACGGCAGCCAATCGCGCTCAAACCCCGGCATGCAGGAGGCGACTAAGCACCTGACCGATGGCACGATCGGTGATGTGTATTTGGCGCGGGCGATTTGCTACAAATGGCGGCCCACGATCGGGCGAGCTAAAGAAGAGGCAGTTCCGTCCGGCGTGAATTACGATTTGTGGACCGGGCCCGCGCCGCTGAAGCCGTTCACGCGCAATCGCTTTCACTATAACTGGCACTGGATCTGGGATACCGGAAACGGTGAAGTCGGCAATCAGGCGATTCATGAAATCGATATTGCGCGTTGGGGACTGGGTGTGGGTTTCCCGGTATCGGTGTCTGCCATGGGCGGGCACTTCATGTTCGACGATGATCAGGAAACGCCGAATACTTTGAATGCTACGTTTTGTTTCGAGGGGTCAGGCAGCAAGCGGAAGATGATGGAAGTGGCAGTCCGCCACTGGATTACCAATCACGAGGCGGAACTTGGGACGGGAGCTTACGGAGCTAGCGGCGTGCCGGCGGCGGGTCTCACTTCCCCCGCCACCAAGCAGGCTGCTACTAGCCCGGCGCACCCTCTGGGTCCCAAAGATGCGAAGACTAATACCATCGGGAATATTTTCTACGGATCAAACGGCTATCTCGCTGTCGACGGCTACGACGCGTACAAGACGTGGATAACGGATCAAGTGGAACCGGGTCCCTCCGGCAAAGCTGCCGGCGACCATTATGCGAATTTCATCGATTGCGTGCGCAGCCGCCGGGCGCAGGATATTCACTCGCCAATCGAGGAAGCGCACATTTCGACGACGCTAGTGCATTTGGCCAACGCTTCGTACCGCCTTGGGCGCATGTTGAAATTTGATCCAGCGACAGAACAAGTCGTCGGCGATGACGAAGCCAATCGCCTCCTGCGCGGCAGCTACCGCGCTCCCTACGTTGTTCCGGAGCAGATTTAAACGCAACGTCGCATCAAACGCGGCCCCAACAAGCCGGAGACCACACGCAATGGCGTGCTGACCGCGCGTGAATGTTCACTCATCGCTGTAACCAATCGCGATTCTCGCTTACCAAAGCAATTTCAAGCCGAATTGAATTTGGCGCGAAGTTGTGGTCGTGCTGGTAATCGCGCCGGCCGTGCCGGAGAGGCCAGTGAGATTTGTGGCTGTGGGCGGCGTGAAGACGATTAAATTTGGTGTGTTGAAATTCGCGCGATTTAGAAGATTGAACATTTCGGCACGGAATTGCAGATTCAGATGCTCGCGAACGGCGGTGTCCTTCAGGACGGAGAAATCCCAGGTGGCCAAGCCCGGTCCGATGTAAGTGTCGCGACCGACGTTGCCGTAAAAACCGCTGTTTGCTGGCGGCGCTATGAAGGCTGCAGAATTGAACCATTGATTGGAATGGCCAAGAACGACCGAGCCAGAGAAATTGGGATTGAGAAAAGGGCGGACGGGATTGCGCGTGTCGCCATTGTTCGAAGGGTTGTAACTGAGCTGCGGCGTGAAGGGAAAGCCGGATTGAACGGTCACGACGCTCGCCACCGACCATCCGCTGATTAATTTGCCACTCCAACCTTGCAGACTGTTTGCAAAACTCTGACCGCGTCCAAATGGCAGCGTGTAGAGCGCATTGATCACCGCTGCATGTCTCACGTCGAACGTAGCGAGTCCTTTATCTGTTCGCAGATTGAACGGGTTGGAGACGAGACCAGGGGCGTTGCCTGCGGTGGTCTGGTTGACGGAGTCGCCGTCATCCAAAGTTTTTGAGAATGTGTACACGCCGCGAAGCGAGAGACCGTGGCTGAAACGGCGGCGCAGATCTACTTGCAACGCGTGGTAAGAACTGTCGCCTCGCGAAAACCACGTCCACGTGTTGGCGATAACAGGATTGGGTCGCGGCGTTGAGGGTGCAACGAAGGGGATGAAGTAGGTGCCAGCGGGAACCGGCGCGCCGGCTAGCGGCGATCCCAGAGGAAAGCCGATAGTCGGCGAATTGGCGGCGGTAACTGGCTTGCTGGGATCGAATGTCGGGAAAACCGCTGGGCACGGAGCTGCGGGACAAACTGTGGGAACGGGTTCGTTGGCGTCGACGCCTACGATTTCGTAATAGCCGTGGGAGCCGACGTAGCCGACGGTGAGCGCGGTGTTGGGAGAAAGTTGGTGCTCGACGCGGAAGGACCAGGAAATCAGCGTGGGTGTTTTCATGTCGGGCTGAACGCCGCCGGGCACGAGCTTCGCACCAGTGGGCACGGCAGCTGCGGGGTCGATGGGCAGCTTGGAAACGGGCAGCGCAGAAAGGCTGTAGACCGGATTGAACGGAGCGTTTTGGTCGGTGCGGTAGCCGAGGGCATCTTGCAAATCGTTGTACATGCCGAAGCCGGCGCGAAACACGGTTCTTGCTGCGAACGGACTCCAGGCTACGCCAACGCGCGGCTGCGGGAGAAATATCGCGTTGTTATTGGTGAACAGCGCGTTTCCGACGTGTGGCTGCGTGTTGATGATGCCATTCGCGAACGTGTAGTTGGAGGCGCGGCCGTGCGCCTCGTTCCAGCCGTTGGAAGTTTCATCGCGAATTCCGAGGGAGATGGTTAGTTTCGGGCTCCAGCGAATGACATCTTCGGCATAGAGAGCGCCAAACCAGGCGCGCCAGTTCATTTCCGTGGGAGCGGGATCGAACAGAAATGTGCTGGTAGTGCCTTGAAGAAATGTCTGCAAGCTGGAGAACGTCGCCTGTCCGAACTGGCTGAGGGCGATGGTTTCGTTGGATTGGAATTGCTGCGCCCACGCGCCCAGGCTGAGTTGATTGCGCCCCTGCGTGATGGTGACGCGATCTTCGTAGGTGTAAATATTTCTGGCGATGCGGAGGTTGCTGCCGTTGTTGCTGCCAGCTAGACCGAGGGAGGCTTGCGGGTTCGACGCGGCGCTGCCGCCTACGACTACTGCGCCAACGGGTCGGCCGAGCAGAAAACCGGGAACCGTCGCGGCGGAAGTTCCGGGCGTGGGCTCGCCGGCGAAGAAATAGCCGGCGCGCGAGAAGCCGACACGCGCAGTGTTCAGAAGGCGCGGCGAGAAAACGTGCGTTGCTTCCGCGCTTACCACCTGTTCGCGGAGAGTGAGGATGTCGGAGCTGAAGGGGTCGAGCGGAGTGGCGGTGAAGTCATCGCCATCATCGACGGTGTAGATTGCGGCTAGAGAATCTTTTGGCGAAAAAATGTGATCGACACGCGCGGTGCCGAAATCTTCGCGAACGGTTTGCAATGGGCTGCTGAAGACTTGGGCGATGCCGTTGAAGTCGGGAGCGCCCGGGGGAGGAGTAGGCCAGAGATTCAGAAGCGGCTGGACGCTGGGCACAGCGGAAGCGCGCGATGCTGCATCGGGCACGAAGGCGGCGGACGTTTGGTGCAGATGCTGGCGGAAGCCTTCGTAGTTGGCGAAGAGGAACGTCTTGTCGGAGCGAAGCGGGCCGCCGGCGGAGGCGCCGAATTGATTGCGCTGGAAGGGCGGGGCGCTGCCCTGGTCGAAAAAGTTGGGTGCGTCAAGCGCATTATTGCGAAGAAATTCGAAGGCGGCGCCATGCCACTGATTGCTGCCGGATTGCGTGACGATTATGACTTGGGCACCGGGATGTTTGCCGAATTCGGCGCTGTAGGAGTCGCGCTGGACATTGAATTCGCGCACGGCGTCGACACCAAGCAGCATGCCGCTGGTGCCGCCGGGTTGCATGTTGTTCTCGGCGGCTCCGGTGTATTCGACACCGTTGAGAAGAAAAATGTTTTGCTGGGGGCGGTTGCCGTTGACGGCGAAGTTGTTGGCGGTAGTAGAGTTGGAGATGCCGGTGCCGCCGGTTTTCTGCGAGGTGAAATTGACAACGCCGGGATTTAGCGGGAGGAGGAGGTCGAAGCTGCGGCCGTTGAGGGGAAGATCCTTGATTTGCCGCTCGCCGACCAGCCCTGAAATGTCGCTGGTGGTGGCGACCACAAGCGGGGCGTCAGAGGTGACGTTGACCTGGGTTTCGATGGTGCCGACTTGAAGTGGAAGATCGACTCGGGCTTCCTGGGCAACGGCAAGATTGACGCCTGTGCGAATGGCTTCCCGGAACCCAGCTTTAGTCGCGCGCAATTCGTACTGGCCGACGACCAAGGATAAAACCAGGTAACGTCCGGCATCGTCGGTGGTAGCAGTTCGGAGGGCGCCGGTTTCCAGATTTTTCGCGGTCACCGCCGCGGCGGAAATCGGCGCTCCCGACTCGTCGGTAACGATACCGGCGATGCTGGCAGCCACCTGTGCACGCGCCGTCCGCAAGGAAATCGCGGCGAAAACAATAGCGGCAACGAGAAACACCCTTTGAAATCGCATGTGATGATTACATACGATCCAGATCGTTAGGTCAAATCGACTTAATCCGAATAGAGGCTAGACGGAATACGGCGCCTTGCATGGAATATCTAGGCGAATTCATGAGCCTCCAGTCTTTGGGAATCGAGGTCCTTCCAGTTAAGCAGCGGATGGCATGGACTCGTTTGCTCGGCTGGCGTATTCTTTGCGGCATGACACTATCAGCGCGAAACCGACTCGAAGGCAAAGTTGTCGAAATCCAGGTGGGCGGCGTGATGGCCCACGTAGTGGTCAGCGTGGGCAAGAATCTGATCGAGAGCGTAATAACGAAGCGCAGTGTTGAGGACATGAAGCTTAAGGTTGGAGACACGGTGTCCGCAGTGATCAAGTCCACAGAAGTGATGCTGGAAAAGAACTGACCCCTTCTACATTTCAAACTGCAAGGAGACGCCGCATCATGCATCGTGTAATCCGCGTGTCTCTGCTGTCGATTCCAAATATCTTGTTTATTCTGGCTGCTTCGACCGCGGGCGTCGCGTTCGCACAAACTACGCCCGTCAC
>Ga0137418_10005442_pt1 | contig 11679 bp, 13 predicted proteins | sample CZODoug3_1_2_16f_FD_122242 | JGI IMG/M metagenome (GOLD analysis project Ga0137418, IMG submission 122242) | Vadose zone soil fungal communities from Angelo Coast Range Reserve, California, USA - CZODoug3_1_2_16fungal (Hybrid Assembly) | ecosystem: Environmental > Terrestrial > Soil > Vadose... | reverse complement strand
AGTCCAAGTCTGCTAACAACTGCGCCATGGTGGTATGGCTCACCTTATGCCCCTGGCCCGTAAGCGCCGTGGCCAATGTGCGGGTGCTCTGACAGGTCCAGCGCAACGGCGACATCGGATCGCCACGGGTGGTCGGGTCCACTAACGCTTCCAACGCGGAGACCAGGGCAGGCTCCTGGACCTGGAGCGGTTTGCGACCGCCTCCCTGTAAATTTTAGAATTATCTGTCCAACTTTCAGAATTACTTGTCCCTTCGACGATGGGGATTTTAGACTACGCCAATCACCAAGCTCTCCCGTGCCGTCTCTACGACTTCCCGCGTGATCTGTGACAAGGCATTAATCTCCACTAAGCGTGCGATCTGTGTCAGCAGGCGATGGAGCAACCGGAAGTTGCCTCCCGTAATCCGAATCATGGTCACCATGACCTCTTCATCGTTTAGCCCATTAGGCAAGATAACGCCTGCCGGCAACCAGTGATGCTCGAACAACTCACGCACGGCATTGGCCGTGAGAGGGTGGAATTCGTGTACAAAGCCGACTCGCGAATAGAGTTGCGGGTAGCGCGACAACCGTTTCTCTAAACCTGGCATACCAATCAGTCCCACACCAACCCCTCCCTGATCGAAGATGGCACGGACTTGCTCCAAGCCTACGGTCTTAAGGCGATCCGCTTCATCGATCATGAGTAGCGTGGTGGGATCGGGGGTATCCGCCCGTTTTTGGGCGAAGAGCTCGTCGACTTGTTCGGACATCCACTCGATCTCTGATGGTGGCACCGATGGCTGTTTGGTGCGCGCAGCGAAGGCGCGGTCCAATGCAAGCCGTTTCAGCCTATCCTGTGTTTTGGCGCGCTCAAGTGCCTTTTCTTCTTCATAATGGAGCACCTCCAGCGAAATCGCATGCAGCCTTAGGCGCCATCGTGCGACATCCTGCTCAATCTGTTTGGGTGAGTGAACGACTTTGGGCGTGTAGAAGACGGTATCACTGCCGAGCAAAGCAACGGGACCAGGACCGGAAGCGGCACGGAATGGGACATAGGCTTCAATATGATTCCAGTTGGTATAGTAGGCGATGATATTAGTCTCTTAAATACTATATATCCATGATAGTATTTTACAAACTAAACTCAGCTATCGAGAGGGGCACGAAGCCAGACGCATAGGGCTCGAAGCCATGCCACTGGACGAGCACATTGAAGGCGGCCATGGTGAACGCGAGGCGTGCCTGAAAATACGCCCAGCCCCGATGCATCACCTGTTTAAAATGGCAGACGAGCGTCAGCATCGAGAGCACCGTCTCCACCAGCATGCGGTCTTGCCACGCGCCGCGCGGACACACTTTGAGATTGGCGGGATCGCCCTCGGCGGCATGGAAGCCGGTATCACTCAGGACAATCATCCGCCCGTCGACCTGGCGAATGAGCCACTGAAAGGTGTTATCCGCGACATTGGCGGTGTCACACGCCCACCCCACGACCAACCCCCACTGGTTCAGCAGCAGGCAGAGTTTGCCGCCGACAATCCAGCGATGATTGGAGAGGCCTTTGCGGCCAATCTGCTGCGGGCTGCGACCTTCCCGCATCGGATGGATCAGCTCGATGCCATACGTGTCGATGACGCCGAGCACCGTCGGGGCGGCCAAGAAGGCGGTCGTCCAGTCCTGATGGGTCTTCAAGAGGCGAAAAAGCCGGGTGCGCTCGGGGAGGCGAGGGAACAAGGGCCGATAGTCTCTGGTCAGCCAGCGATAGAAGGCGCGGTTGCCCACGCCTTTGAGCGCATGGAGGAGCCCCAAGGTGACGATCTCGCTGGGCCAGAGGTGGGCCTCAGGATGTTTGGGAATGGCGGGGAGCTGGTCATCAACCTGACAGAATAAGGCCGTGATAAAATCGTGGGTGGTCATAGCGTCCTCCGTTCCTGGCAGGGTTGCATGCTTTCGCGCCGCTTGGAGGAAGTGTATGACCATGACAATGAGGCCAGCAAGTACTCTTGTATTTATTGGTTTTTTAAGACTAACACCATTGGTTAGTACAGAAATGAACGTCGAGTTGGTGGTTGGCCAGGAAGTTTTTGGACGGCAGGCGGAGGGGATCACCTCGCAGCCGCACTCTGGCTACCCACAGTGGGTTACCGAGAACATCGGTCATCTGAGTACATTGAGGCAGCCACCCAGGCTGACAGCAAGGCATACTCACGACAATACGCTGCTAGGAGAGGCGGATTTTTACCCACTTTTAGCACAAAGTGGGTAAGAGGATTCCCAGGATTCCCCCTCCCATACCAGATTGTCCCTGACATTGCGAGCATGGCGACGTTCTCAAGGCCATCGTCTCGTGCACGGGGGCGCACTATGCTACTATGACGCCTACGAGGTGCGCCGGGGAAGCGAGAGGTAGGCATGCCGTTAGGACAGGCTCAGCGTGAAGGTCAACCCCCTTCGTCTCTCCCCCGCAGGTGGGGGAGAGGAGGAACTGCTCATGTCTCTCACGCCGCGGATGTGGATAGGGATAGCGCTGCTCGGAGCCAGCCTCTGGCTGCCGGTCGTCGCCATCGCCCAGGGCAATTTCGAGATTCAGGTGTATGGCTCCGAGACCGTGGAACCGGGCACGACTATGTTCGAGATCCATAGTAACATCGCGCTCAAGGGGACCACGACCAAAGAGGACGGCATCTTCCCCACGCAGCACGCTGCGCATGAGACCATCGAAATTACCCACGGGTTCACCCCGTGGTTCGAGACTGGTTTCTATATTTTCACCAGCATCCAACCGGACGCGGGCTGGAAGTGGGTGGGGGATCATATCCGCCCGCGGATCAGAGTCCCGGAGAGTTGGCAGGTGCCCGTCGGGCTGAGCCTGTCGCTGGAGGTCGGCTATCAGCAGCGGGCCTTCTCCACGGATACCTGGACGCTGGAGCTGCGGCCGATCATCGACAAGCAGTGGGGGCCGTGGTATGCGTCATTCAATCCCGTGTTCGACCGGAGCTTAAAGGGCGAAGGTGTGCATCGCGGCTTTGAGTTTTCCCCCAACGCCAAGATCAGCTATACGATCACGCCGACCATCAGCGGTGGTCTGGAATACTACGGCGGGCTAGGCCCGGTCACCGCGTTTGATCCGCTGCGCCGGCAACAGCAGCTGCTGTTTCCCGTGCTGGATCTCAATCTCGGGCCGCAATGGGAATGTAACTTTGGGGTGGGCTTCGGCCTGACGCCGGCGACAGACCGGCTCCTCGTGAAGTTGATTGTGGGCTATCGCTTTGGCCTGGGGTCTGGAGGGCACAAAGGCTATTAACCCTGCAGCGGCTGCGTCAGGCTCGGCGCCTGGGGAGAGGTGCTCCCCAGACGAAGGTGCTCGACGCAACGGCGCCATCACCCTCGGGCCTTCACTCACTTCCCCAGGGTGCCTTCCGCGTCTGTGCGCGCGGGATGCAGAGCCTGCCGCACGGGTGCTGAGAGCTGCTGCGCCTTCAGTAAGAGCAGGCTCACCTGCCAGAGTTCCGTCTCGGAGAGACTCTCGTGAAAGCCCGGCATGCCCGTCAGTCGAATGCCATGCTTCACTGTCCAATAAATCTTGCCTTCCGGATCGTTGGTGACGCCCTCGCGAGGCGAGAACAAGGACGGTGGTGGTGGAAACATGCCTTTGGCAATCGCTCCACGCGGCTGGTCGGGAAGTCCGTGACACACGGCACACTGCTCCCGGTACACTTTGGCCCCCGCGAGGAGGTTCGTGTCGTCTGGCGGTATCGGGGCGCGTCGCCCGGTCTCCTTGTGCATCGCCACTTTGAGAGCTTGCTTCGCGAGGTACCGTTCGAACGGGAGCGGCGCATCTGTGGTCGTGACTGGCATACCACCCAGGATGATAAAAAGATAGCCCGCCAGCACGGGCAGACACATGCCAAGCAATACCCCGAACACAAACGTCTTGATCATGACCATCCCTGCTTCTGTTCACACCCCGTCAGACTAGGAGTTCCCTCAGTGGAGAAGTGCACTCGCCTACGTGATCGTAACATCATACCGCCGCACGATCGCGTGTGCCTCATCCCTACACCGGTGGCCGGCCCTGCATGAGACGAATCACCAGGACCACGACAGCGATGACAAGGAGGAGATGGATGAAGCCTCCCAGCGTATAAGCGGTGACGAGTCCCAAGAGCCACAACACCAACAAGATCACAAAGATCGTCCAGAGCATGTGTGTCTCCTTTCGTCGCTGTGTACAGGTGGGATGACGTGCAGGTACCGACGTCTCTCAGGCCTGAGACAACAGAGTAGGGGAGCAGGACTGCCAGTGCAAGTTTTTCACCACATGAAAAATTTCTCATCTCTCGACTCAAGATGCTGAGAGCTGTTAGCGTGTGGCAGGAGCTCGCGAGACGCAGGTGTGCATAACCCCTCTTTTCAGGGGTCCAAAACGAGTCGGTGCTGTATACGTAAGCCGTGAAACCCTCTGAGGGTACACCAAGCCACGAGAGACCATTTGACGTATCATCATGTTTAGGTGGAGGAGATACGTCATGGAACTCACGCGGCAATGGTGTGACCACAAAACCTGTTCCGACTTTGGCACAATCGAAGCTGGCAATATCAGGGCCTTCAGTTACGTTGAACAACGCTATTACTGTACGACTTGTCGTCACACCTTTAGCAAAGATAAGCACACGTTCTTCGAGACCGTGCGTCGTCCGCGCTTGATGGTGATCGAAGCCTTGGCCCTCTTAGGGGAGCGCAACAGTCTGCGGGCTGTAGCACGTCTCACGCATCACTCGCCCAATCGCATCCTCCATTGGCTCGACTTGGCAGGGCGACACGCGGCTGCCGTGAGCGCGGCTCTCATCCGCAATCTGCATCTCACTCAAGCCCAAATCGACGAACTCTGGACCTTTGTCAAAAAAAACAAGCGCAGCGCCAACCCGATGATCCCACGGATGTCGGCGATATGTGGATATGGCGTGCCATGGCGTTGCCCAGCCGCTTGCGCGTCCTGAGCCACCTCAGCCATGAGCGCAGCGAAGCAGAAGCGACCGTGTTTTTGGCCAAATGCAAGGCCCGCACCGATGGCTGTGCTCCCTTCTTCACCAGTGATCAGCTTCCGGCGTATGTGGCCGCATTGATTGCCAACTACAGCACACCCGAACCGCCCCCTCGCACCCGAGGTCTAGGCCGTCCTCGCAGAGAACCCAAACGCGTGATGGATCCGCACTTGCGCTATGCCCAGGTTGACAAGCGTCGCGTGGGGGGACGCGTGGTGGAAGTCAAACGTCATATCCTGTTTGGTTCAGCAGACGATATCATCCAGGTTTTCGCCACCGACCGCTGCGGTACGCAGATCAACACCTCGTACGTAGAGCGCGACAACTTAACGTCTCGCCACAGCAATGGACGACTGGTGCGCAAGACCCTGTCGCACTCCAAAAAGAAAGCTTACCTGCAGCGCCACATCGATCTGGAAGATGCGATCTACAATTTTGTGCGCCCGCATAGCGCCTTGAAGGTGAAGCTCCGTCAACCCGCTGCTCATGGTCGCCTCTGGCAACAACGTACCCCTGCCATGGCTGCGGGACTCACCGACCACATCTGGAGTCTGGAAGAATTGTTAAGCTATTGTTTGCCACCACCGAGGGGCTAAAATACCCTTCACGGCTTACGTATACAGCACCGGAAAGTGCAGGATGTCATCTTGGCCGTGCAAGCCAAATTGATCGATCCTGGCCATGACGTCTGCCCGAGGTGTGGTGACAAACTCAAGAAAAAAGGGTTCACGCCATCGAATTTTCACGCGGTCTTTACGGACCATAAAGTCAGCATCCAGAAACATCAATGCCATAATCCTGAGTGTCATTGGCAAAGCGCTCCTACAACGACCTCTGTTTTTGGCACGTCTATCCATCCTGACTTAGCAAAATTGCAATGCGAACAAGGAGCCTTGTATAGCTACCGTGAAGCCCAGACCAATCTCGAGAAGGTAACGGTTCATCGCCGTCGGGTGAATAACCACAATCAAATCCGACAGATCACTGACCATGTGGGTGCAGTGCTCGCCGAAGAAAATCTCCAGCCACCCGCCCAAAAGGATTGTGCCCCTCCCGCCAAGGAACTGATCGTGCAAGTGGATGGGGGGCATATTGCTACCAAGGAGAAGACCAAACGCAGCTTCGAAGCACTGTCAGCGGTCATCTATCGCCCAGAGGGTCTCAGAACCATTGACCAGCATCATGGCGAGATTGCGGGCAAAAGCTGTGCCCTCTCGGCGCAGGATGATGACCTCGCCACGATCAAAACCTTTGTACTCCATGCCGCTCGGAAGCAGGGTTTAGCTCAGGACACAGAGGTCACAGCACTCGCGGATGGTGCCAACAATTGTTGGTCTGTCATCTGGAGCCTCGCAAGTCATTGCAAACAGATCACCGGTATTTTGGACTGGTTCCACATTGGCAAGAAATTCCAAAATGTCCGCAGTGCAGTGGAAGACGGAGATAAAGAGACCTTGGAGCGCGTCAAATGGACCGTATGGCATGGCAGGCCTGATGAAGCGCTCGCCAAACTTCACATGCTGATGACCAACGTCACAGACGCAAAGAAACGCTCGAAACTCGAAGGCTTGTATGACTATCTGGAGCGAAATAAAGCCTATCTCGTGCATTACGAAGAACGGGATAAAGCGCATAAGACCTATACCAGTCAAGTGGCGGAATCTCACATTGAGTCAATCATCAATGCCCGACACAACAAGAGCGGAAAAATGCAATGGACCCGAGCGGGAGCGCATAAAGTTTTGCAAATCAGAGGGGTGATTACCAGCAATGAATGGGAAGACAGATGGCAAGTCGCTGTCCTCTCTGCACTCAAAGTAGCAGCATAAAGCACTATATATGCTACAAATCAATTCCGCTTCCTCTGTTTTTCACGCTCTATTCTTATGCATGATCTGGTCATTGGCTTATTCATTAATCGCTATGAGTTTGGTTCACCACCATACACGTTTTTTCTACTAAATGGTGACATGGAATTGCACAGGAATCGGTAACTCTTCGTTTAAAAAATGCTCCAGTAATCTCAATCCCAACTGGAAGAGACTTAAATCACAGCGCTTCTTACGATGAATATGCTCTCTCCATCCCTCTTTTTCACATAACGAGCCTAAATAGACAATCCAGATGTAAGCTAAACATGCCGCTATTAATAACCGAGAGAGACGCTGGGGATCTGAGATATGCGACTTATGAAGATGGAACCCTCGACTTTTCTGGTCTGAGAAAAAGGTCTCAATACGGAAGCGCTTTTCATACCAGCGACAGGCTTCCTCTGCTGTCAGCATATTGCTGACCAAATACAACGGCTCTTTATACCCCTTAGCCCAACAACACAGCACCATGATGGGACCATACGCCTCGCGTGTGACATGGACGTTCTTGACCTCGATCAGCCTGCCCGGCTTGAGACACGCCCCCAAGGTATCGAGGCGAAATGGCGTGCCGTCCCACGTCGCCGTCGTGCTCGTGGCCGTGCGGCAGGCGTAGGCCCAGCCCGCCTCATGCAGCGTGGCTTGCAGTGCCGTCCCGTCGAACTCGCCGTCGCCCAGCAAGACCACCTTCGCCCCCGCAGGGATCACCTCGCGCATCAACGCGACCATGGCGATGTGGAGATCTTCCGGAAAGTGGCCCTTCGGGGCTTGACGCACCCGCCAGGCCAGTGGAAGGGCTCGACCTTTATAGACGACATGGATCATGAGCGCGGTACACCCGCGGCCCACGCCGCTGCCATCCATGACGAGCACCACCGTCTCCAAAGCGAGATGACGCAGCAAGACATCCGCATAGGGCAGAAAGTATACCTCCTCCAGGATGTGGGCGTTGTCGCACCACCGCGCAAAGCGTTTGACGCGGCTCTCGGGCTTGGTGCCATCGGGGACCTTCGTGGCGATGTGGGGCAGTTGGGTGCTCTTGCTGCCCACGATGCCGCTGATCAGCGCAGCCAGGGTGTTGAGATGGCGGGCGAAGTTCCCTTGGGAGGCGGTGGGATAGCATTGCGCGAGTGCCTGGCGTATGGCATGATAGCGCCGGAGGTTGTCACGCATCGTCGGCTCCTTCAAATGTGTTGCTCTTTCAACATGGAGTATGCGATGAGTCAACCTCTTAAACGACCGGTGCATAACAACTTAGAAAAGTGTCCGGTAGTGAATCGTGCCGCTCCTCCGCGAGCGCGGTGGGCGCGTCGCGGCGTTCATCGTGTGCGTGGCGACACTATGCTACGATTACGCAGACGAGGCGCGTGCGCGTCGTCTGTGGGAGATTGAAGTCGGCACGGAGCCGAGAGGCCGTGCATGGCATCGCTGTGCCGCTCCTCCGCGACTTTTCGCTCCTCCATCACCAGTCAGCGAGGGCTGCATGAGCCAATCCACGCCCGGGGCGCCGCGCACACCCCCGTTTTACGGGTGGTGGATGGTCTGCTTGGGCGGCTTCCTCAGCTCCCTGATCAAGACCGCCATCAATAAGGGGTTCCCCGTCTTCGTCGCCCCGGTCCGCGAGGGTTTTGGGGCCAGCAACGCCGCTGTGGCGTTGATCTTCTCGCTGGCGCGTGCCCAAAGCGGGCCGACCGGTCTCCTGGCGGGCTGGTTCATTGACCGGTTTGGCCCGCGCCGCGCGGTCTTGGTGGGGGCGCTGCTGAGTGGCGGCGGGTTCCTGGCGCTGGGCTACACCACCCGCCTCTGGGCCTTTGGCGTGCTCTATCTGCTGGTGGTGACCACCGGGGCCAACCTCGGCTTTTCCTACGCTTTGGCCACCTTGATCAATAACTGGTTCTACCGCCGGAAGGCCTTCGCCATGTCGGCGTTCCAGGCGGTGGATTCCTTTGTGCCCGCCGTGTTTGTGGGGGTCGTGGCCCTGGCGATTGCCGCCTTTGGCTGGCAGACGACGGCCAAGGTCATGGGCCTCGTCATGCTCATGGTGATCCTGCCCCTGTCGTTGTTCATTCAGGATTCGCCGGAGAGCATGGGCCTGACCATGGACGGGGACCCGCCCCGCGGCACGCCCGAGCCGCCCCGCTCCCCACCGGCCCGGCGCCTCCGGTGGGCAACGCCCGCCTGGCGGCCCCCCGAAGAATACAGCCTGCGCCAGACGCTGCATTCCTGGGCGTTCTGGCATCTGACCGTGGGGACGGCGTTGCGACGGATGGCGGAAGCGGGCGTGATGGTGCATATCATCCCCATCATGGCGAGCAAGGGTGTGTCCGAGCAGACAGCGGCATTCCTCTATGGCGTGGAATTGTTCGTGACGGTGCCCCTGTATCTGGTGCTCGGCTGGGCCGCGGATCGCTTCGCCAAACCGCCCGTGCTGATGTGGGCCTCTCTGGCCGGCACGGTCTCCTTCGCGCTGTTGGCCTCGCCCTACCAGGGCCGCGGCCTGCTCCTGGCGTTTGTGGGCCTGTTTGCCATCTGCGACGCCAGCGCGCCGACCAACTGGGCGGTGGTCGGGGAGTATTTTGGGCGCCAGACGTTCAGTCGGTTGCAGGGCTACATCCAGTTCGCCAACTTCCCTGGGGTGCTGGGCGCCCCGGTGTTGCTGGGGTGGTGGTATGACTCTCATCACAGCTATGCGTTGCCCCTCTGGCTCTCCACCGGGGTGTCGCTGGTGGGGACGTTGACCTTTGCGGTCCTCACGCGGCCCCCCAGCGCCGCACCGGCGCCAGGCGGGGAGCCATTGCCGCCACCGCCCACCGCCGCTGGCAGTCCGCCGGCCTCGGACTAGGGGTGCACACCCGCCTGCAGGTCGCCGCCAACCACCGGGGAAGCCTTCTCCTGCATTTTTCTGTCAGATAACTGGTTGCGAGTTTTGCACATTGAGCTCACTTCGTGAAGTCGTGGGAAAAAGCTACTCCATGCGCGGGCCGTGCAGCAAGAGCACCAGAGCCAAAACACGCTGCAATCACCTGCATGTTGTGCCATGCTGTGCCACGAAGTCCTCGGCATTTTTCTGACCACACCATTCCCGTATGCTGCTGTTGCTTTCTACATCGGCCCCTACAAAAAGCGCCTGCGTTACGGAAAACTCGCAACCAGTTAATTCCATCTGATTTAGTGGTAAACCACGGGGCCTTGATCACCGCGCCGGCCACTTTCGGCCACTCAGAATAATAGGCTAAGTCCTTGAAGGTCTTGTTTTTTCAATAGTTAGATGCTTTTGCATTACACAGAAGCGGAAGGGGGTGGCCGGCGCCATGATCGAAGCTCGGCGGCTCCTGCTGCAATGGCTTGATGTAAAAACACAACGTTAGCCACAACAGTGCCTATAGCGTCTTTCCTGTCCGGAGGCAGGTAGATAATCCCCGCGTGATGTCTGCCGCTTCTGCGCCACTGGGCGTCTAAGGCCAAAAAGTCCTCATCGCTCGTCATAACCGTTCGGCCCTGACCGGTGGCATACTCCAGGTGCTCTATATCGTCTGCATCGTCCATGCCTACGTCCTGACAACGGACGATATCAACACCCCGGTGGCGCAATTGCACGGCGATGGCTTTCGCGATATGCGAGTCTGTGTAGAATGTGATCATGCTGCTATTGTATCACGAGCCATCGCGGAGAGTGGGCAAAGGATAGGCTCCTGAGGCGCTGTTTTCATGCGCTCTCTTGCACCGATTGCTGTTATTTATGCTTGCAGTTCCTGCAACAGTGCCCTGGCTTCCTGAAGGTCTGCGGTGTCAAACCCCTCGGTGAACCAGTCGTAGATCTCCGCCAGCATCTGATGGGCTTCGGCGCGCTTGCCCTGGCGCTGCCACAGCCGCGCCAGGCTCACCACTGCCCGCAATTCGAACGACTTTGCCTGCTGGCGACGAGCAGTGTCGAGGGCCTGATGGAAGCAGGTTTCGGCTGCTGCTGCTTGCGGATTGGAGACTCCAGACTCTAGACTCTGGCCCCCAGACTGGAGCAGCAACTCCCCCTTCAGCCGATACAGCTCTGCCTCCCACCAGCGCTCGCCGGTGTGCTGTACATGGTCGAAGGCGTCGGTAAGCACGTGTAGGCCCTCTCCTGGCTCACCGTGGTTTCCGTAAGCCTCGGCCAGCAGAGCAAGATAATAAGGTATTCTTAACCCTCCACCTGTAGCCTGCAAGGTCGTCAAACCCTGATGCATCTGGGCTATACCCTCCTCTCGCCGTCCCGTTTCGGCCACTACCCAGCCTTGTATGATGGTTGCCCACGCCAGATAGTAGGCGAAGCCCTGCTCTGTACAGACGGTCAAGGCAATCTCGGCATGTGTGTTCGCGGTGTGCTGCTCACGGCGAAACTGCTGAAGCATGGCCGCATAGTCCTGGGCCAAGGCAATGCTAAACGGATGGTGCACCTCCTGGGCTAGGGCCAGGGCCTCACGGCTTCGCTGAACGGCCTGGTCCGGATAGCCGAGTCCCCACAAGGCATGAGATATATAGGAGAGCGCAAAGACCCCAACATCCACGCCAAACTGCGTCACATAGGTATGATGGTGCTGTGGATCATACCGCGCATACGCCTGCTCAGGGTGCGCCAATCCAGTTGCGAACTCTCCGACATGAAACAGATTAACTCCTGTGAGCCAGTGGGCCACCGCAAGCAGTATGGCATCAGAACGCTGTTCGGCGAGTGATAAGAACTGCGCGCTCACCTCACGATGTTTTGTCAGGTCTGCACGCACCATATACACTTGCGACAACCCC
>Ga0137418_10005440_pt1 | contig 11681 bp, 13 predicted proteins | sample CZODoug3_1_2_16f_FD_122242 | JGI IMG/M metagenome (GOLD analysis project Ga0137418, IMG submission 122242) | Vadose zone soil fungal communities from Angelo Coast Range Reserve, California, USA - CZODoug3_1_2_16fungal (Hybrid Assembly) | ecosystem: Environmental > Terrestrial > Soil > Vadose... | reverse complement strand
ATCCAACAGATCGCTTCATTGAAAACTGGCGCGGATATTCTCGATGAGAAGGGAAATCTGTTGTATAAAAATGAAGAATTCACTTTGCCACCAAGGCCATCATTTTCGTATGCCTATTGTTCTGACACAGCTGTGAACGAAGCCATGATTCCGCAAATATCTCAAGTTGATTTGCTCTATCACGAGGCCACTTTTTTACATGCCGATCTTGATAAGGCCGTTCAGACAAAACACAGCACTGCACTTCAGGCGGCTGAAATGGCAAAACACTCCTCCGCAAAAAAACTAATCATCGGTCATTTTTCCGCCCGGTACAAGGACCTCAATCTGTTGCTCAACGAGGCAAAGTCAGTTTTTGAAGACACCGAACTCGCGATCGAAGGGACCACTGTCACTGAAGGATTCCCGATGGACGACTTTCACGGCGTGATAAGTGCCGATTTCGTCGCGGGCCAGCCAGACTTCGCCGTAAGCGCCCTTGCCGATGCACCGAAGCATTTCGTGGTTGGGGATGGGCGGTGCCGCAACCTGCCTGGCGGCATCGCCCACGACTACGGTCTGGGCCGCCGACGTGGGTTTGGCCGGGAAAGGCAGCACCGTGGTCAGTTTGTCGCCAACGGCCGTGGCCAGTTTTTCTTCCAGCACCTCCTTTTCGCGATAGAGCTTTTTGACGTTGGTCAGCAGTGACCAGCCAAGGGCTGTGGGGAGCTGGATGCAACCAATCGTCAGCCACGGAAACCAAATCCGGTAGCGCCAGACCAGCAGGCACTCGAACAGGGCCAGGGTGAGAAAGATGGCCACGGCAATCGCCGTCGCCAGGGTAGGTCGCCAGGGGATTAAGCCGAAGCCGAGCAGTGTTCCGGCCAGCAAAACCAGAACGAACTCGGTGATGGGCGCTGGCTCCGTCAGCCAGTCGCCCCGAAACAAGTTCAAGTAAGTGATGGCATTGATTTCCACGCCCGGGGACTTGGTTTGAGACCAGCGGGTATAGGGAGTGCGAAAGTCATCGGTGCCTTTGCCGCCGGTGAATAAATCGATCAGATATTTTTCGGCGCGACGCTCGGCGATGATTTTCGGCCCGATCTGGCTGCCGCGGGCGCGCAGCGAGTTTACTTTGATTTTCGGAAAGGCTTTCTGGAACGCGTCGACGACCTCCACTGTAACCGGCCCCTGATCGTAGATCGCGACGGCAACTTCGCCTTCCTTCTCGGCGGCGCGCAGCGTGCGCTCCCATTCCGCTTGCCAACCGGGCTTTGCATCGGCGGCGAAGGTCGCGGCAGGAGACACCGCGAGCCACAACGGAATCGGCCGGACTAAAAATAGCCACAATGGAATCATAAGCGGTGTCATTCTAAACGATAGTGAAGAATCTCGACCGAAGCCATAGGTCGCAAAAGGCAATGTCCTTCGGCGTTGTCTCAGGATGACATGATCACGCAGCTTCTTGTCAACGGCGGAGACTCGAATGGGAAACCATAAAATATTCAGCGAGCTTTAGAAACGCCGCACTAGACTTTGGGAAATACTTCCTTGGCCATCCATTCCATCCGCTCCAAGGTTTCTGCGATACTCGGCCGGCGCACGTCGAAAATCATTGTGTCGACTCCCACCCTTCGATAGTCGCGAATGTCCGACGCGATCTCTTCGGCGTTGCCGATCCCCATGATGAGCTGCATGTGCGTCGGCAGGAGCTTCTGGATGGCTTCATCGAGCAGCTTGCTGGTTACGATACTGCCACCTCTTTCAAGGGCGAACTCCTCGACCGCGCGCCGCGCGATGCCCTGCGCGAACGGCGGCACGCGCAGAATCCGCACTTCGGCCTCCGGGGCCCAGGGGAGCCCCGCCTGGCCGTCCTCCTCTATCCAGGGGATATCCTCAGGCCGGATGCCCACCGTTCCCGTCAGCAGCGTGTTGCAGGGCGCAAGGCGCACCAGGTTCTCGGCTTGCGAGCCCAGATCAGTGCCCTCGATGCGGTGCGCGCCGTGCCGGGCGAGCACCATCAACGACGGCTTCACTTCCTCGGCCCACTGCATGATCACCTGGAACGGCTTGCCGATCAGGATCTGCGTCTTGATCGGCACGTCGGGGAACTGCTGCGCCATCACTTCGGCGCGCTTCAGATTCGCCTGGCAGAGCTTGAGGAGGCCCTTGTCGATGATGTTGTTGTGCAGCTCCTCCTGCTCTTCGAACTTGAAGACCTTGGACGCCTGGTAAGACAGGACGTCCTTGATGTTACGGAACACCACGTGGTGGTACTCGACGTCGAAGGCGCTGCACACGTACAGCGACCCGCCGAAGGTCTGCGCCAGCTCGAGCGCCGCCTTCATCGCCTTGTAGCTGTATGACGAGCCGTCCACGCAGACGAGAAAGCGTCCGCCCTCGAGAGACCGGTCGTCGCGCACGATCAACACGTCCTTCTCCACGCCACGCAACACGCGAGCGACGACGCCGCCCAGCTGCGAGAATTGCTGGCGGCCGAGCCCGTGGGCGCCGACGGCGAGCAGGTCGTATTGGCGGCCGGAGGAGCCGACGAGGCGGGCGGCCGAGTCTTCGTCTTCGGCCACGAGCCGGCCGTTCTCACCCAGCTTGACGTCGCTGCGGACCTTGTCGCCGCCGTCGTAGCCCGCGGCGCGGTTCGGGTCGAAGCCGATCAGGCCGGGGAGCCTTCCGGCGCCGCGGTTCACCTCGTTGACGATCTCTTCGTAGTTGATGCCTTCCAGCAGCTGGCGAGTCAGTCCTACTCCGGCGGCCTCACAGCGCTTCCCGAGTTGATCGAGGAAGCTGTCGGCGATCAGCTGCAGCCCCTTCTCGATCAGCTTGTCGTGGATCTTGCGCTGTTTCTTGATCTCTTCGGGAGTCTGGAACTGCGCGGGGAGGCCGGTTTCAAGCTGGCGGAAGCGAACATCGTGGAGGCGGGCGGCATACACGTGATTGCCGGTGATGCGCCCTGCTGACTTTCGGCACATCTCGAGGGCCCGGTCCACCGCCCAATCGGAATGCTGCGAGTTATCGACCGGAACGAAGATCTCGCGGTACACCGGCGTCTCCTAGAGCGATGGGAGGGGGAGGTGTCGGCAATGCATATGCGGCATCGAGCGGACGCTGTCAAGGAACAATTTGCCCACCGGTTTCGTCCCAAACTGTAATCGCATCGACGGGGCAAACGTCGCAGGCGCGCAACAACCGCTCACGGTCGACTTGTTCAGGGCTCACGAACACCGCGGTCCCGGCATCGTCGAGGACGAATGCCTCAGGAGCTTCCGTGACGCAGTCTCCGAATCCGACGCACAGCGTTCGGTCGATCCGGATGCGGAGACCGCCGACGATGCGCTCTTCGAAATCGCTCACATCCCTTCCAGGCCCAGCTCGGCACGCGCCGTGTCCATCACGGCCGGCGTGATCTCGGCTATGCCGCGCTCCTTGGCGTAGTCGGCGTAGATCCGTTTCACCATGCCACGAACGAAGTTCGGGACGCGGCTCAAGCGCTCCTGGGCCTCCGCGGACCACGACGGGGCTCCGTTCGACCCCGCGGCATGGCCGCGGGGTTCGCCAGGCTCCGTGAACGCGTCGTCCCGGCCCGTCGAGACCATCTTGCGAACCGTCTCGAATGGTTGCTCCGGTACCGTGCGCCCGCCGATCTCGACGCCGAGCGACGACACGAGTTGCGTCTCCATCGGATTCGTCAGCATCGCCACGACCCGGCCGCAGGTCGGACACTTGAACGTCGCCGCCAGCGTGCCATCGCCCGGGAGCTGGCGCTCCTCGAACGCCATCTGCTTGTCGCAGTCGACGCAAAGAAACTTCACAGGCGGGCTCCCAGCTCGTTCCAGGTATCGGGTGTCGGGTGCCAGGGAATCCTGGCGAGAACGGGAACGCTGAACTCCCTGGCCAGATCCTCCCCGGCAGTCCCCGCGAAGCCCTGCCCCGTCATGTTCTCGATGATGCCGAGCAGTTGGGAGCCTCGATCGACGGCCGCCCGCATGGCGCGGCGCACGGCGTCGCGCGATTCGGGCGTAGGGATCGTCACGGTCAACACGGCAGGGGGCGCGCCGAGGATATCGCACAGCTCGACGTAGCGCTGCATCCCGGGAGGGAGATCGAGCAGCAGCGCATCGAGGGCACCCCAAGCGACGTCGCTAAGCAGCTCGCGCAGGGCGGAGGCCTCCATCGCCCCGCGCCACACGAAGCTCTCAGCGCTCGGCCCCTTGAAGGCGAGGGGAGCGCCGTCCTCGAGCAGCATGGCCATGGAAATGCATCGAACGCCGTCGAGGCCGGTGAGGGGCTCGATATGTTCGCGGTGCGCGGTGAGCGGTGCGCGGGGAATCTCCAGCAAGCGGGGGATCGTGGGCCCGTTCAGGTCCGCGTCGAGCACGCCGACCGCCCGTCCCGACCGAGCCAGGGCCCGGGCGAGATGCGCGGTCACATAGCTCTTCCCCACCCCCCCCTTGCCGCTCATGACGGCGATCACGCGGCCCACTCCCGCGAGCCGCTCGGCCACGCGTTTGCGCTGGGCCCCGATTTGCTCCGGCAGCCCGGACCGGTCGGCATCGGTGAGGTCGTGATAGGTGCGAATGGGGGGCATGGGATAAAAACTAGCCGGTTAGGCGGTTAGCTGGTTAGACCACCCTCCCTAACCGACTAGCCGCCTAACCGCCTAGATTCCGAGTTCCATGATCGAAGCGCTGAAGGACAAGCTCCAGGCCGAGGTCGAGCGCCTGAACCACGAGATCAACTTCGTTCTACCGAAGGAGATCGACAAAGCGCGCCAGCACGGAGACCTGCGGGAGAACTCCGAGTACAAGGCCGCCCTCGAGCGGCAGCAGTTCGTTGCCTCGCGCCTCACCCACCTGCGGATGCGACTCGGCAAGTTGTCCAGCGTGACCGAAGCCGAAATCCCGCGCGACCGGGTGGGGTTCGGCTCCCGAGTCACGGTGGAGGACGTCGACAGCAAGGAGAAGGAAGTCTACGCGCTGACGCTGGGCGAATTCATCGAAGGCAGCGACGAGGGCGCCGAGGAGATGCCCGTGTCGATGGCCTCACCGCTCGGCAAGGCGCTCATCGGGAAAAAGGTCAAGGAGCAAGTCGAGATCGTGCTGCCGATGGGGAAGCGCAAACTGAAAGTGGTAGAGCTCGAAACGGTGCACGACATCGCGGAGGCTCGTCACAAACGCAAGTGAAATACCATCGGCCCGCGCGGCTCGCCTGAGCCTCCCCCAGCCGCGCGCGGCTCGATGCTCATCGCCGCGCCCGTCACCGGACCCACCTCGGCGGGGACCTCGAACGCCATCGCCATCACGGTCGCGTCGCCTTCGTCCATCGTCATGACGGCGGCGCGCTTCAGGCCCCCCGCCGTAACGAACCAGAATTGATAGGTCTCGTCCGCCTCATTCGGCGCCATCCCCTCGCACCGCACCAGCCAGCGCCGCGTCGCGCTGTCGGCGAAGATCGTCACCGTCCCGAGGCGGCCGTTGGTCGTCACCGGGGCCCACACGACGCGCGTCGCCGGGCCGCGCACGAAACCGAGCGTGTCGCGCACCGCGGCGAGCTCTGCGGCCAGTCGATCGCGGTCGGCCGAGAGGGCCGCGATCGTATCGCGCGCCCAGTACGCAGCGCCACCTCCCAGCATGAGCACCAGCACGGCAGCCGCGGCACGCCACACCCAGCGGCGACGCCCCTTGCCCGGGCGCACAGCGCGCGCCAGTACCCGCGCCCGGAGCTCCGGGCGCGGATCACGAGGATTCGGGGTCATGCCGAGCCAGTCGGTCATCGCATCCAGTCTTTCACGTGCCTCAACGCCTCCGCCAGTTTGCCGTGCGCGATCCGCAGCCGCGTCTTCACCGTGCCGAGCGGTTGGCCCGTGCGTCGCGCGATCTCCGAGTGGGTGAGTCCCTCGAAGTACGCCAGCAGCACGACGCGGCGCTGATCGCCCGGGAGCGCCGCCAGGGCGGCGTGCACCTCCTGGTGCACCGGCCATCCGGGCACTGACGCCTCCCCGGGGTCGGGGGCCGGCACCGCGCCGTCGTCCTCGAGGCGCTGCGCCGCCCCCCAGCGGTCAGCCTTACGCCACCAGCGGTGGCGCCGCCGCAGCGCATCGAGCGAGCGGTTGCGCGCGATCGACAGCACCCACAGCACGAGGGGCCCGCGGCTCGGCTCGTGCTGGTGGATCCGTCCCCACACCTGGACGAACACATCTCCCAGCACCTCCTCCGCCTCGCCATGATCGCGCAGGATGCGGGTCGCGAGGCCGAGCACCCACGGCGCCAGGGCGTCGTACAGCTCGGCAAGGGCACCCTCGTCTCGCGCCTTGAGGCGCAGAACCAGGGTACGCTCGTCCTCTTGACTAAGACGTTTTGGTTGGGTCACTTAGATTCTTATTCTAGTGTCGCTCCCGGTGGGCGACCATCCGGGACCTCACTTTTTTCGAGGCGCAGCCATGGTTTCCACACGTTTCGTACTGTTGCCCACCGTTCTGGCCTTCGCCGCCACGACCCTCGCTGCTCAGGCCGACCCTGACCGCAGCGTCGCGGGTGGCGGCAGCTTCCCGGCCGGGTGGCACGTGCGAACCGAGATCGCCCGGCAGACCGGCCAGCCCGCGCCGCTCGCGAACGTCAAGTTCGGCGCCATGGGGGACGGCCTCCACGTGACGGTGGGCCCAGCGGCGATCTACTGGCGCGACGCCGACACCGCCTCGGGCAACTACCACATCGTTGCCAAACTCACGCAGATGCAGAACCCCGCGCATCCCGAAAGCTACGGGCTCATTCTGGGCGGCAAGAGCCTCGCCGACTCGGGGCAAAGCTACACGTACTTCCTGGTGCGCGCGGTGGACGGGATGTACAGCATCCGGCGCCGCGCCGGCTACACGGCCCGCCCCACCGCCGTGGTGGAGTGGACGGCGAGCGACGCCGTGGTCAAGTCCGACAGCGCCGGCAAGGCGACGAACGAGCTGAGCGTCGAGGTGCGCGGCGGACGAGCGCGGTTCATGGTGAACGGCAAGGAGGTCTTCGCCGCCGACGCCGCCGGCCTCGACACGCGCGGGGTGGTCGGCTATCGCGTGAACCACAACCTCGACGTGCACCTCGGGCCGCTGGGGATTCACAAACTGTGAGCGGCGCGACGTTCGCCGACGACGAGAAGTTTTCGTTCACGCCGTTCACCCGGCATCCGTTCTTCACGCAGGTGAACAATTGGATCATCGACAAGGTGATCTGTCCGGGGCGGCAGGTGATCGTGGACTTGGGGTGCGGGCCGGGAGCCGTCACCAAGCTGATCCTCGAGCACGTCTCCGGAACGGAGCCGCCGCCGCGCGTCATCGGCGTCGATCCGTCGCCGTCGGCGATCGCCAAGGCGCGCGCCGCTATTTCTTCCAAGGTCGCGGAATTCATGGAGGGCAGCGCGGAGCTGCTGTCGCGTCTCGTCCCACCTGCCGACGCAGTGGTGTTCCTGAACGCCATCCATCTGGTCGAGGACAAGCATCAGGTACTGGGCGAAATCCGTAAGACGCTAAAGCCCCGCGGGTTACTGGGCTTCAATTCGACCTTCTTCGCGGGCGCCTACGTCGAGGGGACGAGCGGCTTCTGGCGGCGCTGGGTGGTGCGCGCGGTGCAGGTTCTCAGAGAGAAAGGGATCTCCGTCCGGCACGACGGCCACGCCGCGGCCATGAAGTGGTTCTCCGCCGACGACTACGCGGCGGCGTGCGAGGCGGCGGGACTCCGCCCCACCACGGTCGAGCTGGTGAAAGTCGAAATGACACCCGAAAGTCTCGCCGACATCGGCCAGTTCTCGTTGTTCATCGAGGGCGCGCTGCCCGGCGTGCCGCTCGAGGAAGGATCGGAGGCCCTGCTCAAGGGTCTCGACCGCACCCTCGACGAGCTCAAGGTGCCGAGTGTCTCGCGGAACTGGCTGGAGGTTGTGGCGGAAGCGGTTTAAGCCCTACCCACAGGGCCAGCGCCAGGACGAGTAGCGCTCCGACCGTGATTACATTCAAGGACTCGAGCACGTTGTTGATTCGCTCGCCGACCAGCGCCGGCGCGCTGAGCGTCAGGCAGGCGAAAGACCCCCACCAGACGCCCCACACCACTCTCCCGCGCAGCCCGCGCCACGCCCACCAGTAGGCCGCCAATACCGTGACGAAATGTGCCTTCCACGCGAGGGGCGACACCAGCGTCATCGCGGCGAGGCAGACGGCCAGCTCGGCCGCCAAGGTAGGGGGAGGCGCGTCGAGGCCCGGAGGATGTCGGCGAAAGGCGAGCGCGAGCCCGAGCGCGCCCAGCCCCGCGAGCAGATAGAACCCCGTCACCGCCCGCTGCGTGGGCCATGCGGCGACGGCGTAATGCACGGGGTCGCGCGCGCTGCCCTCGGCGGTGAGCAAACGCTTCAGCGCGGCGAGGAGCGACTGATTCATGTGGTGGGGCGTCGGGTCCGCGGTCTCCGCCGCGGCGACGCTGCGCCACGCGCGCCAGTGTTGGGCGGTCCGCGCCGGCCCGAACACAGCGAACGGCACTGCAACGTTGAGCACGACGAGAAACCCCGCCGTCCATGCCGCGGCCCGCCAAGCGCGCTTATAAAGGAGATAGGGCAGGAACACGATCGGCATCACCTTCGCGCTCGCCGCTGCCGCGAGCGCCAGCCCGCCCCACGCGTCTCGACGCCGCCGGAACAGCAGGAACGCCACCAGCACCAGAAGGAACACGTACAAGTTCACCTGGGTGTGCTGGAGGTGCTCTTGGAACAGGCGCGCGGTCATGAGGACCGGAACGAGGGTCGCCGCGGATGCGAACGGAGGTGGCTCCTCGTCCACCAGTCGTGCCAGCAGGCGGCACGCTCCCCAAATGGCCGCCACGCAGCCCACCTGCCACAGTAAGAGAGTGCCGACGAGGGAAATGCGCGCCAGGAGGGCGAGGCCGGCCGCGATGAAGAGGAAGAAGGGCGGCCAGGTGTTGAGGGGCGGCCAAGTGGTGAAGCGCGGACCGTAGGGGTCCCCGCCCTGCAGCACGACATCGCCGACGTCCACGTAGGCCGCGAAGATGACCCGGTCGAGTCGCGCCAGGCTGCGCGCGACCTCGAGCGCCACCAGGCACAGCAGCAGTACGGTGACGACCCGTCGCCACTTCATGCCAGCATGAACGTCAGCCGCCGGTGTGCCTCTCGCAGCGCCGCTTCGACGGCAGCCGGGGTCGCTCCGCGCGCGAAGATGAATCCGGGATAACGCGACCCCTCGGGGAAGGGGACGAGCCGCTCCCCGAGGTGCGCCGTGATCTGCACGTCGTCGATCATCGGTACAGCCTTGGCTTCCGCAACACCTCGGATCTCCTGCAGCACGCCCGCGCCGGGAATCGGGATCATCATTACCCCCGCGGCCACCGGCTCGCGCTCGAGCGACGGGATCGGCATCCCGAGCGCATGACGAAGAATCAGCTCCTCGAGCGTCACCCCGTTGCCGAAGCGCAGCACGGCGGAGCAGCGTCCGCCGATCGGCCGCGCCGCCAGTTCGATGAGCCAGGGACCGCGTTCATTGTAGCGCAGCTCCGCGTGCACCGGCCCTTCTACTAGACCGAGCGCGCGTGTCGCGCGCTCGGCGCACTCCACGATTGCCTTTTGTAAGCCCGCCGGCGCGCTGGACGGCGTCACGTAGATCGACTCCTCGAAGAACGGGCCGTCCAGCGGGTCCGGCTTGTCGAACAGCGCCAGCACGTGCAGGCGCCGGTTCATCAGGAGACCCTCGAGGGCGACCTCATACCCCGGGACGAAATCCTCGACCAGAAACTGTGACGCAGGTTCACCGCATGCCGCCGCGTCGGGCTGCTGCAGGATGGCCTTGAGACGGGCGTGCGCGGCGACGAACGACGCCGGATCGTCGGCACGGATCACGCCGCGTGACGCGCTGAGCCGCAGGGGCTTGAGCACGCAGGGGTAGACCACGCTCCGCGCGATCTCGCTCGGATCCTCGTCCAGAAGGTGCAGCGCGAATCGCGGCGCCGGCACGCCGTGCTCGGCCAGCAGCTCGCGCTGGCGGTGCTTGTCGCGCGCCGCCTCGGCAGCGTGCACGGGGTTCGCCTTGCGGTGCAGTCGTTCCGCGACCGCCGCGGCGACCACCGCGGTGTCGTCGTCCACGCCCACGACCGCGTCGATCGGATGGCGGCGCGCGAATACGTGCGCGTCATCGGCGGCGCGCTCGGGATGGTGGAAGTCGAGTGTGAGGAGTCCAGCAGGGTTGGCGGCTTCGAGCGTGCTGGGCCGCTCGGAAGCGACCGTCAGGTCCGCGCCGATGCGGCGGGCAGCTTCGACGAACGCTGTCGTCCGATACGTCGTGGACGGCAGTAGCAGCAGGAGGCGCGGCAATGCCGTGCCCTTACTTCTTGGACGCCTGGAAGTAGGGGTTCGCGCCCGAGGTGTGGTCGGTGATGTCCACGATGCCGCGGACTTCGGGGATGTGCTGCGAGAGCATCCCTTCGATGCCCTGACGCAGCGTGACGTCCGCCATGCCGCAGCCCTGGCAACCACCGCCCATGCGCAGCATCACGACCGCGTCCTGCACGTCGATCAGCTCGACGCGGCCGCCGTGGCGCGCGACCATCGGGTTCACTTGCTCGTCGAACAGCCGCGCCACCCGCTCATACAGCGCGTCGTCATCTACCGTAGCCGGGCCGCCGGCGGGCGGCGCCGTCTTGGTGGCGACAGGAGGCGCGCCCGATGCCGCCGCCGCGCGGATCGCCACACCCACGGCCTTGCCCACCATCTGCCACGGCGCCGGATTGTCCTTGACGACCGTGACGATGTTGCCGGAGACAATGACCTCGGTGACCCCGCCGGCGGGAATGGCGAAGATCGCTTCCGCGAGGGGCGACCCCTTCGCCTCCGCGGCCGACGCGAAGCGCCGCACCCCCGCCGCGTGCAGCGGCTGGCTCACGACGAACTTGCAGCGGTGGTTGTCCACCGGCTCCGCGGTGATGCGGACGGCCTGATCCATATCTGCCAACCTAAGCCCTCACGGCGCGTACGCCAAGTTCGGCGCCAGCCAGCGCTCCACTTCCTCGGGCGCCATCCCCTTCCGGGCAGCGTAATCCAACACCTGGTCCCGGCCGATGCGCCCCAGGCCGAAATAACGCGCTTCCGGATGCGCGAAATACCAGCCGCTCACCGAGGCGGCCGGCAGCATCGCGTACGATTCGGTCAGCGTGATGCCCGTCGCCTTCGGCACATCGAGCAAGTCGAATAGCGTTCGCTTCTCCGTGTGGTCTGGGCATGCGGGGTACCCGGGCGCCGGACGGATCCCGCGGAATCGCTCCGCGACGAGCGCCGCGACGTCGTTCCGCTCTTCGGGCGCGTAGCCCCAGAACTCCGTGCGCACGCGCTCGTGCAGCCGCTCGGCGAGGGCCTCGGTCAACCGGTCAGCCAGCGCTTTAGCCAGGATGCTCGAGTAGTCGTCGTGATCCCGTTCGAACGCGGCGCACACCGCGTCCAGGCCGATCCCCGCCGTCACCGCGAAGGCGCCGACCCAATCGCGCTTGGCGCTGTTTTTGGGGGCGACGTAGTCGGCCAGGCAAAGATTCGGGCGACCGGGACCCTTCTCGAACTGCTGCCGCAGCCCGCGCAGCACCGTCCGCACCTTGGAGCGATCTTCGCCCGCGTAGACCTCGATATCGTCGTCCCCGACCGTGTTCGCGGGGAAGAGCCCGAAC
>Ga0137418_10005439_pt1 | contig 11681 bp, 6 predicted proteins | sample CZODoug3_1_2_16f_FD_122242 | JGI IMG/M metagenome (GOLD analysis project Ga0137418, IMG submission 122242) | Vadose zone soil fungal communities from Angelo Coast Range Reserve, California, USA - CZODoug3_1_2_16fungal (Hybrid Assembly) | ecosystem: Environmental > Terrestrial > Soil > Vadose... | reverse complement strand
ACGATCAGGCCGAGGCACCCCGGCAGCGCGATGGCCGCGGTACCTAGCGAGAGGCCGAGGAAGTAGCGTCGCAGACCCGGGGCATCGCTCTGGAGTCGCGCGAACGTTGGATAGGCGACCGGCTCGAACGCGCTCCCCAGCTTTTCGAACGGGAGTCTGGCGAGGGCGAGCGCCATTACATACAGCCCGACCATGTGCGGACCCAGTAGCGCGCCCACGAGGATGATGTCGAGATTGTTTCGGGCGTAGTTGAGGACGCGATCCGCGGTCAAGATTCCCCCGAACCGCAGCAGCTCGCCGACCTTCGTGTCGGGTCCGGGGCGCCCGGGCCTGACGGGCTCGGCCCAGATCAGCATGAGCGTGAATAGGGCCTTCCCGACGAGATATCCCACCACCAGCGCCCAGTATGATTGCAGGACGAACGCCAAGATGAGCGTTGCCGCCGCTGTCACGAGTCCGCGTACCAGCTGCGCGCGCGCTACCAGGCCGAACGCGAGTCGGCGATGCAGCATGCTGTAGGGTACTGCCCCAGCCGTCGTGAGGAGCACACCAACCGCGAGGGATTGGACGATCGACACGATACGCGGATCTCCCTGGAGCCGCGCCCACAGCGACGCGCTCAGCGCGACCAGCACCGCGGCGCCCGCGCCGAGTGCGCACGTCACGCCCATCGTCGCTTCTATATCGCGCTTGGTGAGATCCTGACGCTGGACCAGAGCAGAACCGAGGCCCAGGTCCGTGATGACCTCGAGGAACCCGGTGAGCACCGTCCCGAGGGCGACCAGTCCGTAGTCTTCGGGCGCGAGCAAACGCGCAATCACGAGGGTGGAGCCCCACGTGAATAGCTGCGCTGCCCAGCGCACACCGCCGAGCCAGACGAGTCCCCGGAGGACCGTGCTGCCGAGCGGCGGGATGGGCGTGGTCATGGGCGCAGCGGTGACGTCAGGCACGAGGCAAGGCTCCATTGCAAGTCCCACGCCTCAGTGTGAGCGGGTCGTCCTGGTGTAACGTGTGGCGATACGGCGAGTTACGGCCCACACTCCGGGGCGTCTCGGCAGTGTGTTGCAGACTACTTACAGCACGCGGGTCGCGTCTATCTCACGGGAATCCGCGCGATGAAGGTGTCGTACCGGCTCGAGCCGTTCATGTTGCTCACCCACATGACGAACTTGCCGTCCGGGGACAGCGTGGGGTGCGGCTGACCGCCATTGGTATAACTCCCGCCGGTGGCGTCGTGCGCCGCGATGAGGCGGACGTCGCCCGCCAGGCTGACAAAGCCGATCATGCCGAGATAGATCGGGTAGGCGCCGGCCCGCTGCCACTGATCGGTCACAAAGTACTCGTTGGGGTTGTTGAACACCCACTGCGCGGCCTGGTGGTAGTCACCGCCCCAGTCGGTGGGCGACGGGTTGACCGCGCCAGTCGGCGTCACGATCCCGGCGGTGTCCACCTTGATGAAGCCGTTGGCCACATAGGTCAGGGCCACGATCTTGCCCCGCATCGGCGACGCGTGGTCGTCCTGGTTGATTCCCGCGGGATCGACCGGATCCTTGAAGGCCCCGGTCTCGAGTTTCACGATCTTGTTCTGCACCCCGGTGGTGGTCGATAGGTACAGGTAGGGGAACTCGCGATCGAGGTGCGGCTCGTCGATGGTGACACCTGCGGCCGCCTCGGTGATCGTGCGCTCGAGTCCATCCGACAACCGAAGTGCGACGACCGTCTGGTTACTGCTCAGCATGCCGGCGATCCACTGATCATTGATGTTGGTCTGCAGCCACGTCAGATACGTCCCGGTGGCGCTCGTGATCCACGGGAAGTGCCCGGTGTTTTCAATCGTATTCGTCGCCGTGTTATAGCGCTCGACGCGGTTGGCGCTCCAGTCGGTGACGAGGTACGCGATGCGGGGCGTGGCGGGGTTCAGGCTGAAGGCCAGGCCGATCTCGCCGCCATAACTGACTGGGCGCCAATTTCCCGGGGTCATTGTGTTAATGCGGATGTCGACCAGCCAAAGCCCGACCTTGGCCGTGTAGTACGTCTGACCGTCGGTGCCCTTCCACGGCTGCGAGATGTTCGGGCCGCCTTCGCTGTAGCCGTGGTACATGCCGGCATTGGCGGCCGGCGTCGTCGCGTCGGTCAATTTCAGCACCGTCGCGCCCGTGTTGGGGTCCTGGTACGTCTGACCAGCCGCGAGGGCGCGTCCGTAGGTGCCCGCCGCGGGATGCTGTCCGGTCGCCAACGGGAGCTTCGTGGGGTCAGCGATCCCATCCGGCACGACGACGTTGTTGCCTGCAGGCTGGCTGCAGGCCCCAGTCGCCAACCACACGCTCGCGCACAACGCGATCAGGCGAGGACCGTGGGTTGTCCGCATTGCGCCGACCTCGCGAATGGGTTGGGGGGTGGGGGTGGGGGGGCGGGTGGTCGCACAACCTAACACTGTTGCCCCGAATATGCGCTCGTTGGCTACCATGCTCCGCGGGTCCCCAGCATCACCGGGACCGTGCGGAGCAGGATTCTGACATCCTCCAGCACCGACTGGCGATTGATGTACTCCAGATCGAGCTCGAGTTTGCGGCGCACGTCGTTGACTGAGCGATCGTACGGCTGGTTGATCTGTGCCCACCCCGTGATCCCGGGCAGGACACGCTGGCGCTCCTCGTAGCGCTCGATCTGCCGCCGCAGCTGGGCGAAGATCGTGGGCTGCTCCGGGCGAGGACCGACAACATTCATCTCACCGCGCAGCACGTTGATGAGCTGCGGCAACTCGTCCAACCGGTACGAGCGCAGGATGCGCCCGAGGGGTGTGACGCGCGGGTCGTCGGGGCGCGCCCAGACCTCGTCGTCGGTCCCGGCGGCGGCGGCCATCGGCGTCATCGTGCGGAACTTGAAAATGCGGAATGGCTTGCCACCGCAGTCCGACTGGCGCCGCGTATTCCCCGGGGGCACACCCAGAGCGCGGCGATCGATGCCCACGCGCATCTGCGAGTAGAACACCGGCCCGCGAGAGCTGAGCTTGATCGCGACCGCGATCGCCGCCATGAGGGGCGCGGTCATGACGAGGCCGACGGCAGCGACCGTGACGTTGAGGGCCCGGCCCAGTGTCTCGCCGAGCGCAGGAGCCCGCGCCACGGGGAGCTGGACGTACGCGCCGAGCGTCGACGCGGAGCGCTGCGCGAAAGGAGGGACGTATCGAGTGTTGTTCACGTCGCGCCACGACGTGCACACCGCGTGCCCCCACACGCGAGGCGAAACGCGCCTCAAATCGCGCGCGCGACAGCGCGTCTGTCACAACCCAGCGACAGGCCGGGTGTGAGCAAACTACTACAACGACGTGCTCAGTCTTCGGAGGATGGGGAAGGCGTGAGCGGCTTCCGATGGAGTCCGTGACGCTCCATCAAACGGTACAACGTCGTGCGGTCCACCACGGCGGTGCGCGCGGCTCGCGACATGTTCCCACGCGTCTTCGTCACGAGCTCGGTGAGGTAGCGGAACTCGAACTCGGCCACCAGACGGTCACGTGCCGCGTAATAGGGCTCGTCGGTCGACACGTCGCCCGGGGTCCACGCCCCCGACGCCGTCAGCGGCGCGCCCAACGCGGGAATGTCGTCCGGCGTTATCTCGGACCCCGGCTCCAGCAACACGACCATGTGCTCCACGACGTTCTGGAGCTCCCGGACGTTGCCCTTCCAGGGACGGGCCCGCAACGCGCGCAGGCTGGCGTCGGTGAACTTCGGGAGCGGCTCGCCGGTATCGCGGTGCCGCGTCCAGTAGTACGACAGGAAATGCTCCGCGAGCAACCGAATGTCGCCCGCACGATCGCGCAGCGGCGGCATATGGATCGGTACCACGCGGAGCCGGTAATACAGGTCCTCACGCAACAGGCCGGCCGCAACCGCCTCTTCCGGATTGCGGTTCGTGCTCGCGATGAAGCGCACGTTCACGATCGCGTCGGTCTTCTCGCTCCCGACACGCCGTACCACGCCATCCTGGATGACGCGCAGCAGTTTGGCCTGAATCGATTTCGGCATCTCGACCAGCTCGTCGAGCAGCATCGTTCCGCCGTGGGCGGCTTCGAGCAGGCCGGGCTTATCGCGCACGGCGCCCGTAAACGACCCCTTGCAATGGCCGAACATTTCCGATTCGAGCAGCGGCTCGGGCAGCGCCGCGCAGTTCACCGCGACGAGCTGCCGGCTGCTGCGCCGGCTGTGGTGATGAATGAACTGCGCGATCAGCTCTTTCCCGCAACCACTCTCGCCGGTGATGAACGCGGACGCATCCGTCGCCGCGACGCGGCGCGCGAGCGCCATCGTCTGCCGGAAGGCCGGGGACGCGCCCAACACCGTGACCCGGTCACTGTTGCCGTGTTCGCTGGCGAAGGCGGCCTGCAGTACCTGCGACTCCCGGGCCACCACGACGGCATGCGAGGCTCGGCCGATCAAGATTTGCAGGTGCGTGCCGGAGAACGGCTTGGGCAGGTAGTCCCAGGCTCCCGCGCGCAGTGCTTCGAGGCTCGAGTCGACGCTCGGGTTGCCGGTGATCATGATCACGATGGTGTCGGGATGCGTATCGAGGCACGTCTGGAGCAGTCGCATGCCCGACAACTCGGGTAAGTACAAATCCAGCACCACGATGTCGAATTCCCTGCGCTTCAACAGGTCGCGGGCTTCCTGGCCGCGGCCGCACGTCGTAACCTGATACCCGTCGTACTGCAGCACGCTCGCGCAGCTGTCGCGCAGCTCGCGCTCGTCGTCCACGATCAGAATGCGGATTCCCGCCTTGAGCTCGGGCGTGAGCTGCGGCAGACCGATCACGGTGGTCGTTTTGCCGTGCCGGCGGGATGACACGCGCGGCATCCGGCTGCTCGGTATGGGCGAAGACATCGTCGTACGAGACTCCTCTGCGCGGTTGTGGCGCCAGAGGGTCGCTGAGGCAGGTATCGCGCCGCTCGCTGGTCGCAACTAGGTCGACAGCAAGCACAGCATTTACTTGCATTTCGGCGCGCTGTCAAGAGCGCTGTGGCAGATACCTTACACCATGATCGACTTGCGTCGGGTGCGTGTAACCGGTGTACCACAGTTTTCGGCGGAGCGGGCGGGCCGGCACGAACAAAATCCCGCCCTGCGAGCACAGGGTGCGGTATCACCTTTGCTGTAGCGACGCTCGTGATCAATCCCCCTGACAACCACAACGGCGGCGCCGCGACGACCGTCGCCCACCCGCTGAGCGCCGTCGCCCAGCTGGGTCGCCCGCAGCATCACGTCTCCCCGCCCGCCGCGGGTGAAGGGCACGACTGGCAGCGCTCGCTCACCGCGATCATCCGCTATCGCTGGTGGATTCTGGCCGGCACGGTGCTGGGAACCGTAGCCGGAGCAGGGGCCTCGCGGGTGCTGCCGCCGCGCTACCTCGCGCAGGCGACGATCTGGATCCAATCGAGCGACCCGCGCGCGGTCGATCGTGGCCAACCCATCGGCGCTAATCAGTTGCTCGCGGCCTCGGCGTGGACCGACCTGGTCAAGTCCTACGTGGTCCTCGACGCGGTGGTGCGCGAACGGCGGCTCTATCTCGGGGCCCGGCCGCGCGACGGCGCCGCCTTGCACGGGTTTGCGGTCGCCGAGCGGTTCCAGCCGGGTCGCTATCGCGTTCGCGTCGATCATGCCGGTCAGACCTATCAGCTCGAGGACGGTGCGGGGACCACACTCGAAACCGGTAAGGTGGGCGATTCCGTTGGGGCCACCCTCGGCTTCGCGTGGCGCCCCACCGCGGCAGAGCTACCGCCCGGCGGCGACGTGACGCTGCGCGTCACGGCCTTGCGCGATGCGGCGAAAGAGCTCGGCGACCGGCTGCGCGTCACGATCGATCCCAGCGGCAACTTCTTGCGGTTGACCCTCATCGATCCCGACGCCACCACCGCGGCTGCGATCGTCAATGCCGTGGTCGATCGGTATCTTGCGGTCGCCACGGAGTTCAAACGCGCCAAGCTCACCGAGCTCGCCAGCCTGCTCGGCGAGCAGCTGCGTGCCGCGGAAGCGAACCTGCATCGCGCGGAGCAGGAGCTGGCGAATCTTCGAGTCCACACGATCATGCTCCCTCCCGATCCCACCGCGTACCCGGGCGCGACGGCGCCGCTCACCTCGCCGCTCAATGCGTTCTTCGAGCTGCGGATCGAACGGGAGCAGCTCGCTCGCGATCAGCAGGCGTTGGCGGTGGCGCTGTCGCAGCCGCCCGATTCCAGTGTGCTGGGGAGTGGTCTCGGCGAGATCGGCGCCGTTCAGCGCGCGCCCGACCTGACCGCGGCGCTGCGAGAGTTGACCGCCAAGCGCGCCGAGCAGCGCGTGCTGGCCTATCGGTACACCGCGGACCATCCCGCGCTGCGGCGTCTGAATGACGAAATCGCGCAGCTCGAACAGCACACCATTCCCGCGCTCGCCCAGACGTTGCGCGCCGAGCTCGCGGCACGCGAACGCGTGGTCGCGTCGCAGGTGGCGAGTGGCGGCCGCGCGCTGCAGGGGATTCCGGAGCGCGCCATCGAAGACGCTCGACTGCGGCGCGATGTGAGCATCGCCGAGAATCTGTTCGCGACGGTGCAACAGCGGTACAGCGAGGCGCGGCTCGCCGAAGCGAGCAGCATCGCCGATGTGCGCGTGCTCGATGCGGCCGTCGCGTCGCAGGCGCCCGTCCGCGATACGGCCGCCCGCCTCCTCGCGCTCGGGCTCCTGGTCGGTCTCGGGCTCGGCGTCATGGGCGCGGTGCTTGTAGACCGGTTCGATTCCCGCGTGCGCTATGCCGACCAGGTGACCGACGGCATGGGACTGCGCATTCTCGGCGCCTTGCCGCATGTGAAGAACCGCGAAGCGGGCCCCGATGACGAGCAGGTGGCTCAGGTCATCGAGACCATGCGCAGCGTGCGATTGAGCCTGGTGCATGCCTACGGCGCGGCCGGCCCGATGGTGGTGACCATCTCCAGTCCCGGCGTTGGCGACGGCAAGTCGTTCGTCTCCACGAATCTCGCGCTCGCCTGCGCGCAAGCCGGCCAGCGAACGTTGCTCATCGACGGCGATACGCGGCGCGGCTCGCTCCACCGCGTCCTCCAGGGCAGCCGCAAGCCCGGCCTGACCGATTTCCTCGCGGGCCGCGTCTCGCTCGAAACCGCGACGCAGCCGCTGGCCTACCCGTCGCTGCATTTCATCGGCGCCGGACGCCGGGTGCGCGAATCGCCGGAGCTGCTCGGGTCGGCGGCGATGGTCGACCTCCTGGTGCGGCTGCGGACGAAGTACCAGGTGATTCTCGTCGATAGCCCGCCCCTCGGGTCCGGCGTCGATCCGTACACCCTCGGTACATTGACGGGCGCGATGATTCTCGTGCTGCGCACCGGCACCACGAATCTCGCCCTCGCCCGCGTCAGGCTCGAGATGCTCGAACAATTCCCCATTCGGATGCTGGGCGTCGTCCTGAACGACGTGCAGCGTGGTGAGCTGTACGGCTACTACAGCTATGTCCCCGGCTACGGTGCGATCGATGAAGACGCCGGCACGCGCGTGTCGCGGCAACGGATGCAGCAGGCCGCCGTGTCGAGCAGCGCGGTGTAACAGCGGAGGAGCCCGGCGTCGCAGCGGAACCACAACCGCCCGGCAAGACGCTCTCACCATCACGCCGACCAGCCTCGCATGCGCGGAGAACCACGGCCCGAAACTTGAGACGGTGACCGGCGTGCACTGTCGCAGCTGTGAAGCGCGCTCGCGGCGCGGCGCCGCTCCGGGCGAACCTGCGCCATCCGAATCCATTTGGGGCGCGGATCGCGTCAGCGGACTGCGCTGCGGTCGGTGCGGCGCTCTGCTGGGCGCCGACGACATCGCCCAACTGCTGCTCGAAAAACAATCCCAGCTGGAGCAGTTCGGCCTGCTCAGGCCTCCGACACAGGTGGAGCCGGAATCGCCGCTACCGCGCACGCGGGCCCTCCGCGTCGACAGAATGGAGAAGGACTGAGATGTGTGGAGTGATCGGGTACACGGGCGACGGCCGGCGCGACGCAGCCGCGATTCTGCTGCGCGGTCTCCACCGACTCGAATACCGGGGGTACGATTCGGCCGGGATCGCCGTGCACGCGGATGGCGGGATCGTGACGCGCAAACTCGCCGGACGCGTGCCTGATCTCCAGGAGCTGCTCGCGCTGCAGCCGCTGCACGGCGTTTCGGGCATCGCCCACACGCGCTGGGCGACACACGGGGCGCCGACATCGCGCAATGCGCACCCGCACATGGATTGCGACGAGCGGATCGCCGTGGTCCATAATGGCATCATCGAGAACGCCGACACCTTGCGCCGGGCGCTGGAAGGGTGCGGACACACCTTCCGGACCGACACTGATACTGAGACGCTCGCCCATCTGATCGAGGATTCTCCGGGCGAGACGGTGGAAGCCCGGGTCATCGCCGCGCTCGAACACGTCGTCGGCACGTACGGCCTGGCCGTGATGTCCGCCGACGAACCCGGCAAAATCGTCGCCGCGCGACAAGGCTCGCCGCTCCTGCTCGGCATCGGCGACGGTGAGTACTTTGTCGCCTCCGACGCCTCGGCGATCATCGAATACACGCGGTCCGTCGTCCACCTCGATGACGGCGATATCGCCGTGCTCACGCCGCAGGGCTATCACATCTTCGATCGCGAATCGCACGTGCAGCTGCGCCCAGTCGACGACGTGACGTGGGACCTCGAATCCATCGAGCTCGGTGGCTATTCGCACTTCATGCAGAAGGAAATCTTCGAGCAGGCGGACACGGTGCGCAGCACGCTGCGCGGCCGGCTCGTGTTCGAGGAAGGCGTGGCGCGGCTCAACGGCCTCAACCTCACGCCGGAAGACTGCGACGGCATCGACCGCATCACCATCGTCGCCTGCGGCACGTCGTGGCATTCGGGGCTCGTGGGGCGACAGATCATCGAAAGCCTGGCGCAGATCCCCGTGGCCGTGGAGTACGCATCCGAGTACCGGTATCGGCGTCCGCTGGCAGCCCGCAACACGCTGACGATAGCGATCTCGCAGTCCGGTGAAACGGCGGACACGCTCCAGGCGATGCGCGCCGCCCGCGCGGCGGGCTCCCGCGTCGTCGGCATCGTCAACGTCGTCGGCAGCACGATCGCCCGCGAATCGGACGGCGGCATTTACCTCCATGCCGGTCCGGAAATTGGCGTGGCCTCCACGAAAGCGTTCACATCGCAGATCGTGACGCTGGCGCTGCTGGGCGTGTACCTCGGCCATCAACGGGGACTGCTGCCGCTCGCAGCGCGCCAGGAGTTCCTGTGTCGATTGGCGCAGCTCCCGACGCTCGTCGCGCGCGTGCTGGCGCTGGAGCCGGACGTGCGGCGTCTCGCGGAGGAGTTCGTGCATGCGCGCAACGCGCTCTACCTCGGACGTGGTGTCAACTTCCCGGTGGCGCTGGAAGGGGCGCTGAAGCTCAAGGAGATCAGCTACATCCACGCCGAAGGCTACCCCGCTGCCGAGATGAAACACGGCCCCATCGCGCTCATCGATGAGGAAATGCCGGTCGTGTTCCTCGCGCCCCACGACGAGGTGTACACCAAGGTCGTGTCGAACATGCAGGAGGTGCGCGCGCGGGGCGGGCGCATCATCGCCATCACCACGGAAGGCAACGGCGATCTGGGCACCCTGGTCGAGCATCAGCTGCGCGTGCCCGCGACGGCGCCGTTGCTCTCGCCGGTGCTGACGGTGATTCCCTTGCAGCTCCTGGCGTATCACATCGCCGTCTTGCGAGGCTGCGACGTGGATCGCCCGCGCAATCTCGCCAAGAGCGTGACGGTCGAATGATGCCTCGGCCGCGGTGCTTGCTGCTGGTATGCGCATTCGCTGTTTGCACCGCGGCGCACGCGCCCGCACAGCAAGCCGACTCGCCTTCCGGCTCCGCCCTCGCGACGCGGTCGCTGTTGCGCCTCGAGCTCGCACGCCTGGAAGCGGGGGGTCCCCATGACCGCTCCGCTGCGACGCTGGTCCGCTCGCGCCTCGCGAGCGGCGACTTCCAATCCGGCGACCGGATCTTCATTCGCGTCGAAGGCGAGCCGCAACTGACCGACACATTCACGGTCAACCCGGTCGGAGAGCTCGAGCTGCCGCAACTCGGCACGGTGCCACTGTACGGCGTATTGCGCTCGGAGCTGCAGGAGCGGGTGCAACAGCATCTCACGCGTTTCCTGCGCAATCCCGTGCTGCAGGTGCGGCCCTTGATCCGTCTGCTGATCGAAGGCGACGTCGTGCGTCCCGGATTCTACGTGGTGGCGCCGCAGCAACCGCTGGCAGACGTGATCACCGAGGCGGGCGGCCTCACGCAACAAGCCAAACCCCGGGCGATGCGCGTGGAACGCGGGCGGGAACTCATTTGGAGTGGCGAGCTCCTGCAGCAAGCGCTGGGCGCGGGTTATTCACTCGATCAGCTCAACCTGCGCGCCGGCGACCGCGTGCTCGTGCCACAACAGCACGATGCCGACCACACGTGGCGTATCGTCGGCATCCTCCTCAGCCTGCCGGTCGCGATCTACGCGATCAGCCAGATTCGTCACTGACGTTCCGATGGGGAGCCTAGGTGTCTTCCTCATAGTCGCGTAGCCACGAGCCGGTCGGCTCGGACCGCGCGAGGTCGAGTGCCGCAGTCGCGCGCAGCATTAATTCCGATTCGTCGATCGCGGCCGTACGGAAATCCGATACGCCATGGCATCCCCCGAACAACTTGAGCTGTTGAGGCATCCGCTTCCCGCTCGGGTGCGGCGTGGCCAGGACCGCGTCGGCCAGCCGCTGACCGAGGCCGTGCGCCTGCGCCGCATCGGTATTCACGGCGATAATAATGAAGGCGGTGGAGCCTAGCCGTCCGATCGCGTCCGATGTTCGCGCGCTGGCCTTGAGCGAGTCCGCGATGCTTTGCAAGAGCTGCTCCTCCTCCTTGGCGTCGTTGCTCGGATCGGAAAGGTCTGGCGCGAGCAAGACACAGCCCAATGCGCCATTCTGGCGGGACGCCTGCGCGGCAAGCTCCCGCGCGCGCCGAGTGACGCCACGGACGTTGTAGACGCCCGTCACCTCGTCGATGAGGCTGTCGGTGCGTGCCTGATCGGTCGCGAGTTTCGCCGGTACAAATGCGTCCAGGATCGCCAGCAGCTCTTCGGCGTCCAGCGGGTCACCCAGACATGCCCACGCTCCGGCACGCCAGGCGGCGAGCCGGTCTCGCCGGGTGGCCGGACTGGACAACGTCAGGAGCGTCGGCGTCGTGGGCGGGATTAGTCTGTGCTCGCGCAGCTCGCGACAGAATTCCTGCGCGGTGATCTCGCGCAGCTCATCCAGGATCACGGCGTCGGGAGGCTCACGCTGAAGCTGCGCAAGCGTGTCGGACCGCGTGAAGGCGGTACGCACGCAGTAGCCCCGGGGCGCCAGAATGGTCTCAAGTGCCCGGCTAATCCACTCCTGCTTGCTCGCGATGAGAACGAGGATGGAGTCAGCGCGCTTCGTTTTGACTTCGCCACCCCCGCCCCGTGTGGTGTGATCCCAGCCTCCGCCCGACCCGATTGTCCTGCAGAACTCGTGCACGGCCGGAGGGGATTCCAAGTGTACCGCAGGCAATACGTTATCCCGCGCGATCGTTGCTGCATGGGGGAGGAACTGATGCAGGGTCGTTACAGGATGGCAGATC
>Ga0137418_10005438_pt1 | contig 11682 bp, 10 predicted proteins | sample CZODoug3_1_2_16f_FD_122242 | JGI IMG/M metagenome (GOLD analysis project Ga0137418, IMG submission 122242) | Vadose zone soil fungal communities from Angelo Coast Range Reserve, California, USA - CZODoug3_1_2_16fungal (Hybrid Assembly) | ecosystem: Environmental > Terrestrial > Soil > Vadose... | reverse complement strand
CTCGCGCACAAAGCGCTCCATGCGATCGCGATTCGTACCAACATCAGCGGGCAAAATCTTCAGCGCAACTCTGCGATCGAGTTTCGTGTCCTGGGCCAGATAAACCTCGCCCATCCCGCCTGCGCCGATCTTGGAGACGATGCGGTAATGCGACAGCGTGGTGTTGGCTGATAGCTCTTTATTCATCACGCTTCAATTTCATTCGGGCAGATTCAGGCGTTTCAGCATCTCCTTGAATCGCGGATCGCCGCGCAAATCGTCAAGCTCAGGAGCAACCGCATAAACACCACACCAATACCCGCGCTCGGCGACCTCTTTTTCCAGCCAGACGAATGCTTCCTCTTTTTCATTAAGTCCGATGTGAGCAAGCGCAATCCCGTAGCTCGTGACATAGCGCCGGGTAGATTCCAGCTTTAACTCATCGAGCAATTTCCTTGCCTCTTCGCGCTGTCCCGACCGTGCCAATACAAGAGCCAGGTAGCCCTTGATCAAAGAGTCATCATTCAATTCGCGAGCCTTGCGACACTCGGCAACGGCTTCCCGATGCATATCTTTGGCACTGTCAACCCAACACAAATTAGCGCGGGCAACATAAAAATTCGGGTCGAGCGAGAGTGTGCGATTGAGTTGGGCAATCGCTTCATCATAGCGGCGTGCAAAAAAGAGCGTCCAGCCAACATTCGCGCTTATAGACAACGAAAACGGGTCAAGCTCTTCGGCGCGTCTTTGGGAAACGAGGGCTTCATCAAACCTCTTCCTCAGCGCAAGATTCTCTGCACCGAGCCAATCGTGGACGGTGGCGTAATTCGGATTAAGTTCGATGGCGCGGCGAAATTCCTTTTCCGCGCCGACCCGATCCCATTCATAATAGTTAAGATACCGCCCGAGTGCGCCGTGTGCTTCTGCCAACGAATCGTCCAGTTCCAACGCTCGCGTCGCCGCCGCTTTTGCCTGCGGCATACTGTCCTTTGGCGAAGCAACGCTATAAGCCGGAAACAGGACGTAAGTTTCAGCCAAGCCGGAGTAAGCGAGGGCATAGTTCGGGTCTTTTTCAATCGCTTGCTTGTAAAATTCAGCCGCCTGTTTAAGCGCTTCGGTTGTTCGTTTATTCCAATAGAAACGACCTTTGAGATAGAGCTGATAGGCTTCGGGGTTTGTCGTATAATTCTTCGTAACCTTCGCCTCGTTCGCTCCTGAAAGTTTGGTTTTGAGTTTGCTGGAAACATCACGGGCAATTTCGCTTTGAAGAGTTAGGAGGTCGGTTTGCTTACGCACGTACTGCTGACTCCAAATTGCATTTTCGGTTGCAACATCAACCAGTTCCAGACTGAGCGTCAACTGGTCACCGCGCTGGACGATGCGCCCGTTTAAAATTGCCTGCACGTTCAACTCTTTGCCGATCGTCTGCGGATTTGTTTCCTTGCCTTTGTATCGAAACACGGACGAACGTGCCTTTACATTCAAATTCGGCAATTGTGACAAACTGCTGATCAGCGTCTCGGTCATTCCATCTGAGAGATATTCAACATCTGCATTACCGCTCTCGTTCACAAACGGCATCACGGCGATGGATTCGATCTGCTTTGTGCTGCCGCCTCTGGAAACAAACGCAAAGTAGCCGACCGTTGAGATCATTCCGCCCAACACCAGTACAACTATCGCAGTGGCGAGCTTATGGTTCTTTGCCTGCGTGACCGCGTATTCAAGACTCGAAGACGAGGTCGTTATACTATGCGTTGCCGCAGCCTGGCCTCTGCTCGTCGCCGCGACCGCGTCAGCCGCATACATCTGCGTTGCATTTTCTAACGATGCATTTGCTGTCTCACGATTCGGAACTACCGAACGCTCAAGCTCGCCCTGAATGTCCAGATCCCTGCGCAGATTCTTGAGGTCGATCAACAGATCGCGTGCCGACTGGTACCGCATGTCCACATCTTTCGTCATCGATTTGCGGACGATTCGCTGCAGTTCAGCCGGCACGTTTTCCAGAAGCAGCGGTTCTTTTTCGAGGATCGAGACAATGGTGTGATTGATGGTTTCGCCGGTGAATGGAACTTTGCCGGAAAGCATTTCATACAAGACGACTCCGAGACTCCAAAGATCAGTTCGAGCATCGGTTTCTTTGCCACGTGCTTGTTCGGGCGACATATACGAAACCGTTCCCATCACCATTCCTGGGGTTGTGTTGACTTGGACCCGGGTGGCGTCCTCGCTTCCCGCCGACCCGGTCGCTACCCCGACAGGTCGGGGTTCTGACAATTTCGCCAAACCGAAATCCAGCACCTTCGCGTAGCCATCTTTCCGCAGCATGATGTTCTCGGGCTTGATATCGCGATGGATAATCCCAGCCTGATGCGCCGCCGAGAGCGCTTCCGACACTTGCACGCCGATCTTCAGGATCGCACTGAGCCGGAGCGATTCTTTTTGCGAGAGATGCTCACGCAGGGTCTTGCCGTCGATCAACTCGGTCGCAATATAGTTTTTGCCGTCTACCTCACCGATCTCATAAACGGTCAGAATGTTCGGGTGGTTAAGAGCAGACGCGGCTTTGGCTTCCTGAACAAAACGATTTAGCTTATCCGCGTCCTTGCTGAATTCTTCGTGCAGGAATTTGATCGCGACTTTGCGATCAAGTTTTGTGTCCTGCGCCACATACACTTCACCCATGCCGCCCGCGCCGATCTTCGAGACGATGCGGTAATGCGACAGATTGGTGTTGGCTTCGAGTTCTTTATTCATCTGATTCAATCTGTTTTCGCCAATGCGATGCGACGCACTAAATCAGCAAAACGCGGGTCGTCGCGCAAGTCATCGAATACAGGATTGACTGAAAATAACGCGGGACGCGGAGTACGCTCGGTAACATCTTTTTCCAGCCAGACAAAGGCTTTGTCTTTTTCGCCAAGAGCGGCATACACAATCGCAAAGCCGGAACTCGGTACATAGCGATGCGCCGATTCTGATTGTAATTCGCCGAGGATTTTGATGGCTTCGTCACGTTGCCCTGACTTTGCCAATGAACGGGCAAGCAATGCCTTTACCCAAGGATCGTCACTAAGGGCCAGAGCCTTTCGATACTCGGCGATAGCTTCGGCATAATTGCCTTTGGCATGGTAAGCCGTCGCCAAAGCATAGCGAGCCGCATAAAAATTCGGATCAAGAGTGAGCGTACGATTGAATTGCGCTATCGCCTCGTCGAGACGTCGAGCTCTAGTGAGGTTCGCACCTACATCCGTACTGATTATTGGAGAAAGCGGGTCAAGTTCTTCTGCGCGTCTGCCTTCCGCAATGGCTTCATCAAACCGGCCCATGGCCATTAAGCAATAGTTAGCGAGTTGTTGGTGTGCGCTTGGATAGTTTGGGTTGAGCTCGATGGCGCGGCGAAATTCCTTTTCGGCGGCCGGTTGATTCCACGAAAAAATCGAAAGATAGAGTCCGAGCGCGACGTGTGCTTCCGCCAACGAATCGTCTATCTCAATTGCCCGAATAGCCGCCGCCTTTGCTTTCGGCATACATTCCTGAGGTAACGCAACGCTGTAGTTAGGAAACAGTACGTAGCTTTCAGCCAGGCCAGAATAAGCGAGAGCGTAATTCCGGTCTTTTGCGATCGCCTGATTGTAGAACTCAACCGATTGCTTGAGCGATTCGCCCGTTCGCTTATTCCATTGGAAACGGCCTTTGAGATAAAGCTGATAGGCTTCAGAGTTTGCGGTGTAGTTCTTTGTGACCTTTGCTTCGTCCACACCTGATAATTTCGATTTGAGTTTGCTCGAAACATCACGGGCGATCTCGCTTTGGAGTGTGACAAGGTCGGTTTGTTGGCGATTGTACTGCTGACTCCACACCACTTTATCCAATCCGACATCGATCAACTCGACGAAAAGCGACAACTCCTGTCCGCGTTGGACAACTCGTCCGTTCAGAATCGCCTGCACGTTTAGCTCTTTGCTTATGGTCTGCGGGTTTGTTTCCTTGCCTTTATAGCGGAAGACAGAAGAACGTGGTTTGACATCCAGATTCGGCAATTGCGACAAACTGCTGATGAGCGTTTCGGTCATGCCATCCGAGAGATATTCAAGGTCAGCATTGCCGCTAGCGTTGACAAACGGCATCACGGCGATTGATTCGATTGTAGTCTTGTGATTTCTCGAGAGATAGAAGTAGCCAGCCGCTGCGGCGAGGATGATCACAACGAAGACTACCGCGGGGAGTACAAGTCGGTGTCGTTTCGGTTTACTCAACTCGCGTGTCGTGTGTTGACCTAGGGTGGCGTCGAGCCCTGTCGTTGGCCCAGTTGAACGATTGATCTCTGGAGTCGTCGACGCGTGCGGCAGAATGCTGGTCTCAATTTCGCTAGACGTTGGACCAGTATCGAATTTCGCTGTACCCGCATCGCTGCCAAACGAGGCAGAGTCGGTGACCAACGCCGTGCCATCTGCACGACAGAAAGCGAGCGCCTCGTCAGCTTCAACGCGGTTACATTGGGGGCAGCGTTTCATGTTAGGAAGCGGAGCGGTTCGTCGCGGCAACGCGGCGTTATCAATATCGGGTCGGTCCACCGCTAGGCCCGATACAAAGGTTTCTTTGCCTCGTGCTACGGATTTGCGGGTGGCAACTCGCCGCACATGCCGCCGATGATGAGCCAGGTCTTACCAGTCTTGCGCCATGTATGTGTGAACTTGAAGATGCGATCACGGTCTACAATGCGACCGTCCGGATATTCAAAGATCATGGGTGTCTGGTAGTAGACAATGACGATGTCACCAAAGTCGGCAGCACCCTCACGAGTAAGCGAGTAAGTGACTTTGGCTCTCTGGTCCCGGATATCGCGAACCCAGTCGGTGATCTTCGCTTTAGTAGCCGTGTGTTGCGGCTTGCACGGCCAGCCACGAAAACCGTCATCCCAAAGTGCGCGATAGTTGTCGACATTGCCTGCTTTAACCAAGCGCCAATACAGCTCCTCGCGTTTCCATACAGCCTCAACCCGCGGGTTCAGACTCCCGTTTGGCGCGGCACTCTGTGCGTGCGCGAAAGTTGCCATGTGAACAATCGATAGGATTAAGATTGCCGCATACCTCAACGAGCGATGAATAGTCATGTATCCCCCACTTAAAAGCTAGAGTTCTTTATTCAATTGTCCCGGCGATATTTGGTGCCGCCGCAGGGATGCGAAACGCGAACCAACAGATTATGAGATGGTTTGAGCGGCATCAACAAGTACAGACGAAAATAAGATACAGCTATATTTACCGAATCCGCAGCCATCAAAGTTCGTTACATCCTGACACGTCGCAGTAGAAGATCGCGCCATCGCGTCATTTCTCATGAAGCGACATACCCAATGACTGGCGCGGCGAGAGCAAAGTACCCTACAATTATCGCTCTTCCAGGAATGTCGCGCTTTGAAGAATAATGGCCGCATTCTTCGAAACAACTAAAGACAACTCCCCCAAATGACGCCGTGGCAACTGCAGTACGCAAAAGGCTTGGACGGTACGAAATCTTCTCCCAACTGGGCGCGGGTGGAATGGGCGAGGTTTATCTGGCGCATGACACGAAGCTTGATCGCAAAGTCGCTCTGAAGATCCTGCCTACCGATGTTGGAGGCCACGATCGCGTTCACCGCTTCGTCCAGGAAGCGAAAGCCGCTTCAGCACTGAACCACCCAAACATTCTTACCGTCTACGAAATCGATGAAATAGGAGCAGAGCATTTCATTGCAACCGAATTCATCGACGGGCAGACTCTGCGCGAGCGAGTAAGACTGGCCCCGCTTGAGTTTGGCGAGGCGATCGATGTCGGAATACAAGTCGCCAGTGCACTTTGTGCTACTCACGCCGTCGGAATTGTCCATCGTGACATCAAACCCGAGAACATCATGCTTCGCAGCGATGGCATTGTGAAAGTTCTTGACTTTGGTTTAGCCAAACTCTCGGGTGACTTGCCGTCAGCGCCAACGCTCTCAGAAGCTCCAACGCAAGCTTTCTTCAAGACTCAGCCAGGGATGGTTCTTGGCACTGCTCCATACATGTCACCTGAACAGGCCAGAGGACTTGATGTAGATGCACGCACGGACATTTGGAGCCTGGGCTGTGTGCTATACGAGATGATTACCGCCCGTCAGCCGTTTGGGGGCGCGACCTTGATGGACGTGCTCTCAGAAATCCTCAATCGGGAACCGGATTCCATCTTATCTCAGGCGCCGGAAAGACCGCTCGAATTTGAGCGTATTGTCTACCGCGCGCTGCGCAAAGATCGCGAGCAGCGCTACCAGACGGCCAACGACTTGCTGATCGATCTCAAAGATCTGAAGAGCGAGCTCGATGCGCAATTGAAGAGGGGTTTCTTTACAAAGACTCAGTCCGATGCAGCAACACAGTCATTCTCTTCACCTGTTCCTGAAAGGTCAATCGCGGTTCTCTACTTTGAGAATATGAATTCGCAGAATGACAGCGATTACTTCTGCGCCGGCATTACTGAGGATATCATCACAGACCTCTCGAAGATTAGTCACTTAAAAGTTGTTCCGCGCACTGACGTTCTTCCTTTCCGTAACAAGGGGGTTAACACACGGCAGGTTGGTGAGGCGCTGCGCGTAAATTACATCCTCCAGGGCAGCGTTCGGACAGCGGGCAAAAGGATCCGGATCACCGCACAACTCATCAACGGCCGAGACGGTTATCAGCTTTGGGCCGAACGGTTCGATAGTTTTATCGAAGACATATTTGATTTGCAAAAGGAAGTCTCTCAAAAGATCGCCGATGCCCTGAAGATCTCCCTCACGGATTCAGAGAGAGACTTGCTGGCAAAGAAACCCACAGATGATTTGAGAGCTTATGATTTATACATGCAGGGCAGAGAGCTCTTGTATCGAAAGGGAAAGAGAAATACCGAGAAGGCGATCCAAAAGTTCGAGAATGCCGTAGCTATCGACCCAAATTTTGCGTCTTCGTACGCCGGACTGGCCGAAGCATATTCGCAAATGTACGAATGGTACGATGGCAATCCTCTTTGGTTGGGCAAGGTAATCGAGACGAACCAAAAGGCTCTGACGCTCGATCCTGACTTATTGGAAGCTCAGTTTGGCATTGCGATGGTGTACTTCCATCACAGAAGGTTTGCCGAATCGAGGCGGACGATCGAGGACATTCTCAAAAAAGACTCTCAGTTCCACCCTGGTTACCTCCGCCTGGGAATGATTGCGGACTTGTCGGGTGATCTTGACAGCGCATTAAAATATTATCGTCGTGCTACTGAGTTAAAGCCTTACGACGAAGATTCCTGGCGGTTTCTTGCGGGCGTTCATCGAAAACTGGCAAACATCGAAGCCGCCGAAGCAGCAGCGCTAAAGGTTATAGAGGTAACTTCGCGAAAGCTCGAGGCCAGTCTGGATGACATCACCGTGATGAGCAGACTTGCCGAGGCTTATGCCAGGTTCGGAAGTAAGGAAGAGGCACATGCAACGCTCAAACGAGTCTTTGAGCTGGAGCCGAATGACGGCTTGGCAGTCTACAACTGTGCGTGTGCATATGCGCTTTTAGGAGAAAAGCAATCGTCGTTGATCTCACTTCGGCGCGCTTTCGAGAGTGGATTCAGGACAGTAGCTCACTGGGCAAAAACAGACAGTGCTTTCGATTCGATGCGCAGTGAAGTGGAGTTCCAGCAATTGATTGCTGAGTTACAGTAAAGGCCTGGTACTTGGAGCTTGGTACTTTGCGCTTTGAATTCTAATCAGACTAATGGTGTAAAGTTTCAAGCACCAAGTTCAAAGCACAAAGTACCAAGCACGTAATAGACAAACTATATGGAGAATTTAAATGCCAAAATACGTTATTGAGCGGACCGTGCCTGGGGCCAGTCAAATGTCGGCTTCTGACTTAAAAACTCTTTCCGTAAGATCCTGCAATGTGCTGAATCAGATCGGACCTCAGATTCAGTGGGTTCACAGCTATGTCACTGATAACAAGATTTATTGTATCTACATTGCTGCTAACGAGGAGCTCGTACATGAGCACGCTCGTCTCGGTGGGTTCCCCGCGAATCATGTCAGTCAGGTCAAAACCATCATCGATCCGACAACCTCAGAGGATGAGTAAGCGATGGATCTTCGATCAATCCAGAAACCTCTGAAAGAAAAATACCGCAGCGATCCGACTGGCTCACGCATCACTCTTAGAGGATTGCCAACGGCCTGAGCAATCGTGAGATCGCTGAAAAACTCTTTGTCAGCGAAAACACCGTCAAGACCCATGCCAGCCGCCTGTTCGACAAGCTGAGTGCGCGGCGTAGAACGCAGGCGGTACAGGTCGGGAAAGAGCTGGGGTTGATTCCGTAAGGGTGCGGCTCTGCCGCAACTATTTCTCACCCAAAAGGATGATTCTCACCGTTCGGAGACTAATTCACCCGAAAGTATGACGACAAACTTGATGCACCGAGCTATTTTCACCTCGAAATTTGAAATCGATCAGGAGAATCAAACGATGAAAAAGACTGTTCTAACTTTCGGGCTCATTTCCGGCGCCATCATGGCAGTAATGATGTTCGCCACCCTCCCTTTCACGGATTCGGCCTGGCTGCAATCGCATAGCATGTTCATCGGCTATACGACGATGGTCTTGTCGTTCATGCTGGTGTTCTTCGGCATCCGCTCCTATCGCGAGAATGTTGGCGGTGGCACCATCACGTTCGGGCGCGCCTTCGCCGTCGGCATTCTCATCACCCTCATCTCATCTGTTTTGTATGTAATCACATGGGAGATCATGTACTTCGGTATTCCCAGCTTTGGTGAGAGGTTCATGACCATGTGCGTCGCGCACGTAAAGAGTTCAGGCGCCAGCCCGGAAGCGATCCAAACGGAGCTCAATCAGTTGAAGTATTTAGACAACCCCTTCATCAATGCGGCCATGACCTTTACTGAGCCGTTCCCGGTTGGATTGATCATCACGCTGATTTCGGCGTTGATTCTGAGGAAGAAAATTCAACCACAGGCTGGCGGGAGTCCGGCGACAGTCGAGGCGTGATGTTGGTCTGTTTCAAGGCATGTTCGATAAGAACATTCTTACCTTCAACCCGAGCTGGGCGAGCGATGCCCAGCCGCACTTCGATCTGGAGTTAGTTTTTCCCGTGAAGAAAATGAAACGGGCTTAGGAGACGACTATGGCAAAAATAACAGGAATCGGCGGCGTATTCTTTAAAGCGAAAACCGACGATAAAGCTCTACGCGAATGGTACAAAAAACATCTCGGTATGGAGCTTGAAGCGTGGGGAGGCTGCGCCCTTAGGTGGGCCGAGGATAAAGCAGAAGATAAGGGTGTTACGGCATGGCACGTCGCTGAGCCGACCACAAAATGGTTCAGTCCAAGTGAATCATCCTTCATGATTAACTATCGAATCGACAATATGGACGAAATGATCGGGCAACTAAACGCCGGAGGAGTTTCGATCCATCAAGGACCAGAGTATCACGAGAACGGCGCGTTCCTTTGGATCATTGATCCCGATGGAAACAAGATCGAACTTTGGGAGCCAAAAATTTGGGACGACAAAAATAAGAAATGATAATGAGGACTCTTATGCGAGCATTAACCTACCTCTCACTTTGAGTCCCCCTTCTGCGCGCGCAGATACTCTTGAGGCCAGTTTCTTCGGCGCTCAGCAAAGGTGAACCAGATGTGCTTGGTAGGAGTGAGCCGCTCGGAGAGCAGGCTTAGGAACAGGGAGGACCTGGGCAACATCATCCACGCCGAAGGCGTGCCGGCTTAGGTTAGGGAGCTTCTCGGGAGAAGGGGCGACCGTGAGCACTTTTGGTTGTTCGTGCGAGTCGATCGATCTTATAGCGCAAATCAGCGCAAATAACGAAAGTAATCCTGGCTGATTTGAAGATCGAGGACTTCATAAATGACCGGTGCGAAGTAAGCAAGAGAGCGGATAAGGCCGAGAGGCGGCGCATTACTGTCGCGAAAGAGGCGGCGGGCGGCAGCGAGCAGCAAGGCGTTCTCGACGGCAATCAGGGGCACGCCACATTCATGGCCCCTTGTCCTTCTTGTGGAAAAAGATCGTTGCTGAAAACGTGGCCGCAGGATTAGAAGAACAAGCTCAGAAAATGATAGAAAGGGCGAGTCTTTAAGAAGCAATGTCTGAACGAAATCGAAAACTCGAAATACAAAGAAGCTAAGGCAAGGCCTGGCTTCTTATTCTGGAAGACGTTTAATTCCTGGCAGCGACTTATTCGTGAAAGCCTAGAGCCGTTGGGATTGACGCAAGTGCAGTATTCAATATTGGCACCCCTTGACTGACTCAGGCGCCACGGGATCTCTCCGGATGAAGAAACACATCCTTATTTACGGTCTCTGCGGCGGAGTCCTAATCGTCATCTTGAAGCTGGTCGAGTATCGCTTCCTGGTCATCCAGCATTCCATCGAAATCTATGGGGGACTAATCGCGCTGCTTTTCGCAATGCTGGGTATCTGGCTCGGACTTAAACTCACTAAGAACAAGGAAACGGTCATCGTTAGGGAGGTCCCGGCGCCGCAGTTCTTTACTTTGAACGAGACGAGACTGCGCGAACTCGGGATTACGCGCCGCGAGCTGGAGATCCTCGAGCTGATTGCCAACGGCCTGAGCAATCGCGAGATCGCCGAAAAACTCTTTGCCAGCGAAAACACCATCAAGACCCATTCCTCAAAACTCTTCGAAAAATTGGAGGTGAAACGAAGAACGCAGGCCATTGAAAAAGGGAAAAGGCTGGGCCTTTTGGCTTAAAATATCATTCCTAAGGGTGATTTTCATCCTTTAATGATGAAAATCACCCGAAAGTATGAGTCCAAACTCAAGCTGATGCCTGAATTTTACAGTCTTAACTCACCAAACTCAACCAAATGAAAAAGACTGTACTTATCTGCGGGTTAATTGCCGGGCTGATCAGCACTTCCCTATATATCGGCCTGATGTTATTGGGCAAAGCCGGGGATATTGATTTTAAGAACGGGATGATCTACGGTTATACCCTGATGATCCTCGCCTTCTCCTTCTGTGAGAATAAGAGTTTCCCTTTGGAAATAAGTGGAGAGTAGGGCACCACGTTGAAGTGCGTTGCCGACGTAGAACATCGCATTCGACTATTTCTTGAACCGGTTTTCAGATTCCGGGCAAGCCGGGCCACGATTCCGACACGCGTGACGCGGTAACGAGGCTGTAGGGGCCTGTTTGGGTGGCCTCGCTTACCGACTCTACTTTGAACCTATGTCTCGTTAAGGAATTTTCCTTATGGAACGCACATCCCCCAATGCATCAAGCAAATACGATTCTGGACGGTCATCATCAGAAATTACAATGTCAAATTCCGGCACAAGCACTGCCCGTTCCCCAACCAGAATCGCAGCCGTACCCCAAGGCAATGTTCGTGTCTCGACAATTTGGGAGCCAGGGGCCTTCAATTTCTGTGCGTCCTGATCGCTTAACTTGCTGATGGAAATAACCAACCCATCTTGTCCCGCTTCCGGGAGCCTTCTCGCTACAACGGTGGGTCGGGCGGTGTGCATCAGCAATCTTCCCATCCCCCGTTCAGATGACATCGATAAATACCAATTGTCGCGCATGACTATTTCAATATTGGAGACCGAAATCGGAGATGTAAACCCAGCGCGAAATAACGTGTGGTCAATGAAGGGCCAAATCCACGTG
>Ga0137418_10005437_pt1 | contig 11682 bp, 12 predicted proteins | sample CZODoug3_1_2_16f_FD_122242 | JGI IMG/M metagenome (GOLD analysis project Ga0137418, IMG submission 122242) | Vadose zone soil fungal communities from Angelo Coast Range Reserve, California, USA - CZODoug3_1_2_16fungal (Hybrid Assembly) | ecosystem: Environmental > Terrestrial > Soil > Vadose... | reverse complement strand
AATGACAGGCAGCTTCGCTCCATTGAGCTGCCGGATTGCTTGCGCAGCAAACGGAAACATACGAAAACGGCTTATATGGTCCAGGTAGCCGACTTCTTCGGCGATGGTTCCGTCGCGGTCGAGGAAGACAGCTGGACGCAGGGATGCAGCTTCAGCCAGAAGCCACCTCCGCGGCACGAAGCCAGCCACGCGCCGCCGCCTCGACAGCCTCTGGTTGGACATTCGTCATGCAACGGTGATCGATCGGACAGCGCCGCAGAAAACACGGGCTGCAGTAAGGCTTTTCTTGCATCACGGAGCACTGCGGCGTGATCGGCGCGGTACCGTAAGGATCGGTCGGTCCAAAAATTGCCACAACAGGCAAGCCGACTGCGGCGGCGACGTGCATAGCTCCAGAATCATTGCCGACAAAAAGGTGGCAACGCGAGAGCAGCGCCGGGAGATCGGCAATCGCTGTTTTGCCCACCAGGCGAATCGCCGAGCCGGTTATTCCAGCCGCAATGGCGTCCGCTACTTGTTGTTCCGCAGCCGTACCAAAGAGAATCACATCCGAATCCGTGTGGCGGCGATAACGGTTCACAAATTCAGCGAAACGCTCCGGCGGCCAACACTTCGCGGAACCGTATGACGCGCCCGCTCCGATGGCGATTCGCGGAACGTTGCGGCGAGCACCCACGGCAGACAACATTTCTTCAGCGCGCTGCCTCTGCCGTTCTCCAACGTGAAGTTGCACATGATGTTCGTCAGGCAGCGAGTCGATCCACCCTGTGCGCCGCAGGAGTTCTAGATAGTAAAACTGTTCGTGGGCCGGTATGTCGCCGCGCTGTGGAACAGGAATTCTCTTGGTGAGCAACGGACTCCGACCATCACGCGCATAACCGATGCGCTCAGGTATTCCCGCACGCCACGCCAGCCAAGCCGCATCAAACGCATTCTGCAGCAGCAGAGCAACGTCGAACTTCCTTGCGCGAAGCTCTTTCGCCAGGCGTTCGCGACCGCTCAGGCCTGCATGCGCGCCCTTCGGATCATACGCAATGAGTTCGTCACAAATCTCCTGCCCACGATAAATGTCGGCAACGTAAGGGCGCGCAACAATCGCAATCGTCGCCTCGGGAAAGCGCCCACGCACCGCACGCAGCGCCGGTAACGCCATAATAGCGTCGCCAACCCAATTAGTTGCGCGGATCAAAATCTTCACGCTGCTGCTCCCTGTCCGGCTGAGAGCTTACGGTCAATTGCGACTAGCATTTCCCTCTCCGCGTCCACAACCAAGTCGATGACAGCAATCCAGATGGGCAAGCGAACATTCGCGGAGGCCAGATTCTCGGCATCCTTCTCGGTGGTGACCAGGCCCGCCGCTCCACAAGCGACAGAACGCGCTTGGAGCTGCTCCATCTCAACCGACGAATATTTGTGATGATCGGGAAACACTTTTTTCTCTATGATCGGAACTTGCCAACGACTCAGATCATCGAAAAATGCCTCGGGATTGCCAATGCCGCAGAACGCCACGAATGGGCCAGGGCCTAAATGGACGCAGTCTTTCGTTGCCGAGTCGAGCCCAAACATTTGGAATCCGATCAATCGAGTTTGTGCACAAAAAATAGGCTGCGCCCCAGCGTCGAGAGCCTTGATAGTTGATCCTTCCGCCTTTCGCGTGACAACCAGGATGTCCGCGTCGCGGCAAGCGGAAATCGGTTCGCGAAGAAAACCAGCTGGCAACAACCACTCGTTCTCGAGTTTGCGCGAGCCGTCGACCATCACAATATCCAAGTCCCGCGCGAGCTGCAGATGCTGGAAACCGTCATCCAACAAAAACACGTCGACTTTCTGCTGCGCCTCCAGTCGACTCCCGGATGCAAACCGATCCGAACCAATGCCAAAGGCAACTTTGCCACCAAGTCGGCGCTTGAGCAGCTCGACCTCGTCGCTGCTCCCGTGAGCGCCTTTATAGCCGCGCGTAAGAATCCCCACTCTTTTCCCCTGAGCCAGCAATTTTTCAGCTAGCCATAAAACCATCGGAGTCTTACCGGTCCCGCCGACTGTCACATTTCCGACGCTGACGACAGCGGCCTTCAGGCGTCTGGCCTTAAGCCATCCTCGGGCATAAAGCGCACGGCGCATCCGCACATGTATTCCATACAACTGAGAAAGTGGCCAAAGCAACATGCGGACGACCAGCGGCAGCTTCATCGAACTGAAGCGCCCAGGAATTTGGATATCTCGCCTAGGACGCGATCGGTAGCCCCGCGACTGCTATCAACTAGATGCTTGGCGTTCTCGCCCATTTTCCGCCGGCGCTCCGGATTGCGCAGCAGTTCAATCCATGCCACGCCAGCATCCTCCGGGCTCTCCACCTGGATAGCCGCGTCCGCAGCGACGAATCGCGAAGCAATCTCCGAAAAATTCTCCATCGAGGGCCCGAAAACCGGAATCTTGCCGAACGCCGCAGGCTCAAGAATATTGTGCCCACCCGACGGCACTAACGAGCCACCGACAAACGCTCCGTCCGCCAGCCGGTAGAGCGACGCCAGTTCTCCAATGCTGTCGAGAAGAATCACGGTAACGTCGCGCGAGATCGTTCCATTCGTACCCGCTGCCCCCGGAGCGTGACCGCCCAGCGCAAGCTGCGAGCGTCGGATAAACTTGCGCCGCGACTCATGAACGAACTCCGCCGCCGCTTCAAAGCGCTCCGGCTTGCGCGGAGCAAGAACCAGCAGCGCGTTGGGATGCTCGCCTTGCACCACGCCAAAAGCGATCAACGCCAGGGGTTCCTCCGTGGCGACCACACTCCCGGCCACCACAATCGGCGAGCGCCCTTGCCGGCGCGCTTCCCCTTCCAGCCAGGTCGATAATGGCGTTTCGGTGGGAAGCTCCATGTCGTACTTCAGGTTGCCGCTGACCGTAACACGCTCCGCCGGCGCACCCAACGCGCGAATGCGGTGTGCATCCTTTTCGCTTTGCATCAGGAAACCGCTCGCGTTTGCCAGTGCGCTGCGCAAAAACGGCCGAAGAAAAAAACCAACCCTGCCAAGGTAGCGTTGGTAGCGTGAGAATGAGCGATCCGAGATTCTCCCGCTCACAAACAGGACGGGAATATTCTGCCGCCTAGCCTCACGCAAAAAATTAGGCCAGATTTCCGTTTCCAAAACAACTACGATACCCGGTCGCACCGCACCCAACACTCGCCGAACACAAAACGTCCAGTCCAGCGGAAAATAAAACACCGCATCGGCAAATTGCATTCGCTCGTGAGCAAGCGATTGTCCCGTGATCGTCGTAGTTGAAACCACGAGCGGCCTGCCCGGATGCGCCTCTTTCAAACGTTTGGCCAGCGCAACACTGGAAAGCAGTTCACCCACCGACACCGCATGAATCCAGATCGCGCCAGGACGCTCCGCCGGCAGTTTGTCGATCGAGTCAAACGACAAACCAAGCCGCTCGCGCAAATTGGAGAAGTACTTTCCCTGACGCAGTCCCTTGATTAGCCAATACGGCAATAGCAACAGGGCTGCGCTTCCCATCAGAAAACTATAAATGAAATACACTAAGCGTGGCTCCGGTCCCCAATCGCTGCCCCCGCGCAACTCATGCAACGCGCAGGGCAACCCTGCACGTCCCCCGGGAATCGAAGGCGTCGAGATGAGAAAAGCCTATTATAACCTCTTGCGAAACCCTGCCCGCAGAATTCCCTGCCTTGCCGCCCCTCTCTTCTTCGCATTCGCAGCGACCGCGCAACAACCTCCGTTACGCACCGCCTCCCTGGAAGCCCACGAAGGCATGACCATCACCGCAAGGCCATGGACCGATGCAGCCAAGTACAAAGAAAAATTCCCCAAGAAATCTCCGTACGCTGCGGGAGTTCTCGCCGTAGAAGTTTCCTTCCGCAATGATTCCGACGACAGCGTCAGGGTCAACCTGTCGCGTATTCGCCTGACCGTTCACCTCGACTCCGAGAATACGCAGGAGCTTCCGTCCCTCAGTCCGGAAGAATTGGTGCAAGCGGTGCTCAAGCCGGGGGGCAAAGATCCGACCGCCAAGCGTAACAAGGTCCCTCTCCCCGTCCCCCTACCCAAAGGGAACAAGGACAAGAACCTGGATGAACTCCAGCGCCAAGCTCAAGAGGCCAGCATCCCCACCGGCGTCATCGCACCCCACACCACCGTGCAAGGCCTGCTCTACTTCGACCTGCAAAGCCAGTTTGACCTGCTGGACACCGCGCACCTCTACGTGCCAGACCTCGTGCTGATGCGCGGGAATCGCGCCCTCACCTACTTCGACATCGACCTCGGCCAACCCGGAAGCGCAGCCAACTGAAAATCCAGCAAGTTCCGCGACCAAAATAACCGTCTACTGGTATTGGACAACGCGTATTTCGACTTTAGTCTGGCTGCAATGGAAATTGTCCCCCGCGCTGATGGTGCCCGCAAATTCGCTCACATCCTGCATTTCCGATGTCCCAATTGCGGCAAACGCATCAAAGCTGTCCGGGCCAATGAGAGTATGAGCCGCGAGCACATTGCTCGTTTAATGTTTCAGCCAAGGTGCGCCTGCGGTTGGTCCGGTCAGTTGGCCGGATTCAATGCCATCCAGCACGCGGTCGAATGCTGGAACGGCCAATCAGCCGACAACTCCGCCGCACCCGATAATCCCGTCGAGCCGCGCCGCAAACCCGCCATACGGCAAAGGCCGTAGCTGTAATCCAGCAACCTCCCACACCGAGGCCTGTTCACCGCATCGTCCACACCGCAGATTTTCGGCGCTATTTGACGCCCTTCTCCGCGTCCCACGCCCCCTGCAATCTCCTAATGTAAACGATCTGCCCAATGTGATACGCATTGTGCGTTCCAACGTGCGCGAGCTCCGAAGCCCATCCCTCCAACTGATTCTCATTCGCGTTCTCCACCAGCTTTTCCAATTCCGTCATCACGTCGTCCAATTGCCGCACGGTTGCGCTCCACGTCTTGGCGTCAAAGCTCTCGAACGTCTCCTCGTTATTCCCGCTGAATTTCCTGGCCGGCTCGCCCTTAAATTTCGCCAGCGATCGCCGGTTCCAGAAGACCAAGTGATACGTTAGTTGCCCCGCCGAGTGATTCCCCTTCCCGTCCTTCCAGCTAGCCTGTTCCGGCGTCAAACCATTCACCGCTGTCATCGCATCCACAAACCATTCTTTCCTGTTGTGCGTGCTACGCAGTTGCTCCAGCAAAATGCCCTTCAGCTTCGCCGGCGTCTCATCCTTTTTCTGCTCCTGCGCATAACCGCCCACCGCAATCAGCCCCACTCCGATGAGCGCGATTCCCACCGCAATCATTCGCTTCATAAGCTCTCTCTCCTTTACCCGCGAATCGTGCTGACTCAGACTCGCCCGATCATCCCACTACGCCAACTTCTGCAATTACTGATATCATTTCATTAGCCCCGCTTCCAGCTTGGGAGGGACGCACATGGCTACCTCGCCTCAACAATCCCAATCTCCACTCTCGAAACTTGATGACTGGGACGATTTTCTCGAAGGCCGCTACAAAGAGGGAAAAGCGCAGTCCGAGTTTCGCCAATACGACGCCACCGCCGATCCCGGTGTAGCCGAGTTCTATCGCATCAACCACGAAAAGCAAACTGTCTCCTACGCCCTCGCCAAAGAAAAAGAATACTTCGGCCTAAATCGCGGAAAGAAAAGCATCTGGGAAGCCGCCGACTACCTCAACACTCTCGTCGACGACAGCGATCCCGACACCGACCTCACCCAGACCGAGCATCTCCTGCAAACTTCCGAAGCCATTCGCCGCGATGGCCATCCCCGCTGGATGGTAGCCACTGGCTTCGTCCACGATTTAGGAAAATGTCTCTGCCTCTATGGCGAACCGCAATGGGGCGTTGTCGGCGACACCTTCCCGGTAGGTTGCGCGTGGTCCGATCAAATCGTCTTCTCCGAATATTTCCGCGCCAACCCGGACGCCAACGTGCCCGAATATCAATCCACTTACGGCATCTATGAACCAAATTGCGGCCTGGAGAATGTCCACATGTCTTTCGGCCACGATGGCTACATCGCCGAGGTCTTGAAGCCCTACCTCCCCGACGAAGCGCTCTATATCCTTCGCTTCCACTCCTTCTACGCTTGGCACCGCCACGGCGCCTACACGCACTTGATGAACGACAAAGATGCCGCCATGCTCCCCTGGGTTCGCAAGTTCAACCCCTACGACCTCTATTCCAAAGGCCACACCAAGCCCGACGTAAATCAGCTAAAGCCCTACTACGACGATCTCTTCGCCGAATTCTTCCCCGACAAAATCGCCTGGTAATCGGCGGTTCCCACATCACATCGCAATGCGCGCCGTAACTGCGCAGTGCCGGCGCTCGTTCTTTCCCAGTTAGCGTATTCGTCGCTCTCAGAACTCTCCAGCCTTCTCCTCAGTTGGCTCCGGCAGTACGCTCAATGAAATGTTTCCCGCGTGGAATCCCGCCCAGCCCGAAATCACAGATCTAATCGTTCAGCACGATCCTCACACGCACGAGCGCCTGCCCGTCCGCAAACAAGAGCTCCTCGAAGTTTTCCACCGATTTAACAATCGCCAAGCATTGCGCGCGGTCCACTCCCTGCCGGAAAAAGCCGGTGTTCTTGACGATCGCGGAATCGACGCGCTGCTTCTCACCGTTCACTGGGAAATGCAGCGCCTGGCCGAGGAGTTCTATCACGGTCATCGTGTCTGGCAACTTCTTCGCTGCGTCCTCGCCTCGATTCGCCAAGCCGGTATTCGCGAAACCCTACGCGTCGCCGATGTCGGATGTGGCACCGGCTACACCACTCGCTGGTTGGCCGCCAATATTCCGCTCGCCGACTACAACATTGAACTGCTCGGCATGGATCTCAACTCCGTCCTGATAGCGGAAGCCAACCGCCTTGCGTCCGCCGAGCGCTTGCCATGCCAGTTTTTCCAGCAAGACGCCTTTTCTCCTGAACACTCCAGCCACATATTTCTTTCCACCGGCGTGATTCACCATTTCCGCGGCCCCGCGCTCCTTGAATTCCTCCGCCGGCACGACCAGCCGGACGTGCAAGCGTTCCTTCACTTCGATTTTCAACCTTGGTTTCTCGCTCCCTTTGGTTCCTGGTTCTTTCATTACCTTCGCATGCGTACCGCGATTGCACGGCATGACGGCGTCCTCTCAGCTGCCCGCGCCCACGATGCCCGTACTCTCACAGAAGCTGCTCGCGCGACAGCTCCGCGCTTCGCCGCCGGAATCTATGGCGCGAAAATCTGGAACACGCCAGCGCCTCGCGTCTTCCACAGCCTTATCGGCCTTCGTCGCAATCTCGTCCCGGAGTTGCGCCGCCAGCTTGGACGTCACGCTACTCGGCTTGGGGAACTCCGTTGAGACTCCTTTCTCTTTATCTCTTGGCTTTACTCGACGGACTTCTGTGCGGGCTGCGCGCCTCCATGGGACGCTGTCCACTCATCCGCAAGCGTGGCTACTACACGCGCGCTAGTATCCGCGGAATCATCGGCGCCCAAATCATCAGCACTTTGGCGCTCATCGTCCTGCTGCTGACTGCCGCCTTCTCCACTTATCGCGATGCGCTTCGCGCCGACCTCGAAGTCGCCGCAACTCACATGCTATGGATCTTTCTTCCCTACGCCGCCTTAGTGCTGTTCAATCTCGGCCTACGCCTGCTTCCCTCAACCGACATCCGCAGCGCCACCAGCGTCTTTATGCTCGGCCCGCTCACCGCCATCCGCCCCCTCGTCATGGTCGCCGGCATTCTCTATGGGATTTCCGCAAGCCGTCTCCTTGCCACCCGCCTCCTGGCACTCTTCATCCTTGTCCTGATGCTCTCCCTCGAGTTCGCCCTGAACTACCGTGCCGGCCGAGCGCAGTCCCTTCAGATTCGCCTGTTGGTCTGAAGAAAACGGTCGACGCGCCTGGAATCTGTTCCGCGCTTACCGTAGACATCAGGCTGTCCCTCAATGGTAGTATTCGTCCTTCCGATGGCTCAGCTACCCCGAGTTCCGGACCTTCCAGTGCAGCGCCAAGCAATGAAAAAGCTCGACTTCCTGATCGGCAAATGGGCCGGGGAGGCGCGCTTACTCCGTGGACCCACTGAGTCGGTGGAATTGCTCCAGACCGAGGAAGCACAATACAAACTCGACGGCTTGATCGTTGTGATCGAGGGAATCGGGCGGACAAAATCCGGCGGCCAACCCCTTCTACAGGCCTTTGGGATAATTTCTTATGACGACGAAAGCGGAACGTATCGTCTGCGGGCATTCAACGATGGCCGTTTTCTTGAATCCCAAATGAAGTTATTGCAAGAGGGCCAAGGGATGACCTGGGGGTTTGCTCTCGGAGAGATCAGGACCAATTCCATACTGCGGATAAATGAGCGCGGTGAATGGACAGAATTTGCGGAAATATCAATTGGTTCGCAACCATCGAAGAGACTCCTGGAGCTCACCGTCCGCAAACAAAACTAACTAGCGAGCCAGCCACGCAAGTCCGCAAGAAAGAGCAAGGCGAAGAAAAGACGAACTTGATACTATGTCAGCGTCATGGCGAAGCGTCCGACCTCCATTCCCAATGACGCACTGACCCGCGACCAGTTGAAACAATTGGAGCGCAACCTAAGCCTGCTTAGCTCCCACATCGTGAAAGAAAAATACCGCCAAGCCGCTGATCGCTGCCGCTTCCTAGAGTTGCCCACACCCCGAGTAATACAAGAGCTAGTCACAACGTGGAAAGTCCTCTGGCGCTGGCGCAAGTAAGCCCGAAACTTCTAGTCCGTGGAACAGCGCCTTCAAGCAGTCGTGTCAAACGCGGGACCTCGGGCGATACTCGCTGGTTGTACATGGACTTCCGCGCGCACAACCGTGAGCGGCAGCGCGATGCGGCCGAATGAATTACGATGAATTACGCTTATTGATCCTGCGTCACGGCGTCGTACTCGCCCGATTTTCCGCTGAGCGCGGCCCGCCGTAGTAGGAAGCCAACATGGATCTGCCACTCATCCTAAAATCTTCACTCGCCCGGCGAATCGCTGAGAACTTACTCACCAGCGGAGTGTCCAGCCAACCGCGCATCACTTCATAATCAAGGATCTGCAACGCCTCGTCGGAGGAAAGCGCCATCCTGTAGGGGCGGTCGGTGGTCAATGCGTCATAGATATCCGCGATCTGCAGAATGCGCGCTTGCGTAGGGATTTGCTCTCCCCGCAGGCCGTCGGGATATCCGCTTCCGTCCATGCGTTCGTGATGGTGCCGGATTACCGGCAAAATCCGACGCAGAGATTTCAGCGGCGCACAGATGCGTTCTCCAACCACTGGATGCTGTCTCACGATTTCCGTTTCTTCGGCATCCAGGCGCCCTGGTTTCATAAGGATGCTGTCCGGCACCGCCACCTTGCCCACATCGTGAAGCAGGCATGCGATCCGCAATTCTTGTAATTCTTGTTCTGCCAGGCCCTCTTGCTTGCCGAGTTCAGCTGCATATTCCGCCATTCGGTCGGAGTGGCCTTCGCTCAGCGAGTCTTTCGCCTCGATGCTGCGTGCCAGCGAGAGCACCACTGATTTCGCCTGTTCGTCTATATACTTGTTCAGCCGCAAAAGCATCTGCACGCGGCTCAGTCCTTCCTCGAGCGACGTGCAAGTTCCCCATACCTCCGCAGCGCCTGCATGCTGTCCACGAGAAATATCCACGGACTCGGTAGCCGCCTTGATCAGGACAATGGGAATCAGCTCATTACGAGGGCTCTCCTTCAGACGTCGACAGAGTCCGAAGGCGTCGATCTCCGGCAGTGTATCGTGCAGGATTATTAGATCAGGCTGCAGCGAATGACACTGCCGCAGCGCCGTATCCTCGTCTCCCGCCATAAATATTTCATAGCCTTGATTCTCAAGGAACGATTTCCAATTACTGCGGTCTGGAGAAGCGAGGTCGACAACCAGGATCATTGGGCGCATGAGTCCCTCTTACGATTTCAATACGCGACGCGGGTTGCTACGATTTTCCAGCGGCGCGAAATGTGTAATCTTGATTGGAGATCCGTCTTGCCTTTGATCTCCAAGGCCTTTGCGTTCGGAGGCCCCCGCCTCCGCTTTCCGGGACGAAAGGTTGAACTGGCTGGACACACCTCTTCATTGCTCCTGAGCCTCCAAATCGGTGCGCTTTTAAGTCTGTGATAATCCGCCTGTTATAGCGCGTACGAGAAGGTTGAGATTTACTCGCAAGAGCAAATTTCGTTAGTACCTGTAAAATTTACGGAGAAACTGGTCTTCGCCACTTCTCCATCGAATTTTCTTCGCCCCTTGATCGGGCAGATAGATCGGTCCACAGACTGCGTCAGGGCGTCTTGAGATAAATATTGCCGATGTTGTGCTCGCGCAGCATGCCGTTGAACGCCACCAAGTCTTTCCCAACCAACTGCTGAAACTCCTGCGCCGCTTTATCACCGCGCTGCTTCAACTCTTCCTGCACCGCCGTCTGCTGCGTCGTGGGCGGAAAATCCGCACTGGCATCAAGCTGATGGAACAGATAGTCGACCTTCTGCACCAGCATCGGTGACCAGCGACAGTCGTCTTGCCCGCGCCCGGTGAGCTTGAGCTGTAGCAGTGTTCCCTCAATGCCGCTGAGCTTCTCCCCAAGCTCGTCCGCGGCTTTGCGGATCGGTTTCGAGGCATCGTCGCTACCCAGTTCCTTCCCCAACGAAACCAGCTGCACGCGAAGCGACTCGATCTGGTTCACCGTGGCCGCCGTAGCGTTCATCTCGTCGTACAGCGCCGCCTGCACCCGGGTTTGCGCCTGAATGTCGCTCTCCGACCCGGCCGAATGCGGATCCTTCAACACGTTCAGTTTGTGCGTGAATTTTTCGTCTCCAACTGTGAGCGTGACCGTATACGTCCCCGGCAGCGCCAGCACGGACACACGTCCGATGGCCGGAACCTTACGCCAGCCATCCGGTCCAAACGGAACATCCGGCGCATAGAGCGGCGTGGTTCTTAGGCGAATTTGTGTGCTTCGATCAGACCGCAAGTCCCACCACACCCGGTTGATGCCCGCCTTGGTTTCGCAAGGCGTCGGTTCGGCATCGGAAAACTCCTCATCCTCGTCGGGTTTTTTGGCCTCACTCGCACCGGACTTGGCGGCGCGGCATTCGATCTCGCGCACTTTCTTGCCTGCAGCGTCGGTGATGGTCAGCTTGGCCACTTCCTTCTCTGCCAAATTCGCTTTGAGATAAAAATTAATGGCCGCGCCGTACGGTGGATTTTTTCCCGTCGTCGGGTCGTAGTCGACCGCAGCGGGCTGCGCGACATCCTTGAACCGATACGCATCGCGCGGCGCAAACAGATGTGCCTTGGCCGCGCCGATCTCCGGCGTAAATTGCTCGAGCGGCGTAATGTCATCCAAAATCCAGAACCCGCGCCCATAAGTCGCCACCGCCAGATCGTGAAACCTCTCCTGAACAGTCAGCCAGTAAACCGGCGCGTGCGGCAATCCTGCTTGCAGCGGCTGCCAGTTTTTCCCATCATTGAACGAAACGTACAGCCCGCCCTCCGTTCCCAAGTAGAGCAGCCCCTTGCGCACCGGATCTTCGCGCACGCAATGTGCATAGCTCAGCATGTTGTGCGGAATCCCCGCAGTGATCAGCGTCCAAGTTTTTCCGAAGTCCGCGGTCTTGTAAACATA
>Ga0137418_10005436_pt1 | contig 11685 bp, 8 predicted proteins | sample CZODoug3_1_2_16f_FD_122242 | JGI IMG/M metagenome (GOLD analysis project Ga0137418, IMG submission 122242) | Vadose zone soil fungal communities from Angelo Coast Range Reserve, California, USA - CZODoug3_1_2_16fungal (Hybrid Assembly) | ecosystem: Environmental > Terrestrial > Soil > Vadose... | reverse complement strand
CCCATGACAGGGGAACGGCTGGTTTCGGCGCTCTGCAGTCGGTGGCTGACGACGTGACGTATGGGTGAAGATGCCCCTAAGGCGACATTCCGCGAGACCGCGGCGCCTGCTTGGCTGGAAATCGACATGCGCCATGCCAGAACAATGCGCGCAGTGGCAAGAGCCGGATGGATTGGTTTGTACGCCGTTGCGTCAAGCTGACATAGCTGATTCAATGAGAAGTGCTCAAGCAATGGTCTGGGACGGGGTGTGGCAGCGCATCGTGACGCGCCGCTGCGCCTGCCGCCGACAGCAATAACGGAGTACGCCGTGGTCCTGACCGCCGACAGCATCCTCGCCCGCAGCACCCGCCGACGCCAGACGTCGACCGGCTGGAACACCGCCTATATCGGCGCCAACCGCTACACCTTGCCGCCGGACGAGAAGCCGCCGGCCGACGATGCGCTGCACCCGATGGCCTTCCTGGTCGAGAAGGGTCCGGGCGCCGTCACCCGGCCGCACTTCCACCAAGCCGACCAATTCCAGGTGGTCGTTGCCGGTCGCGGCATGCTCGGCGACCATGAATTCAGCGACGGCGCGGTGCATTATACCGACGCCTATTCGGCCTATGGACCGATCGTCGCCGGGAAGTCGGGCATCTGGTGGTTCACCCTGCGCAACCGCTGGGACCCCGGCGCTCGGTATATGCCGGCCGAGCGGGAGGTGCTTAATGCGGCCCGCGACCGCCACCAGCACTGGGAACTCACCACCGAGGTGATGCCGGCGGCGCTTCTCGGCGAGCTGTGTGAGGCGACGGCCGTTTCCTGCCGCCCGGTTCTCGAAGCGGAAGATGGGCTGGCGGGCTGGCGCTACCGGATACCGCCTTGCACCGCGATTGCCGGGCGCGCGCCGAGAACCGGCGGTGGCCAATTCTGGCTGGTGCTGGCGGGCGACGCCGCGGTCGATGGCGGCGATCCGTTGCCGGCCAATTCCTGCATTTTCGTCGGCCCGGAGGATCCCGCCTTTGCCGGCGCCTCAGGCCCTGTCGGCGCCGAATTGCTGTGCCTGCAATTCCGCCGCCGCGCGCGGGATTGAATCCCGCCCGCTACGGCCGCATCTGTCGCCTCCGCCGGTGATTTCTCGATGTCCGGCCAGTAAACTGAGCGTTCCGTCACACCGGCCCACGGGTCCGGCCATTGCGTGGCGTAATGCCATAGGACAGGAACCGAGAAAAAATGGGAATATGAAAAACCAACATCGACGCATTCAACAAAGCAGGCGAGTAACGGTCAGACTCGGCATCTTAGGAGCGTGTCAAGGTGTTAGACACCTCCTCAAGTATTGAGCCATGCGCCTGCCCTTCGCTCCACCTCTTGCCCCTATGTTGTCCCGCGCCGCCGACGCCTTGCCTGGCGGCGAGGGATGGCAGTTCGAGCCCAAGTGGGACGGCTTTCGAACGCTGGTGTTTCGCGACGGCGACGAGATCCTACTGCAGAGCCGCGACGAGAAGACCATGAACCGATACTTCCCGGAGCTCATCGCCCCACTGGCCGCCACGCTATCCGAACGCTGCGTCATCGACGGCGAGATCGTGATCGTCGGGGGCGGCGGGCTCGACTTCGAGGCCCTGCTCTTGCGCATCCATCCCGCCGCGTCGCGGGTGAAGTTGCTCTCCGCGCAGGCGCCGGCCTCGTTCGTGGCCTGGGATCTGCTCGCGCTGGGCGACGATGACCTGCGCAACGCGCCGCTCGCCGTGCGGCGCGAACGGCTCGAGCACGTGCTGGCCGGCGCGGCGCCGCCGGTACACCTCTCACCGGCTACGCGCGATCGAGCGCTTGCGGCGGACTGGTTCCGCCGCTTCGAGGGCGCCGGGCTCGATGGTGTCATGGCAAAGCGTCTCGACGCGCCCTATCGCGCCGGGGAACGCACGATGATCAAGGTGAAGCACGAGCGCACGGCTGATTGCGTGGTCGCCGGCTTCCGCTGGCACAAGAAGGGCGCCGGCGCGATGATCGGCTCGCTCCTGCTCGGCCTGTACGACGACGATCACACGCTCCACCATGTCGGGGTCGCCGCGGCGTTCACGGCCACGGTGCGCAAGCAGCTCGTCGTCGAGCTGACGCCGCTGCGCGCGGACGCGCTCGAAGACCATCCATGGCGGGATTGGGCCGTGGCACGGGAGGAAGCCAGCGCGAAGGGACAGCGGCGGCCCGGTGCGACCAGCCGGTGGACCCGCGGGAAAGATCTGAGCTGGGAGCCGCTCCGACCGGAGCGCGTCTGTGAGGTCGCGTACGACCACATGCAGGGGGCTCGGTTCCGACATGCCGCGAAGTTCCTGCGCTGGCGTCCAGACAAGCGCCCGCAGGACTGCCGCTACGATCAGCTGGAAGTCACCCCCGCCTACGAGCTGGACCGCGTTTTCGGCGCGCGCGACGGTAGTCAGCCGTGCGGCGCCGCGGGCCAGGGATCATAGTCAGGTTCGGGCGGATCTTCTGGCGGGCGCTCGCCCTCGGGAACGTTGCGCAGATTGATCCGGATGCGAGTCCAGTTGGTTGATCGGCCGCGCATCGAGTCGACGAGGACATCGTCCACGTGCAGCCGCGCCGCCGCTTCCGGATACCGGACCTTCCACCGTTCGAGGCCGGCGAGCGCGTCCGCCTTACGCGCCGCCTTGGCGATGGTGATGAGTGGCTGGGTGGACCTACGGTGGCCGCGGCGTTCAGTGCTGGGGCCCGAGGCCTTCCGTCGTGATGGCGCGACGCGCGGCGGCTCGTCACGTTGCTTCTTAAAGTGCGGCGGCCACGGCGCGTCTCCGAGGCCTGCAGCCTCTTGCGATGCAGACAGCTCGAGGAGTGCGTCGAGGGATTCCGCCGCGCTGTCGATGCCGGCCGACGCGTCGCCGCGTTCCGCAAACCGCGCCGGCGCGGTGGCCAGCGTAAATGCCGCAGGATCGCAGTCGGCGACCTCGTCCCATTCTAAAGGCATCGACACGCGCGCGTCGGGCGTGGGCCGCACCGACCAGGCCGAGGCTACGGTCCGGTCCTTGGCGTTCTGGTTGTAGTCGAGGAAGACCCCACGGCGTTCCTCCTTCCACCATTTGCTGCTCGCGAGGTCGGGCGCGCGCCGTTCCACCTCACGCGCGAGGGCCAGCGCCGCGCGTCGCACCTGCTCGAAACTCCAGCGCCGCTGGATACGCACGTTGACGTGCATACCGCGCGAGCCCGAGGTCTTGGGCCAGCCGCGCAACCCGTGCTCGTTGAGAACGTCGCGCACGAGCAGCGTCACCCGCCGCACAAAGTCCCAGCTCACGCCCGGGCCGGGGTCGAGATCGACGCGCAACTCGTCGGGATGCTCGAGGTCGTCGGCGCGCACCGGGTGCGGATTCAAGTCGATGCACCCGAGGTTCACCATCCATAGAAGCTGCGCCGCGTCGCGCACGACGATCTCTCGCGCCGTCCGCCCCGACGGAAAGCGCAGCTCCACCGTCTCGATCCACTCGGGGCGCTGCTCGGGGGCCCGCTTCTGGAAGAATGGCTCACCCGCGGCGCCATCGACATAGCGTTTGAGCACGATCGGCCGCCCCGCGATGCCACGCAGTGCGCCCTCCGCGACCGCCGCATAGTATCTCACCAGGTGAAGCTTGGTGTGGCCGGCTTGCGGAAAGAATGGCTTGTCGGGATTCGTGATCACGACCTCACGGCCACCGAGCTCCAAGACGACTTGGCGCGCCTTCCGCATAGGGACCTTTTGCCAGTCTGACTTTCGCAGTGCAAGTCCGTGAGAAAGATGCGATGCCCTTATCTTGTCCGGCGGACGCTGCGCCAATGCCCCTTCGGGACCAACAGCCAGCGCGGTCACAATCCCGATCAAACACGCCGCCTCATTCGATGACCTCGTCGGCGCGGGCAAGCCCCCAGGTCCTCCAGAGCAGGTGTCCTCCGCCATAGCTGATCCGCAACATATCACCGGCAGCTTGCGAGGGTCAGCGCCCTCAGGTCGGCGACGCTTCATGAGGGCCGCTTTGGGTCTTGTGTCACGAGCATCACCGGTCCAAACGGCGGTGCGGAACTGTACGAGAGATGAAGGAGGGCCCTTCGGGTTCGGCGATCAGGTCGCTGATCCCAAGCCACCGCAAGCTGCTGTGGTCAAAAGTCACGGTGGTGAGCGTTGCGGAAACGCCGGGACGATGATCCCGGCAGGCACGGTTGAGAGAGGCGAGCGCAAGCGAACCGTCAGTGAAGTGTCGAAAGCGGATTAGGTGATGTCAAAACCGTGGGGTGACCCTTCCCGCGGGATCAGCTCGGGGGATGTCCTGATACGGCCCGAGCGGCATCCGGCATGTAGACGGCGCGAAGCTCAACCAGGCTCTTGTACGGAACGTGAGAACCTGACCGGCGATGCCAAGGGAAAAGGCGCAAGCGGCTCCAACCGCGAGGCCGAAAGTACCGATGCGCCGGAGAGGGGCGGACTGCTCCGTAGTAGTGATGAAGCGGGTGTAATGCCCGTGGAGCGAAGGGAGCGGGTCACCGACGTTGGGTCGGGTCAACCGGCAACGGGAGGAACCTGACATGCAACGGAAGGCGGCAGCCTTCGCACGGTGGCACGAGCCGGATGATGCGAGAGTATCAAGTCCGGATCTGTGAGAGGCTCGGGGTGCAATTCCCCGGGCCTACTCGGCATATGGAGCCGCTCGACTGGCAGGTCGCGATTCATGCGGAGCGCAATGAGCTCCTTGACGAAGCGAAGAACTTCCGCGTTCCTCTCGACCAACGTCCAGTCGAACCAGGAAATTTCATTGTTCTGGCAGTAGGCGTTGTTGTTGCCGTCCTGGGTGCGCCGCGCTTCGTCGCCCATCAGTAGCATTGGAGTTCCAGTAGCGAGCAGGGTCAATGTCAGGAAGTTTTTGACCTGACGGTTGCGCAGACGCTCCACCTCAGGGTCGGTGGAGACGCCTTCGATCCCGCAGTTCCAGCTGAGATTCTGGTCTGCTCCGTCACGATTTCCTTCGCCGTTCGCATCGTTGTGCTTGCCGTTGTAGGAGACCAGATCGTTGAGCGTGAACCCATCGTGGCAGGTTACGAAATTGACGCTCTGCTCGGGTTCGCGCTGTTCTTGCTGGTAGACATCCGGGCTGCCGGTTAGGCGGTACGCCAAGGAGTGCACCATTCCATTGTCGCCCTTAAGAAAAGCCCGGACGTCGTCGCGAAACCGTCCGTTCCACTCCCTCCAGCTGTCGCCGACAAAGCTGCCGACCTGATAAAGACCGGCCGCATCCCAAGCTTCGGCGATCAGCTTGACGTTGGCGAGGATCGGGTCGGACTCGATGTCCCAAAGGATCGGCGGCGATGCCATTGGGCGGCCCTGCTCGTCGCGCGACAGGATTGAGGCGAGGTCAAAGCGAAAGCCGTCGACATGCATCTCGGTGACCCAATAGCGCAAACTGTCGAGAATTAGTCGCCGGACAATCGGTTCATTGGCGTTGAGTGTGTTGCCGCAACCGGTAAAGTCGGCGTAGCGGGACTTGTCCTCCGCCAGGATGTAATAGGTTTCGTTGGCGAATCCTCGGAAGCAAATGGTGGGGCCGTCTGCGCTCCCCTCAGCGGTGTGGTTGTAGACGACGTCTAGGATAACCTCGATTCCGGCGCGGTGCAGCGCCTTGACCATGTCGCGGAACTCGGCGATCGTGCCAAGCGGATCCGATTGGGAGCTGTAGCCGTCATGTGGCGCGAAAAACGACAGAGGCTGGTAGCCCCAATAGTTGCCGAGACCGGGCGGGCCGTCCTGCTCGTCGAAAGCAAATACCGGAAGAAGCTCGACCGCGCTGACGCCGAGATCCTGCAGGTAGGGGATCTTGTCGATCAAACCGGCATAGGTGCCGCGCTTGCCCAGCGCGACACCCGACCTCGGGTGCCGGGTGAACCCGCCGACATGCATCTCGTAGATGATGGTCTTCGCAAAAGGCCGACCGAGAGGCGCATCTCCCTCCCAATCATACGTGCTCGGGTCGACAACCACGCTCCTGAGCGCCGTGGGCGCGTTATCACCGGGGTGCCGTGCAGCCTCCCGGCTGTGACCGGTGGGCCGGGCTACGCATTTCCCGTAAGGGTCGAGCAGCACCTTTGCGGGGTCGAAACGAAGCCCCCGCTCGGGATCGAAAGGTCCGGGGACGCGATAAGCATAGACCTGACCCTCGGCGACGCCGGGGACGAAGGCGTGCCAGTAATGGTAGGTCCGGTTGGTCCGCGGGTTGAGATCGATCACGCGCGACGGCGTCGGGGCATCTACGTCATCGAACAGTAGCAATTGCACCGTTACGTTGTGCTTGGCGAACACGCTGAAATTGGCGCCGCCGCGACTGAGCGTCGCGCCCAGCGGGAAGCTTTTGCCGTGGTGCTGGCTGGCGTCGGTAGACATGGAGTAGGATCGCTTCGTAGCCATCGTCGCCGATAACTGGTTCTGCTCGCCGGCGCAATGCCGCCTGGCTCTTCGTCCGGCACATTGATGCAAATCGATGCCGCACGCTTGTCAAACAGCAACCTGCCACGGAGCGGATCTCGGAGGAACAGATGAACTCGATGACGACTGAATCTCAATCGATCAGCGCCTACGGCCCGGCCCGGCCCACTGTGGACGGCAGCCCGCTCGAGCCCGAAGAGCTGCAGCGGATGCTGGCCTATTGGCACGCGACATTGTACCTTTCCGCCGGGATGATCTACCTGCGGGATAATCCGCTGCTGCGCGAGCCGCTCAAACCCGAGCACGTCAAGCGGCGGTTGCTCGGCCATTGGGGCTCCGATCCGGGTATGAGCCTGACCTATATTCACCTCAACCGGCTGATCAAGAAGTATGACCTGAATGTCATTTTTCTCGCCGGGCCGGGACATGGCGCGCCCGCCCTGATTTCCAACGTCTATCTCGAGGGCTCCTATTCCGAAATCTACAGCGGCATTTCAGAGGATACCGACGGTCTGCACCAGCTATTCAAGCAGTTCTCCTTTCCCGGCGGCATCGGTAGCCACTGCACGCCGGAGACGCCGGGTTCGATCCACGAGGGCGGCGAGCTCGGCTATTCGGTATCGCACGCCTACGGCGCCGCCTTCGACAACCCGGATCTGATTGTGACCGTGATGGTCGGCGACGGCGAGTCGGAAACCGGACCTCTGGCGACCGCTTGGCACTCGAACAAGTTTCTCAATCCAGCTCGCGACGGCGCGGTGCTGCCGGTGCTCCATCTCAATGGCTATAAGATCGCCAATCCGACCATCCTCGCCCGCATCCCGCATGACGAGCTGGAGTCCTTGTTCCACGGCTATGGCTACGAGCCCTATTTCGTCGAGGGCTCCGATCCCCCGAGCATGCATCAGGCGATGGCGGCGACCCTGGAGCACTGCATCCGGGAAATCCGGCGCATCCAGCAGGAGGCGCGCAAATCGGGATCCGAAGTCAAGCGGCCCAGGTGGCCGATGGTGATCTTGCGCAGCCCCAAGGGGTGGACCGGTCCCAAAGAGGTCGACGGGCACAAGGTCGAGGGCTTCTGGCGCGCCCATCAGGTGCCGATGGCGGAGATGCACGAGAACCCGTCGCATCTGGTACTCCTGGAGGAATGGCTGCGCAGCTACCGGCCCGAGTCGCTCTTCGACGAAAACGGGCGTTTGCTGCCGGAGCTGCGGGAACTAGCCCCCAAGGGGGTGCGTCGCATGGGCGCCAATCCGCACGCCAATGGCGGGCTGGTGCGCAAGGCACTCAAGCTGCGCGACTTCCGCGATTACGCCGTTTCGGTCGAGAAGCCGGGCACGACCGAGGTCGGACCCACCCAGATCTTGGGACAGTTCCTGCGCGACGTCATGCGCGATAACCCTGATAATTTCCGGGTGTTCAGCCCGGACGAAAACGCTTCGAACCGGCTCACCGCCCTCTATGAGGCGACGAAGAAGACCTGGCTCGCCGAATACTTCCCGGAGGATTCCGATGGCGGCGAGTTGGCACCCGACGGCCGGGTCATGGAGATGCTCAGCGAGCACACTTTGGAGGGTTGGCTGGAAGGCTATCTGCTGACCGGCAGGCACGGCTTCTTGTCCTCCTACGAAGCCTTCGTCCATGTCATCGACTCGATGTTCAACCAGCACGCCAAATGGCTGGAGAAATCCAGCGAGCTGTCCTGGCGTGCGGATGTCGCCTCGCTCAATCTGCTGATAACATCCACTGTCTGGCGTCAGGACCATAACGGCTTTACGCATCAGGATCCCGGGTTCTTGGACGTCGTCGCCAACAAGAGCCCAAGCGTGACGCGCATCTACTTGCCGCCGGATGCGAATAGCCTGTTATCGGTAGCCGATCACTGCCTGCGGAGCACCAATTACGTCAATGTCATCGTCGCGGACAAACAACCGCATCTGCTATATCTCGATATGGATAACGCGGTTAAGCACTGCACCAAGGGCGCGGGAATTTGGCGACAGGCCAGCAGCGACCAGGATAGCGAGCCCGACCTGGTGATGGCGAGCTGCGGCGACATCGCGACGATGGAAGCGCTCGCTGCCACAGCCCTGCTGCGACAGCATTTCCCGGAACTAAAGGTGCGTTTTGTCAATGTCGTGGATCTGTTCCGGCTGGTGCCCGACACCGAACACCCGCATGGGTTCTCGGACCGCGAGTTCGACGCCCTGTTTACCCCCGACAAGCCCGTCATTTTCAACTTCCATGCCTATCCGTGGCTGATCCACCGGCTGACCTATCGGCGGACCAATCACCACAACATCCATGTCCGCGGCTACAAGGAAAAGGGCAACATCAACACGCCGATGGAACTGGCCATTCAGAACCAGGTCGACCGCTTTACCTTGGCGATCGATGCGATCGACCGAGTTCCTTCGCTCAAGGTGCGCGGATCACATGCACGCGAGGCGCTGATGAACCAGCAACTCGACTGCCGCCACTACGCCTATTCGGAAGGCATTGACCCGCCCGAGATCGTCAACTGGAGATGGCCGCTCTGATCAACTTGCGAAATCCTGTTGAGCGATCACGGGTCCAAAGCGTGGTCGCTCATCGCGCGCGTCAAAATCCACTCATTGGGCGCCGCTCGCTGCTTCGAGCGACGCCACCTTGCCCAGCCGGCGCAAATGTCGTTCGGCCTGACTGAACTCGGCGGCCAAGAAGGTCTGAACGAGGTCCCAAGCCACCGCCGGTCCCACTGTCCGGCCGCCCATACAGAGAACGTTCATGTGATCATCCTCGACCCCCTGTCGAGCCGAGAAATGATCGTGGATCAGCGCAGCGCGGACGCCAGGAATCTTGTTCGCGCACACCGATGCCCCTACGCCGCTACCGCAGATAGCCACGCCACGTTCGACTTGCCCCGTCGCGATGGCGTGGCCGAGCGGGGTGACAAAGTCCGGGTAGTCGTCGTCCGGGCTCAGGCTGTTCGCACCGAAATCGACAACGTCATGGCCCGCCGCACGAAGCTGCGCGACCAGCTCCTCCTTCAAGCCGAACCCGCCGTGATCCGTGGCAATGCCGATGCGCATGTTGTGATTTCCTGTATCGACTTGCTTCCAGCTGTCCTGCGGCCGCGCGGTGAACCATAGCTTCAGGAAAATTCTTTGAGCTTGCGATAACGACGGATCAGCGCATTCGTCGAACTATCGTGGCCAAGCTCAGGCTCCGCTTTGCCGTTGAGCTCGGGGATGATGCGCAAGGCCAGCACCTTGCCGAGCTCGACGCCCCATTGGTCGAACGAGTCGATGTGCCAGATCGCGCCCTGGGTAAAGACGCTGTGCTCGTAGAGCGCGACGAGCTTGCCGAGCGTTGCGGGGGTCAGCCGTTCCAAGAGGATCGTGTTGGACGGGCGGTTACCCTCAAATGTGCGGTGGGGCACGAGCCAGTCGGGCGAGCCCTCGGCGCGGACCTCCTCCGGTGTTTTGCCGAAGGCAAGCGCTTCACCCTGCGCGAAGACGTTCGCGAGCAGCATGTCATGTTGTTGGCCCAGAGGGTTCAGCGGCTGGCCGAAGGCGATAAAGTCGCAGGGGATCAGCCGGGTTCCTTGATGGATCAGTTGATAGAACGAATGCTGGCCGTTGGTGCCGGGCTCACCCCAATAAATCGGGCCGGTGTCGCAGGTGACACGGTCGCCGTCGAGCGTCACGTGTTTGCCGTTGCTCTCCATCGTCAATTGCTGGAGATAGGCGGGGAACCGCTTCAGGTACTGCTCGTAGGGGAATACGCCGATCGTCTGGGCCCCGAAGAAGTTGTTGTACCAGATGGCCAGCAGGCCCATCAGCACCGGCAGGTTGCGCTCGAAGGGTGCAGTACGAAAGTGCTCGTCGATCTCGCGAAAACCATCGAGCATCGCGCGGAAGTTTTCTGGGCCGATTGCGATCATCGTCGAGAGGCCGATCGCCGAATCCATCGAGTAACGGCCGCCGACCCAATCCCAGAACGGGAACATGTCGGTGGTGTCGATGCCGAACCCTGCCACCTCGGCCGTATTAGTCGACGCGGCGACAAAATGCCGGGCGATCGCCCTTTCATCCCCGCCGAGACCGGCGAGCGACCAGGCGCGCGCTGCGCGCGCATTGGTCATCGTCCATCCAAGCGAACAATTACGCCGTCAGGTCCAGTTGCTTGGCCGGCTCGAATCGGGCGAAACCGCTGGTTTCGTCCCGATGGAGAGCGCGCCCGTGCAAGATCGACGTCGCCTGCGCGATGCGCCGGCCGTTCTGATTTTTATCTCTTTGAATATTCTCGCGTTCGTAATCGAGTATTTATGTGGAGGTTGGAATGACCTGGCGCTTCATCAACTTGGCGCACTGGAACCGTCCTCTGTTCTCTTTTTAGGTGAATACTGGCGCCTGATCACATCCCTGTTTCTACACGCGGGACCAGTGCATCTTCTTTTTAATCTCTTTGCTCTGTACGTCCTGGGTGTGCCGCTAGAAAGGTCGATTGGCAGCATTCGGTTTTGCTTTTGTTACCTGATCGCGGGAGTCGGATCGACAGCGGGAGTCACAATGTTGGCGAGATTCGGTTTAACCAGAGCCGCGCTACTGGTTGGAGCTTCGGGAGCCTGGGCCGGCTGATTGTCGAGTCGCAGGCGCCGCTCGCGGCGGTGAATCTCGACGTGCTCGACACGGAGAACGCGCACATCTACTGGATGCGCGACCAGCGCCACGATCTGGTGATGAGCATGAATTTCGGCCGGGCCGCCAACAAGGCGTTTTGCAGCGAGATGGAAAAATGGATCCGGCATTTCTCCGGTGTCGCGGTGAACATTCGGCCCTTGCGCGCCATCGAGGATAAGAGCTGGGCGTGGCACATCGGCCTGGACGCCGAGTCGACAGCGATCCTCAACGGCCTGTGGCGCGGCGAGGAGGTCGAGCCGGGAACCTTCCGGCGCATGCTCGCCCTGTTCCGGCTCGATTTCGAAGACCCCGCGGCGATGCGTGCCGATGTCGCGGGCAGGCCCGTCTACCTGGCCTTGTCGATGGACGAGGAAGGCGTGGTGCGCATGAAGCCGCAGAATCTCCTCCTCAATCTCCCGCTCGCTCCGCGCACCTGAGCATGGCCGCGCCCTACTGGACTCGCGCCAAGCGCTCACTTGCACGCGCCGACCCGGTGCTCGCGCGCATCATCCGGGCGCATCCGCGCATCGCGCTCGAGCCGCGCGGCGAGCCGTTCTTCACGCTTGCGCGATCCATCGTCGGCCAG
>Ga0137418_10005435_pt1 | contig 11685 bp, 5 predicted proteins | sample CZODoug3_1_2_16f_FD_122242 | JGI IMG/M metagenome (GOLD analysis project Ga0137418, IMG submission 122242) | Vadose zone soil fungal communities from Angelo Coast Range Reserve, California, USA - CZODoug3_1_2_16fungal (Hybrid Assembly) | ecosystem: Environmental > Terrestrial > Soil > Vadose... | reverse complement strand
AAAACCTTCAAGGCCAAGTGCGCTGGTTGCCATGGTGCGGATGCTGCTGGCAAACCGGCAATGAAGTCGCCCCCGATCAAGGGCAAGAGTGCCGACGAAATCACCCAAGCGTTTGCCACTTCGACGAAGCACGCTAGCGTAAAGAACCTGTCGCCGGCAAACGTGAAGGACCTTGCTGCTTATCTGGCAACTCTAAAGTAGCTGAATACCCTTGCTCATGCGCTGGCTCTCCAGGCGCACGGCTGGTAACGCTGTAAGGGTCCTGACGGATTCTTAGCTGGGGCTTTCTCTTAGTGTGCGCGAGATAAAATTTGCACGCGAAAAAGAGGTATAGGGCGTATGAGTCCGCAAAACACCGTCAGAGATTGGGCGAGGCTGCTCTATTACCTCAGCCAGAACACGCTAAGCCTGATCGGCGTGGTTCTGACCACCAGCAGCGCCATCACCCTCATCGGTTTCTGGATGTACGACTTCATGCTACCCGGCCCTCCCCACCCCTACGTCGGGATTCTGCTCTTCCTCATCCTCCCCGGCCTCTTTGTCCTCGGCCTACTCTTGATTCCGATTGGAATCGGCCTGCGGCGACGGCAGTTGCAACAGATAGGCGAGCTGCCCACGGTTTATCCGGCCATCGATTTGAAAATGCCGATGGTGCGCAACAGCCTCCTCTTTATCGGCTTTGCAACCATCTTGAACGTCATGATTTTCGGGCTGGCGTCCTACAAAGGCGTGTCGTACATGGACTCCAAAGAGTTCTGCGGTTTGTCGTGCCACACGGTGATGGCGCCCGAATACGGCGCCTACGAAAATTCGCCGCATTCCCGCGTCGAATGCGTGCAATGCCACATTGGTCCCGGCGCGGGCTGGTTCGTACGTGCCAAGCTTTCTGGCCTGCGTCAGGTTTTTGCGGTCACCTTTCACACCTATTCCCGGCCCATTCCTTCGCCCGTGAAGTATCTACGCCCGGCGCGGGACACCTGCGAGCAGTGCCATTGGCCTCAACGTTTTTCGGGCGACAAATTCATCCTTAAGACCAATTACAAAGACGATGAGAAAAATACCCCGATGACCACGGCACTGGTAATGAAAATCGGCGGTTGGGCCCCATCAGGTTCTGTGGGCATCCACGGGAAGCATTTGGACGATGGCTCCCGCATTCACTACATTTCAACTGACGAACGTCGTCAGGTGATTCCCGTAGTTTATTACACGGATGACAAAGGCAAAATCGTGGAATACGTTTCGACAGACATCAAGGTCAACAAGCAGGAACTAGAAAAGGGCGAGAAGCGCACCATGGACTGCATTGACTGCCATAACCGGCCCACCCACGCGTTTGAGTTGCCAGCAAATGCAGTTGACCTGCGGATGTCGCGTGGTTTGATCAGCCCGGAGCTTCCGTACATCCACAAGAAAGCCGTGGAATTGCTGAAAGCCGATTACCCGGATCGTGATACCGCGCAGAGGCAGATCGTGGAAGGGATTGAGAACTACTACCGGACGTCGTTCCCCGACCTTTATGCGAGCAAGCGTGCATTGATCGAACAATCCGCCGAAAACCTTGCCAGGATTTACCTCCGCAACATTTTTCCGGACATGAAGATGAGCTGGGGGGTGCATCCGAACAATCTTGGTCACAATGACTTTCCGGGCTGCTTCCGATGCCACGACGGGTCGCATACCAGCGCGGACGGCCAGACGATTTCCAACGATTGCACCGCCTGCCATAACCTGCTTGCGGTACAGGAGGAAAATCCCAAAATGCTAGCTGATCTTGGCCTACAGTGACCGAGCATCCGAAGGGGACACCATTACCTTTGACTTTGGCCATAACCCTGCCACTTCGAATTACCGAGAATGGTCTCGGTGACCGAAGGGCGTTGGCTAGTTTAGTGGCTGAGCAATCTGCAATTCCCGATAAAACCTCTGAAGTACGAAGAAGGCTTTTTTCTTCTCACCGTGGTCGGAAACAAGTCCTTTGCGATTGAAATAATCCTCAATACGAGGGAGCGTTCGCCGCGGGCTACGAAAGTCTTTGAGTATCCACGGTGTCATTCCGCGAAGGAAGGGAATGCGCTTCAGCATGACGATCTGGTGCTCGTAAAGATTTTCCTGATACTCCTCGGTCCACCGGGTGAGGACGTCGCCATGGTAGCCAAAGAGCGCGTCGCCACCGAATTCACTCATGATCAGCGGCTTGTCGTACTCGGAGACCCAATCAATTGAATCCGCGTCCGAGGGCCTGCGGACATACCAACCAATGTATTCATTATTCCCGAGGACATCGAGATCGCTCCCGATCGGATCATCAATATGAATGGTTATGCGGTTCCGATCCGTGACTTCGTGAGCCTGGAGAGCGGCCGACACCAGGCGCGTGGAGTCGGCGGAATGCGCATCCTGAATGAGTTGTCGCAGGAAACGATTTCGGGCATCGTTGATGGGGGTTTCGTTCGCGACAGAGTAGATGATAAGAGCGGCACGATTGTGATCTCGCGCGATCATCTCGTTTAACTGATTTTCCGCATTGTGGAGCGTTGAGGGATTTTCCCACCGAATGGTCCAGTAGACGGGTACCTCTCCCCAGACCAGCACTCCCATTAGATCAGCCATGCGCAACATAGCTTCGTTGTGGGGATAGTGCGCGAGGCGAACGAAATTGCAGCCCAATTCTTTTGCCCAACTCAAGAGCGTCCGCGCATCGTCCTCGCTCCAAGCTCTTCCGGACCGCAGAGGAGCCTCTTCATGGATGCTGATTCCACGCAGGAAAAGTGGTTTCCCATTCAGCAGGATATCCGTGCCGCGTACCTCAATGGAGCGGAATCCGATACGGTCTTCGAGTTGGTCGGTCTCGCTGGCGATCTCGACGCTATAGAGTTTAGGATTTTCAGGAGACCAAAGCGTCAAGTCGGAGCTAAAGGCAAACTCGGTGTGTCCTTTGGAATCTGTCTGAAATGTTTTGCTGAGACCCGCCTCGGGAATTCGAATGGTGACATTCTGCTGAAGTCTTGGCCCGTTAAGTTGCAACCAACCTTTAATCTGGCGCGTCGATCCCTTCTCCAGCTGGACAAAATAATCTTGAACGAAGGTCTCCGGCACGTCCACCAATGTCACGGGGCGTGTAATCCCGCCGTAGTTCCACCAATCTGTATTGATGGTGGGGACTTGATCTTTTCCGCGCGAGTTGTTGATTCTGAGAACGAGGAAGTTGCCGTGGGCCCTAACGCGATCCGTGATTTCGAAATCAAAAGGGGTAAAGCCGCCCTCGTGCTCCCCAAGTTCTTCCCCGTTCAGATACACGGCGGCGAGGTAATTGCATGCTCCGAAATGCAGAAATAACCTGTTCTTCGGTGATTTTGCGTAATCGAACGACCGCTTGTACCAGACACTCCCTTCATAAAACAGCAGCGATTCGCGCTGCGTGTTCCAGTCACCCGGCACGTGGAGCTGGCCGGAACTGTCGAAATCATATTCGACGAGCTCCAACTCGGACTGAGGCTTGTAGTTCTTGTAAAATCCTTGATGATTCTTCAGCGGCTGAGCACGGTAGTCCAACGCTCCAACATCATACGGATCAACAATCGCCTGCCACTGGCCATCTAAGCTGGTCGTCTGACGCGCACTGATATTCGCAATCAGGGGTGCAACCTGTGCGACAACTGGACCGGACGGGAACACCAAACAACCGACAAGTGTCAGGCAAGAGACCAAATTATTCATGAGGGACATTCGTTCAGCCAAATGCAGAGTCTCCAGAAACACGTTGGGCGATTCATAGACATTGAAACCGAATCCAAAGGCTTCAGAAATTGAACTTAGCCCCGAACTGAACCTGGCGCGGAGGGTTGGCACTAGTGATTTGCCCCGGAGTGCCATTGGCGGAGGTGCTGGGATTGTTCCAATTGGTGCGGTTGAAAGCGTTAAAAGCATCCGCCTGGAACATCAGGGTCATGCCTTCCCGCGGCAATTTGAAAATCTTTCGCAACGACAGATCCCAATCGTAATAGTCTGGACCGGTGATCCTTCCGATGGGCGCGTTGCCCGCGCTACTGTTGGGCGCCAAACTGAAAGCGGCAGGATTGAACCAGCAGATCTTTCGCGGAGGGCAGGTATACCCCGAATTGAGCGGCACGCCTGGCACAATATTGGCGCGCCGAGAAAAGCCCACTTCGGTGGATCCAGGACCAACGTTCTGTGTTCCCGTTATGGTGAGGGGCGCCCCCGACTGATAGTGAGTTATGCCGCTCAGTTGCCAACCTGAGAGAAGCCCGCCTGTAAAGCCCTTGCGATTTCGGAACCACGGCTCGTCCAGTATGTAGCTGCCGGCAAATATTTGCGCGCGGTCGAAACTAACCTTGCCGTACTCATATCGCTTCCAAGTTACTGTTTGTCCGTTGGAAAGCAGGCAAGTAAACGGACATTCCGGCTCAGGATTTTCGTTATAGGCATCGCCTACTCCGCCGTCTTCGCCCAGCGTCTTCGAAAAGGTATAGCTCAGAGTGACGGCGATGAAACCTTTGCGTTTCGTCGCGGAAAGTTGAACCGCGTTGTAGTTGGAGGTTGCGTCGCTTCTTTCCTGCGGAATGTCGCCCCATCCGAGGAAGGAGCGGATCTGGTTGGTGGCCAGGCAGTGTGGGGTGGTTGCCGGACACGGGGGCGGATTGTTCAGCCCGGTGTTGGGGGCTGGATTAGCTGAATAATCCAAGTTGGCCGCCGTCCAGGTGGGGGCATTGATATTGGGACCGCGAAGGATGTGCCGCCCCTGGTTACCCACGTAAGCTGCCTGGAACAAGATGCCGTACTGCAACTCCCTTTGCAGGCCCAGGCTGTATTGCATGCTTCTCGCGACTTTCAAATGAGGGTCGACGGAATTCACGCCGGGAGCAGTTGGGGCCGGTACGCTTACCGTAGCACCAGCGGTGTCGAACGTCGAGAGTTGACCGTTTGAAGTGGACACTTTCACTACCCACGGTGGCTGACCCTGAAGGCCGACGCCGCCCAAAGTGTTGGCTTCCGGCTTGTCATAAAAAATTCCAAAGCCGCCGCGAATGACTGTCTTTTGGCCAAACGGGGAATAGGCAAAACCGACCCGCGGTGCCCACAGATTTTCCGGATTGTAAAAGCCCCGGGGCGCGGTCGGCGGAATAGCCACCAGCAGGGTCGGATCCTGCGAGGTCAGCGGCACCCGAAAGGCTTGGTCGGACGGTACGTTGCCCGGGCGCACCAATCCATTGCAGCTAATAAGGATGGGAATGCTACCGGGAAGAATGTTGCCCATGCAGACGCCGGGGCCGCTTCCGGCAGGACTTCCCATGGGGTTGATATTGCCTTTAGCGTCGACAAAGGGTGCGTCGGCGGGGTTGTATGCGCTCGGGTCGAAGTTGGTCATATTGTTGCCTTGGAGGTAGGTCGGATTTGTTCGAAGGTAGCGAACGCCCAGCTCGATACTTAGTTTTTGGTTCACTTTCCAACTGTCCTGGGCGTAAGCCTCATATACATTGAACCGGTAAAAGCCGATGGGATCGCCAGATACTTGAGAGAAAGTCTGGAAGTTTCCCATTAGCGCGTCGGCAAAGGCGTCACCTGTGGAGTTCGGGTTCCCATTGGGGCTAAACGCGAGACTTCCGTTATACGAAGTAGGGCGCGAGTTCTGGTTCTTGCGGTTGCGGGCGTACAAGAAGCCAAACTTCAGCGTGTGGTTTCGCACCTGCCAGGTCAGGTTGTCAGTCGGAGAGATGTCTGTTGTGGGTGCGAGCAGGAAGTTGGGCGACGGACCTTGCCATCCGTTGGGGCCCGATGTCGGAGCGGCCGCGGTTCCGGTAAAGGTTGTGGTGGGGATTCCAGTGGGAAATGATCCGACCAAGCCCAGCGGCGGAGTGAACTGGAAGCCGTACGTGGACCGCAAATAGAGATTACCGACCGGGGGAATTTTCTGTTTGTGCCAGTCCGCGTTGAATTTCGCTTCGTTGATTAGGGTGGGTGAGATAACCGCGACCCAGCCAATTTGGTAATTGTACCCGGGGCGATTGCGGAGATCGGGATCCACCGGCAACTGTCCAACACCGCCAACAGTGGCGTTGAAAGTGCTAAAGGCGTTGTACACCTGGACGTTATCGTGAATGTAGCGGAAGTAAAGGTTCTGCTTGTCGCTGGCGTGATAATCGACCCGGATGATGTCCTCGCGAAAGTTCGTGGGACCTCCCGGCTGGAAGAACGTGTTACCAGCTTGGACCGAAGTAGGTAGTGCACCCGCGGTGGACAACTGCTTGGCGGCCAGAGCATAAACCGCGGCAAGTGCCTTGCCGTCCGCGGTGATGCATCCAGAGCTCATGACATTATTGGTGATGGTGCAGCCCGGCGGAGTGTTTGCCGGTGTTTTCAGGGTGAGTCCGGCAAGCTTTCCAAGTCCGGGGGCGCCTGGAAGGATGTCGCTGAAGTCGCCTTGCGTTTCGGCTAGGGTAGGAAGCGTTTGAGCAGTGGGGTTTTGAGGGGCGCGAAGGCGCTTCCATTCCTGGCCACCAAAGAAGAATAACTTACCGCGCTTGATGGGGCCGCCGAAGTCCCATCCCCAGTCGTTGTACCGAAGAGGTGGCCGGAGAACAATGGACGGAGTACCGGGAGCTGAGGTTAGCTTGGTTCCTGCATTCGCAGCATCAAAGATCTGATTGCGGACGTATTCAAAAGCGGTGCCGTGAAATTGATTCCCACCGCTTCTGGTTACCACGTTGACCTGGGCGGAGGCGCTGCGTCCGTACTCGGCGGAGAAATTCGAACTCTGGACGTCTACTTCGCGAATAAAGTCGATACCAACGTCGTTAAAGGCGCTATTGTTGGAACCTGAATCCATGTTGAAGCCGCCGTCGACGGCGTAAAGTGCTCCGTCGTTGCGCTGCCCGTTGAAGAAAGCGAGGCCTGTGCTCATGATATTGCCGGCCAGGAGACTCGTCGGGTCGGTGATATTGATCTGCGCTCCCGGAATCAGCGTAACCAGAGTTTCGTAGTGCCTCTGGTTCAGCGCTATGTCTTGCACCTGTTGAAAGTCGATGGTTGTGGAGATCTCGCCGGAAGTGGTGTTCACGGTATCGCCGGTCGCTGCCACCTCTACTGTTTCCGTCACCGCGCCAACTTTCAGACTGAGATCCACCGTCAGACGCCCGCCAGCTGCCAGAACGTTTCCAATCTTTGTGGTGGTTTTGAATCCTTGCTGTCCGGCCGTCACGGTATAAGTGCCCACGGGCAGATCGTCGGCGACATAATAGCCATTCTTGTCGGTTTTCACCACGCGGGCAACCTGGGTCGCTTCGTTGGTGATCGCCACTTTTGCGTTTGGAACTGCGCCGCCGGATGAATCGGTAATGGTTCCCACGACGCGCCCGAAGATGTCCTGAGCCGCAGCGAACTCCCGTGCGCCAGACAATAGCGTCACAGCGATCAGGCCTATCAGGGCATTCATGGCCGCCAAACGAAAGTACTTTATCGTTCCGCAGATAATCGGTAAGAAGTAATTTGTCGGGCGGACCAGAGTCATTTTGGTTACTCCTCTGGCGGCACGGTACTTCTGCTGCTGATCTGCTCCTCTGACCGGCCGCCAGCAGAGCGGTTCAGGAAGCTGCACCGCAAATGGGGTGAATCTGATTAAGCGATGATTGACTAAAGCAGAGTTTGCATCCGTGTTGGAAGTTAGCGACCGTGAATTCACAGTTAGCATGTAACCGTTACAAGGACGACAGGGGCGGAAGTTTTTGTCAGGGAGTTTTAGTTTAAGTCCGTGAAATATCAAGTATTTGACCGGCAAATGTTTGGTCCAGTGTCGACTTCCCGGAAATTGGGTTATACTCCCCTCCAAACGGCGGGATGGTAACTCGAAGGGACCATTCTCGAGGGGATACCCACTTGCAATCGGCGATCGGCAAGCTTGAGGCCGAGCGGGCTGAACTAGACAGCATTTTGTCGTCTGGTGTATTCGGGCGGACGAACAACCTCGTTCGGCTTATGACTTTTGTCTGCGAAAAATACTTCGAAGGGGCAATCGACGAAATCAAGGAATACAGCATTGCCGTGCACGCCCTGGGACGGCCGGAATCTTTTGATCCGCAGGTGGATACCATTGTCCGCGTCACTGCTCACGCATTGCGAAAGCGGCTCGAAGATTACTATCGAAGCGCAGGGTCAGAACATCCGGTCCAGATTTGTCTCCCCCCTGGTCACTACGTTCCCAAGTTCATTCATACGCGGGAGTTAGAAGCGGCGAAAGGAAGAATAAAGGTCGGCGAGAATCGGAACAGCCAAACTCTCGACAGGTTATCCTTAGGGGGAGACGGTTCGCGAGAAGATGAGCAAGAAAACCCGGACCGGGCGCTGCAGGAACCAATACCAGGTATCGGAACAGCACGTCACCCTGACAAGAAATCCAGATTTAAGTTCAGGTCACGGACTCGAAGGATGATAGCGGTCGCCGTTGTCGCCATTTCCGTAGTTCTACTCTCAACTCTTGTCTGGAAGAGATGGAACACAAGCAGTGAGCACGATAACTCCCCACGGACTCAAGTTCTTGCTTCTGCAGGATTCTCCTCGGGGAAGATTCTTCGCGTTTTGGTGGGGAATGTGTCTGCCCCCTACACAGCTCGCGGTGGTTTTGTTTGGGATGGGGATCATTTCTGCTCAGGAGGAAGCTCTTTTTCGGTCGCAGGCCACACCATCCAAGGAATTGAGGATGCCTTGCTTTTTTCCGGGGGACGGCGCGGCATTTTTCATTGCACCTTTCCCGTCCCACCGGGAACTTATGAGGTACATCTCCTGTTTGCTGAGACAGCCGGGCTTCAAGAGGCGAGCCGAAACGTAGCTTTTTCGATCAACGGAGGTCCGCTTACCAACTTGGATGTGGTGGACGACGCCGGCGGCGATGATATTGCCACTACCAAGGTATTTACAGATGTCGCGCCCATGAGCGACGGAACGATTCGTCTGGACTTCACGACTCCTGAGGCATTTGTAAATGCGATTGAAATTCTTCCGGGAACTCCGCATCACATGCTTCCAGTCAGGATCGTCGCAGGACATTCCCCTTACCGCGATTCCAACGGTAATGTTTGGGTGCCGGACCGCAACTTCTTCGGCGGCCGCCTTAGTAGTTTCGGAGGTGATTTATCCAAAGTCCCCAATGGTCGTCTTTACGAATGGCATCGTTTTGGGCACTTCCATTACGTAGTGCCTGTTGCGACAGGCGGCAGATACACTTTGAAACTGTACTTTATGGAGCATTGGTTTGGTGTCCAGAATGGCGGGATTGGGGGTGTGGGCAGTCGAGTGTTTGACGTCTCTTGCAACGGATCGATGCTCTTAAAGGGATTTGATATTTTCCGGGAAGCCGGCTCCGAACCGTTAGTAAAATCCTTCCAGCATATTGAACCCACACCGCAAGGCAAAATAGAGGTCTACTTCACTCCATCTGTGAACTACCCATCTATAAGCGCCATTGAAGTCATCCCCGAATAGAAAAGTTCCTCGAATTCTCCTGATTTGGCCAGCGCAACACACGGGGTTCCTTCATCTGCTGGCCGAATAGGGCCTACCCTACATGTCGCGAGCCGGAATTCGCCTTCCATCTATAGGCAGCCGATTCGACGGCTCTGGGCATATTGTCAACTACTCGGACGTTGGCCGGAAACGGGGTTCTGGGAAGTTGCTGTTCCCGCGGCGAATACGCCGATTCTGGATGAATGGTCGGCCACCCTTACCTAATCGCATTACGTCAGAGTTGCCCGTAATACGGGCGTGAACTAAATCGCTCCCGATTAGCTAGCGCTTCACAGAATCAATCCAGCTTCCAAGGTTCGCGGTCAATTCGCGGCTGCAAGCCGCTCCGCTGTGGCAAGGAGCTGATCCAAATCGTTACGTGAATAGACCTGCCCGTTCTGAAAGACCGTGTCGATACGTTGGGTGTTCTCGATATGTTCGAGAGGGTTCGCATCGAGAAGAACAAGATCGGCAAGCTTCCCCGGGGCGATCGTGCCCAGGTCACTGATGCGGTCAAAGGCAATTGCAGGATTGAGGGTCGCTGTTTGAAGGGCTTGCATGGGAGTCATACCGGCACGGACAAGATCTACCAGCTCCGAGTGCAGCGAGAATCCAACAAGTCGCGGACCAGCGGCATCTGTGCCTGCAACAAGTCGAACATGGTCTTTCACCATGCGCGCAGTAACATCCGCAAGTGCCTGCATATGCTCATGCGTCGTCTTGATTTCGGTCACAGCCAACGGATGTTGCTTCATCTGGTCGGCGGCCAACTTCCGCTGGGAAGCAGCGACATATCGATACAGGGGGTCAACTGGTGTCGCTGGGTCAAGCAGATTAGCGGCTTCCAGATAGCCGGATAGCGTGGGATCTACCCAGGTGCCATTACGAACGAAGGTGGCAAAGAGTTGGTCGGGCTGGTCTGTGGCGAGCCAAGCATGGATGGCGCCCGGCAGTTCGGCGTCGGTTAGCTTGGCCGAAAACGTGCCCTCAAAAAGCGTTTCCGTATGTTCGATCATGTATTGGCCGGCGTTCGAAGCTTCCTCCGGGGTGACCTCCATTGGAATGTGACCGACAAGGCGGATATTGAGCGTCTTGGATTCGTCCAGCGCGGCAAAGTACCAGTCGCGCGGCAGACGACGATGGACTTTGATCTCGTCCATGCCAAGGTACGTGAGCAGCCGGACAGCGCCGCGCGTTCCCTCTGCGGAGCCTGGCACAAACTGATATGGGTTAAAAGCCTTTCCATTGAGAATCGGTCCGACGCGCATGATGTGGGGTCCGACAAGAGTGCCGTCGGCGATTTGTGCTCGCCATCTTTCCAAGTCAGTGAGCTTGCTCCCAAGATCGCGCACTTCGGTGAGTCCAAGCGCGGTGAGGAGCGGAAGCGCTGATGAAGTCGTCCAACTCAGATGGATATGACAGTCCCAGAGCCCCGGGATCAGGAACTTTCCGCGCCCGTCGATGACGACTGATGGGCCGTTGATGCGGGTCTCTTTGGCAGGCTCAACGGACACGATGCGATTGCCTGAAAGGACCACATCCTGGTCTTTCAGGAGCGCTTCGTTCTTCACATCGACGACGTTGACATGACGTATGACCAGGGTCGCAGGGGTAGCAGACTGTGCCGCCATCGAGACAGCCGTCCACGGATAAACCAGATAAGCTGCGAAAGCAATGATTCTCAGGAGGCGCCTCCGTGCAAGGTTGTTGGGCAACTACATGGATTCTTGGTCAGTATAGTTCACGCACCGAGATTCACCATTAGGCGGAGCGCGCACAGCCTTCGCGGATCATTCCCGACACAAGCGCATCTAGTCATTCACTTCCGGATCGTCGGCAAAGAAGAAGTAATTCGGTTCCTTCCTGTTAGCCCGTCATACGACCAGAATCTGGCGCAGACTTGGTTTGCAGGGGCTGCGAGCGCATCCCTGATTTAACAACTATGCTAAGCCCTGAGTATAATGGAGCTGGCCTTTTTATCGGTTCTCGCGCTGGCGAGCTGCGTACGCTGCAACCTTAAAGCGATTCCCGCATAACTGCATGCTGCACCAGCGACGCGTCCCCTTCTTGCTGGTGTCGTGGAAGTGAAGCACGCAATTGTCACATTTGCGGACGCGTTTGCGATCGCCGGCTGCAAATAATGTCGCCGCGCTGTGTGCCAATGGCGCA
>Ga0137418_10005433_pt1 | contig 11687 bp, 16 predicted proteins | sample CZODoug3_1_2_16f_FD_122242 | JGI IMG/M metagenome (GOLD analysis project Ga0137418, IMG submission 122242) | Vadose zone soil fungal communities from Angelo Coast Range Reserve, California, USA - CZODoug3_1_2_16fungal (Hybrid Assembly) | ecosystem: Environmental > Terrestrial > Soil > Vadose... | reverse complement strand
CAGGGGCCCCCTCGTCGAGCGCTTTTCGCGTAGCGGCGACCCGCTCGGCGCGGGCGTCGTGCGGCAGATCGATCAGCACGCCGCCCGGATAGCGCGCGCGGGCCACTTCGCCCACCTGGCGTCCCTGGTCGAACAAGTCTTGTAAAACCTTGTCGGGCTGCAGCTCGACGGCGTTCGGCTCGTGCACGGTCCACCAGAGCAGCTTGTGGCACTGGCAACCGGTGACAAAGCGGGATTTGGAGAGGCGATGGTGCGGCACGGGGGTCAAGGTAGCGCGCCTCCGGCGGCGGGGGGTAGGGCGGGAATGCGGCACGGACGGGCGATTCGGCGGCATCCTGTCTGCCGACCTTCAGGGAGTGGGCTGGCCGGATCGTCGGCCAATGGCTAGGTTACATGTAACCATCCCAAGGGACATCATGGCGAGGTCGAAGGGGTCGTCGCGCGACAAGGTGCGAGCGCATCGACAGCGCTTGCGCCGGCAAGGGCTGCGCCCGATCCAGATCTGGGTCCCGGATGTACGCTCGCGGGCGTTCGCGGCCGAGGCGCATCGGCAGTCGCTGGCCGTCGCCCGCAGCCCGCGGGCTCTGGAGGATCAGGCCTTCATTGACGCCGTCTCGGAATGAGGCGCGGTGAGATCTGGACCGCCGCGGGCGGCAAGGACTACGGGGGGAAGTCGCGCCCCGTGGTCATCGTGCAGGACGATCGGTTCGACGCGACGGACTCCATAACCGTTTGTGCTTTCACGACGGACCCGACCGAAGCTCCGCTGTTCCGGCTACCGGTGGCGCCGAACGAACGGAACGGACTGCGGTCGGCGTGTCGGTTGATGGTCGATAAGATCACGACGGTGGCGAAGGCGAAGCTCGGATCCTGCGTTGGCGAACTCGCAGACGAAGACGTGTTGCGGCTGAACCGGGCAATGCTGGTGTTTCTGGGACTGGCGGGAGCCGCTCCCAAGGCCTAAGTGGAGTCCCAACGTGCCAATTCCGTACTATCACGTGGATGCCTTCACGGGAGAGCTCTTTGCCGGCAATCCGGCCGGTGTGTGCCTGCTTTCCCGGAAGAGGCCATCATGACCGACGCGCTGCCCCGCAACGCCGTGCTCCTCGTGGTGGATGTGCAGAACGGCTTCGATCGGTTCAACGAGGAGCTGCACCGCAACAATCCGGCGCTCGAGGCCAACATCGCCCGCTTGCAGCGCGCCTGGCGCGACACCGAGCGGCCCCTGATCCACGTCCAGCATCTCTCGCGGCGTCCGGACTCCCCGCTGCGCCCACACCAGCCCGGCTGCGAGATCAAGGACGCAGTGCGGCCGCTCCCGGGCGAGCGGGTGGTGCAGAAGTCCGTTAACAGCGCGTTTATCGGCACGGACCTGGAAGCCGAGCTGCGGCACCGAGGGTACACGACGCTGGTGATCGCCGGCATGCAGACCAACCTGTGCGTGTCGACCACCGCGCGCATGGCCGGGAATCTCGGGTTCAAGACCTATGTCGTCTCCGACGCCACCGCAACGTTCGACAACGTGGGCCCGGACGGCACGCGTTACGGCGCCGAGCTGCTGCACAACGTGGCGCTCGCCGACCTGCACGGCGAGTTCGCCACGGTGGTGGACACGGCGACGATCCTACGAGGTCTGGGAGACGGCGCCTGAACGCGCTTCGGGCAGCAGCGCCGTTGATCGCGCGTTGACTCGAGTCAGCAGAATTCGGGTTGCCATGCCCGCCGAGCGCGCCTACGTTCCCGTCATGTCTCCGCCCGCCTCGCTAATGACCGCGGACGAACTCCTCCGGACGCACATTCCCGACAAACGGTCGGAACTCGTGCGGGGGGTGTTGGTAGTGCGCGAGCCGGCCGGCTCGAGGCACGGGCTCATCACGATGAATCTCGGCGCCGAGCTGGCCGTGTACGCGAAGCAGACTGGTGCTGGCGGCGTGTACGCCGCGGAATCCGGCTTCAAGCTGGCGAGCAATCCGGACACCGTTCGCGCCCCCGACATCGCCTTCGTCACGCGCGAGCGCCTGCCGCCTCCCAGTATGACGGGATACCCTGCGCTGGCCCCGGACCTCGCGGTCGAAGTCCTGTCGCCCGGGGACCGCGCCGGCGAGGTGCTCGCCAAAGTCGCCGCTTGGCTCTCCGCCGGCGCGAGGCTCGTGTGGGTGCTCGATCCGGAGCGCCATCTCGCACGCGTTTACCGCCACGACGGCAGCGAGACGTTCGTGACGGCCGACGGCGCGCTCGATGGGGAGGACGTGCTGCCGGGGTTTAGCTGCTCCCTCGTATCCATCCTGTAGACGCGACCATGAAGACGATCACCCGTCTGTCCATTCTCCTGCTTCTCGCCTCTGCGCGGCTCCCTGCTCAAGCCCTGCCCGCTGACTCACTTTTCGATCGTCTGATCGGGCACTGGGTGCTGCGCGGGACGATAGCCCGGCAGGCGACGACCCATGATGTGACCTTCGACTGGATCCTGGGCCGCGAGTATGTGCAGATGCATGAGGTGTCACGAGAGCGTGCAGCGCATGGGACGCCGGCCTACGAGGCAGTCGTCCTGTTCGGTCGGGACCCCCGCTCTGGCGAGTACGCCTGTCTCTGGCTCGACAACACCGCGGCCAGCGCGTTCGACCCGCAGGGTATTGGCCGAGGAACGGTGGCTGGCGACTCGGTTCCCTTCGTGTTCCACTACACGCAGACAGACGGTTTCCATACCACCTTTGTCTACAGTCGCGCGACGGACTCTTGGCAGTGGCACATGGATAACGACAGCGCTGGGGTTCGGCGACCGTTTGCCCGTGTGACGCTGACGCGGCGGTAGCGACCCCCGGTGGAACTGAAGCCCAAGCTCCCCTGAGCAGCAGGCCGCGTCACCAATCGTGAGAAGTGAGGCAGATGCCCGAAACACCGGAGGTTGATACCGATAAGCTCCGCGAGGCTGTGCAGGAAGAACTGGAGCGCGAGGGCGGCGGGTTCCTTCGGCGCATCGCTCTGACCACGGCGGTGCTTGCTGCGGTTGCCGCGATTGCCGCGCTCAAGGCCGGCAGCACCGCGAACGAGGCGCTAGTCCTGAAGACCGAAGCCACGCGGCTCCAGGCCGAGGCCTCGGACCAGTGGGCATACTATCAAGCGAAGGGGATCAAGCTTGCGGTCGCGCAGGCCGCTGAGGCGCCCTGGCAGGCCCTGGGGAAGCGCCCGCCTGGGAATTTGCTTCAGAAACAGCAAAAGTACGCTGACGAGCAGGAGGAGATAAAAACCAAGGCCGAGGGACTCGAGCGCGAGCGTGACGCGCGGTCGCGCGAGGCCGATCATCTCCTGCAACAGCACCACGGCTTCGCCAACGCGGTCGCGCTATTTCAGGTAGCAATCGCCTTGGGCGCCTTGGCAGCGCTGACGCGCAGCCGCGTCGTGTGGCTCGCCTCCCTATCCCTCGGCGGCGTGGGGTTCGCCTTTTTCGCGGCTCAGTTCCTCTCTTAGACCGACTGCTCGCTCAAGCTTCGCTTTGCTGACGGTTACGGAGAGTACTGCACCGGGGACATATTGCAACCCAACTTGAGACGGCAGGTGGAGCATGAGCCGGACGGTGACGAGCAGGACTCGGCGCGAGTGGTTGCGGATGATGGCTGCGATGGGCGCCGGGGCGCTGGTAGACGGGCTCCTTCCCCGCGAGCTGGCCCGCGCGGCGGCCGCCCGGGTCGCACAACAACAGGATGCCGTGGCGGCGGCTCGGGCGCGGATCGGCGCCATCCCGATACAGGCGCAGCGGCTCGGTGAGAACCTCACCTTGCTCGCCGGTCCCGGCGGCAACGTGGTGGTGCTGCACGGCTCCGACGGGGTGGTGGTGGTGGACACGTTCGTGGCGCCCGCGTGGCCCAAGCTCCAGGAATCGCTCAAGGGATTGGGCGCGCCCGTGAAATTCGTGATCAATACGCACTGGCACTTCGACCACACCGACAACAACGCGTCACTTCGCGCCGCCGGTGCCACCGTGGTGGCGCACGAGAACACCAAGCTGCGCATGACCCAGCCGCACCACCTCGCCGTGCTCGAGTTCGATTTCCCGCCCTCACCCAGCGCCGCCCTGCCCCAACGAGTCTTCAAGGAAGGCGACATGCTGGAGGCGAACGGCGAGCGGCTGGGGGTGACGCACGTCCCGCCGGCACACACCGACACCGACGTCGTTGTGCGGTTCGAGAAGGCGAACGTGCTGCACGGGGGCGACGTGTTCTTCAACGGCAGGTATCCCTACATCGACGGCTCCACCGGTGGCCGCGTGGACGGCATGATCGCGGCGGCGGACCGCCTGGTGAGCCTCGCGGATTCGGACACCAAGATCGTGCCGGGCCACGGCCCGCTTGGCACCAAGGCGGACCTTGTGAAGTATCACGACATGCTGTCCACGGCCGCGGACCGGGTACGAAAGCTCAAGGCGTCCGGCAAATCGGTCGAAGAGTGCGCCGCCGCCAAACCCTTCGCCGATCTCGATGCCGACTGGGGCAAGGGGACGCTCAACGGGGACGTGTTCGTCAAGGTCGTCTACCTGACGCTCTAGAGCGGCCAACGTCCCCTATGGCTTGATCAGCCGCTCGGTCCCGTTCTTGTCGATCAGCTTCACGGTGCTCTCGCCACCCTCCGCCAGCACCTGGACGTACGTGGGGTCGGATTCGCCGCCGATCAGCAGGCCCGCGCCGCGCCGCGACGCGCCGAGCTTGACGTTTGGCCGGCCGTCGGCCGTGATCAGCCGCAACAGCACGGTTTCGGGATAGGGCTCGCCCTTCCACATGTGCTTGGGATCTTCCGGGAGCACGGAGAGGCTGGCTCGAACTCTGCCGCGATCATCGACGATCTCGAGGGCGCGCCCGCGGATCACCGTCTGCCCGTCGATCGTGGCTGCCGTACTGAGATGCGGTCGGACCATCTGATACACGAGTAGCCCAGCGTTCACGGCGGTGAGGAGAATGAGAAGTCGCTCGGTTTTCATGGTGTCTTCCCCGTCAGCGGCTCCCGTAATCGGTGAAGACGTAGTCTCTCGTCTTCACGATCGTGTGGCACCCTAATCCACACTTGGCGTCGTTCCCCTGCGGCGGCACGTCGGCTGTGGTGCCGGGCGAGAACGTGCGGGACGCCGCGCTATAGTTGAACGCGGCCCATCCCCACCCACCGCTGTCTGCGAACCGCTTGCTGTCCTTCACCATGAAGTCGACGTCATGCTGGGTACCCGGCACCGTCGCGGCGGGGAACGTCTCCAGCTTTTTCGGGTTCCAATGGATCTTTGCCATCTTGGAGCCGTCGGGGAAAGGCTTGCCGTTCGCGGGAACCCCGGCCCGGTACGCCTCGATCATCACGGGATTCGCGAGGATCGCGGCAAACAGGGGTCCGTCCTGACTGACGGAGACAACCTGCCAGGCCTCGTATCCCCTGAACTCGGCGAATGCGAGCCCACCCGGCACCTTCACGGTGTACTTGTCCTGGGCGGACACGACCCTGCCGCCCAAGGCACTGACGAGTGCGGTCACGATCGCAATCGTCCGCATGCGGTTGCTCTTCATACCCAGTTCCTCCTTTGTGAGGCTTGGCGGTCTTGACTTCTTCGCCTGACGGATCGCGCTTAAGCTGCGGGCGTAATGGCGGCTGGCGCAAGGATGGTAGCTTCCCGCGCCCTGCGGTCTCAACTTCCCTTTTGAGGATTGACGTGCAGGTCGATGGTCTGCCGGATCACTCATGCCTCCTCCTCACCTTGATGACGACCTTGCCTTTTGCACGCCCCGTTTCGAGGTAAGCCCAAGCCTCTTTGGTGGCTTCGAACGGGAAGATCCGATCCATGACCGGCCGGATGATGCCGGATTCAATGAGGGAGGTGATCTTGCTCAACTGCTCGCCGTTCGCTCGCATGAAGACAAACGAGTAGCTCACGCCGTGGTGCTTGGCCCGCTTCCGGATGCCGAAACTCAAAAGGCGCATGACTTGTTGCAAGAACCAGTTCGACCCGTTCTCCTTCGCGAACGCTGCATCCGGCGGACCGGAGATGGAAATGAGCTTGCCACCGCGCTTCAGCACCTTGAGAGACTTTTCGAGCGTGTCCTTGCCCAGACTGTTCAGGACGACGTCGTAGCCGCTCAGGACCTGCTCGAAATCCTCTTTCTTGTAGTCGACGACGACATCCGCGCCGAGCCTTGTGACCAGATCGACATTCGCTGTGCTCGTCGTCGTCGCCACCGTCGCGCCGATGTGCTTTGCCAGTTGAATGGCGAATGTGCCTACTCCACCGGAACCCGCGTGGATCAGGACTTTTTGGGCCTGCTTCAGGTTGGCGCGCTCAATCAATACCTGCCAAGCTGTCAAACCCACCAGAGGGATGGACGCTGCCTCTTCCATGGTGAGATTCTTGGGCTTCAACGCCACGTCAGATGCATTCATGGCGATGAATTCCGCGAACGTCCCGATCCGGTCCTGATGCGGCCGCGCATAAACTTCGTCGCCCGGCTTGAACCGTCGCACGTTGGACCCGACACGGACGACGACCCCGGCCACGTCGTTGCCGAGAATCAGCGGCAAGCGATAGGGCAGAATGAGTTTGACCTCGCCGTCCCGAATCTTGGAATCCAGCTGGTTTAAACTGGCAGCGTGGACCTGGAGCAGTACATCATCGTCGCCGACTTCCGGTTCCGGCATTTCGCCGAGACGTACTGCGCTTTTACTCTTATAACGATCGACGACGAATGCCTTCATGGCCTTTCTTCGCGCCACTGGATCGTGTGGCATCGTCCGCATTGACAATGACGAGATCAAAGGATTCAGGCGGGCATACACGCTCAAAGTAGTAAGCTTCAACCTCATCCCATATTTGATGCCACCGCCCGAGGAATTCGGCGTCGTCCCCGCGTGCGACCGCGCGTAAATGACGCGCCTCGTGCTGCGCATCGACGAGCACGGCGAGATCGATCAAATCTCTCAGCGGTGGTGATGCCGAATAGGCGCCGTCGACCAGAATCGTGGGGGCCGGAGCTACCTCGGTGACCTGTTCCTTAAGGTTGTAGGTTCCGCCTTCGCCCAGACCACGCATGAAGTCAAAGGCACACCACCGGCCTGGTCGTCCCGCTCGGAGGGGTTCAAGGGCTTCGCTCCGAACGCGAGCCCAGTCAAACACTCCGTTCAGGCGCTGTTCTACAGTGTGGCGCGGCAGTTGTGATTCGGGGATCAGCGTCTGGTAAAAATCGTCGAGCCGAACTAGCGCCACATCAGTAAGACGCATCAACCGTTCAGCGATTGTCGATTTGCCGGCACCACTGCCCCCATCCAGAGCGACAACGATAGGTCGTCGCAATTTGCCCCGAATGCGGTCGATCTCCGTCACAAGCTTCTGCTCAGGCGAGGTCATGCTTTGCCGAACGCATCGTAGCAATTCTACCACAGACGACGGGCGCCGTCAGCTTCGGGCGCGTGTTAGGCTGCAGCACGGCCCAACTAGGCTCGGCGAACCAGTTGGTTCAAGGTCACAATCTGGCCGGCATGGCGAGACGAATGCTCGGCAGCATGAAAGATGAGCCCGAGGGTGGTCGAGGGGAGGCGCTTCCGGCCCACCTCGCGCGGGACAAGGAGGCTGGCTTCGGGTACGGTCCGCAGGTAGGCAACCCCCGCCTCGATCCCGGCCGCGAAGCGAGCCAGCAGCCCTGGCAGCTCGGGGCGATCCTCGTGGGCAGTGCGCTCGGCAGCGAGGGAGTTGAACTGCGCTGGCGTGAGCGCGGAGCCTCGCGAGTAGGTCAGGAGCCGGTCCAGGCTGCCGGGAAGATGGAAGAGGTGGAAGCCAATCGCCGCCGCACCACCCTGTCGCGCCCAGAGCTGTTCGGGTGTCAGGTCGGCGACAATCGGAAGGACGTCCTCGCCCACTTGCAGAATGGCATGGGCGGCGGGCTGGAGGAGGGGGACGATCCCGTCGACCGGTCCGCGCAACCAAACTTCCGCAGGTATGGTCATGTACGAAACTAGTTGAGTTGCCGGCTGCAGCCAGCGAGGCAACGCAATCCTTCCCTAGTTGCGAGCTCAGCAGGCCGCTGTCGGGACACAGAACAACCGCACGAGACTGTCGAGCGGAGCCGCGAACCCAACCTCTCGCAGCGTGAGACCACGGGCCGAGACGAACAGCGTCTCGACGGGTGCAAGCGGCCCACTTTGCCCCGGCGTCCACGTAAAATATCTCAGTACAATCTGTCCAGGGAGCTGCTGGTAGATGCCAACGTAGGTCCAGTCACCAACCAGGGGTACGGAGTCGCCGGTACTATTGACGATGGTCCTGACGCTGCGCTCGTGCCGTTGCGCCATGGAATCGTTGAGAATGGTGACGGAACCCTCAACGATCATGGGCGGCGGGCTAAGGCTCCCGGGCAAGGCAAACGGAAGAGGTTGGCCGTTGACGGCGGAGAGCACGTACGGCTGACCGCTCACCAGCGGCGCCAGCGAATCGCTGCACGCCGCGAGCGGGAGGAACAAGACGGCCGCGCTTGGGAAGAAACGCCGGATGCGGTGACGCCTCACGGTCTATCCGCGGGCGGGACCGCAGGTCCCGTTGGGAACGGTCGTTCCGGGACGCTATGCGTGTTCTGAAAGCCGGAGATCAACCAATCACCTGATCGTTTCGTGAGGACGAGTGTTTGAATGCCCTCCCGAGGCTCGGGGATGCCGGCTGGCGTCCTCGCTCCGACCATCGACCAGCGCACATGAGCAAGAGCGATCTCCGGAGACAGAAATCGCACCTGCACCTCGCCGATCGTGAGGTTGCTCTCCGCAAACACGAAGCGGAAGGCCGCCGTGAGCTTGCGTTCCAGCTCCAAGCGCCCCTTCCACCACCAGCCCACCACATTGACCACATCGCAATCGTCAGTGAATAGCGCCGCGTACGCCTTGGCGTCATGCCGGTTCCAAGTGTCTGCTTGCCGTGTAGCGACCGAGCGGATGTCGGCCTCGTCGTGACTTTGGGCAGATGCACGGACTGGCAGCGTAGCAGCGATAACCGCAGCCAAGATCGCCGCGGAACGGGAGGATCTATTCACGAGGGGCCTCCTGAGGGGAGCAACGGGAGTGCGTGCCACCACGGTCGCGCCCGGCAGCTTCAACCGCTGGTAAGGCGGCAGAACACGCCCACTACTCGCCGACACCGGGGCCGAGCGGCTTGCCTATCTCCCAGTGATGGCCGAAGGGGTCGACGACGCGGCCCATGAGCCAGCCGTACTCTTCGTGCACCGGCCACACTTCTCTTGCTCCGGCAGCCAGCGCCCTAGCGTGCAAGGCCCTGGGGTCCTCGACGACCAAGACGAAACGAGCCGTTGCACCGCCCAGGGTCTCCGGGCTGAAGTTCTGATGCGGTGGCGACTCGTCTGCTACCCAGAACTTCGCGCCTTGTACTGCGAGTTGCGCCACCACCGAGCCGCCATCCTCGATCTTGAACAATTCCTTAGCACCGAACGCCGCCTTGTAGAACACCACGGCATCGACGCCACGGCGCACAGAGAGCATCGGAGCGAGGCTGACCACGGCATTGTCAGGAGCTCGTGGCACGCGTGACCTCCTTCTGCCGCCTAAGGGATCGCGCTTGAGCTGCGGCGCGCAGGCTGAATTATCACGAACATAACGCTTCCTTTGAAGACCGGCGCCGACGGCTTCAAGCGCATGTTAGGCGGCGCCCCCCTACGCATCACAGAAGCGCGCCCAGATGCAGGAGCAGAAGCACGAAGGCGAGGAAGCCGGCCGCGCTTCGTACGGCGTGGAGGCGATTCCATGTGTCGAGCAGTCCGGCAGCTTTCGTGGAACCCACGTCGAGGTCGGCGTCGGAGAGTTGCTTGTTTGTGGGGAAGATAACAATGAGTGTGAACGGAACGACGAGGCCGATTAGGAAACCAGCAATCAGGACCTCGGTCCCGCGACCTTGAAGCCAAGCGCCGACCGCCGAGACGAAGCCCACGACGGCGAGGCTCGCCTGCATCACCGTGCCGCGGCGATAGCTCGGACGCCACTGCTTGATCGCGGCGGCCGTGCCAGGTTCGAGTCGAGCAGGATGTTCGACCAGGTTAACGTAGATCGCGGCCCCGGTGAAGAGACCTGTGCAGAGAGTGGCGATCAGCTCGAGCAGCATGAGAATAGTGGAGCCCGACGTTGGAATGCGATCGGCGCCGCCAGCTTCAAGCGCTTGTTAGGCCGCACGCGTCGCTACCTCTTCCTTGGGTCATCCGCAGGATTGACGTAGGCCACCCCCCAGGGGCCGATGCCCTGCGACTGGACGATCGTCTCGCCCCGAGTCCAGTAATAATGATGAGCTCCTCTCGGGATGACGATGAAGCTTCCGGCCGGCATGGGCTTGGTTGCCTTCACGTCCAGCTTGTCGCCGAAGCCGATGTTGAGCGTGCCGGCGATCACGGTGAGGTGCGCATCAGCTGGGTGGGTGTGTGGTGGAACGCGGTAGCCGTCGGGTAGCTTCAGGCGGTACGTGAACGGCACGTTGGCCACCGTTCGATCGCCCTCGAGGGTGGCGCACTTGGGTCCGCGTGGAATCGCAGCGGAGCAGTCCTCCCACCTCATCTCCTCCGCCCTCACCAAGATGGGCGACTTGACTACGGCGGCCGCAGGATTCGTCGGCTCCTGGCGAAGCGAGCCTGGAAGCGTTAGCAGTAGGGCCCCGGCCACGGCCCCGTAGTGGGCTCTGTTCATGGCGATGGTGCCTCCTCTCGTATCTGGTTGAACGACAGTTCGTCCGCGCCAGCGCACAACACTCCGCTTCCCTTCAGGCGAATCACCGCCCGCCAGATTCAAGCGCTGGTTAGGCGGCGCCATACCCTACGGAGTTTCCAAGTACTGCTTGATGTACTGAACGCCCGCGGCCAGCATGGGCGCGCCTTCAAAGGCCGCGAACCAGATCTCATTCTCGAGCCAGAAACGACACACAAAGGTCTCGAATGACTCGGCACAAAAGGCGAGTTCCCCTGAATCTGGCTCGTAGTCCTGCCACCGCTCTTCCTGAGTTCCGTAGAAGCCGGGGGAGGACACTACAGCGTGGTCTGATCCGTCGCGCGTCAGATAGAGATACCAGAATTGGCAACCCTGCGAGTCACTTAAGAAGCGGATCAGATGGCCATTACCGATCGGCGACGACACTAGGGCAGGGCAGATATCCAAGTAGCAATCGGTGTTCGAGCGAACATGCTCGTGCAGCGACGGATCCTGCAAGAAGCGTTCGAAGGATACCGGCAGGCGCAGACCAATCCGACGCGAGGATGCACGCAGTGCGAGCAGCGCCGGAGGGTTCTCCGCCGCCCTCTCGACACCGATGTGCCAGCCGTGCGAGGGGGCGGTGGCTAGCCACTGGAAGTCGCTGTGCAATTCGAACGGGAGCGGTGGCAGGCGACGAAAATCGTAACGGCCGTACGTACCGGTCCTTGGACGGACGGTCTCGAGACCCACGTTCTCGAGGTCGATGCCCCACCAGTGGCACGGAAAGGGAGAGTGTTCTGAGCGCATATCGCTGTGTTCGGCGCCGCCTAACGGCTCGCGCTTAAGCTGCAGCGCACAAGTTCGTCCATCACAAATGCAATTCTACCTTGAAGAGCAGGCGCCGCCAGCTTCAAGGACTTGTTATGCGGTACGCTGGCGCATCTCCGAGTACTTCCAGAGTGCGCGATCTAGCGTCCGCATGTCGACCTTTGCTCGCT
>Ga0137418_10005432_pt1 | contig 11687 bp, 7 predicted proteins | sample CZODoug3_1_2_16f_FD_122242 | JGI IMG/M metagenome (GOLD analysis project Ga0137418, IMG submission 122242) | Vadose zone soil fungal communities from Angelo Coast Range Reserve, California, USA - CZODoug3_1_2_16fungal (Hybrid Assembly) | ecosystem: Environmental > Terrestrial > Soil > Vadose... | reverse complement strand
CGCGCCGATCAGGGGGAGGACGCGCGGAGCCTGGTGCGCGCACTGGCTTCGGTCGGCGGCGTGGCCGGCCGGGAGGGTCAGGTGCGGGCCGCCATTCGCAGGGCGGCGCCGACCTGGGCCTCGTTCCACGAGGACAACCTCGGCAACCTGACGGTCAGCCTCGGCTCGGGAAAACCGGGTCTTCTCCTCGTGGCCCACATGGATGAGCCGGGATACGTGGTCACCGGCGTCACCGATCAGGGATATCTGAAGCTTCAGCTCCTGGCCCGGCTTCCCCTCACGCCGCTGTTCGAGCAGTTCCCCATGGGCCAGCCGCTCCTGATCCAGGGACGCCGCGGCACGATCCCCGCCGTGTCCGTCGTCTACTCGACGCACCTGTGGCGGGGCGATGCGCCGCCTGTCAACCGGCCGGTGCACGACGAGGATCTGTTCGTCGACATCGGCGCGCGGAGCGCCGCGGAAGCCGAGGCGGCGGGCGTGGCGCTCCTCGACCCCGTCGTCATCGCCCGGCGCATCGTCGATCTGGCGGGGAGCAAGCTCGCCGGCCCCGCCATGGACAACCGGGCGGGCTGCGCGGCTCTCGTTCTCCTCTTGAACGCGCTCGAGCCCGCCAAAATCCACGGCACCCTGACCGTGGCCTTCTCGGCGCAGCAGCTCATGGGCGGTCGCGGTGCCCTGCGGCTCGCCAACCGGATCGAGGCGGACGATGTGCTGGTCGTCGACGCGCCCCCGGCGGGCGCGGCGCGGGTGACGCCGGGGAAGGGCCCGGTCGTCGCCGTCCCCGGCGGCACGCAGGGGTTCTCGCAGGAAATCTACAACCGCGTCGCCGAGCGGGCCGCGCGGTCCCGCCTCCCGCTGCAGAACGCAACATACGGAACGGCGGGGGACCAGAGCGCGTTCGTCGGCAGGACCCGCGTCCTGCCGATCGGAGTCCCGGTCCTGTACGCCGGCACGCCGGGCGAGGTCGTCGACGCGCACGATGTCGCGGCCCTCGCATCGCTCCTGAAGGCGATCGCGGAGGGAGATCGATGACCCCAAGGCAAGCTTCCCGCCTCGGGGCGCTCGTTGTTATCGGAGCCGCGCTCCTGGCCGCGGCTCCGGACGCGGGCGCTGCGCGCCCGGGCAGGCCGGGCGGCGGGTTCGACATTCTCGAGAGTCTGATCGCCACGCCCGGCGTTTCGACGCGCGAGCAGCTGGTGCGCGATCGGATCCGGACGCTCCTGCCGGCGTGGGCCCGGCCCGATGTGGACGCCAAGGGGAATCTGCTGGTCGTGACGGGGCCGGAGCGGGCGGCGAAGACCCTCCTGTTCATGGCCCACATGGACGAGACCGGTTACCTGGTGACCGCGATTCGGGAGGACGGAGCGCTCGACGTCAAGACGGTCGGCGGGTTCTTCGAGACCCTGTATGAGGGGCAGGTGATCCTGGTCCACACGGCGAAGGGGGACGTCGGCGGCGTCGTTCCGCCGAGGCCGACCTACCTCGACGACAGCGCGGCGGAGTCGCCCGCCGCCTTCGGCAAGGAGGAGGTGCGGGTCGACGTGGGCGCCTCGTCGCGGCCCGTGGCCGAATCGCTCGGGATCGCCCCCGGCGACCCGGTGACCGTCCCGAAGGCCTTCCAGCGGCTGCACGGCTCCTTCGGATCGGGGCGGGCCGTGGACGACCGCGCCGGCTGCACCGCCCTGCTTCTGGCTCTCCGCGGGATCGACCCGAAGACGCTGCGCCACAAGGTCGTCTTCGCCTTCACGGTGGAGGAGGAGATCGGGCTCGAAGGGGCGAAGGCGCTGGCGCAGACGCTGCATCCGGACCTGGCGATCGCGGTGGACACGTTCGTGTCTTCGGACAGCCCGCTCGAGCGCCCCGCCTTCGCCCGCGCCGTGCTCGGAAAAGGGCCCGTGGTTCGCGCCATCGACAGCAGCAACATCACCGACCCCGCGACCTTGGATCACGTCCTTGCGCTGGCGCGTCAGGCGGGCTTGCCGGTCCAGTACGGCCTGACCCGCGGCGGCAACGACGGCTCGGTCTTCCCGGAGTACGGCGTCCCCAACCTGGCCCTGTCCTGGCCGACGGTCCATTCCCACTCGGCGGTGGAAGTGATCAACGAAAAGGACCTGGATGGACTGGGCGCTCTCGTCAAGGCTATCGCCGAGCGCTGGTGATGCGAGGTCGGGAGTCTAGCTGTCGCCCCGATCGCGGTCGCGACCGAGGTTGTCCTCGTACGAAGCCTTGAAGATCGACGACAGATCCCCCTCGAGGACGTCCGGCGGCATCGAGGCGCGGTCCACGATCACCCGGTTGCGCGACACCTGCTTGGCCCGGTAGAGCGCCTGATCGGCGGCCTTCAGGAGATCGTTCTCGTCGCGAATCTGTGTGTTCGCCGGAATCGAGGCGACGCCGGCGCTCACGGTAATGCGCACCAGGAATTCCTTGTACTTGTAGATGTTCTCGTCCGCCGCCTTGCGGATGCGCTCCGCGACGATGGCGGCGCGGATGCCGTCGGTGTTGGGCAGCACGATCAGGAACTCCTCCCCGCCATACCTCCCGACGATGTCGGTGGTGCGGGCGTTTTCCGTCAGGAGCTTGCCGAACTCGCGCAGCACCTGATCGCCGCAGTCGTGCCCGTACTTGTCGTTGACCTGCTTGAAGTGGTCGAGATCGAGCATGGCCACCGACAGCGGCGCGCCGTAACGCTGGGCGCGCTTGAACTCCTCGGACAGCCGGCGCCTCAGGTAGCGATCGTTCAGGAGGTTGGTGCGCTCGTCGGTGACCGTCAGCGTCAGAAGCCGCTCATTGGCGTCCCGCAGCTGCTGATTGGCCCGCTCCAGGGAGGTATAGAGGTACCGCTTCTTGAGGGAGGAGCGTAGCACGGCGTCCAGCTCGTCGAAGTGAAACGGCTTGACGATGAAATCGTCGGCGCCGCTCTTCAGGCACTCGACCTTGCTCTTGACGTCGCGCTTGACCGTCATCACCACCACCGGAATGGTGGACAGCAGGCGATCGCGCTTGATGGCGCGCATGACCTGCATGCCGTCGGGAGGAGGGATGAGCAGATCGAGGAGGACGAGATCGGGGCGGTCCGAGTGGATCCGGCGCAGCGCCTCCTGGCCGTCCCGGGCAGTCGTGACCTCGTAGCCGCCCATGGTCAGCCACTCGGTGATCAGATCGACACCGTCCCGGTCGTCGTCGACGACGAGGATGCGAAACTTCCGCGTGGCCACCGCGGGTGATCGCGGCGGCGTCGGCCGTACCTCTCCCTGCATGAAAAACCTCCGGCGCGCCCGGAGGTCGCTCCTTTCCCCAATCGGCTGCGCGTATTCTATACCACCCGGGAAATCGGGCGGCAACGTGAAACATCCAGATTTGACACGGGTTTCCGACGATCGGTCCGTCAGGCGATCGTCAGGCCGTCAAGGCCGTGGCGGAAGCTCGAGCGCCGCCCGCGGCTGGCTGGTGGGCGCCGCGGCCGGTGCCTGCTCCGCACCCCACGAAGAGAAGTAGGCCGCGTGCTCTCGATGGGCCATCCAGGCCGCCTTGGGGTCGACCTTGGCGACGTTGAGCGCGGCGAGGGCGGGGACCCAGGCGGGCATCGGAACTCCGGGAAGAAGCGTCATGAGCGCGCAGTCGTTCTGTCCCAGGACCCAGGCCGACTCGGTCGTAAACAGGTAGCCGAACAGTCCCTTCGCCTGGGCCGGGTGGGGGGCGCCGCGCAGCAGCACGGCCACATGGGGCGGCACGATCGCCCCCGAGCCGAGGCGGTCGGGAAACAGGATATTGACCGGCTCGGCTTCGCGCTTGGCGCAGATCGCCTGGTCGAGTCCGATCAGGCCCCAGTCCGCTCCACCCGCCGCCACCAGGCGGCGCACCTCGCGGTCGTCCTGGACGATGCGCGTCCCGCCCGCGCGCAGGGCCTCGAAGAACTCCCGGCCCTTGTCCGGCCCCCAGAGAGTGAACAGCGCCGCGGCGTGAAAGGCGGACGGACCCGTGGCGATGCGCGTCACCGCTCCCTTGCCGGCGAAGGGGGGCCTCGTCAGATCGGTCGTCTGGGCCGGCGCCTCCTCGGGCTTCAAGCGGTTGTTGTTGTAGATGATGACCCGGGGATTGACCGCGAAGCCGATAAAGCGGAGCTCCCGGTCGCGGTACTGTCCCGGCACGGGGCGCGCCCCCGCCGGCCGGAACGGCACGGCCAGGTCCGCGTCCACCATGTCGTACGCGGAGAGCGGCGACTCGCCCCACAAGAGGTCGACAGCCCCCCGCTCCGCCTGCAGCCTCAAGGTCGGCAGAAACTGGTCCCCGAGGTTCTCCCGGTACGTCGCGCTGACCTTGATGCCGGTCTGCTCCTCGAAGGTCTTAAGAACGGGGCCGGCGATCCGCCGGGGCGCCTCCACGTACACGACCACCGTCCCCTCGCCCGGAACCTTGACGACCTCCTCGGCCGGGAGGTTCTGCGACTCCCCGCCGCAGGCGAAAAGCGCGACGGACGTCATGGCGAGGGCGAGAAAGAGTGCAGGATCCGAAGTGCGATTCATCGAAGCGGGGACTTTAGCAGCGCTGCGCCCCGCCATCAAGCCAACTTTCGGCGGGCCGGCGCCCGCTGAGGTGCTCCGGGCGCCGGGAATGCATTAGAATGGCCGCATGAGCTCAGCGAGGGGGCAGCTCCGGACCATTGATCCGGTGGAGTCCGAGGGGGACGAAGGGGCCGGCCGGGGCCGGCGCCGCGAGGTCCTCAAGTGCAACTTCCGTCCGCAGGACGCCAACTTCTTCTGCTGGAAGTATGGCGTCTGGTACAACCTCATGGACTGCTGCTACCGTCACTTCCGCAAGACCTACTCCGGGTGCGCCGGCTGCGGCCAGGGCGCCAATAATCTCAAAGCGAACAAGGATCGCTTCCAATCGATCGGGCACCTGGGCGAACGACCTCGCTTCGGCCGCTGACGCGGAGCCCACTCTGGATCTGATCCTCGCCAACGGACAGGTCATCGACGGCACGGGCCGTCCCTCCTTCCAGGCCGACGTCGGCATCCTCGGCGACCGCATCGTCGCCGTCGAGCCGCGGATCCAGTCCGACGCGCCCCGCATCCACGCGGCAGGCCGGATCGTGGCTCCCGGGTTCATCGATCTGCACTCGCACTCCGATCTGTGTTTCACGCTTCCGCTGCGCGATCAGGCGCGCCTCCTCGAGGGACGCGTGCGGCAGGGAATCACGACCGAGCTCCTGGGCAACTGCGGCATCGGATGCGCGCCCCTTTCACCGACGACGCGGTCGGACGTCGAAAGGGTCTGCGGTTTCATCACGCCCGACGGGGTCGATTGGAGCTGGGGATCGTTCGCCTCCTACCTCGCGCGCCTGGAGGCGCAGGGAGTGCTGGTCAACGTGGCCTCGCTGGTGGCGCACGGTCCCCTGCGCCTGATGGCGATGGGGGCGCGAGCCGGGCGTCCGGGCGCGGACGAGCAGCGCGCGCTCGACCGTATGACGCGCCAGGCCGTGGAGGAAGGGGCGCACGGCGTCTCGTTCGGACTCATCTATCCGCCCGGGCAGTTCGCCGACACCGACGAACTGGTGTCGGTGGCGAAGGCGGCGGCCGCGGGCTCCGGTTTCGTGGCGTTCCACCAGCGGGGCAGCAGCCGCGACACGCTTCTGCAGGCGGTCGGGGAGCTGATCGAGGTGGGCCGGCTGGCGCGGACCTCCGTTCACCACTCGCACGTCGAGACGGTCGGCCGTCGTGCCTGGCCCGGCACGCCCGAGGTTCTCGCGAGCGAGGAGGCGGCGGCGCGCGACGGCATCGAGATCACGGCGGACGTCATCCCCTACACCGCGGTCTGCACCACGATGCTGGCCCTCTATCCGCCCTGGTCTCTCGACGGCGGTGTGGCGTCGTTCCTGGAGCGGCTGCGCGACCCGGCCATTCGCGCCCGGATGAAGCGGGAGATGGCGGAGTCTTCACCGGTCTGGCCGCCCTGGGAGGGGGAAGGGCGCTGGACCATGAACATCGCCCGCGAGTGCGGCTGGGACCACATCCGGCTGGCCCACGTGGATGGCGCCCGTAACAAGGACTGCGAGCAACTGACGGTCGCCGCGATCGGCCGGCGCCGCGGCCAGGATCCGTTCGAGGCGCTTTCGGATCTCCTCCTGGAAGAGTCCGGCGTCGCGACCCAGCTGATCTTCGGGATCTCCGGCGACGAGACGACCGACGAGCCGCTGCTGCCGCTCCTCCGGAGCCCGAGGCTTGCCATCGTCTCCGACGCCTGGGAGATCGGCAAGGGGTTCCCGCACCCCGGGGCGTGCGGAGCCTTTCCGCGCGTTTTGGGTCACTACGTCCGCGAGCGCAGGATTCTCGGGCTCGAGGAGGCGGTGCGCAGGATGACGTCGCTCCCCGCGGACAGACTCGGCCTCTCCGACCGTGGCCGCGTGCGTGCGGGGTGCAGGGCCGACCTGGTGCTTTTCGATCCGCGCACGGTCGCCGATCGGTCGACGTTCGCGGATCCGCGCCGGTTCGCGGCGGGGATCGACGAGGTCCTGGTCAACGGACGGCGCGTCGTGGCCGGAAGGGAGTTCCGCCCGCAGGCGGCCGGGCGCGTCCTCAGGAGGGGAGCCTGAAGCGGCTCCTGGCGGCGGGCCTCGGCCCCGGCGTCGCGGCCGTTCTCCTCCTCGCAGCAGGCGCAGGGCCTTCGCGGGCGAAGGACGCCGGCATCGACGATGTGATCCGAGCCAACAATCGCGGCGCCGCGCTGATGGAGCAGTACAAGCACGCGCAGGCGCAAGAGGAATTCAAGAAGGTCACGGAGGGCGCTCCCGGCTGGGCGCCCGGCTTCGTCAATTCCGGCCTGGCATCCCTCTACTCCCGCGAGACGGCGGCGGCGAAACAGGCGTTCCTCGAAGCGGTGCGGCTGGACCCGAACCTGCCCCATGGACATTACGGGATCGGTCTGGTGCTGAAGAACGAGGGAGCGACGAAGGAGGCGATCGCCGCCCTCGAGAAGGCCCGGACCCTCGACCCCGACGATCCGGACATCCTGTACAATCTCGGCGTCCTGCACGGCCGCGCGCGGGAGTTCGACCTGGCCATCTCGTGCCTGAGGCGCGCCCGCCAGCTCGACCCGAACAGCATGTCGATCCGCTATCAGCTGGCGCGAGCGCTCCTGCAGTCGGGGAAACGGGCCGAAGGCGACGGCGAGATGGCCGCCTACCAGAGGCTGTCGTCCAATCCGAAATTCGCCGTCCCGACGGGCAACCAGTACGGCGAGGCGGGACGCTACGCGCTCGTCGTCACCGACTACACGGCGCTCGGCGGTGCGAGGGCCGAGTCCCCGCCGATCGCCATCCGCTTCAGCGACGCCACCCGGCCATCCGGCGTCACCTTCCGGCACGCCGGCCCGGGCGGAGAGCCCGGGCGTTCCCCCGCGCCCGGGGACGGCGGACCCGGGGCGCGGGCGGCGCGCTACGGATCGGGTCTTTCGGTGGACGATTTCGACGGCGACGGGATCCCCGACCTGGTGTTCGCCAACGCGTCGGCGGACGGAAAGGCGCGGCCCGCCCTGTACAGGAACAAGGGAGACTTCACCTTCGAGGACGTCACCGGGAGCTCGGGCGTCTCGTTCGAAGGGATCGGAACGGCCGCGGTCCTGGGGGACTTCGACAACGACGGCGACGCCGACCTTGTCCTGACGGGGCTGGCCGGCGCGGCGCTTTTCGAGAACGACGGGAAGGGGCACTTCACGGACATCACGCGGAGGGCCGGCCTCTCCATCAAGGGATTCGCCCTCGGGGCCTCGTGGGCCGATGTCGATCACGACGGCGACCTCGATCTGTTCGTCAGCCGGATCCCCGTGCCCGGCTCGAAGACCGCCGTCGGGCCGATCCTTCTCATCAACCGGGGCGACGGCGCCTTCAAGCCCGCGGGCGCGGAGACGACGATCGCGGCCGCGGCGGGCGGCACCGTGGGGTCGGTGTTCGCCGACTTCGACGCCGACCGCGACCTCGACGCCGTGCTGTCGTCCGCCGGCGGCCAGGACACGCTCCTCGACAACCGCCGGGAGGAAGGGTTTGTCGCGCGCGGCCGGGGGACGGGACTCGCGGCGCGCGGCGCCGGACGGGGCGTCGCGGCGGGCGATGTCGATGGCGACGGCTTGGCCGACCTCGTGTTCGCCGCAGGGCCCGGGACTCCGCTGCGGCTGTATCTGAACGGTCGGCAGAGGACGTTCACGCCGCGGGATCTCCCGGGGCCCAAGGGCGCGTCGCTGTTCGGGGCGGTCCTGTTCGATGCGGATAACGACGGTGATCTGGACCTGTTCGTCGCGGGGTCGGCGCTCCTGCTCTTCCTGAACGACGGAGGTGGACGGTTCAGAGAGGCCTCCGCCGAGGCCGGTCTGCCGCAGATTCCGGTCAAGGACGGCCGCGGGGTCGCGGCCGCCGATCTGGACGGCGACGGCGATCTCGATCTGGTCGTGACCCAGAACGGCGGTCCGCCGATCCTGCTGCGCAACGAGGGAGGGCATCGGAACCACTGGCTCGCTGTCCGACCGCGCGGATTGAACAGCAACAAGGACGGTGTCGGAACCAAGATCGAAGCGCTGGCCGGCCCGACCTGGCAACGGCGCGAGGTTCAGGCGGGAGCCGGTTACCTGTCGCAGTCGCCGCCCATGGCGCACTTCGGTCTCGGCGGGCGGACGCTGGCCGACGTCGTGCGCCTCCTGTGGCCGGGCGGCGTCCTGCAGGCCGAGATGGACGTTCCGGCGGGGCAGAGGGTGGACGAGGCGGAGCTCGATCGCAAGGGATCATCCTGTCCGCTCCTGTTCGCCTGGAACGGAGACAAGTACGGGTTCGTGACCGACTTTCTGGGCGTCGGCGGGCTCGGCCTGTGGCAGGGGCCGGGCGTCTACGGCAGGCCCCAGCCCGAGGAGTACGTGAAGATCGAGCCGAATCAGCTCGCAGCGCGTGACGGCGCCTACATGATCCAGGTGCTGGAGAACCTGGAGGAGGTCACCTACCTGGACGAGACGAAGCTCCTCACCCTCGATCACCCGAAGGATACGGACGTGTATCCCCTCGGAGCGTTCGGCGGCAGGGAGCGCCAGCCGTACCGCCTTCTTGCGGTCGAGAAGGCGAAGCGCCTCTTCCCCTCGCGCGCCACCGACCACAACGATCGCGACGTGAGCGAGCGAATCCTGGCGGTCGATCGGACCTATCCGGACGACGTCCGTCTGAGTCGCCTGGCCGGGTTCGCCGAGATGCACCATCTGACGCTCGAGTTTCCCGAAGGTGTCACGCGGCTGCGGCGCCCTGTCCTCTTCCTCTATGGCTGGGTCGACTTCGAATACTCTTCCTCGAATTACGCGGCCCGCCAGGCCGGCCTCGAGTTGACGCCGCCCGTGCTGGAGATGGAGGACAAGGATGACCGCCAGTTCCGCCCGGTGCTGGATCCGCTGGGGTTCCCGCCGGGGCTGCCGCGCATGATCAGCGTGGATCTCGCGGAGCTGGCGCCGCTTTCTTCCCGCCGCCTCCGCCTTCGCACGAACATGCGCGTCTTCTGGGATCAGATCTTCATCGCCGAGCCTCTCGAGGAGTCGGCGCTTGCCGAGAAGGTGAAGGTGAACGAGGTCAAATTGAGCGGCGCGCACCTGCACCGCCGAGGCTTCCCGAGGGAGCACAGCCCGGACGGTCGCCAGCCCAAGGTCTATGACTATGGGATCCTGGACAACACGCAGCCGTTCAAGGTCACCACGGGCGACTACACGCACTTCGGCCGGGTGACCGAGCTGCTCGGCCGCACCGACGACCGCTTCGTGATTTTCGGCAAGGGGGAGGAAATCACGCTCGAGTTCCCCACCAAGGGCCTGCCCGCGGTGCCGAAAGGCTTCACGCGCAGTTTCATCCTGTACGCCAACGGCTACTGCAAGGACATGGATCCGCACACCGCGTTCCCGGACACCGTGGAGCCGCTGCCGTTTCACGACATGTCGAACTACCCGTACCCGGACGGCGAGGCGTACCCCGACGACGCCGAGCACCGGGAGTACCGCAAGATCTGGAACACCCGGCGACTGGAAGGGCGCTAGGACGAGGGGATGGCGATGTCCGTGGCGATCCTGGCCGAGAGCCTCACCAAGGTCTACGTAAAGCGGCGATCGCTCTTGGAGCTCGCTCTCCGGCCGTTCCGCCGGGCGGAACGCGTGACCGCGCTCGCGGGCCTGAGCCTGGAGACGCGCTCCGGGGAGATCTTCGGTCTCCTCGGCCCCAACGGGGCCGGGAAGACGACGTTCCTCAAGATCCTCGCCGGGCTCGTCCTGCCGACGGAGGGACGGGCGTTCGTGAACGGCGTCGACGTGGCGCGCGACGACCGCGCCGTCAAGCGCTCGATCGGGTTCGTGACGTCCGACGAGAGATCGTTCTACTGGCGCCTCACCGGCCGTGAGAATCTCGATTTCTTCGCCCGCCTCTACGGCCTGGACGCCGCCGGCGCCCGGCGCGCCTCGGCGGGTCTCCTGAAGGAGATGGACATGGACGCGGTCGCCGACCGGCAGTTCATGAGCTACTCGACCGGCATGAAACAGCGCCTGGCGATCGCCCGGGCGCTGCTCCACGATCCGCCGGTGCTTTGCATGGACGAGCCGACGCGCAGCCTCGATCCGATCGCGGCCAAACACCTCCGGCGCTTCGTGATCGATCGCCTCAACCGGCAGCGCGGCAAGACGGTCCTCCTGGCGACGCACAACCTTTCCGAGGCGGAGGAGATGTGCGGCCGCCTGGTCGTGCTCGATCGCGGCCGCATCGTGCGGCAGGGGAGCGTGACCGAGATCACCTCGGGTCTGCCCGGGCGGGACCACTACGTCCTGACTGTCCGGGGCCTCGGCGCGCCGCCGGCCGATCGACGCTGGCGTCTCGAAGTGGAACGCCAGGACGATGGCACGGCGCGGCTGGCGGCCGAGGTGGAGCGTGACGGACGCGCCTTCTCCGATCTGCTGCGGGCGATCCTCGACGCACGCGGGACGATCGTCGCGTGCGCGCGGCGCGAGCCCAGTCTTCAGGAAGTATTTGACCTGATGGAGCCGGACGCGGGAGGAACGGCAGGATGAAGGTCCTTCGAACGCTCCTGGCGTTCATCAAGCGCGATTTCCTCATCGAGGTGTCGTACCGGACCTCGTTCCTGATGCAGGCGTTCGGCATCCTGTTCGGTGTTCTGGTCTGGTATTTCGTGTCGCGCGTCGTGCAGGCGCCGCCGACGACGCCGGGTCTCGAGGGGGCCGATTACTTCTCGTACGTTCTCGTGGGCCTGGCGCTCCTGCACTACCAGTCCTCGGCTCTCATGTCGTTCAGCGGGAAGGTGCGCTCCGAGCAGATGACCGGGACGCTCGAGGCGATGCTGCTGACGCCGACGCCGATCGGGACGATCGTCCTGGGGTCGTCGCTGTGGGAGTTCCTGCTCACCTCGATCAAGGTGCTCGCGTATCTCGTCATCGGGCGGCTGTTTTTCGGCGTGGTGATCCACCCCGCCGGCGTGCTCCCGGCGCTTCTGATCATCGCGCTCACGGTCCTCGCGTTTTCGGGCGTCGGCATCCTGTCGGCGGCCTTCGTGCTCTACCTCAAGCGCGGCGACCCGATCACCTATCTGGTGGCGAGCGGCTCGGCGCTGGTCGGAGGCGTCTTCTATCCCCCCGAGGACATGTGGCCGTGGCTCGGCGGCTGGTCGCGC
>Ga0137418_10005430_pt1 | contig 11688 bp, 7 predicted proteins | sample CZODoug3_1_2_16f_FD_122242 | JGI IMG/M metagenome (GOLD analysis project Ga0137418, IMG submission 122242) | Vadose zone soil fungal communities from Angelo Coast Range Reserve, California, USA - CZODoug3_1_2_16fungal (Hybrid Assembly) | ecosystem: Environmental > Terrestrial > Soil > Vadose... | reverse complement strand
GTCCGTGACGTTCAAGTAGCGTTGGGTCTGCTGAATGCTCGCATGGCCGAGCATCAGCTGAATGATGCGGATATCGACGCCGTCCGCGAGCAGCCGGCAGGCGCCCTCGTGCCGCAGGTCGTGCCATCGCAGGTCGATTCGTTGCACCTGCTGTCGGTTCCATTCCGCTTCCTCCTTTCCAGATCGCGGCTCGATGCCGTTGGCCAGTAGCTTCAGGGTCTCCCAGCCCGTTTGAAGCGTCGGCTGGTAGGTGCCGTGGGTGCTCCCAAAGACAAATGCGTCGGGCCCGAGCGTGTCACGGCGTTTCAGGATGGCCGCCAGTCGCCCCTTCGGGTTGAACGGGATACGGCGGTTCTCCCGGTCCTTCGCCGTCGCGCCCGGGATGCCGATCTGGCAGGTGTCCCAGTTGACCCGTTTGTTCTGAATCAGCAGCATTTCGCCGCGCCGGCAGCAGAGCTCCAGCGCGCCGATGATGCGGTCGTGCAGCAGCTCACCGACGTACTGATGCGCCGCTGTGTTCATCTTCCCGAGCGCCGTCTCGAGCAGCCGCCGCTCCTCATCGCGGGGCACCCGCCGGTCGCGTGCGACCTCCGCTTTCTTGTTCAGCCGAACGCCGAACCGGTGAAACGGAGACTTGGTAAACAGCGGCGGCGTCTGGGCCATGCCCCAGTTGATCGCCGCGCGTAACCGCTCCAGAACGCGGTGGATGGATGCGAGCTCCACGTCCTCCGCGTAGTCGGAGTCGGTCTTGAATCGATTGACCTCGTCCGGGTCCTCCAATCCGGACAAGGGAAGGTCTCCGAGATGTTCCTTCAGCACCGTGATCTGGCTCCGTACCGAGCCGATGCTGCGCAGGCCGGCCGGCTTCACGCACCGTTCCAGGTACGCATCGAGGAACGCGGAGACGCTGGCGATTTGCGTGTTGACCTGCGTCGACCGCGTCGGAACGCGACTCGGATCGCGTCCCGCTTTGACCTCGCCGATGAACAGCCGCTCCCAGTCGCGGGCTTCTTCCATCGACTGGATAGGGCGTTGTTTGCCCGGCTCCATCCGTGGAATGGCGAAGTCGTTTACCGGCATGCGGTACCGCTTGCCTCGCCACATCATGTCGAAGCGCAGATGCTCGAGGCATTTGCGCCCGTTGGTGCAGTTCCCTTCGTGGCAACGTCTTCTGATCGTCATGGGTCCTCCTTCATGTGTGCTCCTTTCGGTGATCACGAGACTCTTGTGGGCGCGCCCCGACTGATCCAGTCGTGGACATCGCGCGGGTGAAAGCGCCGGCTTCTGACGCCGAATCGCTGCGAGACGAGGAGGCCGCGCCAGTACGCGCGTCGCACCGTCTCTTCGTGGCAGCCGACGAACTCGGCGACCTCGAACGCGGTCATGAGTCGATTGGGTAGCCCGCTGTTTGCGCACGGTCCGTCGGCCGTCAGTCTCGTACCGGCCACAGTATGTTCCGACTCGAGGTAGGCGGTTCTTCTCACAGCCCCTCCTTGCACCGTGGTGCTGAATCGTCGTTGGAATTGAGGCGCGAGCCGGTGAGTGCCGCGCCGATCGATTGACCTGTGAGGCCAATCGTCAGCACGCGGCGGGCTCGCGGGGCGGGATCAGGAACGTGGAGCCGACGGTCCGCGTCCGATTACCGCCTGGCGGGAAGGGTGTCGATGCAAGGCGCCGAGCGCGATGCACCGATCCTCCCACGAACGGCGATGCGAGCGATGTCTCGTGAGGAGGACGTCGCGCGCAGAGGCCCTACGAACGGATTTGCCGGGCCCTCGGTGGTGCGGGTCGATGACGCCTCGGCGCCTTGGCGCGCCGAATCTCAATCGAGCGCGAGTCGTTTTTGTGCCGCTGGTGTCGAGTGGCTTGGACCACTCTCACGGCGGCAGCGACTCACCCAACCGTCCCGGCTCTGGGGGCTTCTCCCCGGTACCCGGAGGGCGCCAGCTCGAAGCAAGCTCCGCGTGCCCTTGTAAGGCGCGTGGAGGGGTGGCGATTGATCGCCACAGGAGATGAATTGAAATTACGCGTACGGGCGACGCGTGTCAAGAGGCTCGTGCGAAGAGGCTCGTGCGAAGAGGCTCGTGCGAAGAGTACAAGATCCTAAGGCCGCGCCGACGGTCGGCGCCTACGGCCAACTCAGCTCTTCGAAAGGTGTCCACGAATCCGGCTCAAGCGCAGTTGGGAAACACAGCGTCACGGCGGCGTCGGCGGCCGGGCGTCAACTCCCGGCAACTTGATTCTGCCGTTGAGGCCGGGCTTGGATGCGACGACCCGAAGACGGCGCGTGAGGGAACGAAGTTGCAGAAAACGCAGGCGACGAATTCACCATGGTCGTGCTCTCGCCTTGTAACTAAGTACCATTCCATAGACGAATACACATGCCGCGAGCAAAAGCGGCGCGGCCGCCCAAATACTGAAAATCCGATCAGGGTGTTCGGGAAGAATCCAGGCAAGCACTGCGATCACGGGTATTATTCCTCCTATGATGCACAGTGCTGCTGCCTGGGTGCTGTGAGTCTGGGCGAGTCGCCGAGAGACGCCAACGACGGCTCCGAGTAAGGAACCGATCGGGATCGTCACAACGTAGACAAGCACGAACTGACCATCGGAGCTAGTCGATGATTGAGAGATGCTATCCTGCAACGCGTACAGCAGCGTCACTAGCAACGAGAGCCCACAAGCACCAACGACGGCGCCCAATAGTCCAGACGAAAATACTGAAAACGCAGTTCGTGCGAACCCGCTGCTGACTAATGTCCGCCTCATCGATGCTCCGTTTAAACGCCCGATGGAAAAAGACCGCCCTTCGGAACCGGAGAATGTGCCACCTCTCTCGATCACAGAATAAGTAAATTATGGCTCGACGAGCGGTCTTTTCCTTCGATGTACCGGAGACAATTGTTCTGCTGCATTGCAGAGCTGCCGTCCGCCTGCATCGGAATACTGGACGAGCTAGTTAGAGGTCCAACGCCGGCGACTCAGAATCGGTGCTAAACACCGGCACATTTGCTCTAAGGCACCGATAAGAAAACAATGGAAAGGCGTCGCGCACAAGTGTCGGTCACGAAGGAGGTTCAATCAGTTAAGAATTCTCAATGACCGATTGCTTCGGAAGAACGTTCCAACCGAATGCACACCGCAAAATCGAGCCTGGGTGTGACTTTCGTAGTCTGAGCGACTACGAATCGATATATCGATGACATTGAGGCGCCTATCAGCGCGACTTAGCGAGGGCTAGGAAACTTGCGTTATCGACCCAATCATAATTGATCGGAGCGCCTTTACAGGTTGTTCCGATTACCGCGTCTGCTCCGTCGGCAAACCGCCGGATCACGATTTCGTTTTGTTCAAGACAGCTAAGAGGCGCGAACAACCGACGCGACTTGCGTGCGAACAGCAGATAGTTGCCGTCAGGCGACCATCGCAGCGGAGTGTATATGTCCTTTGCAGGAATATATCTTCTCGCCGGCACGTCTTCCATCTGCTGCATGAATGTGTCGGACTTAACGTGGCGGTAAGTGACCTCATTGTCACGCGAACGAAGAGAAGGCCTATCTGCGCCGGTGGCAACGATCGATCGACGTTGCGTTGCAAGCTCTTCGACGACGACTGAATCAGCTTCAGTGAACGCCAGCTGACCTTCGTCCGCGGACCACGCCGGTTCCCGTCCTGTCGTTGACACGAGATGAATGGAATGGGTACTGATACTGATCGTGTAAAGGCCTACTTGCCCCGTAATCGTATTCAACCCTCGAGTTGCAATCGACTGTCCACTTGGCGCGACAACCAACTCCATGGCGTGGAAATACGCAAAAGACCAGATAACGCGCCCATTTAGGTCGACGCCGATAAGACCATCGTCTACGGTATCGAAGACACACAAATTGCCCGACCTCGCGCAATGACCGATAAGCGCTCCGCTAGCAACACGGATTTCGCCGCGAAGACTGTCAGGACTAACTACATAGACGACACCGCCGCTCGCGACGGCTGCGACGAGTCCCAGTCGACGAAGATCTGGCCACACTGGCTCAAGTGTGCTCGGCGATGGCCGCACTGCTGCACAGGCGGCCAAGGCGAATACCATCACAAACCCGGAAACGATTCGTTTAGGATCCATAGTTTTGCCCGTAGGCGCCTGGGGCCAGAATTTGAAGATTGTAGCCACATCGCTTCAATGCCCAAACTACGAATGAGTTACTGTTCGGTCCTTTTCTGCCGAGGGGATCATAACCGAAACCCATTGCCGTGAAATCATTTGTAGCGTTTCGAAGACAATTGCCTAGATTACAATTTCCTTCGATTTTGATCCATGTCTTATCCGTTGGACTGTTCCGAGGATCCGGATCCGTCCATGCGGCCGCTTTGCCATCATCGGTGGATCCGCCATGCGAAGTGGTTGGTCCCCTGTCATCGTTGATCACGAAATAGCAATGTTGCGCCCCTGCAATTTTCGCGACCCATTGATCCACAGCCCGACACTTGACTTCGACTGAGCAGCATGTGCGATCGCCCAATAAATCGACGTGCATCGTCGGGCTATCATGAACGTAGGAGTAACGATTGATACCATCAGCTATCCCTGTTGGATCATCGCTTATCCATCGTCCGAAGGCTGGATCGTAGCCTCGATACAATGCGAAGTCGAGATCTGTGGTCTTTGAGTGACGATGACTCGTGAAGGCGACGTTCGTAGAATCAATACCCGACACTACGGTACGTCGACCCCAGGGATCATAAGCGTACCTGGAAATCGCTGTGCCTGTCGCATCGGTCACGGCGTAAACGCTAGCGAGATGATCAAGTGAGAAGTACTGATCAACACCGCCAATCTCCTCGCCTTGCCGAAACGCACGTCGCGTAACGGTGAAGCCGTTGGCGGCACGTTCCTCGCAGATTTCAGTGCCGCACCACAGCAGCCTCGTATCGCTTTGAACGACATTGTTTTCTTTTTCAATTTCTCGCACCCGCCGTTGCAGCCCGTCGTATGTGAATTCGGACCGGTGCGTCTCAACGGTAACGGCAACGATCTGATTGCGGGCGTCCCATTCGAAGGTGCGCGTCCCATCATTGGTGAGATTGCCATTGGCATCGTATGAGAGTGTCCTTGAAGTGCCGCTGTTGGTCAGCTGGTACTGTTGCGTCGTGGAGTTCCCACTCCCGTCTTGAGCATCGATGCGGATCGTATTCGTGTCGGCGGTCACCGGCACCGATGCGCGAAAATGATTTTCCGGGGTGACCACCGCTTTTGTACCCGCCACGGTCACGTTTGCAGCCTCATTGATGCTGCCGGCGAATACCATTGCGCCGACGGGTTGCTGAGTCACGAGCTCATCGACTGTGTTGTAAGTCGCGCCCATTACTAGATCATCGGTCTGCTCAGCAGTTCGATTTCCAGCGGGATCGTAGGCATACTCATACCGCTTCAGGATCGTCGCCTGCGGATCTGTGTCGCGCTTGATTGCTGCTGTGAGCTGATCAGCCGCATCATAGTCGTACGTCCATGAGACCGCGTTCGCATCCGCCTGCTGCCTCCACGTGAGCATGTTCCCAACTGGACCTGATCCGATTCGGTGGACAGGTTAGTTAGCTCGGGTTTGTTCTCAAGTACGTCGCATCACGTTGGTCGAAGAAAGTCGACAGGCGCTCGGTGGCGTGCCCGTCGTCGTCAGTCGCTGGGATGTGGATGCCACCGAGCGCCCCCACGTGATCCGACGCGGCTGGTGCCCGTCGTTCAAAGGCGGCCGGACTCAGCTGGCCGAGCGTGGAATGCCGCCGACGCTGGTTATAGAACACCTCGATGTAATCGAACAACGCCATCTTGGCGTCGCTGTAGCTCGGGAACCGGTCGGCCTCCTCCTTCTTCACGGTCGCGAAGAAACTCTCGATCACGGCGTTGTCATAGCAGTCGCCGCGGCGACTCATGCTGCACGTAATGCCCCGGGCCGCGAGATACGTTTGGTAGTCCTCGCACGTGTACGTGCAGCCGCGGTCGGAGTGGTGCAGAAGCCCCGGATCCGGGCAGCGTCGCTGGACCGCCATCTCGAGGGCCTTCAGCGTCAACCGGCGATCGTTCACGGCGCTGATCGCCCACCCCACCACGAACCGGGAGAAGAGATCCAGAATCGCGGCGAGATACAGCTTGGCCCCGTCCCCGATCACGAACTCGGTCGTGTCGCTGACCCAGCGCTGATTCGGCGCGGCCGCCGTGAAGTCCCGGGCGAGCACATTGCCGGCGATCGGATCGTGGTGATCGCTGTTGGTCGTCTGTTTGAACCGCTTCGGGACGCGGCCCTGAATCTGCTCGGCTCGCATCAGGCGCCGCACGCGCTTTTCGCTGACGGCTTCGCCGTCCTCGCGCAAGTCCTTCCACAACCGGGGCCGCCCGTAGCGATCGCCACTGGCGGCATGGAACGCGCGGAGTTTCGTCCGCAGCACCAGGTCGCGCTGCGCTCGCGCCGACAGCCCGCGGCGCCCCCACGCGTAGAATCCACTGCGCGTGACCCGCATGCAGCGGCAGAGGATGGTGACACGGTGCTCGGCCTTCTTCGCCGCGATGAAGGCAAACCTCATCGGCTCTGCTTCGCGAAGAACGCCGTGGCTTTTTTTAAGATGTCCCGCTCTTCTTCCGCGATGCGGAGCGCTTTGCGGAGTCGCACCAGCTCGTCGCGCTCGGCGGTCGTGAGTCCGGTGCGTCCCTTCGAGCGATCCGCCTGCGTCTGTTTGACCCACTGGCCCAGCGCCGAGGGCACCAGATCGAGCTCGCGCGCCACCGCCGCGACGCCCTTGCCTTCGTCGAGTACTAGGCGAACGGCTTGCTGCTTGAATTCATCCGTGAACCGCCGGCGCGCTCGCCGGCTTCGCGTGTCGGCCATTGCGGACATCGTATCCACCTTTCGGAAGATGTCCACCAAACCGGATCAAGTCCAAACGGGTCCGCGAGCACCTGAGCGGCCACACGGCCGTCGGTCTGCGTCGGGTTGGCGACGACGTAGGTATTCGTCAGGTACGTGATCTGCCGGCCATCCTTGATCGTCCGCATGCGATGGTATTGGTCGTACGTGTAGGTCGTAACCTTGGTCGCGGGATCGGTGACCGTCTCCAGGTTGCCGTTGCCGTCATACGTGTACCCGACGGTCCGTCCGATGTTGTCCTTGATCTGCGTAATTCGACTCCCGGCATCATACGTGAACGAGATCCACCGGCCGCTTGGCGACGTCACTTGCGTGATGGTGCCGTAGGCGCCGTTCGCGTGCGAGATCCGGACGGTATTGCCGGAGCGATCGCGAATGGCCTGCAGCGGTGCGTTCTCGCCGAACACGTACACGGTGCCGTCGGCGAGGACCAGATCCCACCCGTTGCCATTCCACGAGATCTGCGATTCTCCATACTCCGTGGGCGTCGGTGACGCGGTGAACACCGCATCCGCCCAACCGCCTCCTGGTGATGTTCTCACGTAATGGATCATGGCGCCGCTCGGCAGCACGAGATCGGCTTCCGAATACTGATGCGCAGACCAGAGGAACATCGAGTACGGGTTCGTCATGCCGTACCCGAATGGCCGCACCTGACCATCGCCGGAGTTATACGTGCGCGTCACCTCGAGAGGAATCACGTCGGGGAGGTACAGGTCCGTCTTGGTCATGACGAACAAGCCGGTCGAGGGGTCGACCGGATCGCCTCTCTTGGACGGCGTCGTCGACGGCTTCTGTGCGGCAGGCGAATCGCCGGTGCTCAGCATCGCTCCGGTGAATGAATAGAAACGTGTCGCGGTGTCTGGCACAACTTGCGCCGCGTTCGGCGTGACGCGACCGACGCCGTAGACGTACCAATCCTTCACGTCTGGGTCGTAATGAAAGAACTGCGTCAGCTGGTAGGGTATTCCGTTCCGGTAATTCGGATAGACGAGCCAGGCGCCATTTGACCGCCCGCCTGGCGCGTCGATGTACGCCCCGCCGGGCGCCGCGACGTAGGTCCCTCCCGGTTGTGCGGTAAAATACACGGGTACATTGACGTTCTTCGCTAACGGAAACGGTGGGCGATCGACCGGAATCGGCGTCAGCCCGACTTCCTTCACCACCTCGCCTTCTTCTCCGTGCAGAACGGTGCCGGCCGGAAGGTGGAGCTCCAGTCCGGAAATGTAGGGCGTGGTGATCACCACTTCCGACGTGGTCGGCGATGCGAGCTTCATGGTGTGCCGCGTGTCGAGTCGCGACTGCCAGATGGTGAACGGCAACACATCGGTCTTGCCACCGGTCACACTCAGGCCATATTCGTAGAACCCGTATGTACGGTTGGGCCGGCTCGCCGTCTCACCGTCGATCTGAAGGACACGACGTCCATCGGCTCCGTTCTTGAGCACGAGGAGAAATCGGCCGGTCCGATCGCTCTCGGTGCTGGCGTCATCTTCAACGCGCAGAGTCATACCCGGAAGCGGACGGCCGTCGAGTGTCAGCACGCGTCCAGAAATCGCCGTAACACCTGGCGGCGCCATCAGCGGCGCCAGTGATTCCCACGGCGATGGCGGCCGGTTCGTGCGCCATCCGTTTTTCACGCTGTCCGCGTCCGGAATCCATTCCTCGTCGTCTACTGCCGCGTCTGTGGGTCGGACAGTGGTCGTGAAGTTGAGCGACGCCGGTGCCAGCGCGATACCCGTGACATCGACGGCGCGGGATATCAACAGTGTGTACCGGGTATCTTCCGCGAGCGGCTCTCCAGGCCACACGAATGCGAGGCGTCCCTGCTCCGCAGGGATCACGCGCATGACCACTGGGCCGTCCGGACCGATCAGCGTGAGCGTATCCGGCGTAATCGTGTCGAGTGTCATCGCGACCGAGAACCGGATCGCAAGATGGGCATCCAGAGGCACGTCAGTCGCGTCATTCGCCGGAATCGAACCTGACATCACCGGTGCGATCGGCTCGTCTGAGGACGGCGGCACGTGAATCGTCGCCCGCCGTTGCGGATCGATCACCAGTTCATCTGACGGCTGGCTGCCCTCTACGGTGTGTCCGCCGCTGAGGCGAACGTTGCCGTTGGGCTGCAAGGTAGCCGTATGACCAACCCGGTCCACGGGAACCGTGCCCACGGGTGTGGACGTGTGTGCCTGGAGATCCCAAATCTCGCTAACGAGGGGACTCGATGCGCCGTTGGAACCACCGGTAATGAGCACGCGACCATCGGTCAGGAGCGTTGCCGTGTGCGAAGACCTCGGCGCTGCACCGATCATCGTCAATGGGGTAAAGGTCTGCGTTGCCGGTTCGAACAGCTCCGGCACTTCCACAAGCGCATTTCCGGCCCGCCCATTGGCAATCAGAACGGTACCGTCGCTCAGCAGCGTTGCGCTATGCCACGCACGGGGCGAGGTTAAGGCCCCTCGTGTAGGAGACGCCACGTTCGTTTGTGGATCCCATATCGCCGCCGACGCCTCAGCCCCGTCACCCCCGACGATTAACCGACGTCCATCGGATAGCCGTGTCGCACTCTGACCTGCCGGGGTTCCCGTAGACGATCCCTGCCGTGCTCCCGCTCCTCCGGCGCTCGGGTCAGTTGCTTGCTGCTGTCTCGCCGACACGTCTCCCCGAAGAAGAAGTGCGAATCCCGTGACCACCATCAAGGCCGCTGGCGTGAAGTGCATCCGTCTGGGCATGACTAACTACTCCGTTGTTGGCAATCGAGGTCTTGACACCGGCTACGGCACGCTGGTCACAGTCAGCGTCAGACTTCCGGTATTCGGACCGGCCGGATTCACGAAAACCGTGTACGTCCCCGTGGTTGGAATCGCGGTGGATCCGATCGTCCCGCCGTTGTCCATGCAGGTGGGGTTCACAAGCGGTGTGCTGTCAGGCTTCAGAATGCTGACGTTCACGTCACAGTCGAACGTGACATTGAACCCCGAGACGTCTGTCGCTTGCAGCGAAATGTGCTGATTGGCGTTCGCGGAGAACGTCAGGGAGCCGTTCCGGCCAGGCGTCGAGAGGGACATCGGAACAGCCGATCCGCCGATGGTTATTGTTCCGGTCACATCCGCCGGCACGCTATACAGCGTCAGCGTCAGGCTCCCTGTCGTTGCCGAGTAGGGGTCGACCTGGATCTTGTATGTACCGGTCGCAGGCAAGCTCGTCGTATCGATGAAGCCGCCGAACTCCATACAGGTCGCTGCAGCCAGGACACTGTCGTCCGGGTTCAGAATTGCAACTGTCATGTCGCAGGTGAACGGCGTGCCGCCATACGTAGAGTTCGTGCCTTGCAGCGAGATGCGATCGCCGGTGGTCCCACTGAACGTCAATTGCCCGTTCTGCCCGGCGACCGTTGTCGTGACGGTCACTGGTGAACCACCGGCGGTGATCGACCCGCTGTAGTCGGCCGGCACGCTATTCAGCGTGAGCGTCAGCGAGCCCGTTGACGAAGTGTAAGGATCGATCTGGATTCTGTAGACGCCATCCGCCGGCAACGTCGTCGCGTCGATGTACCCTCCGGCCTCCATGCACGTGGCGGGTGCCAGCACAGAAGTATCGGGCTTGAGAATGGTGACCATCACATCGCACGTGAACGCTGTTCCACCATAAGTACCGTCAGTTCCAAGCAACGAGATGCGCTGCCCGGTGGTCCCATTGAACGTGAGCGAGCCATTCTGCCCAGGGACGTTGGTTGTTGCGGTGACGGACGACCCACCCGCTGTGATCGTTCCGGTGTAATCCGCCGGCACGGTGTACAGGTTCAGCGTGAGACTGCCGGTTGCGATGTTCGCGAGGTCAATCAGGATCGTGTAGGTACCGCCGACTGGCAAAACGGTCGTGTCAATGAATGCACCTGCCTCGGCGCACACGGAAGTCCCGAACAAAATGCTGCTGTTTGGTTTCGCGATATTGATGTTCATATCGCAGAAGAAACTCTGTCCGTTGTTGACGACCGGATTTGTTGCGAGCAGCGCGATGCGCTGACCGGCAACGGCCGAGAACATCACCCTTCCGTTCTGTCCTGCGGTCGTCGTCGAGATCGTCACGGGCGAACCATCGGCGGTGATCGTCGCAGTGGGATCGACAATATCGGTCAGCGTCACGGTCGCGTTGCCAGTCGCGCCGCTGGGTGCTTCAACCAGGAGGGTATAGGACGAGGACGACGCGATCGTTCCGGTTTCGATGTAGCCGTCGCTCAGGGACGCCGATGCTCCCCTGGCGCCGTTCGGGTCGTACATCGCGGCCGTGGCATTGCTGACCGTCTACGACATGGTCAAGGCCGTCGATAGCGGCATGGTGATCGGAGATGTGCAGCTCGTGGAGAAGCAAAAGGCTCCGCGCGATGATTGATGAACGCTTGATGCTGGTGCGGCATGCTTGACTCACAGGTAGGCGATGAACAGGGGAGGACTATGCAGACGAAAACTCAACGTTTGATACTGCGCGGCGGAATAATCGTGCTGGCCGCTCTGCTCGTCAGTACCGTGGGCGGGTGGGCCGGTGGCACGACGACCGATACTGAGCGCGCGCCCGCGTCGGGCACCGAGCTCCTCGGTGAACTGCGGTCGCTGCGCCAGCAGCTCGATGCCAAGCAGGGCGAGCTCGAAGTCGCCCGGCTTCAGCTCGACCGCGTCGATGCCATCATGCAGTACTCGACGCACTACCGGCTGCCCGCCGACATGGCGACGGCGGTCTACGACGTCGCGCTGAGCGAGGGGATCGACCC
>Ga0137418_10005429_pt1 | contig 11689 bp, 11 predicted proteins | sample CZODoug3_1_2_16f_FD_122242 | JGI IMG/M metagenome (GOLD analysis project Ga0137418, IMG submission 122242) | Vadose zone soil fungal communities from Angelo Coast Range Reserve, California, USA - CZODoug3_1_2_16fungal (Hybrid Assembly) | ecosystem: Environmental > Terrestrial > Soil > Vadose... | reverse complement strand
TCAGAAGTGTTGTCGCGCGAAGTGGCGCCGCTAGGCATCAAGGTCACCATCGTTGAGCCGGGTGGCTTCCGCACGGACTTCGCCGGCAGTTCCACCAAACTGAGCGAAGGAAATCCCGACTACGACTCGACTGTTGGAGCAACCGCCAGGTTTCAACGCGACTACAACGGTAAGCAGCCCGGTGATCCGAAAAAGGCGGCTCAAGCGATCGTGCGACTGACGCAGGAACAGAAACCTCCATTGCGACTGTTGCTCGGCAGCGATGCGTACAACGGGGCGGAGAAAAACGACCTCGCACGCCTAGAAGAAGCAAGGTCCTGGAAAGAACTCAGCCTGTCCACTGATTTCGAGTCGAAGCCCCCACACCCGGAGCGACCAAAGTGAACCTACCTTCGCGGGAATCCGGCCCACGGACGTGCCGCCTTTTCGCGCCGCGCAAATCGTAGGAGCACGCTTCGCATTTTTTGTTTCGCTGGCTCATGTCAAAGACCGCCTAAAGCAAGGCGATGGTGTGTTCGAGAGCGGTCTTGGAAACCGTTACTTCGGGTTTGTGTGGGCGTGTCTCACGTTGACGATTGTTGTCAAGACATCGAGCTCAGCAGCGCGGTTTGGAAAACCGGCGCCTACGCAACAAATGCCTCGATTATTGTAACTTCCTAGAATCCGGCTTCTGGCCCGGAATGAATTTCGGTTAGCACGTAAACACAGGAGCAACAGATCACCGCCCACAAGCCGACTTGAACGAAGCCGCCCGCGCGGCAGACGCTACGCGTGAGGCGCCTGGAGCGGTGGCTGCTGAGCGGTTGGGATAAGTTTGGGTCACAAGGAGGCATCCCTGTGACCCATCTACGAAAAATGATGCTGGAAGAACTCCAGCGTCGTAATCACGCTGAAACTACCATACGCAGTTACATCCGGATAGTGAAAGGTTTTTCGCGACGCTTCCAGCGTCCTCCTGACCGCCTGGGGCCTGAGCACATTCGCGAATACCAATCGGAACTGTTCACGAAGCGAAAGTTCGCAGCGAGCACCGTCACGGTATATCTTGCGGCTCTGCGGTTCTTCTACACCAAGACACTTAAGAGGGTCTGGAGCACAACCGAGACGCCCTATCCGAAAAGGGTATCTGCGCTGCCCGCGGTCTTGAGTCAGGAAGAAGTTGCGCAACTCATCGACGCAGCTCTTACTCCCTTCCATCGCACACTGCTCATGACGCTCTACGCCACCGGGGTGCGGCGTGCCGAGTTAACGCGCCTGAAAGTTACGGACATCGACAGCCGGCGCATGGTCATTCACGTCCAGGGCGGCAAGGGTCGCAAAGATCGCGATGTCATGCTGAGCCCAAAACTGCTCGACGAGTTCCGCAAGCACTGGCGCCGGTTAGGGCGAAAGCCAAGTGTGTGGCTGTTTCCAGGCAACCGGCACCATAGCAGCGACCAGCCGATTTCTACGAAAGTGGTTTGGCATGCATGCCGAAATGCCACCAAGCGAGCGGGCATCAAAAAACAAGTACACCCACACACCATTCGTCATTGCTTCGCAACACATCTCCTGGAACGGGGTACGGATCTACGCAGCATCCAGATGCTGTTAGGCCACAACGATCTTGAACAGACCACCATCTACCTCCACATTTCCGAACGTCACCTGAACACGACAGCGAGCCCGCTGGACTCGCTGTTGCTGAAAAGCGAGTTACCACAGGAGGAGTAGATGGGTCGGCCGCCACTCGAGGTGGCCGATCTGGTTCGCGGTGCGGGACAGGCATTCATCGAGCGAAGCTGCTCATGGATCAGCTGGAAGCACATCAAAGTGCTGCTGGCTATCGTGCGGTGTCGTACTGCCGTGCTCGGCGGACATCTCGATGAGTGCACTCGCTGCGGACATCGCGCCATCTCCTACAACTCTTGCCGGAACCGGCACTGCCCGAAGTGTCAGACGAGCGCTCGCGAACGCTGGCTGGAAAAGCGTCGCCGCGAACTTCTTCCGACACCCTACGTGCATATGGTCTTCACGCTACCTCGTCCGTTGGCCCCGCTGGCTCTGCAGAACAAGAAGGTCGTCTACGATCTTTTGTTTCGCACCAGTGCGGAAACGCTTCTCGAAGTCGCCCGCGATCCCAAACACCTCGACGCTGAAATCGGCTTCTTCAGCGTGCTGCACACCTGGAGTCAGAAACTCGAACTTCATCCGCATGTGCATTGCGTGGTGCCGGCCGGTGGACTCTCGGCCGATCGCACGCGCTGGATCAAACCACGCTACGCCTTCTTTCTTCCCGTCAAGGCGCTCAGCCGCGTTTTTCGCGGCAAGTTCGTCGCGGCACTCAAGTGCGCCTTTCAGGATGGCAGGCTCAGCTTTCATGGAGACTTACAGCCTCTTGCTCATCCAAAGACTTTCTCTTCGTGGCTGAGACCACTGTACCGAAAGGACTGGGTGGTCTACTCAAAACGACCGTTCGGAGGCCCAGAGCATGTACTCCGCTATCTGGGCCGTTACACCCATCGCGTAGCCATCTCCAACCACCGACTGGTTTCCTTCGTGGACCGCAAAGTCACCTTTCGCTGGCGTGACTCCGCCCACAAGAACGAACAACGAGTGATGACTCTCTCGCTCGATGAATTCCTACGTCGCTTCCTGTTGCACCTACTTCCGGACAGCTTCGTGCGCATCCGAAACTTCGGTTTCCTGGCCAACCGGCGGCGTTCCACTTTCTTACCTCTTTGCTTTCAGTTGCTCGGCTCGGCACCACAGACAGAGCAAGACACACCAGGCGCCAAGGACTCCAGTGATCTTTGGTTCTGCCCCAAGTGCGCTGCCCCGATGATGGTCGTAGAGAGACTCACGGCTGCCGAGATACAACTTCGTTCTCCACCTGAGGTCACCGCTGCCGCATGAAACCACTCTTCGCATCAAGAAAACTCTGCGTGCTTCGCCACGGTCCATCGTTGTTCGCCCTATCGCCGGACAAATCTCTTCTTCCGGTTTCCTCACTGGCTCGCTTTGCAACATTTTCTCGCACAAGCCAGCTTCCGAATGCGCCGCGTGATCTGCTGTGCTCCGCGGCACAGTTCCGGCGCACCTCGACGTCAACCCCTCCCTCCATTCAATTTGCATAAGACCCGCGTCCGCCGCGCGGGCGCCTTCCTTCAAGTCGCTTTATCGAAAGCGCGCCAGAGCAACCAGCTCCCGTCATCCCCTTCGGAGCAAGCGCACTTCCGATAAAGCACTAAGACTTCTCGTTACCGATCGGACCTACTCTCACCCAGTCCCTGGCCGTGAAGCCGCGACATTTTCGAGGCCATGCACTTCCAAGGCAATGGCGAGTGCCTCTCGCATACGTTTCACCAGAAGCCTCGTTCTGAGCCGCTCGATCACGAGTTCCAGCTCCCTCTGATTCTCAGTAATCTCATCGGAAACGCGCGACCGTTGCTTCTGCCATGCGTCGATTTCCTTCTTGTAAGCACTGACGGAGCTCGCCCTCTCGTGCACGTGGCGGTGGATGGGCAAACCCTCACGCTTTTCCCAGCGTTGCACTGTGCGCACATTTCGATTCAGGTAGGCCGCGATTTCTTTCCATGAATCCAACGGGTCTCTTTGCTGCTCGAGCTGCAACGATGTTTGCCCCATGTTTGCCTTCGCTTTCGTTGGACATTCTGGAATCTCCACGGCGCAGCGCCGCACACTTCAGGCCCAAGTACTCGTGTCGACCTCGTCTTCAATCAACTCACACGTCGTCGGCTCGGCCGCGTTAGCCGCGTCCAAAAACCAGGCTTTTCCGCGCTTCCGGATTCCTTTGCGAAAGCGCAAACATGCAGGTACCGCCCGTGGGCCCAAAGCGCCGCGCCGGAAACGCCGGAACCAGTGAACCGGACATCTTTTCCCAATCCTACGGCTCTGTCCGAAAAGCTGGGGGCCACACCGATGCCTCCTACGAACGTAGACAACTCTTCCGTGCTCGTGCGTTCTTGCTCCTCCGGCGCCGCATCAAGCGCATCCAAAGCGTAGCTGCGCACCAGCTTCTCGAAGAACTTATGCATTACCTCGGCGTTATCGAAAAGGTCCAATCCAAGCACGCGGCCCGAGATCGCAAACGCTACCCCGCACTGCTCTTTCTCGCAGCTAAACGCCCGAACGAATTCTTCTACCCCTCTAGCGTGATGATCAAAGAGAGCCGACATGGCCTGCGTCGGTGAGGCTGTTTTCAGTCGCGCGGCCTTGGCCGCCAGTTCTTCCCACACCACGCCCTGGTCTGAAGAACGCGAGCCACTCGACCGCATGGATAGGGTGACCTGCGAAGCTCGCGGCCCACGCGCCCCGGAGTACATCATGTGACCGGCTGTCTTCAGTTCCACGCTGGCCGAGCACCAGCGGCCCGCCTCGACACAAGATACCGGGATGGCCATCGTATGCTTGGCGGGCACAAGGATAGTCAGATTTAGAACGCGGTCCTGCTTGGCTCCGACGAGTTCCTCTCCGTCAACCAGCAGAACCGGCAATTCCGCAGTGTTGGTAATGCTCAACTCCGGAACGGACCCGCCGCCGGAAAGCTCAGTCACCCGGACTTTGCCCTGGGCGATTCCGTCCTCCAGAAGTAAATAGTCGAGCGGCTGTGTAGTGTTTCGGCGAATCAACGGAAATAACTTGAGGTTGCGGATTTGCGAAGGTTTGCCAATTTCGATGCGCGCGAATTCTTCCTGAAGGGTCCACATCTGCTTGCACCTCTTTGGGATGTTTAGGCACACCCCACTAGAGGCACGTCGCAGGCCAGATCAGACCCTCGCAAAATCAATAACTTGCGATAAAAATCGCCACCGAGCCGACAACTTAGGTTTACGCGGCGTCAACCTGGGTTGTCAGATTGTCCGGTCACGAACTTGTTTACCGCCTGCTTGGGTACGCCCAGCATGGCCGCAGCCTCGGATTGATTCCCCTTGCAAGCAGCCAACGCGCGAAGGAAGAGTTGCTTGCGGGCTTGGTTGAGATAGTCCTCGACAGAGAACCCTTCCCTCGGTTCCGGCAGGGCCGCAAACATATCTTTAGCTTGCTGATTGTCGGTGATCAGCAGATCCTCGCCTCGGATAACCTCGTCGCGGGCGTACAGAACTGATCTTTCCAGCACGTGGGCAAGCTCACGGACGTTGCCCGGCCAGTGATAGCGCTCCAGACGCATCAGCGCGTCCGTGCCTAGCTTCCGCGGCTTGTGGCGCCGCTGATTGATCTCGCGGAGAAGGGTCAGCGCCAAATTCGCAATCTCATGGCGACGCTCGCGTAGCGGAGGCAATCTGATGGAGACGACGTCAAGCCTGAAATATAGGTCTTCGCGAAATCTTCCCGCGGACACTTCCTTCCGCAGGTCACGGTTGCTGGCCGCGATGATCCGCACATCCACGTGTCGCGGGACTGTGGTTCCCATCCGCTGTACAACGCCATCCTGGAGGACTCGCAACAACTTGCCTTGCACTTCAAGCGTCAGCTCAGCGATTTCATCAAGAAATAGCGTGCTGCAGTCCGCGCTCTCGAATATTCCCTTGTGATCGGTACTCGCGTCGGTAAACGCCCCTTTGACATGTCCGAACAAATAGCTCTCCGCCAGCGTCATGGGAATTGCGGCACAATTAATGACCACCGTATCTTTTGGAAATCGGGGGCTAAGCCGATGAATCAACTTTGCGAACTCCTCCTTGCCTGTTCCTGTTTCCCCTTGCAGTAAAACCGGAAGATGACTGTCAGCCGCGATCGCGGCTTGCTCGGCGGCGTGTCGAAGCGTTGCCGATCCGACGTAAATGCCTAACTCTAGAAGGACTTCGTCCAGTCCAGGAAGCTGCAGTGGTGCGCGTTCCTTTGCTGTTGGCTCGTCCGGCGAGCCCATAATAATCTCGTATTCGCCAGTCTCTGTCGGACTCTCCTCCCGTAGCGTTTCCTTTGGTTTGGAGGGGCTCTCCGGGGGAATCCGCGGCCGCCCGCGCGCCCCCGACAAGGACGTCGGCACCCCCCTTAGCTGCGTCATCGTCGGCAAAGCCAAGCGGATGTTCTCCCAATCGCTGGACTCCAGTTGCACCTCTCGGACGTTCGCTTTTCCAAAAAGTGGCCGCGCAGGTGTCCCGACCTGAAGGAGTTTTGCGGGCAGGACTCCCGTGGCGGCGAGGAGAAACCAAGCAGCCCGCATTTCCGCGGTACCGCTGGAGACACACACATAACTCTGGCCCCCTCGCATCCGCCACGCCAGGGCTACCTTCAGCACAATCGCTCGGAGCAGTCCGATCAACACCCTATAATTCTTGGGGTCCGAAATAGGGAGCTCATACAACGTAATTCGGCAGCACGGATACCGTTGCAAAGCTTCCGCTTCGGTTTCCTGTGCGTTCTTTCGCGTGTGCGGTGTGTAAAACAAAAAAATGCTGTCAAACTTCTTCGCGCTGAGGATCGACAGAATCGGTCCGGGAAATTGCTCCTCCGCGAGTTCCCCCGGTGCAAAAGGATCCTTCGGATCCACGAACGCGAACAGCGAATTAAGCTTGGATTCCGCTTCCGAGGTTTGCGCGTGATGGCGAGATTCTTCCTCCGGAGCCTCGGCGGACTTCGCCTGAATCGCTGGCGTGCCGGTTAGTGACAGCGCTTGATGCGCCGGCTTTTTTCCACCTAGAATTCGCTGGAGAAAGGAAGTCATCTTCTTGCTGCTTTCTGGGCGCATTATAGTCTTTCCTTCGGTCGAACAGTTGCAGGGCGGAGCGCGGCTCGTTGCGTTGCAACTCGCGTTCGCCTTCGACGAGCTTGGCGTAGGCTTGCCCGTCGGTTTCCAGGCTGCGGCGGAGTTCGTCGGCCAATGCAAGAGCCGGTTGTGGACGCCCCGTTTCGAGATAGACCCGAGCGGACAAATATTTGACATTGTCGTCGCGGTTGGTTTTCAGTGCGCGCTCCACTGCCGTTAGCGCCTGGGCATTTTGGCCTAGGAGCGAGCGCACGTGCGCGAGAATAGCCAGCTTTACCGCCGCGCTTTCATTGAACTTATTCTCGACGTCCGAGCTCGTCCCGATTTCGAGCATCGACGCTGCATCCGCAGCGTGGCCGTGAAATAAGGCAATATCCGCCAGCCCGGTGGATGCAAAAGAATTGCCCACAGGACTGACTTTTTGCAGTTTCGTGTAGGTCTCAATGGCTTGCGTCGGTTGTCCTTGCGCGAGCTGCGAAAGAGCTAGCCCCACGTACGCCCGTTCAAAACTCGGATTCAATTCCAGCACGGCTTGTTGCTCTTTAATGGCCGTTTCGAAGTCGCCGGCGTACATCGCATAAAGGCCCAGATTGTTTTTCTGCGGAACATTTTTGGGACTCAGCTCTACTGCCCGCCGCCCATTCTCGAGAGCCTTGGGCATGTCTCGAAGGAAAAAGTAGGCCAGGGCAAGATTGGCCACTCCGGCGGAATCCGCAGGGTATTGATCAACCAATTTCCGGAAATCTTCCAGGGCCTTGCCAGGTTCGCGCGAGTGTAGGTAGTAGGCCCCTCGAGTTCGATATTTTTCGCGATCACTCATGCGATCAATCTTAGCCAATGCCTGTTGGTAATACTCCATGCCCTCTTTTTGTTGTCCCAGGTTATTGAAAATGACCGCTACGCCCACGTACGCCCTACCCATGTTGGGGTCAAGCTCGATGGTCTTCTTGAATGCCTGTACGGCCTGCTCGTACTTTCCAGCCCATTGCAGATTCATCGCTTCCGCATATTGGTGCGCTGCCTCGATCGAGGCCGAGGTGAATGTTTCAGCCTGAGCCATCTGTACCCACTCCGGCGTGGCATCGCCCAGGGCGGAGCGAACGTGCGTCGCCAACTCGTCCAGACCGCGCAGCACAGTCTCCTTATCGGAGGCCTCAGACTGAGTGCGGGCGATCACTTTTCCGGTCATCGCGTCCACAGTTCTGCAGGAGATGATGTATCGGCCGCTTTTGCGTTTGATCGAGCCAGCCACGATGACGCCAACACCTTCGCGCACGCCGACGAGCCGGGCCAGTTTCTCATCCAACTGCGTTGCGTCCGATTGCACTTGGGCGGCTATTTTGTGCGCCTGACCGCGATTGTATAGGCTGACAAAGGAGGCGCCCTCTAACGCCAATCCGAACATCGGCTCGAGTGTGCCGTCGAAAATCGGCTCGCCCGTTTCGTTGTTGAAATCAGCGATCAGGACTGAAACCGGCCCAGATCTGGGGGCCGGATGAACCAGCAACTTTTGCCTGGCGAATAATCCGCCGCCCACCAATACTGCAAGTGCAGCGAGCGCCGCCAGCCATTTCCGATATGGCGTAGGTTTTGCCGCGTGAATGGGAAGGATGGCCGGAGTGGCCCGCGAGCCGGAAAGGATTTGACTACCAGACATCACCTGACTGCTGGACAGGGCGCCGCTCGTGGTCTCTCGTTTCAACCTTTGGAGGTCCGTTCGAATTTCCGCGGCACTTTGGTAGCGCAGGTTGCGGTCCTTCTCCAAGGTCTTTTCAATGATCTCGTCCAATTGCGGAGGGACTTGCGAATTCAACAGCGACGGCTTGGCCGGCGCGCGGTTCAAAATTGCCTCCATGATGATGCCGGAGGTTCGTCCAGAAAACGCCAGCTGTCCGGTAGCCATCTCGTAGAGCACCAAGCCGAAGGAAAAAACATCGGTACGGCAGTCCAGCTCCTCGCCCTGGATTTGCTCCGGCGACATGTACGCGACTGTGCCGATCGTGCTTCCCGGGCTGGTTAGCATGTCTGACGCGGTCAGTGTCGCCATCGCCGAAGCGCCTACGCCGTCTACAACCAGGGCTGGAGAAGCCAGTTTCGCCAGCCCGAAGTCGAGAATCTTTGCTTGACCTCGTTTTGTGACAAAAATGTTCGCGGGCTTGATATCGCGATGAATGATTCCTTCGGCGTGGGCGGCGTCGAGGCCGTCGGCAATCTGCGCTGCGAGCTCGAGCACTCGGTTGATGGACATCGGCTTGCTCTCGATCACATGCTTGAGCGTCTCGCCGCTCATGAACTCCATGACGATAAAGTGGTCGCCGGTTTCTTCACCGATGTCGTGAATGGTGCAAATATTAGGATGGTTCAGCGCTGAAGCTGCCTCGGCCTCCCGCTTAAACCGCTCGACCGCGACGGAATTTTGCGCGGCCTCCGGGGGCAGGAATTTCAGCGCAACTTGGCGCTTCAAACGCGTGTCTTCCGCTTTGTACACCACTCCCATACCGCCGCCGCCGAGCTTCTCGACGATGCGATAATGCGAAATCGTTTTGCCGATCATGGCGCAGAGCGTCTTTGGTATCGATGTTAGGCTGCACCTTGCAGCAAGTCAACGCAGGGCGGCCTGCTCGGTCCTCGGTTTGTACTCATTAACCTGGAACAAGGAGAATCTAGCTGTCAGAAGGAATAGCGCAGGGCAAGTTGAATCTGACGGGGAGGGTTGTCGCCGTTGGCGTTCGAGGATCGAACCTCACCGAAGGTGCGCGAATCGAAGATCCGATTGGGCAGATCGAAATTGGGATGGTTGAACAAGTTGAAGAAATCCACACGGAACTGTAAACGATGGCCTTCGCGTCCGATTTCGATTTCCTTTAGCGCTGAGATATCGGAATTGGCAAGGCCCGGACCAATGAACGCATTCCGCCCGGCATTGCCGAAGGGTCCATTCCACGGTTCACGGTGAATGGTTTTCCTGTCTGCAACGTCGTAATCGCACTGAGTCGCCAATTTCCAGCAAGAGCAGCCAACGTACCACGGCCCTTGAGCCAGCGCTGGTTCTTACCCAAGGGCAGTGCATAAATCGGACTGCCCACGAAGCGATGTTCGCTGTGAAAGCTGGAAAGCCCGCGGTCAGCGGACAGATTGAACAATGGCATTCGTTGATGAGACAACGGTCAACTCGACGAACGACCTGGGTTGGCGCTTCGATTCCACGGCTCAGCAATGGATCTTCAACCTGAGCACGAAGACCGCGCCTCAGAATGTAGCGAATCGGACTTATTACTACCGGATTGACCTGAATGACGGCACAAGCATCTTCTTGCAGTTCGGCCTGAAGTAAGCCAACTGAGGCGGCAACGCCTTCGAGATCGCCTTATTTATTCAAAAGGTCGATTTCGTCCTCTAGACTTTTTGCCAACGCGTCGATGCCGAAGTGCGCGTTGGGGCAGGTGCCGAAGCTCTTCCCCTATGAGAGGAGACATGGTCGGGACCTGCGATGAAGCTAGTCGGCACGCTTGCTGCTCTCTCGCCGGAGTTTCGGCTTGCTCTTGCCCTTGAGATTGAGCGCCACCGCAGCGCGGATGAGATCCTTCAAGGCCGCAACATTGACCTTGTTGCCTTCGTGGATGTCGATGGCGCGCCTGACATTCCCTTCGAGGCTGGAGTTGAATAGACCTGAGGCGTCCTTCAACGCAGCTCCCTTGGCAAATGTCATCTTGACGACGTTCTTGTACGTCTCTCCCGTGCAGACGATGCCGCCGTGGGACCAGACGGGAGTTCCCATCCACTTCCACTCTTCGAGTATCTCAGGGTCTGCCTCGTGTATGATTTCGCGCACTTTCGCCAGCGTCTTTCCGCGCCAGTCCCCAAGTTCCTTGATTTTCTCGTCGATGAATGCGGAAGCCGATTCCGCCGTGACCGGGCTTTTCATATAAGCTCCAACTCTCTCCTAAATTAGCTGCGCGCTGCGTAACCTGCAACTTCCACAAGTGGAAGCCGCTTCCGGTTCGCTGCAGCGGCTTGTTAGGCCGCTCGCTTCGAAATAAGCCGTCGAAGGACATGGCCTTTCCACATCCACAATCCCGAAAGGACCATTACAGGAAGGAAGACAAATCGAGTTGCGGGCGCGTAGTCTGGAATTTTTTCAAACGGACTATAAATATAACCGAGTATCGGAATGCTAAAGACGATGTGAATCGAGCGAAGAATCGAACGTTTGGTGGCATCTTTCATGATTAATTTGTCCTCCATTTATCGGCCACACCGCGTCGTTTACTTTGGCCAAGCTTTGATCCGCCGGAAGCTCGATTCATGACTTTGGAGCCGCCTGAGGCGGCCAGTTGAGCGTCTCGATACCGAACTGCTTGGCGTACTCCGCGTTCAGCTGCTGCCAGCCGAACTTCATGGCCTCGCCACCAACGATGCGGCCCATAGGAGTTCCGCTAAGAAGGTGATCCAGAACGTCGAAACAAATGTGCCACCCGGCTGCGCCCATTGAGATGAAGCGGCGACCGATATTGGTCCACAGCGTCAGCCGCGTGCCCCCACCAAGGGGTTCGAGTTCCCACCGGATATCGTGATCACCCCAGTTGTACTCAAGCGCCTTAAGCGCGTCGGCTCGCGTCACTCTTGTTTCGGTAACGTGCGGCGTCGGCGCTCCCACTGTAGTGAGCTTCACCGTGCTTCCAACCGTGCCCAGGCTCCCATCGGCTTCAAAGGGAGCCCATTCGCGCAGATGAGCGGGTTCCGTAAGCGCCTGCCAGACTTTTTCGGGCGAGTGGCGCAGTTCTCTCACAAGAATGAGCGTCCACTTCTCTCCGTCCTTTCGCACCTGCGCCCCGCTGGCTGGACCCGGTGTGTACTCCTCGCGATCGGTCACGATGTTCTCCTTAGTGGGAATAGCGAGCCAACTGGGTGAGCTGAATGCGGTTGCCACAGGTGTCGTCCAGCATCGCAATCGTCGAGCCGGTCACGTCGGTGGGCGGC
>Ga0137418_10005427_pt1 | contig 11692 bp, 10 predicted proteins | sample CZODoug3_1_2_16f_FD_122242 | JGI IMG/M metagenome (GOLD analysis project Ga0137418, IMG submission 122242) | Vadose zone soil fungal communities from Angelo Coast Range Reserve, California, USA - CZODoug3_1_2_16fungal (Hybrid Assembly) | ecosystem: Environmental > Terrestrial > Soil > Vadose... | reverse complement strand
CCGAGTAGATTGAAAGTCGCCGCGCCTATGCACATGGCGAAGAAGAACAGTTTTCTCTCGGCACCCAAGATTGTCAGTGGTCGTGAGATCGACCGATAAACTGTGTTCACCCGTCTGCCGTTCGGCATTGCTCGCTCCTGTCAGAGAGTGCAGTCTGGTTCCCGTCTCACGGAAAGAGCCAGGCCATGAAGTTCACTGCGGCGATGGCCATGCCGACGCCAAAGAGCACACCGGCAAGGACTCGTTTCGAGCCGCCTTCGCCAAAGGCGAAGGTCAACCCTGACACGACGATTGCGACGAGAGAGAGACCGCGAGCAATCGTGCTGGTGAACGCCGTCATCAAAACGTTGACGGCGTTTTCCCAAGGAGAACTACCCGTCGCCTGCGCGAAAGCCGCCGATGCGAGAATCAGAGGGGACCACAGTGTGACGAAGGTGGGCCGGAGCCAGCGGTAAGCCAATTTCTTGTGGAATAGTTTCTTCATGCCGGCGAGTTCCTTTCGGATGATGCGAGCCGGGCCCGCATCGGGATTCGAAGGCAAGCTCTCGCCAGATCGCGGTACGAAAGCGAAGAGGGAGCCTATGTAGGAGAGGCGGCGAACCGCCGCGAAGTCGCTCCCTCTGTCGCGTTCGCCGGTACGCCTGGCCCGGTGAAAAAGCGAGTGACGGCAGCTCCGATCAGGGGCGGAATCTGCTGTCATTGGCCTTCACGGTTCGTTAGCGAGGAATCCAGCGAGAGTTGCCTTCTACTCTTACTAATGGGCAAAAAGTCGGCAGAATCTTTCAAAGAAAAATCTTTCATGGCTGGACGACTTTTTCTGGATGGGGGCCGGCAAGATTTGGCCGGCGTTGTTTGACTGCCTCGTTTTGGCGCACCCAGGGCCAGTGCCGCGTCTTGGAGGCGTTGCATGATTCGGTGGACTCGAAGGTGTACCGCCTGTTCGGATAGCACGGTGTGACGATTTTGAATCTCTTTGCCGCTAAAGCCGTCCACCTTGAACTTGATCAAAAGTTCTCGCTCGAATCGGGAGAGGAGTCCCTGCCGGGAGCAATAGTCCAGGAAGTCGTTCAAGACGGAGACGCTCTCGAATGTCGCGTCGGTTGCTCGTTCGCTGCCGTCCATCTCGGTCTGGGCGTCGTCCTGGCGCTTAAGTAGGGCCCGTTGTTCTTTTTCTGCCCAGCGGAAGCAGGTCTTGCGCAGGCTTCTAGAAACGGCGATTGGCAGAATTCCCACGAGGTTTTCCGCGACGGCAGAAACGACGAGCTCTAGGAAAAAAGCCAGAATCTGCTGGGCTATATCCTCCGGTTCCAGTTCTCGGAACCAGGCGCACACCTCGCGATACGTTCGGTGGATGGTCGGCGCGAAAGCAAGCACAAGGACGGAGTGAATTAGCTCGGAATCGGGCACGGTCGTCCATGCAGCGACCAGAGCGGTAAGCAGTTGACTAACGTCCAAGCAGGCATAATCGCCCGTTCGAGGCGAATGAAGATAGGCGAGCAACTCCGAGATGTTCGTGAATTTTGCGAGCACCGGGGAACTCGCGGCCAATACTAGAAACCGAATGCTCCCTGGGGGTTCGGCCAACAGATCGAAGATATGACGCTCCACCTCGCAGATATGGCAATCGCAGCGTAGCTCGTCTCGCACGGTCGGACCTCCCGAGTTGTGCCGCCCTGATTCGGCCTCTACCTATAAAGAGGGCCTCCAAGAACGGAAACCTCAATGGGACCTGAGAATCCGATCCGCGTGTACAGGGTCCTGTTACAATTGAAAGGGGAGAACTGCGTGTTCTGCGAAGTGAAACCATCGCTAAAGAACTTGGCGAGGCGTATGCCGATGCATGGGCTTCCTGCGATCAAGAGACAAATGAAGCGTGGGTTGCCGTCTAGAGGATGATTGGTGGGACGGAACGCGATGCGGAAAGAGCAGAAGAATTGACCCGTAAAGTTCCCGAGCCACTCGGTATTGTGTTTGGCTCCCCCGGAAGAGGGTACGCAGGCTTCCCGAAAGCAGGGAATTGTCCAGGTGCTGCAAAGAAAGTTTGCTCATGAAGCTCGCGCTCGGCACAAGATACCGTTCCCTCCAGCATATTACGCAGATTTCGCGAGGAGCCGAGATTACAGTTTAGATTGCCTTAACGAGGTCCAATGCTTTTTCCAATTGAGCATCAATACCGGCCGCCAGCGCTTCTGGAGAGTTTTCGACCGACACATCCGGCAGCACGCCACTGCCCTCGATGCATTCTCCCTGCCACGTATACCAGCCCGCGACAGGCATACGGAAGACGTAACCGCCAGCAAGCTTGAAATTCGCGCCTCCGAGGACTTCGCCTGCCGTTCGCTTGCCGACAAGTGTAGCGAGACGATTCTGTTTGGCGAAACTGGCTACCATTTCGGCTGCGCTGTGCGTATGCTCATTGATGAGAATAACGATGCGCCCGTGAAATGGCTGAGGACCAAGGCCCTCCGTAACGAGCGTCATTGAGCGGTCACGCTGGAAGACTTTGAACCGCACAGCCATCATGAGCAATTCAGCCTTCGTTGCCGGAATCTTGCCAATGCGCGTCAGACTTTCCTTGCGATAACCATTCCGAAGCCGCCGGCGTGTCAGGCTGTAGCCGATTTCCATCTTGCCAGCACACAGATAACTCATGAGTCGGAGAGAGCCTAAGCCTCCGCCGATGTTCCCTCGAAGGTCCAGGACGAGGCGCTGTACACCACGAATTTTCAACTCCTGAATCGCATCGTCGAGGGCTTTGGCGAAGCTCTGGCCCACTGCGCCGGGAAAGGTCGCGACTCGAATGTAGCCGATATCGGGTGCGAGAAACTTATGGGATAGGCTCCGAGGCTCAATCATCGGCGGGCGGTCTTTGGATGCACGGTCTGGGACACCAATAGCGATTTCTCGCTTGCTGCCGTTCAAGCTGCCGACTTCGACGCGGTGGTTGCCGCCAATGCGGAAGTTTGCAGACTTCGGCGGCAGGATTGGTTGGGAGTCAATGGAGAGGAGAAATTCTCCAGGCCGGATTCCAGCTTGAAAGGCAACACCATCTTCAATAACGTCGACAAACATCCACCGTTTTCCATGGGGACTGTCGACTGCGCGCAATGTGGCATTTATCGAGTAGGGTGCTGGGATGCTGTCCCGCCGCTGATGGAAGAAAGCTGTGTGGCTGCTACCGAGTTCTTTGAGGAGCTCGCCCACTCCAGCTTCGAAAGCGGTGGTGTCCATATTCAAGAGATGCGGCGTGCGTTCGTCAACGAGAGTCAGCCACGGCCTGTAATCCTGATTGGGGTTGCTCACGTTAATGTGACGCTCAGGAACGAGCTTCTTGATGGAAGCGATGATCTTCGTTCGCTCCTTCGGTGTGGGAGTCTGCTGCGTTGTGGACACTGGCCCGTCCCCCTCAGTTCATCGTCCTTGGTTTGGTGATGATGACAGGTTGGTTTCCCGCCCCTTCCAATTTGAAACTTGCCCAGTAGTACGGAACAGCCTGAGCACCATAGTTCCTGAGCATGTCCCGCTTTGCTGCGGTCAACGCCCACGCGATGGTGTTCCGCTCGGCCAAATGAGCATAGAAGCGTTTCATGAGATAGAGCGCGGTGGTATCGTCGATGGTCCACAGTGTGGAAACAACGGCCTTTGCCCCGGCAAGCTGAAAAGCGAGGGAGAGATTTGCGATACCTTCTTCGCCTTGTAGCCTTCCAACAGCGGTGTCGCAAGCTGATAGAACAACGAGGTCGGCATTCGTGTGTAAATGTACGATCTCGCTTGCTTCAAGTATTCCGTCATCCCCAGCGGAGGTGTCGCTAAGAAGTATCAACGCTGAGCGTTCGGGATGCTTTTCGTTCGCTACACCGTGGACTGCCAGATGGATGATCGCGTGGTCCGCTAAATCGGAGTGTTCAAACGCAGACTTAGTTGCGCTCGTGTCAATCAATGTGCTTTGCCCGTCACTGTGCGTCGTGGCCTGTGCTGCCAGAATCTCATCCTTGGACGCGGGTAGGTTCACCAGCGGCCCGCTGACGTATCCGCGCAGGGTAGCAATTTTCGTGAGTTCGGCATTTTGTTCGTAAGGAATGCCCCCAATCCCGAGGAAGGTTTGCTGGGTGGGCGGGTGCTTCACTGAGTTGGCCAGATACAGCGCGCTTGCGGAGGTCGCATACGTGATGGTGTGGGAGAAAACTAGATATCTGCCTGTACCGTCAACCAATGCGTCAAACGGGAGAAGATGGAGACCGCCATCGGGCACGATGATGATCCGGTCTTTCTTCGCCACCTCAGGAATATCCTTCAAGAGAGCCGTGTAGAGTTCTCTTGCTTGTGATTTCGATGAGCCCTTCGTTTTGAGTGTCTTGAGATAGCCAAGAACGGAGCTTTCGATGCTCGCGCGGTCACCAAGAGGCACGACGTGCGCGGAATCATGCGTGATCGCTAAACAGTAGGAATGCGGTTCCGCCATAACGTATTCAAGAACAAGTTCGCTTGGAGCGAGATTCTGGCGTATGCGTTCTAACGGAATCGTTTGCCAGGGCTTCGATTCCCAGGTGCCCGACGCAGGAGTAAGCCACCGGGCCTGTTCGGCCAAAAAAATCTTGTCGCGGATTTGGTGCACCTGCTCGACGGACTTCGCCTTTGCCAACGCCAGATTCAAGCGGCTGATTTGTTTCTGAATTTCGACTTCCTGCGGAGAATCGGGAGGTTTTCCGCTCATTAAGAGCTCAGTTGTCACGCGCCCGCGGGCGTGTTCAAGGACCGAGAAGGCTTTCGCAGTGTCTTTCAGGTGATCTGCGGCCAAGGCGAAATGTTCCGCGTAGACGGCACTCATGGAACTAATGAGGCCGATTTTGCCTGCTGCGGAGGTAACATTGCCGATCATCGTATCGAGGATGTCCGAAGCCCGATCATAGGTCTCGCTTGCCTCGCGGTATTTTCCCTGGCTCGCCTGTAACTGCGCGAGAGCCTGCAAGCGCAAGGGCAGCAAGTAAAGGTCGCCGCTGTCTTGAGTCGATTCGGCGGCGGCTGACGCCAGAGACTCGGCTTTCAGAAGATCCCCGCGCTTGCGATAAATGTCTTCCAAATAGAACTGGGCATCGGCTGACAAGCGGGTGAACTGACCCCTTTGGGCCAAGTCGTTTGCCTCATTGAAGAGTTCAATCGCCTTCGCTTGGTCGCCCTTTGCATTTGCCACGGTGCCCGCTGTGATGAGAGCTTGCGTTTCCTTGACGTGCTTCTGTTTCGCTCGGGCTTGAGCGATGATCTCGCTGGCGAGCTGTTCCGCATCGTCGAGCTTCCCCATGCCGCGGAACGCCTGGAGTTTTCCTTCATTGACTAGAAATTGATATCCCGTATCAGGATTCGCAGCTGCGATCTTGAGCGCCTTATTAAAATAACCAAGCGCGTCATCGTACGAGCCCATCTGTACAAAAGCGTGTCCAATTGCAGCGAGATACCGGATTTGCGCGCCCGTGTCGCCCATCATCATCGCGCCCATGAGTGAACCTGCCACTTTCTGGCGCGCAGCGGCCATGTCCCCTTCCAGGAACAAAGCGAATCCGAGTTCGCCCGATGCGCGATTTTCCAACTTTTTATCGCCGAGAGCCTGAGCGAGTCTAAGCGCAGCTTCCCAATCGCGGCGCATCGGCGCGGCGTCGATCTCACCGTCGATGTCGCCGAGAACCATGAGACAAAACAGCCTGAGCTCTTTGTCAGACTGAAGCAGCGGATTCTTATCTAGCGCAGCTCCGAGTTCCTCGGAGACCTCTGGAAGCCAAAGCTGCTCCATTGTGGAACGTATCCGGCCTAAGTGGGCGTGTAGCGCATTGCGATTATCGCTGCGCGCGGCATAGAGTTGCTCAGCCTGGGTAAACAGCGGGGCGGCGTCCGCCCAGTTATACAAGTCCCCTAACTGAAGAGCTTTCTTCATCAAAGCATCGGGATCGTCAGCAGTGGTCTGCACCTGCGCAAACGTGCAAGCCGCTCCGCACAAGAATATCCAGGGAGCGAGTCGCTTGAGGCTCATGGGTTATGTTCCCCGCTCTGCTGCAATGCAGTTTGAATCGAAACTGGCTGCATGAGATGAATACCGGTTAAGGATTGAACTTCCAAGTTGTAATCACCAGTTGGGATTTGCCTAAAATCCGCCTCGACCTGAATGAGCGTTTTGCCCTTTTGCAGACGAGCTAGGGCAGAGTTCGACCATAACGTCCGGCTTTTCGATGTTAGTTTTAGATCGTAAGGCCCTTCCCGGCTCGCCAAGGGCAAGGTCAGAGTCAAATTGAGCGGCGAACTTGGGACAACAACTCTCCACTGAGGTCCGGTTGCCGGTTGTTCGGAACCGCGTACTGGAGAAAGTGCGCTCAGGTCCATGCTATACGGCAAATAAGCCACAGTGGGATTGAGCGGCTCCGTTGGATTTGGCTTTTGGTGGGTATCCATTGGAGGGGCATTCGGTTGTCTAATTCCGCGGAGCAACAGACCGACGCCGATTGCTATGAATAGAGCGCAAGCAAGAGCTGCCGCGGCGAGCACGGGATGAGCCTCAGTCCACACGGATATACGCTTCCAAGATGACGCTTTTTCTACTCGCTGCTGTGCCATCGATTCAGCCAGCAATTCCGAGTAGCGCCTGAAGCACGGGGAGCACGCTGCCAAGTGCTCCGTGACAGTTGGCTCGGCTTCTTTGGGGTTGAACGCCAAGGAACGGAGCGCAGAATCAGACGGGCAGCCATCGCGGTCGGGATTCGGAAAAGCCTTCGATAGATAGTTGGCGGCGAACTCGCGCAAGTCTTTGCCCTTATTTCCCAAGGCGGTGGGGTTTTTGACTCTCATTTTCATTGTTCAGAACCTTGCCAAGCCTCTCTTCAGATTCTCACGTCAGTTTTCAGACCGAGCTTCTTTGCTAGCTTGTGGATCGCTTGGCCGAAGCGCGATTCCGCAGCATGCTCCGATATTCCATACGAGAACGCGATTTCCTTCCACGAAAAACCTTGAATGCGCCGGTAGAACATTTCGCGCGTTACCGGATCACACCTTGTTAAGAGCTCATCAACGAGAATCTTGAGATCAAGGTTCGCGTTAGGGTCCGTTGAGTTCGGAGACTCCGCGAAGTGCGCCAGAATAGCAGCCTCTTGGATCAATTGTCGCTTCTTGGCTCGGTTGATGCGTCGGATGAAAGCGCGGAAAAGGTAAGACGGAAGGTCTCGAACGCCAGCCTGGCGCGAATGTCTTTTTGACAATAATGCTCGCGAAACCGAAGCTGCAGCTTCTTCCAAGAGGGTTGCCGCGATCGCTGGATCAAAGAGCAGTTGTTCTGCATGCTCCATAGCACGACGTCCGATCTTCTCGGCAGCAACGAGCACGGGATGGCCTATCGTGCGCCCACGGCGGTCAACAGGGCTTATGCGAAGGTTCCGATTGAGCGGCCGCGCGCTTCCGTGCATGTTCTTGTCCCCACCCTAACGTTGCGCCGGCCAGCCCTGGAATTGACTGGGTCTCCCATGTTCGTCACTTCAGCGAGGGTTCGAAGCCTTTTTGTGCTTCTACCTATTAAGAGCACTTAGTTCAGCCGAAACCTCAATCGAGGGCAAAAAAAAATCCCCGGGGGAAGGATGCCCTCCGCTGTTGATTGTTTCAAGTCTGTTGCCAGTGTTGATGCGAGAGGAGGAAGGGGGGTTTTATTGCAAGCTACGCGATGCCTCAATACCGTAGTACTAGGTCGAGGTGGGTTCCAAACTCCTCGAAGAGATTGACACGGTCTTTGTGGCTCTTGAGCCTGCGGGGCGGCCGTTTGCCTCTCCGACCGGGAAACCGATCCTCGAGGCCTATTTTGGGACGCCTCCAAACCATCCCTGATAGAGTTCGTGACTTGAGCTACTCGTTATGCGATTTCAGGCGGAGGCCTGCGCGCTCTTGGCTTTGACGGCTTGGAGTGGGAAGAACTCGAAATAGTCCTTCTCGTCAAACCAAGCGCACTTCAGGGCTTTTACGGGAAGTCGGGTGCGCGAGGCAAACGCCAAGGCATAAACAACCAATTGGTTTACCGGGTCAATCTCGCGCGCTTTCGGCTTGTAGTCCAGTAGGTGGATGAAACCATTTCTGGCTTGGACGATATCAATGTGTCCCGTGACCGGCTTGGGCGACTGCGGCAATGTCACGAAGAATCCCTTGGACTTGTAATAGCCAATTTCCTCCGCAGTCAGGTAAACAGGAACCTCGCAAGCGACCGTGCAAGAATCGTTGGCCAGCATGAAATCCTGCACCGAAGGATGGCGGTCTTTGTTCTTCCGTGCCAGGAGCAGACCGAGCGCCGCAAGGTCATTGGCAAGATTCTGCTTCTCAATGCGGGCGAACGGGAGCATGTCGAATCGGGACTTCGATGATCTCATCGCAGGCAGCGGCTGCGGCGGTTTATCGTCCGGCGCCACCTGCTGATCCAGATTCGCCGTCGCGTCTTCCTGGAATAAGGAATCCGGAAAATCTTCAAAGACGCTGAACAGATAATTTTTCACCTTTACGGCGGTGTCTGCAGGGATTGCGCCTGCCGTGAGAGCCAGCTTTGCCAAGTGGACTTTGTATTGATAGGTCTGCTGATGCTCCAGGGCTCGCTCCCGGAGCATGCTGTTGCCGAACTGTAGGATGGCCGCGGCGCGAAACCGGTGGAACGTGGTGACGGATCGGTAGCCCGAGATCCAGTGGGAGATGGTGCGGCGCGGCACGGTAATGCGGTGCTCCGAGGCGATGCGCCGCGCGGCCGCTTCTTGCGAGTGACCGAGATTATAGAGGCACAAGGTTCGTGCGATCACCCGCGGCGGATATTTGACCCCTTTCAGTCCGACCAAAGACACAAAGTAGCCACCGCAGTCTTTGCACCAATAAATTTGCAGATGCCGAAAACTGTTTTTGCGCAAGCCGCGCTTGACGATCCGGCGCCCGTCGCAAGCGGGGCAGAAATCCGGTCTGGATTGGATGGTTGGACCGAGGCTCGGCGATCTCTTCATTCGTGGGCCACTCCTTCAGTTAGCCTCTGCTGTGCGTGTCGCCGCCGCAGAAGCAATCACTTTGGCCGTACAGTAAGCGATTCTAAGCGATGAATTTGGCCAGCCGCGCGAGCGACGACTTTGGCCATGCTGCGAGGAATGGCAAGCGATGCGTGCGGCCGGCCATTTGAGCGTTAAGTTTGGCCGGGGGATAGGGGCTTTGGCGAGTGATATCAATGGATTGCGCGGGTCCGTTCTGTGTGATGGATCGCTACGGTTCCTCGCGTCTGGGGAAAAGCCAAGACTGGAAGGCAAAAGCAACCTGCTTCGCATGCGGCAAGAGATTCCCTTGAGCGATGCGGAGTTGCCTGCACTCGATGAGGGTGTCTCCGCACTGGAATCGCTGTTAAGCCGTCTTGCCAACGTTGCGACGCGTGATTGCACTACGTTCCAACGCGATCTTCTGCATTATGATAGGCGCACCTTCAGCCTTATCGAGTAGTCAACGGACGCATCGTCGGCAGCCCCGCGGCATGGAAGTAACGTGAGCACTATTCTAGCCCTAAGCGAACGCTCTGTGCCTCCGTCTCTAGTCTCTCTCGCTCTTTACGGTCTTCGTACCAGTGTCGTCTCCGACGGTCAGCACGACGGTGACCGGGTTGGTGGTCGGCAACCCGGTGGCGCGGCTGCCCTCGGCTTTGAAGGTATAGCCGGTGGTCGCCGGTGCGATTCGGAATTCCAAAGCCACTCCGCCCACTCTGCCCTGATAGTTAAAGACCCCTTCGGAAGTCCTGGTGAAGGAGTTCTTCGGAATCGTGATGGAGAATGTGCCGAGTGTGAGCGTAACCGCCTCGTTCGCGGGATTGGTCCCGTTGCTGCCGGCTCCCAAGGTAAAGCCGCCAACGGTCTCGAAGCTTGTTGGCGGCGTGCCGCTGATTTCCAGCTTTGCGGCGAAGGCCGAAAACGGCACAGTAGCCGGCGAGAGCAGGAACGCATGAGGCTCGCCGTTGGGATTCGTGCCGGAGCCCGTAATCTGCCCGGCATCGTTGATGCCATAAGCAGCGACGAGTGTCCATCCCGAGCCGCTCGGGAGCAAGGTGTTCAAATCAACCATGCCGGCACCTGGAGTATAGAGGAACGCGTGATACGCGCTGTCGCCTGTGGTCGAGGAGTCCCCCGTAACTTGGCCCGAGGTATTGATGCCAAGACCCTCGCTGTAGCTACCACCTAGGGTTCCTAGGTCAGTCATGCTACCCCCGCTGTACAGGAAGGCGTGATAAGGGCCGAACAAGATCGTTGTGTAGAAGAGACCCGTAACCTGGCCGGTACTGTTGATTGCTTTACCGATACTTCCACTGCCCAGGGTTCCGATGTCGATCATACTGCCTCCGCCGTACAGGAAGGCATCAAGCAAGCCGCCCGTCGTGTACGAGGTCCCCGTAATCTGGCTGGAGGCGTTGATGCCCATACCGGTGCTGGTGCTGCCGCCCAGCGTCCCCAGGTCGGCCATGTTACCTCGGCTGAATAGGAAGGCATGCTGCGAGCCATCGAGTGTCGAGGCGAGCCCCGTAACCTGGCCGGAGTCATTGATGCCTTGACCGATGCTGTAGATACCACCCAGGGTTCCGAGGTCGGTCATGCTGCCTCCACTGTATAGGAAGGCGTGGATGGTGGAGCCCGTCCCTTGGGAGTACCCCGTAACCTGGCCGGAGTCATTAATGCCTTGACCGTAGCTGTAGGTACCACCCAGGGTCCCTAGGTCGGTCATGCTGCCGCCACTGTACAGGAAAGCGTGGGTATCTCCGGCCGCCGTGAAGGAATACCCCGTAACCTGGCCGGAGTCATTGATGCCTCGACCAATGCTGTAGAAGCCACCGTTAAGGGTCCCTAAGTCGGTGATGGTGTACGTCGTTTGAGCTAGACCGGCTGATACCAGACAAAGCGTTAGCAAGCTGACGCCGAGAATGGTGCGCAAATTCTGCAGACAAAAACTGGGAGCTTTCATGGTCGTTCTCCTTTGATGCGTGCGGGGTAGATGTTCGGATTCGTCGGTTCAGCCGCAGCCCCAGCCCGAGGTTCGGCCGTATCCCAAATCCTCCTGGCAATTGCCTGCCACCTGCCAGCCATGATGCGGGCTGGCAGACGCAGGAACGCTGGCCAAGGCGGTGATCGCCAAAGCAAGCGCGAACGCGATCTTGGTGGTCATGGTCACTGACAACGGAAAACTCGTGTCCTGGTAGGTGATGGTTGTCTGTCCACCATCGCCAGCAGTTGAAGTCAGTGGGCGGCCTAATGCGTCGTATGTGGTCGTGGCAAAGTCAGCCTGGGGCAGTGAGGCTGCGTTGGTGCACGCCGCCCCTACAAAGTTTTGCCCGCAGGAAGCCGCGGTTAATCCGGTGTTGAAGTAATACTGCTTGCGACGGATGTGCGAAACGCCGTTCGTGGCCGGGAGGGTAGTTTGCGTTACGTAAGCCCTGGTGGCGCCGCTCGGACTGCCACTGGCGAAGTTGTCAGCATAGCTGAAGCTGGTCACATTCAGGTTCGGGTCCCTGGTCGTGAGAACGTTTCCGGCATCGTCGTATGTATTGACCGTGCTCAGCCAAGTGTTGTTGGTGTTCAGCCAGCGGTAGATTTTACTGACATTGCCGCGGGTGGTGTAGCCGGTGCCGAACGCGCTGTCGTGCTGAATGGCGCCGCTGGCAGTGATTCCGCCG
>Ga0137418_10005426_pt1 | contig 11693 bp, 10 predicted proteins | sample CZODoug3_1_2_16f_FD_122242 | JGI IMG/M metagenome (GOLD analysis project Ga0137418, IMG submission 122242) | Vadose zone soil fungal communities from Angelo Coast Range Reserve, California, USA - CZODoug3_1_2_16fungal (Hybrid Assembly) | ecosystem: Environmental > Terrestrial > Soil > Vadose... | reverse complement strand
TCAGTACATCGGTCTGCGCGTGCGCAAGAGAAACGCAGAGTAAAGCCACTGCAACCGCCGGCAATGCGTTTCTCATATACAGCTGGCCTCGGGTTTCAATCTGCGCGGCGGGCCAGCAGGCTATATTCGTGGTCGTCGCTCTTTCCGAGCAGCGCGCGATAGCTCTGTAGATCGTCCTCATCCATCGCAGCGGGGATATTCCGAGCGGCCTCGGCGATCGAGCGCGGCGTGGCACCGAGCGTCAAAGTCGTACCCAGACCGGCATAGAGATTACGCTCACCGAATGCCTTCTTGAGCGCCGCGAAGGTCGGCTCGCCGGTGCAATGGCCGGGCGCGACGTATGCCACCTTATACGTGTCGCGCAGAGCAGTGACGATCTTCTCGATCTCCTCGTCCTTGGACGCTACCAGATGAAACCCGCCGGCGACCAAATGAATGCGCGGGTTGATCTTCGTCGCGGCTTCCACAATCTTTTCGATGCCGGGATGCGAGCAGCCCACTATGATCACCAGGCCTTCGGCCGTGTTGATGGCAAGCGACAGCTCGCGTAGTTCCAGCGTGCCCGGTTTGTCGGAGACCAAGGCGATGAGATGGATGCCGGGGGCGATCTCGATATTCTTGTCGACGAGTTGAAAGTTGGCGCCCGGCCAGGCGGCGCCGAACCGCATGACCTCCGGCGGTTTGCCGTCATAGTAGCGCTGCTCTGACGGGAGCGATTCGTCCTTGCGGTAGAACGTGCTGGGCAGATCGGCGCCATAGACGCCGAAGCCTTCCTTGGGCGCGTAGATCTTCACTCTGGGATTCACGCTCAGGAGATAGGCTACGCCGCCCATGTGGTCGCCGTGCCGGTGCGACATGACAACGAAGTCGAGCTTCGATAGATCGATGCCCTTCGCCTTCGCGTTCTGCGCGAGGGTGTCGCCGTTGTTGCCAGTGTCGAACAGGATGCGCTTGCCGCCGTACTCGATCAGTGCGGCATAGCCCCAGTCCTTTTGCATGCTGGAAGACTTGCCGAAAGCGTCATAAAGGATGGTGATCTGCGCCTTCGCGGAGTCGGCGCCCACCGCTTGCGCTGGCGAGGTCGTGGCGGCGCACCCGACGAGCACCATGGCCAAGGCTGCAAAAAAGTAATCTACCCAAGACTTCGGTTTCATTTCAGCTCTCCTCTGTTGACTTGTCTCGTATACGCCGCGCTATCGCTGGACCCTGCAGCCTTCGTAAAGGACAGTGCTCTGCGCGTCGTCCGCTGCCCAACGTTCGCGTTGAGCGGCGCGCCGCCACGGACGCAAATCAAACGTGCGCTGCTTATCGGCGCGGCTGCTCTCGAACGCGCGTGGTTAGGTTTCACTCTGAAAATTCTTGCGCCAGGTGGCATATGCCTTCTTCAAATGCTCTCTAGGCGCCCAATGGGTGCGTCCGTAGTAGTCGTTGACTCCGACATCTGTGAATGATGAACTGAGAAAACAGTCCTTGTCATAAGGCAACAGGATTTCAGCCTTGTCACCGACCTCCAACTTGGCTGGGAGCCGAGTACTCAGTGGATTTGTATAGTCGGGAGTAATTATGGCGTACTGGATCTTCTTGCGTATTCGCTTCCAAAGCGATACCTCCCGAACGCAGATGGTGCTTACTGTCACAACTCCTGGGCCAAAGTTGGTGACCTTAAGATTTAGATATTGAGGGCGATGGGGAAGAGTCTCGTGAATCATCGTCACGATGGCAAAAGAAACATCGACCTTCGCCTTCAGGATTATGTCTCGGTAGATATTCCAACCGAGAGATAGAGAAGCAATCAACACCGAGAAGATGCTGACAATCAGCGCGGTGTCTTGAGTAGCCACTTGTGAAACCTAACGTTTTGGTGAACGGCGGGCCGCGATGGTGGGTGATGTAGCCGCTGCGCTGATGGCCCGTCCGTTCGACCTAAAGTTAGCCTTCGGTGATCGCTTTGGCGAGCCGCTTGCCGCACCCGGGGCGCGTCCGAGCAACTCCTCTGCTTCGCGCACCATGCGGCGGAGAATCTCGCCGGCCGACGCAACGTCGCGGATGAGACCGACTGCCTCGCCGGTGAATACGCCGGTATTGTCCACATCGCCGGAGTTGAAGGCCTTCCAATAGCGCGCCTCCTCGCGCTCGCGTGTGGCAGGTTCCGCAAGCGCTGCTTCGCGACCGTGCCACTCCATGGCGAAGCGCGTCTTCAGCACGCGCGCGGTGAAATCACCCGGCCAGAGGAACCGGCGTGCGACGTCGACGACCGTCGTCCGGATCGTCGAATCGCCGTCCGCGGCGACTGCCGCCGCCTGGAAGCTCGGTGGCACGAGCGCTTCTGCACTCGCCCAGAAGCGCGAACCGACCAGCACGCCGTCCGCGCCGAGCATCAACGCTGCCGCGAGCCCGCGTCCATCGGCGACGCCGCCGGCCGCGGCGAGCACGGTCTCCGGCGCTGCGCCACTGAGATAGTCGGCGATCTCCGGAACCAGCGTGAACGTCGCGCGCTCCAGCCCATGGCCGCCCGCTTCGGCGCCTTGCGCCACGATCACGTCGGCGCCGGCGGCGACCGCTTCGCGTGCCAGCGCGAGCGTTTGCACCTGGCAGATCAGCATTGCGCCGGACGCCTTGATCCGCTGCGCGAACGGAGCGAGTTCGCCGAACGAGAGCATCACCGCGGCAGGCGCATATGACAGCACCAGCTCGAGCAGCTGCGGGTTACGCGCCAGTGACCAGGTGATGAAGCCGCAGCCGACGCGAGCATCACCGGAAGCGGCAAATTCGCGCTTGAGCCATTCGGCATCGCCATAACCGCCGCCGATCAGCCCGAGCCCACCCGCCTCGGTCACCGCGGCCGCAAGCTTGCCGCCCGCCGCGTAGCCCATCGGCGCAGAGATGATCGGATGCTCGATGCCGAACTTTTGCGTCAAGCGCGTGCGCATCCTTCCCTCCAGTTGGCTAACAAGAAATCGAACCCCTAAATGGGGTGTTGAAACGCCCCGCAGGCGGGGCCGAGTCAGGCAAGGCTACCCGCAAGCCCTTGTTTCCTCAAACTGGCATGGTTGCTTAAGCCCCGCGAGGTCCCTATGCGTTTGGCGTCGCGTGGTCGTGAAGGTGGCTGCTGAACGTCGGCTCATGGCCGAAAGCGGAAACCCAAATTGAAAACCTACAGCCAGTCGGGAGTGGGCAGCCCTTTTTCGCGCAGGAACGCCGGGTTGAAGAGCTTCGACTGGTAGCGCGTGCCGGAGTCGGCGAGGATCGTCACCACGGTGTGCCCCGGGCCGAGGTCCTTCGCCAGGCGGATCGCGCCGGCGACGTTGATGCCGCTCGAGCCCCCCAGGCACAAGCCTTCTTTCTTCAGCAGATCAAAAATCAGCGGCAGCGCTTCGGCGTCGGGGATCTGATACGCGTCGTCGACCGGCGCGCCGTCGATATTTTTCGTGACGCGGCCCTGCCCGATGCCTTCGGTGATCGACGAGCCTTCGGACTTCAGCTCGCCGTGCTTGAACCAGTGGTACATCGCCGCGCCCATGGGGTCCGACACTGCGATTTTCACGTTGGGATTTTGCTGTTTTAAAAACATGCCTACCCCGGAAAGGGTTCCACCAGTGCCGATCGCGCAGGTGAAGCCGTCCACCTTGCCGTCGGTCTGCTCCCAGATTTCCGGCCCTGTGCTGCGGTAGTGGCCGTCGCGGTTCGCGGTGTTGTCCCACTGGTTGGCCCAGAAAGCGCCGAGCTCTTTTGCCAGCCGCTCGGACACGTGCACGTAGTTGTTGGGGTCCTTGTAGGGCACGGCAGGGACTTCGCGCAGCTCGGCGCCGCAGAGCCTGAGCATGTCCTTCTTCTCCTGGCTCTGCGTCTCCGGAATGACGATCACGGTGCGGTAGCCGCGCGCATTGCCCACCAGCGCGAGGCCGATGCCGGTATTGCCGGCGGTGCCTTCGACGATCACGCCGCCAGGCCTGAGCGCGCCGCGCTTCTCGGCGTCGAGGATGATGTAGAGCGCGGCGCGGTCCTTCACCGAGCCGCCCGGGTTCAGGAACTCGGCCTTGCCGAGGATGTTGCAGCCGGTGAGCTGCGATGCGCCGCGCAGCCGGATGAGCGGCGTATTGCCGACGGCGCCGACGAAGCCGTCTCGAATCTCAGGGTCCAAGATTCAGGACAATGCCTGAAAGCTGCCCGGCGCGCGGCGAGGCGAGGAACGCCACGGTGTCGCCGACCTGCTGCGGCTCGATCACGCTGCCCATCAGCTCCTCGTAGCGGCTTTCGTCGCCGAACTTGGCTTTCGCCTGCGCCTTCATGAGCGTGAGGATGCGATCGGTGCGGGTGGAGGGCGGGTGCACGCCCAGCACGCGCACGCCGTGCTCGCGCGAGCCCTTGCCCATGCCCTTGGTGAAGGCCGCCAGCCCGGCGTTGGCGGCGCCGCCGCAGATGTATTCGAAGGTCGGACTTTCCCCCGCCATGCCGATGACGTTGACGATGACGCCGCGCTTGCGCGCCTTCATGCGGCGGAACAGCTCGCGCGTCAGGTTGATGTAGCCGAACAGCTTCAATTCCCAGGCGTGCCGCCACTTGCTCTCGTCCAGCGACTCGATGGTGCCGCCGGGGATGTCGCCCGCGTTGTTGACCAGGATGTCGCTGTCTCCGCACGCCGTGGCGAGGTCGTGCAGCGCAGTGCGGTCGCGCAGGTCGACCGCGTGCAGGCTCACGTCGACGCCGCTGTGGGCGGCGCGAATCGTGCGGCGCACCGTCTCCAGCAGCTCGCGGTTTCGCGCCGCCAGGTGCAGGTCGCAGCCCTCGGCGGCAAAGGACATGGCGCACGCCAGGCCGATCCCCTTGGAGCCGCCGGTGATCAACACGGTCTTGCCCTTCAATCCCAGATCCATGGTGCCTTTCTAGGCGGTCGGCCTGTGGAGGTAGCGCCCGCGCGGCTTGCCGACGGGGTTGCCATTCTCGCAGACCAGCGCGCCGCGCAGGAACGTCGCCTTGACCCGCGCGCCGAGCTCGATGCCTTCGAACGGGGTGTAGCCCTGCGTCGAAGCGGATTCCTTCGCGCGCACCGTCCAGCTCTCGCGCGGATCGACCAGCGCCAGGTCGGCGTCGAGGCCTGCGGCGATGTCGCCCTTGGAGTTCAAGCCGAAACGGCGGGCAGGATTGAAACTGAGTAAAGCAGAAATCCTGTTCAAGGAGAGTCCGCGTTTCATGCCTTCCGAGACTAGCGCCGGCAGCAGGTACTCGGTGCCGCCGAAGCCGGACTTGGCGAGCCAGATGTTGCCGAAGGCCTGTCTTGCCGCCTTGGTCTCGTGGCGGCAGCAGGCATGGTCGCTCACCACCCAGTCGATCTTGCCCTCGAGCAGCTTCTCCCACAGGAACTCGACGTCCTCGCGCGGCCGGATCGGCGGATTCACTTTTGCGAGTACCCCCGCGGCAGACCTGATATCCAGAAGCAAATGCCCTATGGTCACCTCGCGCCGGAAGTCGATGTGCGGAAACACCGCCTGCATCTGCAGCGCCGCCTCGAGCGCCTTCCTGGAGGAAAGATGCAGCAGGTTGATCGCCGGAAGGGCGGTTTCGTTGGCGAGATAGGCCGCGATGAACACCGCCAGCCCCTCGGAGTGCGGCGGGCGCGCGGCGTGGTAGGCGGCCAGGCCTTCAAGATTTTTTTGAGACTCGACGATCTTTGTGTAGGCGGTCATGATTTCCGCCGTCTCGCAGTGCAGGGACAGGCTGATCTGCTGCGCCTTGTCGGCAAAGCGCTCGCGTGCCGCCTGCACGCCGCGCATGACGAACTCGAAGTGCGCGTAGTCGTAGCGCTCCTCGGGCCCGATCATCAGGAACTCGCGCTGGCTGTCCGAGCGGCCGTGCAGCCCGTGCGAGCCGTAGAACATGAAGATCTTGAACGAAGAGACGCCGTGTTTTTCCACCAAATATGAAATTTCAGAAATGTGCGTGCCGTCCATCGGCGCGAGGTGATAGCCGTAGTCGACGTGGAAGCGCCCGGCGGAAAGCTCCAGCACTTCGGGAAAGAGCTGCCGGTACGGCCCGCCCTTGTTGAGGTAGTACTGGCCGCTGCGGAAATAATTGAGGCTCGAAGTCACGCCGCCCTGCGCCGCCGCGCGGCTCTCGCTCACGGCATCCTCGGCGAGCGGCGCGTAAATGCCGGTATGCATATGGGCGTCGACCACCCCGGGGAAGGCGAGCCAGCCCTTGCCGTCATAGATGGTTTTCGATTCTCCAGTCGCAATATTTTCTTTGATCTTCGCGACTTTCTCCCCCTTGATACCGATGTCCGCTGCCGGGGTGGAATCCGCGTTCGGCCGCACCACGCGCACATTCTTTATGAGGAGGTCGTATTGCATCGCTTCTCGAGATGCGCCAGCAGCCCGCCGTCGCGGACCATCTGCATGAGGTAGGCGGGGATCGGCTCGCCGGCCAGCGTTTCCCCGGTGGTCAAGTTCCGGATTTCTCCAGTTTCCGCATTCACCGTCAGCGAATCGCCGGGGCGTATCCGTTTCGCCTGCTGGCAGACGAGAGCCGGCAAGCCGAGGTTGAGGGCGTTGCGGTAGAAAAGCCCGGCGAAGGATTCGGCGACGAGCGCCGCGACGCCGAGATGCCTGAGCGCCGCGGGGGCCTGCTCGCGCGAGGAGCCGGCGCCGAAATTTCGTCCCGCCACGACGATGTCTCCGGGCCGCACCGACGCGGCGAACGACGGGTCCATGGTTTCGAGGCAGTGCTTGGCGATCTCCTCGATCGGGAGCTTCATGTAGCGGCCCGGGGCGAGCACGTCCGTATCGACGTTGTCGCCGAATACCCAGGCCCTCACGGCAGCATCTCCCGCGGATCGCAGACGCGGCCGGCGACCGCCGACGCCGCCACCGTATACGGCGAGGCCAGGTAAACCTGCGCCGACGCCGCTCCCATGCGGCCCTTGAAGTTTCGCGCGGTGGTGGAGATCGCCACTGCATTCTCGGGCAGCAGCTGCTCGCCGTAGCCCGCGCACATGCCGCAGGAGTTCGCCAGCAGCTCGGCGCCCGCATCGAGCAGCGCCTGCAGCGTGCCTTCGCGCTCGGCGCTCTGCTGGTCGCGCAGGCTCGCCGGCGCCACGAGCAAACGGATCTTCGATTTCCTTCCTTTGAGGATTCGAGACGCCATGCGAAGGTCCTCGAGCTTCGCGCCGGTGCACGCGCCGATGTAGGCAAGGTCTGGTTTCACGTCTCTAAATTCGTGAACGGCCTTGGTATTGGCAGGACTATGAGGCGCAGCGACCTGGGGCGGCAGCTCCCCGGCATTGAAGCGGTGGTGAGCGAGCAGCGGAGCGTCTGCGTCGCTCTCCCATATTTCAGTTTCGGTTTTCAGGAATTCGCGCGTGACCGAATCCGATGCGATCAGTCCAACCTGCCCGCCGAGCTCGGCAGTCATGTTGCACAGAGTCATGCGTTCCTGCATCGCGAGCTCGCGGATCGCGTCGCCGCGGTATTCGACGGCCTGGTATTGCCCGCCCTCCATGCCGAAGCGGCCGATGAGGAACAGCATCATGTCCTTCGCGGAGACGCCGGCGCCGAGCTTGCCGGCGAACTCGATGGCGATGGTGTGCGGCACTTTCAGCCAGATCTCGCCGGTGACCAGCACGCCGACCATTTCCGTCGCGCCGATGCCGAACATGTAGGCGGCGAATGCGCCGCCGGTCGGCGAATGGCTGTCGCCGCCGACCACGAACATGCCCGGCCGGAGGTGCCCGCGCTCGGGCAGCACGATGTGGCAGATGCCCTGCGCGTCGTAGAAGCTGTCGATGCCGGCTTCGCGCACCCATTCCCGGGCGATGCGGATGATCTTGCGGCTTTCGTCGTCGTAGGCCGGAAGGTAGTGATCGGTGATCACCACCACCTTGCCCGGGTCCCAGACTTTCGCGCCCAGGCGCTCGAGCATCGGCTTCACGCGCCGCGGCCCGCTCGAGTCGTGCATCATCGCCAGGTCGACCTTGCAGGTGACGATCTCCCCCGGCGTGACCGAGCTGCGGCCCGCTGCCCGCGCCACCAGCTTCTGGGCCAGCGTCTGGCTCATCCGTGCTCGAGGAATTCCTTCAGCGCCTTCTCGGGCGGATGCATGAAGTTGGAACGGCGGCTGACCTTACCCGCGCCCAGCTTGCGCAGCTTGATCAGCATTTCCGCCGTCTTGGCGATGACGGTGATGCCGTTGACGACGGGCACGCCGTCCATCTCGCCTGCGAAAAGCATCATCGGCAGCCCGCCCGCGGGGACGATGACGTCGGCGCCGGCGTCGAGCAGGGCGCGGCATTCGCGCTCCCATTTGGGTTGCAGTTTTCTGAAACCCTCCTCAGTCGAGAAGGCGTCCATGAAATCGGTGATCTTCGCATCGACCGCGCGCACCGCGATCACGCGCTGCTGCAGGCCGTAGCGGATCACCTGGTCCTCGTGCCAGGGAATGAACGCCGGGTTGATGGTCACCAGGCCGAGCTTGCGCCCGAGCGTGCAGGCATGGAACAGCGTCGTCTCGCCGAGCCCGAGGACCGGGATGTCGACCACCGACTTCACCTCCGCGAGGCCCGCATCCTGGAAATGGGTGATGGCCATCGCGTGATAGCCCTGGCGCTCGGCCTCGAGCGCGTTGCGGATGAAAGTGCGCGCGATGCGGAACTCGGTGACGGCGTGGGTCGTCGTCGCGGGTGGCGTAGTCGTATTGAAGGTGCCGGTGAACTCGGGGTCGAGAATCGCCTTCAGGTGCGGTTCGACCTTGTTGATGTAGGGCGCATGCTGCACGCGGTCGGTCGCGCCCTGGAACCAGATTTTGTATTGGCTCATTTGCTGCTCTCCATCAGGGCCAGCGCGCGGAGCGGGCTGCCGCTGCCGTTGCGGATCTTCAATGGCGCCGCCACCACCACCGCGCCGGTCGGCGGCAGCTGGTCCAGGTTGGTGAGGCACTGCAGGCCGTAGCGGCCGGCGCCGTGCATGTAGTAGTGGCAGGGATAGGGCGGACGCAGGTGATATGCCTGGCCGGCGTCCGTGCCGATCGACTCGGTGCCGAAGCCGAGCAGGTCGCGCTCCGCGACCAGGAACTTCACCGCGTCGGTGTCGGGGCCGGGCGTGTGCTGGCCCGTCTCGTCGTAGTTCTGGTACTCGACCGGGTCGGTGCTGCGTTTCGACCAGTCGGTGCGCATGAGCACCCAGGCGCGCGGGGGAATGTGCCCGTGCTTCTTCTCCCACCCCTTTATCCACTTCACGGTAAGAAGAAAGTCGGCATCTTCCGTGGCCTCGCGGCTGCAATCCAATACGCACGCAGGGCCGATGAAGCGCTCGGGCGGAATGCTGTCGGTCGCGTTATTGGGCAGGTCCTTTCCGGACACCCAGTGGATCGGCGCGTCGAAATGCGTGCCGGTGTGCTCGCCGCAGGAAAAGTTGTTCCAGTACCAGGCGGGACCGCGCTCGTCGTAGCGCGACACTTCCTCGATGCGGAACGGCCACGCCTGGCCCATCTCCGGCGGCAGCGAGATCTGCGGGAACTCGGGCGACAGGGTCTGCGTGAGGTCGACGACGCGGATTCTGCCTGCCGACAATTCGCGAATGAAATTATTGAGGATGCTCATGGGGACAATTCTCTTTCCAGCGCCTTCGGATTGTCGCGCCAGCGCGCGAGCCATTCCTGCGCGACGTCGCCGGGGTACACGTCCTCGACGCCGTCGCGCAGCGCGCGAACGATGGCCTCCGCCAGCCCGGCCGCGGCGACTTTGGGCGGCGGCAGGAGCTGGTTCCATTCGTCGTCGATCGGCCCGGGGAAGACGTTGACCACGCGCACGCCTGCGGGTCGCATCTCGGCGCGCAGGCACTGCGCCAGCGAGTGCGCCGCCGCCTTCGAGGCGGAAAAAGTGCCGTGCGGCGGGAAATTGGCGAGCGCGTAGATCGACAGCACATTCACCCAGGCTACCGCGCTCGCCAGGCCATCGGCGCCGCGCGCGCGCAGGGCCGGGCCGAATTCCTGCGCCAGGCGCAGCAGCCCGAAGTAGTTCACGTCCATCTCGGCGCGGGCGGTCTCGACGCCCGCCCGGTTGCCGATGCCGAAAGCGCGGTGGTGCTCGGCGTTGTTGACCAGGATATCCACCTTGCCGCCGATCTCGGCCGCCAGCTCGCGGACGTTTTTCGAGTCGGTGACGTCGAGCGGGAGCAGCGTTACCTGGGAAATCTTCCTCAATTCGTCAAAACCAGGAAATTTCTTCCACGGCTCGGCATATCCCACCCAGATGAGCTCTGCGCCCGCCTTCGCCAGCGCTTGCACGAGCGCCTGGCCGGCCGCGGTCTTGCCGTCGGTCACCAGGACTTTGCGGAATTTCGGATCGCAGGTGAATTCCCGCAATTGCCGGTCGTTCGCCATGTTGGAAGTCTCCTTCTCGGGTAGCGCCACCAGCACCGCCTGCCCGGCACGGTCAAGCCGGGCGGCGACGCGCACTCGCGCAGGCGCAGGCGGCACGCCGCCATGCAGGTGCGCCACCACTGTAGGGCCGCAGTCGAGGTGCACGAGGCCGAGGCGCCACGGCAGCCGCTCGCGGAAGAACAGGTCGTTGCTGTGATGCAAAACCGTGCTCGACAGCAGTTCGCCTTTCCCTGATTGAGGATTCCATGGAAGATGAACCGAAAGGCACTGCTGGCAAGCTTCGCGGGGCGGGTATTGCACCGTGCCGCAGTCGCGGCATTGCTGCAGCTCGAAGCGGCCGAGAGCCGCGGCGGCGGTCAGCCCGAGCGCGACGCGGCTGCGCGCGGCCGGCGGCAGCGTCGGCAGCCGCGTCCGCAATACCGGGTTTTTGCGCTTGGGTTTTTCTAGCATCCGAGGATCGCCGCGCCGGAACCGAGACCACGGTCGAAGTTGATCATGCCGAAGCCGCTGACGAGGCCGAGTTTCGCATCCTCGACCTGGCGTGCCTGCGCCTGGCGGGTCAGCTGCCGCAGCGCCTCCACCATGCCGAGGAAGCCGCCCGCGGCGCCGGCCTGTCCGACCGAGAGCTGCCCGCCGCTGGTATTGAGGGGGAAGCTGCCGTCGTGCGTGAAGCTGTGCTTGCGTACGAAAGCCGGCGCTTCGCCCTTGGCGCAGAAGCCGAGGTCCTCGAGCTGCAGGAGCGAGATCACCGGGTAGTCGTCGTAGGTCTGGACGAAGTCCATGTCGCCCGGTCCGGCGCCGGCCTGCGCGTAGAGCTCTTCGCGATCGAGCGCCCAGCCGGCGCGCATCTGGACCGGATCCGCGGCAAAGGCGTTGTGCCTTTCGATGGTCCCCATTAAAGCCGCGAACGGAATGCCCAGCGCTTTTGCGCGCTCTTCGCTCAATACCAGAAACCCTTCGGCGCCCGCGCACGGCATGACGCAGTCGAACAGATGCAATGGCTCGGCGATCGGCCGCGCCGACAGGTACTCTTCCAGCGTCAGGGGCTTCTTGAAAAGCGCATGCGAATACTTGAGCGCGTTGGCGCGCTGCGCCACGCACAGCTTGCCGAAATCCGCGCGCGTCGCGCCGTAGGCGCGCATGTAATACGCGGTGAGAAAGGCGAAGCTCGCGTTCGGGCCGCCCGCGCCGTAGGGATAGACCGCGTCGCGCGCGAACTGGCTGAAATTGGCGAGCGTCAGCCGGAAGGAGTCGACGTGATTGGTGTCGCCGGCGATGCACGCGACGATGTCCGCGTCGCCCGCCTGCACCGCGCGCGCCGC
>Ga0137418_10005425_pt1 | contig 11696 bp, 11 predicted proteins | sample CZODoug3_1_2_16f_FD_122242 | JGI IMG/M metagenome (GOLD analysis project Ga0137418, IMG submission 122242) | Vadose zone soil fungal communities from Angelo Coast Range Reserve, California, USA - CZODoug3_1_2_16fungal (Hybrid Assembly) | ecosystem: Environmental > Terrestrial > Soil > Vadose... | reverse complement strand
CACGCCGTCCTCTTCAGCAAGAAGGGGGGGCGTTGTCGACCTCAACACCGTCGCGCCAGCTTCGGACGGATTTTCACGTACTCGAATGCGATCGGCATCAACAACGCAGGCACCATCGTGGGCATCGCGGTGGGACCGGACGGTTTCACCACCAGGGCGTTCTTGCTCGTGCGCGAGTGAGCTCCGCGGTCTAACGACTTTCGGCCAGGCTGCGCGCGCTCGACGACGCTGCTGGAGAAGTTGGTCGCCGACTAGACCGCATCTTCATGGCTGTCCTGTTTCGGGGACACCGGATGCACGACACCGCCGCGCTTGCTAGGATCATCGCGATGAAGCCGTTCTCGCTATTGGCTCTGGGCGTCGCGCTGCTCGGTGCGCCGGCCTCGTCGTACGCGATCAGTGTGCCCCTCCCTGTGGACGCGACGCTCAACCTGAACCTCCAGATGCAGCCTCAGTTCATCGTCAATGAGGCCGGTACTCCGGATGGCCTGAATCCCAGCTACGACCTGTTCCTCCGGCGAGCGCGCATCACCGCCAGCGGCAACGTCGGCAAGAACATCAGCTACCTCTTCCGGCTCGACAGCCCGAACTTTGGGAAGTTCGGCAACCTCACGGGGCGCGTTGTCGTGCACGACGCGTGGATCGGCTGGGCGCCGACGGGGATCGACGGCGGAACCGTGGCCTACGTCGAGGCGGGCCTGCTGCTCATTCCCATCTCGCGTCACGTATTGGGATACACCACGAATTACATCACGGTGGACAGACAGACCGACGGGTTCCGTCTTCCCAACGACCCCTTTCCGGCCTTTCGCGACGTAGGCGTGCAGGTGAGAGGCTGGGCCCTCGACAAGAAGATCGGCTTCCGGGGCATCGTTCACGGGGGATACACGCCGTTCGATCAACCAACGGGAGCTTGCACGACCGGCGGCATGGGCTGCATCACGCCGAAGCGGAACCCCGCCTTCGGAGCCCTCGTCAACGTCGACCTGATCGGCAGCGAGGAAGGTCTCTGGCTGTACAATGCGTACCAATGGGGTACGTCCCCCATCCTCAGCGTGAACGTAGCAGGGAATTATCAATCGCTCGCGCTCAGGAATGGATTCGACAGCCTGACTGACCAGAAGCTCCTCGCCACGGGCCTCTATTTGAACCTTCCCAGGACGGAGCAGGCCGAGCTGGTGGTGGATGCGACCGTGTACCTGAACGGCAACGGCAGCGGAAGCCCGAACACCGGCACAGGCATCGCCGCTGCCGTCGGCTACCGGTACGGTTTCATCGCACCGTACGTCGCGTACGACTTCTTCGAGTCTTCCGGTTGCGACGCGGGCGGTGTCACGCCGAGCGAGCTCGCGCTTTGCCGCGCCAACGTCGACAGCGTCAACAGCCGGAACTTCAAGGCCGGCGTGAATCTGTTTTTCGACAAGAACCTGAACCATCTCAACATCGAGTTCGGGATCAACCACGGGCTGTCGGTGTATGGGCCGTCGAGCATCACCGCTGCGTCGGCCGGCTACGTGCCAGCATCGCTCGATCCCGTCACTCCCGGCGGTCCGCGGCGGCCATTCACCAACTCGCTGGCCAATCCGAGCTTCAAGTCGCTGGTCGTGCAGTGGACCTACTACCTGTAAGCGGACGTCCAAGTGAGCAACGGTGACGTCTCGATGGCCCGGGTCCAGGACACGGTTCTGGACGGCATCATCGAGTACGTGGGCTCGAACCAGTTCGAGACGTGGGCAACTGAAGCTCTGCGACGGGGGGAGAACGCTCGGCAGCACGAGCAGGTGCGGGACCCGCGCCAGGTTCTGGAGGATCAGGTCCGAAAGCAGCAGGCGACGGCGGAAAAGGTGGCCGCCGCGGTGCTGGAGGCCGACTTCTTCGACGCGCTGAAGGCACTGTTGAGGCGCGTCTTCCGCCGGCCTGTTCGTGGGTGCTGGGGGACGAGTGGAGCGTCACAGATTCCCGTGACGCTGACCCATGGCGGCGCGTGGTCGGCAAGAGCTGCCTACCGCGCGGTCCTTGACGGGCCGCTTCCCATCGCCAAGTCTCACCGCGGAGGTGTCATGAACTACAAGGCCCGCTGCCATTGCGGACGCGTCCGCTTCTCGTTCCGCAGCCCCGAGATCAAGACCGGCAAACGCTGTAACTGCTCCCTCTGTATCCGCAGGGGTGCGGTGCTGTCGTCGACCTACATTCCTGCCGCCGACTTCACGCCTCACCACGACCTGCGCGACCTGGGCGTGTACCTCTGGAACGAGAAGGTCTTGAGCAACTACTTCTGCAAGACCTGCGGGATTTTTGCGTACATCGGCGACGGCGAGAACGCCAAGGACGGTTACCGCGTCAACCTTGGCTGCGTCGAAGGACTCGATCCGCTCGCCCTCGAAATCAGCATCATCGACGGCAAGGCGTTGCCTGTGATCGAAGAGCCCGACTGAAACGGTGTCATGCGCGCGGCCTTCGCCAGCGTCCGCATGCCGTTGGCTAGCCGGCGAGGAGCTGCTGCCCGCCGTCGACGTCGTAGGTCGCGCCCGTGAGGGCCGTGTTGGTCATGATGTGAACGGCGAGCGCGGCGACGTCGGCCGGTCCGACGACACGCCGGATGGGAAGCGTGGCGCGGAGCTGATTGCGGCGGTTTTCGAGTTCGTCGCCGAGGAGCGATGCCGACAACGGCGTGTCGACGAAGCCGGCGGCGATGAGGTTGACCCGGACGGGCGCGAGCTCGAGTGCCAGGTTGGCTGTCAGGGCGGGCAGTGCGGCGGTGATTGTCGACGCGATCCCGAGGCCGACGCCTGGGCGCCGGCCGCCGGTGCCGCCCATGAACAGCAGCGTGCCTCCCGGTCTCACCTTGTCGGCGGCGTTGCGGGCGACCTGGAGTACCAGCAAGAGGTGATCTTCGAGGGCCCGGCGCGCCTGCGCGAAGTCCATGTCAACGATGCGCCCGTAGTACGGCCGGCCAGCTGTAACCATCACGTGGTCGATCGTGGTCGGCAGGTCCCGGAAGAACCGCTCGAGGGGAGCAGGATCCGTGGCGTCGAAGGCCGCGGTGCTCAGCGCGCCGAGCTCGCTCGCGGCACGCTGCAGGCGCTCGGGATTGCGGCCGGTGAGGATCACGTTGGCTCCCTCAGCGCGTGCTCGCCGGGCCGTCTCGAGCCCGATGCCCGAGCTGGCGCCGATCACGACGACGGTCTGCCCGGTGAGCTCGGCTTTGGCGCTCATGCCGTCACTTGCGACCGAACCGGCAAGCGGCAGTTTCTCAAGCGTCATGGAGGCATCCTTGTTTGGCCGATCCAGGGCGAACGAGACTGAGGACCGCCAGGGGCCCGTCGAGCACGAGGCGGGTGAGCGACATAGGCTCGCCTCCGTACGTCAGGTGTTCGATCAGTGGTCGTCAGCCGCGCTACCGCAACGATCTTAACGCCGCTGTCGTGGTCCTGGCGTAGCACTTCCGCGAGCGGTTGGCTCTTGTCCCACGGGATTCCGCAGGCACAATCTCGCATCGCCAAATGCTCAACCCGGGTATGGCCCAGCGGTGGCGTCGTTGCCGCCGTCGACCACCAGGTTGGCGCCCGTCACGTAGCTCGCATGCTCCGAGGCCAGGAACTGCACGCAGGTCGCGACCTCGGCCGGTGAAGCGAGGCGCCGCATCGGGATACCGGCGGCAAGCTCGCGCAGACTCTGCTCGGGATCACCGCCCTTCTTGGCCAGGATCTCGTCGACCATCCGCGTGTGGATCTCGCCCGGGCAGACCGAGTTGACGCGGATACGGTCGCGGGCGTGATCCAGCGCCATGCAGCGCGTGATCTGGACGACGGCGCCTTTGCTCGCGCAATAGGCGACGTGATTCGTCTCGCCGTTAAGACCCCACTCCGAGGCGACATTGACGATCGCGCCGCCGCCGTGCTGCCGCATGTGCCGCACCGCGGCGCGGCTCATGTAAAAGAGCGCGTTGACGTTCACCGCCATCGTGTCCAGCCACTGCTCGTCGCTGGTCTCGACGGCATCGGCCGTATAGAGAATGCCGGCGTTGTTGACGAGCACGTGCAGCGCCCCGAGGCGGGCCACCGTGTCCGCCACCAGCCGGTCACTGGCGCCCGTTGTCCGCAGGTCCGAGGCCGCGAACTCGGCGTGCCCGCCGGCGGCGCGGATCGCCGCGACGACCTGGAGTCCGCGCTGCTCGTTGCGGCCGCAGACCATGACGGCGGCACCGGACTGCGCGAACACCTTGGCACAGGCCTCGCCGATGCCGGTGGTCGATCCCGTCACGAGCACCACTTTGCCACTGAAATTCATGAGCGAGTCCTCTCTTCGTGTGCGCGCCGGCTTCAGACCGGCTCGACGGCCGGGCGCAGGTCGCCGCGCTGCGGAATGGTCGAGTGGCCCCAGAGCTGGCGTTCGCGGATGAACGGCAGCGGATGCTGGGGGTGCGCCGACTCGAACTCCCGGGCCAGCCGGTGTCCGTCGAAGATCGCGTTCAGCGCCTGCCGTGGAGCGTGACAGTCGCCAATTCGATAGACGGCCTGCACTTCGTGGCGCTGCCATTCCGCGCGCCGCGCCTTGAGGTCCGCGTAGAGCGCGCCATTGGGCACGCGCGCGGTCACGAGCACGAGCGCATCGCACTCGAGGTCGACCAGCTCGTCGCTGGTGCGCCGTCCCCAGCGGCCTGGCTCGACCTCGTACAGCCCGGCGCTGTCGCGGTACAGGTAGAAGAGCCGGAGCCGACCCGGGACGAAGCTGTGCGCCCAGTGATTCGTCAGGAAGCGGATCCCCTTCTCGTGCAGCATGCGTTTGTTGTTCGGCATCTCCATCGTGTATTTGGAGAACTCGGCGACCATGTTCATGTTGGTCACGAGCGTGACCGCTTTGCCCTGGTCGGCCAGCAGTTCCGCCATCGCGACGCCCGTGAAATAGCCGTCGCCATCGAGGACGACCACCTTCTCGCCGACGACCCGCTTGCCACTCATGATCTGCTCCGGCGTCAGCACCTCCGCGCACTCGGCGTCAGCCCCGGCGACCGGCCGGTGCACCTCGGCACCTAGGCCGTCGGTAGCCCAATGCGCGCCGGTGGCGATGACGACCTTGTCGGCGCCGTACTGCAGGACGTCATCAGCCGTCATGGCCGCGACACCGAGGTGCATTTCGACGTTGCGCAGCTTCTCGAGCTGGATCTGCCGATAGCTGATCAGACGGCCGTACTCAGCGCAGCGCGGATAGCGCGCGACGTCGCGCCAGTGGCCGCCGAGCTCGGGCGCGCAGTCGCGCAAGTGCACCGTGTAGCCGCGCTTGCCCAGGACCATCGCGCATTCCATCCCGGCCGGTCCCGCGCCGACGACCAGCACCGAGCACGGGTCGGCGGCCGGCTCGAAGTGCTCCGGATGCCAGCCACGGCGGTACTCTTCGCCCGAAGTCGGATTCTGCGTGCACGAGAGCAGCGCCTGCTGCTGCATGCGCGACACGCAGATATTGCAGCCGATGCACTCGCGGATGTCCTCGACCCGCCCCTCGGCAATCTTCGTCGGCAGGAACGGATCGGCGATGCTGGGGCGGGCCGCGCCGATCACGTCGCACTGGCCCGAGCGCAGGGCTGTGACCATGTCGTCGGGGCTCGTGAACCGGCCATTGCTGACGACCGGCACGCTCGCGCCGACGATGGATTTCACGTGCGAGACGAACGGCCGCATCCAGTTGGTCTTGCGGAAGCGCGAGCTCCCCGCGTCCTCGCCCCACTCCTCGTAGTCGCCAATCTTGACCGCCCAGAGATCGCAGACACCTTCGCTGTGCATCAGCTCGACGAAATGCAGGCCTTCGTCGAAGTGCTGGATGCGGCACTCGCCGTTGATCGTGTCGGTCTCGAAACGAGTCGTGACGGCCAGCCGGTCGCCGACGGCCTGCTTCAGGGCCGCCATCACCTCGATGTAGAAGCGCGCCCGGTTGGCGAGCGAGCCGCCGTAGCGGTCGCTGCGGCGGTTGTAGCGCCGCTCGAGGAACTGCATCGGCAGCGTGCTGTCGGCGCCGCTGACTTCCACCAGGTCGAAGCCGGCCTGCTCGGCGCGCTTCGCCGCGAGCACGTACATGTGGATGATCGCCCGGATGTCATCCTCGTCGGCCGCCGCGTCGTAAAGGCAGCGCTCGGGGAACACGTTCGACGGCAGCCCGCTTGGCCCGCGCGCCACCTCACGGGATTCGAGGCACGGCGAATGCATGCCGTTGTACCAGAGCTGCACGCCCGCCAGCGACCGGTGTCGGTGCACTTCGTCGCACAGGTAGCGCAAATTGACAACATCGCCGTCGTCCCACAGGCGGGCCGAGTGCCACGGGTACTCGTCGGACTCGGGATGGATCGAGCAGAACTCGGTGCACACGACCGCCCAGCCTCCTTCCGCCTTCATGCCACGAAAGCGCGCCTGCGTCCCCGGCCGGTCCGAGCCGTAGCCAGTGCAGTGCGAGGTCTGCCAAAAACGGTTGCGCATCGTCTTCGGGCCGAACGTGACAGGCTCGAACAGGATGTCGTACTTCGGATTGCGCGCCATCGCCCTCTCTCCTGAACTCGTACTAAACTGAACGCCGTGGGGCAGCGCCGTGCACGGCGGCGCCGCCAACAACAGCAGGCCAGAACTGCGAATTGCCGCCCGCGTGAAATAACGCAAAACCGGGGAGGATTCCATGAATGCGCGAACACTCGGACCTGTGTTCGGGTTTGGGCTTGCACTGGCAACCGGTTGCCCTCGTGCTGGCGATCGCCAAGCTCGCGGGCGATCAGGAGCGACTCCTCGCAACCTGCTCGTGCCTCGTCCATGCGGCCAAGATTGGCGTAGAGCGTGACCAGGTTTCCGAGCAGGATGCCCTGCCAACGCCGGTCGCCAGTGGCGCGCGCGACCGCCAGTGCGGATTCGAAGTGCACCTGCGTGCCGTCGATGCGTCCGGCCTCGAATTCCACCGTACCCAGACCGTTGAGGGCGGCGCATTCGAGATCCGCGTCGCGTATCTCGCGCGCGATTTCGAGCGCTCGCGCGTGCTCCGCGCGCGCCGCGTCCGGCCGGCCGGCGCGCGCATGCAGCGTGGCCAGGCTCACCGTCACGCTGGCCACGCAGCGCAGGTCGCCAGCCGCAAGGGCAGGCGCGAGCGAGCTCTCGAGACGTTCCTGGGCTTGCGCCGGGGCGCCCGAGGCCGCGAGCGCCTCGCCAAATGCTGCCTGGGCACGGGCTGCGGCCGCGCCCTGCAGCTTCGGCATCGCACAAACCGCGGCGGCCAGATCGATCCCCGCCTTGAAGGGTCCGTGCCGGCTCAGTGCCGCCCAGGCGCCGTCGAGCGCGCCGGCGGCGGCATGCGCGTTGCCCGCGGCAATGTTGCGCCGACACGCGGCAACCAGGTTGTTCAGATCGGCACAACGGTTTTCCATGGCACGCCGCGGCCCGAATGCCCCGAACCACTCACCATGGCTGCGCCGCGCGGCTTCGAGGGCCTCGGCGCCGCTGCCGCGATAGCGGCCTTCGGTCTGCAGATGCTCCATCGCGTAGGCTTGCACGCTGACCAGCAGGTCGAAGCGCTCGTTGCCGCATGGACGTACGAAGGACTTGTCGACCAGCGACTGCACGACGTCCACCGGCCAGGGCGGATCGTCGATCGATGAGAAGTCGAGTACCGCTTCGGCAGCCTCGAGCGTGAAGCCGCCTTCGAACACCGAGCACTGCGCCAGCGCGAGCCGTTCGGCGGGCGCAAGCAGATCCCATGACCAGTCGAACGCCGCGCGCAACGTCGACTGCCGGTCCCGTCGGCCGCCACTGGACGCCAGTACACGGAAGCGCTCGTTCATGCGCGCAAGCAGGCCTCGGGGAGCCAGCGTGCGCACCCGGGCCGCCGCCAGTTCAATCGCCAGCGGCAGGCCGTCGAGCAGCCGAACCAGCGGAGCAATGGCGGCCTGGTCCTCCGGGGTCGGATCGAAGTCGTTGCAGCACGAGGCCGCACGGCGCCGAAACAGGATTTCCGCGTCGCCCGGCTCCAGCGGCGCCAGGGCCAGCACCTGCTCGCCGCCGATGCCCAGCACCTCGCGCGAAGTCACCAGGAAACGGGCATCGCCGGCGCGTTCGAGCCAACGCCCCAGCGTGGCCTCGGCATAGCGCACGACCTGCTCGAAATTGTCCAGGATCACCAGGCAATTGCCGCGACCGGCGATCGCGTGGCCGAGTTGCGCCACCGGATCGTCCTTGCCAAGCGGCACGTCGAGCCCCAGCGCCACCGCATGCAGCACGCCCTCGATCGACCGAGCCGCCGCGAGGTCGCAGAACCAGACGCCGCCCGGCAGCTCGTCGATGCGGGTCCAGCCGAAATGGGTCGCCAGACGGGTCTTTCCGCAGCCGCCGATCGCAAGAATCGATACCAGCCGCGCGCCCTGGTCGAAGCGCTGCTGAAGCTCGCTCATGCAGGCACGGCGTCCGACAAAGTCGTCGCGCTCGGCCGGCAGGCTGTGACGACGCGCCGACGCGGCGGCGGACAGGTCGACCCCAGCTCCCGCGGCCGGGTCCGCCGGGGCGGGTTCGACTGCCGCCAGTGCCGCACCGTCCCCGGTTACGGGGACGGATTGCAGATCGACCGAGGACTCATCGTTCAGGTCCGCGGTGAAGCGATACCCGAGGCCCGGTATCGTGCCGATGACCTGCGGTCCGAGCAGCTTGCGCAGCGAGCTGATCTGTACCTGAAGGTTGTTTTCCTCGACCACCAGCCCGGGCCAGACGAGATCCAACAACTCGGCCTTGCCCACCAGCCGATCGCGCCGGGCGATAAGCGCCAGCAGCACCTCGAACGCCCGCGCCCCCAGCGGTGCCGGGTGCCCGTCCACCAGCACTTGGCGGGATGCCGGGCGAATCTCGGCATTGCCAAAGCGAATGGACGTGCGCACGTGGCTTCCGGTCCCGGCTCGGGCCAATCCCCTGATGGAAACGCAGTTTGATCGCACTGCCGCCCCGGGGCAAGCGTTCCGCCCCGGATCCCCTTGCCATTCTCATTGCGCCGATCGGCCGCCGGCCTGCCCCTTAAGCACGGTCCGAACGTGTTTCAGAACGTTTAAGACCGGTTTCAGTCCGCTCAAGGACTGCAAGGCATCGTCAGTCGCAAAGTACGGCCATCGATTCGGTGCGCCGCACCGGACAAATCCAGGAGACAGACGATGAACGCCAACCAGTACTCGATCCGCCCGAACCAGCTCTGCGCCGCCGGTGCCGCTGCGCTGGCCTCCACGCTGGTGCTGAGCAGCGTGCTCTGGCTGTTCGCCGGCAACCTCCCGGCCGCTGCGGCAAATGCCGCCGTGGTGGTCCAGCAGCACGCCGCCGAGCGCGCCTGAGCGATCGCGAGCCGATGCCTACATTGGCACTAATCGAAACGGCGTACGCCCCGCCGCAGGCCGGTACCACGCACCGAGAGATCTCGACCTGCCTTGCATTTCTGCCACCCCTGTTCGATGACCGGTGAACGCCATGAACGCGACGAACCAACCTCACACTGATACCACGACGCTCGAAGCGTCCAGCGCCGAACGCAGCGACTTCGGCGTGGCCGGATTTGACCTGTTCAGCGAACTCGCAGCGATCGAGCTTGCGCGGGTCGCCAAGGCAGGCGGGAAGAAGCTCTTCTGTCGTTTGCCGTCGGCTCTTAGGTCGACCTTGCGCGCTCGCTTGACGGGCGCCGCCCAATAGGGCGCGGCGCGGCCAGGTACCCGAATCAATACGGCGTGTTGTATTGGGGGCTATACGGGCCGTAGGGCAATCCGATGTTTTTCGACCTGAAGAGATTTGCGTTGGCAAGCCGGCTGACGCCGTGCGCCCTGTCGACGCTCGAGTTGATAGCCTGAGAGACCGCCGCGGCGATCAGCTTGGCCAGGATATTGCTGGATCCCCCCGAGGACGACTGCACCGCAGCCCCCTGTCCTTCCCATATCAGGAGCTGGGTGCGTGTATCGACCAGTTTTGCATGCACTTTGACGACCGTCGAACTGTCGATTACCTTGTAGGTAGTGCCGTACTCCTCCAAGGTGATGAACATCACCGCATCGGCGCCGGTGATCTCAAAAACCCGGCCTGGCGGCACCTGATGCATCTCACCCGCGGTGGGCATCCCGTTCTCCTGGAAGAACTGGTCCACGACCTCGACTGGGAAGACGTAGTAGCCGAGCTCCGCCACCTGAAACGTCACGGTCGACAGGTAACCGTAGGTTCCCTCGACGTGTGTGGTTTGGTTCAGCGGCGGCAGCACTAGAATCGAGCGCGGCGCATGCGCGTGGAAATTGGTGTAGTCGTACGGTTGTACCGTCTGGCAGGCGCCGAGCGTCGAAAGGGCCGCGCAGCAGAGAGCAAGTTGCACGAGTCTGCGCAGGCTCATCGCTTTTCCAGGTTGGCGAGCAATCGATCCACGAAGACCGCGGACTCCGGGAAGTCTGCCTTCTCGGTCAGTAGCTCCTGCCGGACCTGATCGGCCCTGCCCAGCTGGTAGTAGAGGTGGGCAAGGTGGGCATGCCATCCCGGCGGCATGCGCTTGTTCGCCGCGCGGGCCTGCTGGTAGTCCTTCTCCATGATCTGCACCTGCTCTTCGACGGCCACTTTGCCGGGGTCGGCGTGCGAAACGTAGATCAGCTCCTCGTAGCTTCCCCAGGTGTAGAGCGTCGGCGGCGACGTTGCGCACCCCGCAAGAGCGACGGCGCTGCCCGCCGCAATCAGCGCGAGTACTCTCACTTGGACCTTCTCATGGGCGCCCAGCTTCCTTTTTCGAGACCTTCCGCCAGACGGTCGACCGCTTCGCGGACGGCCAGATCGAGCACCTTGCCGTTGAGCGTCGAGTCGTAGCTGGCGGCACCTCCGAAGCCGATCACCTCACGGTTGCTCAATTCATACTCGCCGGCGCCGGAGACCGTATACAGGACCTGGGACGTAAGCACGTCCACGACATTCAGCGTGACCTTCGAATAGGCGACCTGCCGTTTGCCGCTTCCCAGGATACCGAACAGCTGCTTGTCCCCCGTCTCCTTGCGCCCGAATTCCACCACGTCGCCGGTGATCGTGACTTCGGCAGCCTTCAGTGCCTGCTGCTTGCCGGCGATCTGAGCCTCGCGCGCGATCTCCTCCATGTTGTCCCGATCCATCACCTCGAAACGGCCGGTCTCCTGAAGATGGCCGATGAGAATGGTCTTGGCCTGGCCGCCAAGCCGGTCGACTCCATCTGAAAAGAGGCCTCGCATGTAGTTCGATCGATTGTCGAATTTGCCGACCGCGATGGCACTCTGCGGCCCGGAATACTTCGAGGATGCGGTGACGGTCTTCTCGACCTGCAAAGCCTGATGAGATTCGGTCGCGCAGCCTGCCAAGCCGAACACAAAGGACCAAACCATCGCGATACCCAGAGACAAGCGGACGCCAAAGCGGTTCATCGGTTCCCCATTCGTCGGTTGTCCATGATGTCCACGGATTCTCCGCCCGCTTCCCCAGGGCGGGAAGAGCCCAACTCATCGAATGTCTAAGACGCAACGCCGGGAAGGAAACCGACATGCGATCACGTATCCGAGGCGCTCATAGGACCCGTGCGGCCTGCTGCAGCACACCAGTGGCAGCAGGAGAGCCATTGATTTATATGGTGGGCCTCCTTCCCCTACTGCTCCAGCAACAGGATTTCCCCCCGGTTCATTTCCACCGCGTCCCCGCTCCATCGCCCATAGC
>Ga0137418_10003064_pt1 | contig 11697 bp, 10 predicted proteins | sample CZODoug3_1_2_16f_FD_122242 | JGI IMG/M metagenome (GOLD analysis project Ga0137418, IMG submission 122242) | Vadose zone soil fungal communities from Angelo Coast Range Reserve, California, USA - CZODoug3_1_2_16fungal (Hybrid Assembly) | ecosystem: Environmental > Terrestrial > Soil > Vadose... | reverse complement strand
AAACAGTCTCTCATGCAATCCAACCCCATTGTGTATCGCCTGACTGTCCAGGACTAGTCCTACGCAACCTTTCAATAGAAGAGTCACACCCTTTCAAGGAGGAAATTCGGATGAAGCCTTTCAAAGCATTGCTTAGCTTATTCGCAGTTACGCTGTTGGGCGCCACAGTGCTGCCCAGCGCTCGAGCGGATACATGGAACAAGAAAACCGTCGTCACCTTCAGCCAGGCCGTGGAAGTTCCCGGGAGAGTTCTTCCCGCCGGTACTTACACGTTTCAACTGTTAGATTCTCCTTCCGACCGTCACATCGTTCAGATCTTCAATGCGGACGGAAGCCAGATCATCGCCACCATCCTCGCCATCAACAACTACCGTTTGGAACCGACGGGCGATACCGTCATGAAGTTTAATGAACGCCCGGGCGATTCTCCCGAAGCTCTCCGCGCGTGGTTCTATCCTGGCGACAACTTCGGTCAGGAATTCGTCTATCCCAAGGTTCGTGCGATTCAGTTGGCGCAGACGACGAAAGAAATCGTTCCGGCCGTTGCTGCAGACACGATTGATGAAAACGTGATAAAGACGATTCCGATCGTTGCCGTCACGCCCGATCAGAAAGAAGTGGAAGTCAACACGGTCATCCAGACCACTCCGCCGGTCGCGGCCGCCGCGGTCCCGGTAACCGAACAACTGCCGCAAACAGCAAGCTCCATGCCGTTGATCGCACTGCTTGGTGGGTTGTCCATCAGCCTTGCCCTCGGCCTGAAGTTTTTCCTCAAGCTCGCTTCGTAAGTGAACGTAGCTCCTCCGCGCCGCGGACGTGGTCTCAAGGTCACGTCTCGCGTCGCGAGAAAGTTTCTTCGTGATCCGCACTCCAAGTTCCCGCAAGCAGAATCTGGGCAGTGGACACTTGTTGCTTGCTCCTTTCTTGCTTTTCCTCAGCATCGTCGGCTTCTCTCCACCTCTCGCGAGGGAGCGTTCGCTGGCCGGCGTGGACGCCCAGACGACAATTGCGGTGTCCGCAAATCTTGTCCTGCTGCCTGTGAAGGTGACCGACACGCGCGGAGCAACCGTCACTGGTCTCAGGCTGCAAGATTTCCGCGTCTATGAGGACGGACAGCTCCAAAAACTCACTGTATTCGAAGAGGGAGATACTCCTGTTACCGTGGGGCTCGTCGTTGACCACAGCAGGAGCATGGGTTCCAAGCTCCCGGATGTCGTTACCGCCGTGACCTCCTTCGCACACTCGAGCAATCCGCAAGATGAAATGTTCGTCGTGGATTTCAATGACGACGTTTCGATTGAACTCATGAGGGGGAAGGCATTTTCAAACGATCCGAAGGAGCTCGGGGAAGCCCTCACAGCCGTCTCGGCGCGGGGACGAACCGCGCTTTACGATGCCGTCAGCGAAGGTCTCCATCATTTGCAGTACGGGCATTTGGAGAAGAAGGCGCTCATCATCATCAGCGACGGTGGGGACAATGCCAGCCACATCAAGTACTCGCAGGTGCACGCAAAGGCTCGCCAATCGCAGTCTTTGATCTATTCCATTGCCCTGGTCGGTTCGGATGGCGAGGAAGAAAACCCGGGTCTTCTCCAGCGGCTTTGCAAAGATACCGGAGGAATCGCCTACTTCCCGCGCAAAGGTGAATCCGTCGCAAGCGTATCGACAGAAATCGCGCGCGATCTTCGCGAGCAGTACACGCTTGGTTATGCGCCGCAGAACATGAAGCGTGCTGATGCTTTTCGAAAAATCGAAGTGAAAGTCACTGCGCCAGGCCATGGCAGGTTGCGCGTGCGAACTCGGCAGGGCTACTCGCCTGCGGCGGAGAAACAACCCACAGCGCAGTCGGGGACGGGGACGAGATGAGTCCACTCTCTCCGCCAACGACTGTAGTCTCGTCAATGCGAATGTACATCCTCCGTGGTGCTTACTACTTTTTTCTCGCCTCTGGCATTCTCGCCATGGGGTACGCCGGCTTCGTCTTCGCGGATTCGCACGCCTACCAGGCCCTCGAAACGAAGAAATTCAAGCAAGCGGGCCTCCTCTCTGAACCCCACATTTTGGTGGAAGGCGAAGCGATCGGCGAAATTCAAGTGCCCCGCCTGGGCCTCAAGGCCATCGTTGTCCAAGGGGACTCCCCCGCTAACTTGAAGCGGGCTGTAGGTCACCTTTCAAAATCGGCTCTGCCCGGCGAATGGGGCAATGTCGCTTTGGCCGGCCACCGGGACACTTTTTTCCGTACCCTGCGCGATATTCGCTTGGGCGACGAAATCAAATTCAAGACTCGGGAGCGCAGCTTCGAGTACCTCGTGGAATCGATCGAAGTCGTTGCCCCCACGGACATTCGCGTCCTGGAATCATCGACGGGTCACGACCTTACCTTGCTCACCTGTTTTCCGTTTCACTATGTAGGTCCGGCGCCGAACCGCTTCGTCGTCCGTGCCCGTGAGGTCGATCGGATGTTGCACGAGCAGCTTGCGAAGAACTGAAGTCATGGCCAATCAACCGAGTGTCGTGCCCTCGCAACTTCGGGGCGAACACCCCGCAAAGAGGCCATCGCGTGCAAGATGGCCTTCCTTGTACTCAACCGCAACACTGCAAAACAGACGAGTAAGTGTGCTCAAGTGAACAGACATACGGGTTCAGACCTTCTAATATCAATCGTCCGGGAAACCAACGAAAACGATCTCCAGATGCGGCACAAGCGCTGTAACCACGGGTTTCTTGTGAGATTGGAACAACGATGCTTTGGACAATTCTTGTCGTGTTGTCTGTCCTTTGGCTCCTCGGCGTAGTCACATCTTACACGCTCGGCGGATTCATCCACATCCTTCTGCTCTTGGCTTTGGCCGTCTTCGTACTTAACTTGATTCAGGGCCGAAGGCGGATGATTTAGCTGCGAAAGCGAAGAATATGAAACCGATTATCTGGGTTGGAATTCTCTTAGTTGTTCTGGGCGCGCTGGCGCTCGCCTATCAGGGTTTTACCTATACTCATCAAGAAAAGGTACTTGATCTCGGGCCCATCCACGCCACCGCAGAAAAACAAGAGCGAGTTTCGATTCCACCGATACTCGGCGGGCTGGCGTTAGTCGGAGGTATTGCCCTGCTCGTCGTTGGAGGCAGGAAAAGTTCTTAGCTCGAAACTGCACTGCGCCCGCCTGAGAGTCGGGCAACGCATAGCCCTCTCGTGACTTAAACGTGTTGAAAGTCCTTCAGCCAAAAATCTTTCTTGAAGCAAAACGTCCGCAGATGAAATTTTGACCTTGGAGGTCAGCGATGAAGAGATTTATGGTTTCCGCAGCATGTCTTACGCTCGTAGCTGGTGCAGTGTATGCCGGGAAGGTGAACAAGGAGCAAGAACGCCTCGAAAACTGTGGTGTGGTCATGCAAGAAGTTCTCAACGTTCCAGATAACATTCCCCATGAGCTTCTGGAAAAGGCCGAGTGCGTCATCGTGATTCCGTCCATGCGGAAACTTGCATTCGGTGTAGGCGCAAGCTACGGACGTGGCGCGATGGTTTGCCGGACGGGCGAGAAGTTCCGTGGACCTTGGGGAGCCCCAGCCATGTACGCGTTGGAAGGCGGCAGTATCGGCTTCCAAATCGGTGGCGAGGCGACGGACTTGATCCTGCTGGTCATGAATGACCGCGGCATGGAGTCGATCCTAAGCAGTAAGGTTAAGTTGGGCGCGGATGCTTCCGTTGCCGCAGGCCCAAAGGGTCGTGATGCTTCCGCAGATACCGACGCTTGGATGCGAGCCGAGATCCTTAGCTACTCGCGTTCCCGCGGTTTGTTTGCCGGTATTTCTCTCGAAGGCTCTACGCTTCGTCCCGACGATGAGGCAAGCGAGCAGGTCTATGGCCACGCCATCAAGGCAAAGGATATCGTGAGAGGCGAACATACAGGCGTGCCTAGCACAGGCCGTCATCTCGTCAACGTTTTGCAGAAGAGCGCACCCCGCAACGAATCCGAGCGGGCTTCGAATCAGTAGTTGGGAATTACCAGCTTGCTGGGATTTTTCTCACTCGGCGAGCTGTCAATCTTCAGAAAAGTGGTTCAGCGGAGTGCTCCGCTGAACCATCCGCGGGGGCCATCTGCAAAGATTGCGGTACCTGAACCATCCTTTGCAGTTTGGCCTCTAGCCTTTTCAGATCATCGCGTGCCAACCACCCGCCTTGAGTGAAAACTAATTGTGAGCGCGTGTAACGACGATTGTCTTGCAGTCATGCCAAGGGATCATTTGTGGCGCCGGTCGCCACTATGTTCCGAATGGCCATTGACGTCGAGCCAGGCCAGAAGTCTGCGAATGCTGCCGCGCGCTAAAGCAATACTTGAATCGGCAGCGCCGTAGTAAAGATTGATAGTGTCCCCATCCGTTGCCACTGTGTAGCCGCAGGGAAATACCACGTCTTGGACATCTCCTTGACGTTCGTACTCCGCCTCTGGCGCAAACATCCAGGAATCCCCGCGGATCAGGCATTTTTCCGGCTCTTCAATATCGAAGAGAGCCAGCCCCAGTCGATAGATGGAGCTCGAAGGCGTTCTTCGCACTCCGTGATAGATCATCAGCCAGCCTCTCGAAGTTTCAATCGGCGGGGGAGACATGCCAATCTTGTTTGCATCCCACCAGGCGCCACGGCGAGCTTCCAGCATGAGCTTGTGACTTCCCCAGTGCCGCAAATCGGGAGAGTAAGAGATCCAGATGTGAGCTCCGAGTGGTGTCATGGGCCGATGGATCAAGGCCCAGAATCCATTGATCCTTCGCGGCAGAAGCGCTGCGTCCTTATCGTCCGGCACCATGATGACACCAAATCTTTCGAAGCTCCGAAAATCCTCTGTGAGAGCCAAAGACACACCGGGACCACCGCGCGAATACGAGGTGTAAGACACAGCAAATTTTTTAAGTTCCGGCACGTAGGTAATGCGTGGATCCTCAATGCCCCATACCTCCTCGGGGTATAGCTCCGCATTCGGCATCAGAGTCGGCTCGCGATCGATTTGCCAGCCGTCGACGCCGTTCGCCGAACGGGCGGCGCACAAGTGAGAGAGCCCCCGGCGGTCTTCCACGCGGCACAGCAGAATGGTTGACCCATCCGGCAGCAGCGAGGCGCCAGCGTTGAAAACACTGTTGATGGAATAGGGCCAATCCTTTCCCGTCAAGATGGGATTGGCAGGGTGCCGGAGAAATAGCGTTTCATATTGTGTCATCGTGGCCTTCATGGAGAATCTCACTGCATTGATGGAAGGGATTTCCCAAAGTTCTGTTTAGGCTATATAGCAGCCGCTCCGCTCTTCATAAATTCTTCTCTGTGCCGTCCGCTTCTTCCAACTGGCGCATTTCCAGCAGCGCCATTAGGAAGGACAGCGTGGATTCAGCTCCCTGGTTTTCATTGGCACGATCGGGATGCAGGCCGTCTCGACAGCCGCCCGTAGTCGGATCGTAGAGTGCGATCTGAAGATCGTTGTCTCCCAAGAACCAATTGAAAGCGCACCACGCCTCTTTGCGCCAATGGCCCTTCCCCGTGGCACGATAGGCCTGCATGCATGCGGAGACGACCGCGCAGGCTTCCACCGGTTGCTGGTCGAACCGGGCCTTCTCGCTATTCTTGGAATAGAAGCCCTGCGATCCGATGGGCACGAAATGGCCCTTCACCTCGCAACGCTGAATCGTGACCAGCCAATCCAATGCTTCGAGTCCCGCCGAAACCATCTCTTCGTTCCCGGCGCGCACGCCGGCTCGCATCAGAGCTTGTGGCAAACGGGCATTTGAGTATGCTAGCCCATTCTCAAACCACTTCCAGTCATCGGATCGGTTGGAGCGGTAAGAATTCAATAGTCGATTTGCCAGCGCATCGGAGGCACTCAGGGCCGCGCGATCCCCGGGGAACGAGTCGAGATATTCCTGCAGTCCCAGCAACGCGAAAGCGCAGGCGCGAGGGCTCTTAAATTCCACGGCTGCGGGAACGGCGAGTTCGAACATTCGCCCCGCAGCTCCACGCAATCCCGCGTTCTTGGATCTGCCGAGAACGGTTCCCAACCCCCATAGGGCCCGCCCATGACTGTCTTCCGAGCCTTCAGGCTCCTGCCATTGGCACTCATAGCTCAGGCAGTTTCGGAACCGTTTGGTGATCGGATCAAAAGCATGCCATAAGAAGGCCAGGTACCGGGAAGCCAGGTCTGCCGAGCCCGCGGGTACGCGGACTCCGAGATCTTCGAGGAGCGTTGTCACGATCAGTGCGCGGGCGTTGTCATCGGTCGTATAACCTTCCGGATAGTTTGGCACCACGAAAACCGCATGCTCCACCATTCCCGTATGGTCTGTCATTCGATACAGGTGATCCAACTTTATGGCGGGAAGCCGGTCGAGAGCTTTTTCTGTGTTCTGAGCCGAGAACGTGGCGCGCGGATTCCGCAGGCGTTCGTTGTAGATGCGTTCAAAGCTTTGCATATACTTTTGCGCCGCCCGATTCCAGACCATGTCTCGCGCGTATATATAAGCGCGTTTTCGCATGGCGTGCCTTCCGGTCTCGTCATCCAGGAGTGCAAGCGTTTTTTCAGCTATGGCCCCCGGATCATCAAAGGGTACAAGTACCCCGCGCTCGCCGTCCAGCAGCTCGATCGCATGTAAATAGGGGGTCGAAATGATTGCCTTGCCGGCGCTCAAGGCATACGCAAGCGTCCCGGAAACGACCTGCCCCTTATGTTTGTATGGTGTGACGTAAATGTCCGCCGCGCCGATCAGTTTAACCAAATCTTGAGGGCTCTCGAAGCGGTTGCGAAAGATCACATTGGCTTCAACACCGAGATCTTTCGCCAACGTCTGCAAGTAAAGCCGGTATTTCTCACCTTCGCGCCGCAGGACATGCGGGTGAGTTACACCGGAAACCATGTACACAACATTGACGTGCCGTGACAGGATTTGTGGCAGGGCTTTTATGACGTTTTCTATGCCCTTATTTGGTGAGAGCAGGCCAAAGGTGAGCAAAACACACTTTCCCTCCGTTCCGAAGCCATCCTTGTAGAAATTGGGGTCCGTGAAAGGCAGATCGGGGATGCCGTGCGGAATCAGATCGATCTTTTCGATTGGCACGTGGAACACTTCCTGCAGGATCTCTGCAGAGTTCTGGCTCATGACGATCAAGCGGTCCGAAAGCGCCGCAATTTCCTCCATCACCGCGCGTTGGTCGGGAGTTGGATCGCGAAGCACCGTATGCAAAGTCGTTACGAAAGGCACCCGCAGGTGCCGCAGCAGCTCCAGGACGTGCCCGCCAGCCAAGCCTCCAAAGATTCCATATTCGTGCTGCAGGCAGACCAGATCGACATTACTGAAGTTGAGAAAGTCCGCGGCCTGCCTGTAGGAAGCCAGGCTATCCTCGGACAGCTCGAACCGCACCCTGGCGGGATAGTCGTAACCCTCTTCAGTGTCGTTGACCGGGAGCGCCAGCAGCTCTGTCGCACCATATTCCGCATGAATGGCGTCACACAAGTCGGTTGTGAACGTCGCGATCCCGCAACGCCTCGGAAGATAATTGCCCACGACTGCGATTCTATTGGGGAGTGCCGGGCGCGGCGGCGACGGTGTCAAGGAGACTGGCTTCTCTTCCAATACAAGGGATTGCACTTCAATCAGCGCTACTGTTTGTGCGAGGGGCATTATTTTGGGCAGTGACATTCGATTCTCTGTGAATCCCTGGCATGCGGAAGAATCACCGCATGACTACCCGACAACCATTTGCAGTGGATGTACCTTGGCTGCTGGGCTTTTCTGTCGAATCCTGGATTGCGTCCCAGTTCTCGGAGACGAGCGTACCACCTTACTCGTGTAAAACTACTGTCAACAATGACTTATTGACTTTGATTTCGCCGTTGTATTCGATGAAGCCTAGTTTTCTGAATTTGTTCATGAAGAAATTCACACGCGAACGCGTGGTTCCGATCATCTCCGCCAGGGTCTCCTGCGAAACCTTCGGTAGCGCGCGGACCGGCTGACCTTGTTTTCCATAGCGCGCCAGAAGCAGAAGCGTGCGCGCCAGGCGCTTTTCACTGGAGTTGAAGAGTTGATCGATCAAATCCTCTTCGACTCGGATGTTATGCGCGAGCATATATCTGATGAAATGGTCGGATAACTTATGCTCCGCGTGGAGCACGCGCAGCAGTTCGCTTTTCTCGATGACCAGAAGTGTGGTTGGTATAATGGCTGTAGTTGTGCCCATTCGAACCGCCTGGCCCGCCATGCAGCCCTCGCCAAAGAAATCGCTCGGACCAAACATGGCGACCACCGCTTCTTTTCCGGACCCATTCACCACTGAGAATTTCACGCCGCCCTTCTGGACGTACATGACACTATCCGCGGCCTCACCCTGAGAGTAGATTGATTCGCCTCGCCGAAAATCTACAACTCTTCTCGCCACTCCTGCGGAATCGAGAAACACCTGTGGGTCGAAAGCTTCGGCCTTCCCATTTTTCTTGAGTTTTTTTGGTTTCATATTCAAGTGGAAGCGCCATCTCCACATGGTCGCTCCACGGCTGGCCCCCACCTTACCAAGAAGCGTCCTCCCAGAACTGTACAAAAGAGAACAGTGAACTATCTTAGTACCTTTACGTCGATTGTGTTCAATATTGCACAGACGTAAAAATACCGGAGTTGCAATATGAATGAAGTTGCTGATGGATTGTGTCCTTTGTTGAACAACTAATGAAAATTGAAGTGTCGTATATATCGGGGCGCGTGTGAGCAGTATGGAACGCCTTGCAACAGGGTGATGAGGAGAATCTAATGCGCAAATTGAAGGTTCGCAAAATCTGGATCCCGGCGTTCCTATTGGCCGTCCTAATGGCCGGTTGCGGCGACTCGGACACAAGTACGGGGGGCGCCACCTCTCCCCTGACCCCGCCTACAGTGACCTCCGTAACTCCGCTGGCCGGCTCTACCCTCGTTTGCAACAGCTCCGCGGCTGTCACCGCTACATTCAGCAAGGCGATGGACCCTGCGACGATCAACACCACCACGTTTACTTTGACCGGGCCAAGCGGGAGCGTGTCTGGAGCAGTCTCCTACATTGCGGCGACCAATGTTGCCACCTTTACACCTGCATCCCCCCCGGGCCTTGCAGTGAGTACCACCTACACTGCCACGATTACCACCGGGGCGTCTGACACGTTCGGCAATCATCTGGCGGCCAATTTCGTGTGGACGTTCACGACCGCCACTTGTTCATCGTCCGGCGGAATACCCTTGGGAACGGCCTGCTCTTTCGGAATTCTAGGCGCTACCCCCGTCGTTAGCAGTATCGGCCCGACCCACGTTACGGGGGATGTGGGAATAAGCCCGGCACTTTCGATCACGGGATTTCCGCCGGGAACAATAACGGGCGCGTTTTTCATGGGCGTTGGTTCGCTTGCCGGGACGGCGCAGATGGACTTGACCACCGCATACAACCTCGCCGCGGGAACACCCGGAGGGATCGCCATTACCGCAGATATAGGAGGGCAAACTCTCCCCCCCGGCGTTTATAAGGCCACGACCACGTTGGGAATAACCGGGATTCTCACCCTTGACGGTAGCACCAATCCGAATGGTACCTGGATCTTCCAGGTTGGGTCCGCACTGACGACGGCCGCCGGTGGCGTGGGCACGCCAGCGAGCCAAGTCATACTGATCGGTGGTGCCACGGCTCATAATGTCTTCTGGGAGACCGGCAGTGCGGCGACCCTTGGAACCAACTCAATATTCGCAGGAACTATTATGGCTCAGTCATCCATTACGGTGGGCACCGGCGCGACGCTAAATGGCAGAGCGCTGGCCCGGACGGGGGCAGTCTCATTGGATAGCAATCCGGTTAATGTACCTCCCTGTCCATGAGGTATCCGGTAGTGGGATTGGGTTGAGGCTGCCCTACTACCGGGCAGGCTAGAAAAGCATGATTTCACGTTATTGAAGTTCGGAGGAATATTCGCATGTCATCTCAATCAAAGAGCCATCCTGGTCGGGTCTTGGCGATGCTGCCGGCGATGATTGCTATCCTATGTACGTTTACCACCCTCGCCGCAGCTCAAGACCAGCCCGCTCCGAAGTGGGAGCTTTACGGCGGATATTCCTTCTTTCATCCCGGCGCGGATGTGCACGGCCAGCTTCCGGGAGCGTTGCTTCCATTGAGCAGCCGCTTGGAAGCGAATCCGCGCGGCGCTGGCGCCAGCCTTACCTATGATTTCAACCATTGGTTTGGATGGACTCTTGATACCAGCACCCATTGGGGCAGCGGTGAAGCTTCCGTCCCGAGAAGAATTGACGATGCCGCTTTCTCCAACCTCTCGATGGGCCCAAAGGTTACGTTCCGCAGCAACCATTTTTCCCCATTTCTTGAGGTGTTGGTGGGCGACCATCGTCTTATGCCTGATGCATTTCACGATATCGACAAATTAGGTTTCATGTTCGGCGGCGGTCTGGATATCAATCTGTCCAGGCACGTTGCCCTGCGGCTGATCAGGGCCGACTATGTATACTCGAATTACCAGTATGGCGCTGCGGCTGTGACGCCGCGCACGGAAATCCGGGGCGTAAGACTACAGGCTGGACTCAATTTTATGTTCGGTGGCGGAGCCCCTCCAGTGCCACCGACCGCGGCTTGCTCGGTACAGCCGATAGAAGTCTTTGCCGGCGAACCTGTGACTGCGACTGCCAGTGGATCTAATTTCAATCCTAAGCGTACGGTCAAATACGACTGGAATGGCACCGGCGTGAAAGTGGCGGGGAGCGATGCCTCCACGCAGATTGACACCACAGGCTTGCAGCCCGGCTCGTACGCAGTCGCTGCCAACTTGAATGATGGCAGTAAACATGGTTTTGCTTCCTGCAGTGCAAGGTTTACTGTGAAAGAGCCCCATCCCCCCGTGATTTCATGCTCGGCAGCTCCGGCGAGCGTGCGAACGGGTGGGACTTCAACCATCAACTCAAACGCCAGCAGCCCGGATGGCCGCAGGCTGACTTACAACTACACCGCAAGTGCCGGTGAGATCTCCGGCAACGGTGACACCGCCGCGCTGAATACTCGGGGCGCACAACCTGGCCATATCACGGTCACTTGCAACGTAAGCGATGACCGCAATCCGCCGCTATCGGCCTCGTCCACCACCATGGTGAACGTGGAAGCTCCGCCACCTCCTCCTGCCCCTGCCCCTGAGATCAAGCAGTTGGAAACCAGGCTTGCTCTCCATAGCATTTACTTTCCAACCGCTAGGCCCACCGCCGACAATCCCGCGGGTGGCCTGGTCGACAGTCAGGCAGAGATTCTCAAAAACCTGGCCGAGGACTTCAAGAAATATCTGAAATACAGGCCCGATGCCCACTTGATTCTCGGTGGCCACGCCGATGTACGCGGTTCGGAAGAATACAACAAGGCCCTGACGGAGCGTCGTGTGGAACGTACCAAGAGCTTCTTGGTTGAACATGGCGTACTCGCAACCTCCATCGACACGCGGTCTTTTGGCAAGGACGACAACCTGAATGCAGAGCAGGTAAAGGAACAGATCGCCCAGAATCCCGAATTGACTCCGGGCGAGCGCCAACAAATGCTGAAAAATCTGCCGGTCATGGTCCTGGCCAACAATCGGCGCGTGGACGTCACCTTGAGTACCACCGGACAACAGTCCGTTCGTGGGTACCCGTTTAACGCCAAAGATTACTTGGCGCTGATCAA
>Ga0137418_10005423_pt1 | contig 11698 bp, 12 predicted proteins | sample CZODoug3_1_2_16f_FD_122242 | JGI IMG/M metagenome (GOLD analysis project Ga0137418, IMG submission 122242) | Vadose zone soil fungal communities from Angelo Coast Range Reserve, California, USA - CZODoug3_1_2_16fungal (Hybrid Assembly) | ecosystem: Environmental > Terrestrial > Soil > Vadose... | reverse complement strand
TGAGGGCCTCATTGAAAATGAGTTTTGCGCGCGCACCACGATGCGCTGAATCAACCTGCTCGTAGACTTCGTCAAAAAATGAAACTTCCTTGCGCAAAACGGCAAGATCGAGGAGCTCGGCTTCGAGGGCATCGTCGATATCCGCGGTGTTGTAAGCAATTTCGTCGACCCAGTCGATGAGCTGCGCTTCGAGGGGCGGGCGCAAGTCGAGAAGGTATTCGGCAAGCTGCGGAAATTGCGCGTCGGAATAATCGCGCGAATGCTTGATGATGCCTTCGCGAACTTCAAACGTAAGATTCAATCCGGGAAAATCAAGATAGCGCTGCTCGAACTGTTCGACGATGCGTAGCGCGTGCAGATTGTGATTGAAACTGCCGCCTTGCGCGCGCATCAGGTCGTCGAGCTTGCGTTCGCCGGCGTGCCCGAACGGTGGATGGCCGATGTCGTGAACGAGAGCGAGCGCTTCGGCAAGCTCGGTGTTCAGTCCTAGCGCGGAGGCGACCGTACGGGCAATCTGTGCGACTTCCAGCGTGTGCGTCAGGCGATTGCGGAAATGGTCCGAATAGCGCGTGGTGAAAACTTGCGTCTTGGCTTCCAGGCGGCGAAAAGCGCGGGAATGAATGATGCGGTCGCGGTCACGAGCGTAAGCACTGCGGTAAGGATGGGGCGGTTCGGGATAGCGCCGGCCGCGGGACTCCTCCGCGCGCATCGCCCAGGGAGCAGGAGTGGGAACTGGTTCCATGGGCCGCTCCGTAATGTTCCAGCTGATCCGCGGGAATGCCCGGGCGCAGAGCGGATCAGGATTTCGGCGAAAGCGCATTCAGGCCGCGATCGGCTTGATCCGCGATAGTGGTGTCCGGGAATTCCTTCTTGATCTGCTGGTAGATGCTGGCGGCTTCCTTTGGATTCGAACTGCGAAGGACTCCGGCGAGTTCCAGCAGCACAAATGGGCGCGGAACGAGGACGCTGGGCTTGTCCGCCAGAGCGCGAAAGATTTTGACTGCGTCATCGGGTTTGCCGGTGCGCGAGTAAATGACCGCCATCTGATACTGCGCCATGGAGGCGAGCTCTTTGTCGCTGCCGCCGCTGACCTTCTTCAATTCTTCGAGTGCCTGATTGTGGCGCTCGAGGTCCTCGAGACAAAGCGCGGAGTAGTAGCGCGCGAGTTTTCCGGGATTCGTGCGCGGATACTTGTCGGCAACCTTGGTGAACTTCTGCAAAGCATCCTGGAGGCGCGCGGGTTCATCGGGATAGACGGGCTCATTGGGGTCGGCGGGGTCAGGAGCTGAGCCAATGCGGCCCTGGTAAGCCTTCATGGCGGTATCGAAGGCGGCAGAGGCTTCCACAGTCTGGCGATCGACGTAAAACCGCCAGCCGCCGTAGCCCAGCGCCACCACCAGAGCAACCAACACGACGATGAGCGTGAACTGTCCGTGAGAGATAACGGCTTCAGCGCCGTGCTCGATGGTTTCCTTGATTTTGTCCTGCTTCAGTTCTTTGCGCGAAATATGATCGGACACAAGCGCTCCCCTGATTAGTCTGGAATTTGTAATCGTAACACAAGATCCCGGTCGCTGGCGGGTCCGGAAGGCAGGCTGTGGCCGCAGGGGCGCGGATTTACCTTTGCGCCCGAAAAATGTCCGGCGTCCTCCAGAGCGCTTCGAATGGTGCTAATTTTAAAGTATGCAGACCGCGTGCATTCACTGTGGCGCAGAGCACTTGCTGAAAGATGGCCAGTTCGGCGGCCATTCGAAAGTGCAGTTCAAATGCTCGAATTGCGGTAAGACCACCATCGTGGAGATCAAGCGGCGTGTCGATTCCACCGTGGTCATGTCTCCCCTTCCCTCTTTTGCTCGCGCGGACGCCAGCAGTTCAAACCTGCACTTGCTGCCGGCTGATCCCTCACTCCGGCTTCCCGAAAAAGCGCAGGTTGTTCTCAGCATTCTATCGGGACCATCGAAAGGCGAGAGCCACACGCTCGCAAAGCCGCGTGTCGTGCTCGGCCGTAAGGGTGCGGACATCCCTCTGAATGATCCTGAAATTTCGCGGCATCACTGCTTGCTGGAAGTGAGAGAAACGTACATCAATCTCAAGGACATGGATTCAACCAACGGCACTTTCTTCGACGAAGAACGCGTGCGCGCGGCCATGTTGCGGGACGGTACCGAGTTTCGAATCGGTGGCAGCGTGATTCGCGTGAATTTCCAGCCGAAGTAGCCTGGTTTCTCTCCTCCGCAAGGCCGCTTTATCTGTGCTCCAATTCCTCCGATAGGCGTTGTGAGATACTAGCGCCGATTCCAGAATTGCCGGAGTCCGATGAACCGCCTCTCCGCCTGCCTGATTACGTTCAATGAGGAACACAACCTGCCGCGCGCCTTGACTTCGCTTGCGGGAATCGCCGACGAAATTGTGGTGGTGGACTCCGGGAGCACGGACCGCACGGCTGAAATTGCAAGTACGCACGGCGTATCCTTCTTTGAAAGAACCTTCACTAATCATGCCGATCAGAAAAACTATGCGGCCTCCTGCGCCAGGAATGATTGGATTTTTCTGCTGGATGCCGATGAAGAGCTGAGCGGTGAACTGCGCAAATCCCTAATGGAGTGGAAGCAGCGCGAGCCGGAATCTCCAGTTTACGAAATGGCGCGTCTCACTTGGTACCTCGGTGCGTGGATCCGTCACTCGCGATGGTATCCGGATTTTCAGCGCAGGCTCTACCTGAAAAACAGAGCCAGCTTTTCCGGAATGATCCATTCGGCCCTGCGTTTCGAAGGAAAGGCCGGCCGTCTGAGTGGAAACTTGTTGCACTACACGATCCGCACGTTTGCGGAGCACGAAGCGAAAGTCGAGGGCTACACAACGGTCATGGCACAGGAGTTGTTCTCCCAGGGCAAGCGGAGCTGGAGAGCGGCCATGTGGCTGGCGGCGCCCTGGAACTGGCTTCAGAATTACGTGCTGTACCTCGGGTTTCTCGACGGCTATCGCGGGTGGCTTATCTCGCGGATGGCGGCGCGCGGGACGTGGCTGAAATTCAAGAAGCTCGGAAAGCTCGTCGAGGCGGAGCACGGCGCGGGCGGAGCGCGGACGCCATGAGGGTGCTTTACGCGGATCTGGAGCGGGAATGGCGCGGCGGGCAGAGCCAGGCATTGCTGACGCTTGTTGGATTGCGCGAGCGCGGGCATGAGGTCGAGTTGTTGGCGGCGCGGGATTCGGCGCTTGCGAATCGCGTATCGGAAGCTGGGATCACGGTTCATCAAGCTCTGCAATTTGGCTTGCGTGCCTGGGCTGCTGGTGCAATGCGCAGTTTGATCGCCCGGAGGCGATTCGAACTTGTTCATCTCAATGAGCCGCATGCGTTGACGGCGGCATGGCTGGCGAGGACGCACACGCGGCTTCCGCTGCTGCTCTCCCGCCGAATTGGATTCCCACTTCAGAAAAACGCAGTTTCGCAGGCACGCTACCGGGCCGTGGAACGGTTCGTAGCGAACAGCAAAGATGTGGCGCAAAGCCTGATCGATTCAGGCATCGCGGCGGAGCGAATCTCGATCGTGAATGAAGGCGTGGAAATCTTTCCTTTACGAACTCCCGAGCAACGAAGCAGCGCGCGGAAGCGCTGGGGCGTGCGGGAAAACGAATTCTTGTTTGGTTGTGTCAGCGTATTTGTCCCGGAAAAAGGACAACGGCACTTGGTCGAAGCACTTCCTCTGGTGAGAGCGTTGCATCCGGAAGTGCGGCTGTTGCTCGCCGGCGACGGCGCCTGCCGCGCGGAACTGCAGGCGCTTACAAGGCATCTCGGGCAGACAGAAGCGGTGTTTTTCCCGGGATTCGTAAAGGATATCGCGCAAGTGTACGCGGCCCTCGATGCGTTCGCATTTCCCTCGGAGTTCGAAGGTCTGGGAACCGCGTTGCAAGCGGCGATGGCCGCAGGACTGCCATCCATTTCGACGACGCGCGGGGCGCTCGGTGAGGTGGTGGATGGCGAACGAACTGCTCTGGCCGTGGAGCCAAATGGCAAGGAATTCGCCGTCGCCATGCTGCGGCTCATCAATGATGGAGCTCTCCGAAAAAATCTCAGCGAAGCGGGCCGCCGCGAGGTGGAGCAACGGTTTTCCGCAGGATGCATGGTAGAAAACACGATTCATGTTTACGAGGATGTCCTGCAGAAAACGAGGAAGGGTTGAGCAGATCAAGCCCAGCGCTGAGAGCTGTTTCTTTCTGCAATACAGACAGGTCAATTTCCACGACGGTGAGCGCCCCGGCGAGTCACGACGGGAAGAAAAGGGTGAAGCGCTTGGCAGATCTTTTGAGCTCCGCCAAGCGCTTCAGGCCTTCTTGTAACTATTGCACCAGTTTTCTGTCTTCGCTTGTTCCAGGCGTTTCCCTCCTATCCGCTCGCCGTTTTACGTCAAGCTATCTTGGGGATTGAACAACCCATCGCCCCTTTGGCTCGAGGAACTCCACGCCAATGACAAAGCCGTCGCCTTGCAATTGTTGGCAGTAAGCAACCCGGGCCGAGGAGCGAAACTCTCCAGTGCGCGAGGCGAACATCAAGGATTCGCCTTGTTCCCAGCGGCGCACACTCACCACGCGCGCGCCACGCGCACTCACATTCTCTGTAAAAGTCGATTCCGAGCCAGGCGCCTGACGATGGCCGTCAATCAGAACGGGGATTTCCATCGGGATGCGTCTTTCGGCTCTGTGAAAAGAAAATTTCTTCCCTTGAGGCATGGTTTTGCTCATCCTCATAGGCACGCGGCAATGCGCGTGAGATTTTGAACGCTGCTTCTGCCGTGGTGCTTCATGGCGTAGAGCGCGCGGTCGGCTGCGCCAAGAAGTTTCTCGGGTGTGTCGCCATCCTCCGGGAAAGCAGCGACCCCTGCGCTAACAGAAAGCGCAGGGCGCTCTGGTTCAGCAGAGAGACGCTCGCGGATTCGAGTGACAACACGCGACGCGATGTCCTTGCCGGCTTCCGGCAGTACCACTGCGAATTCATCGCCACCGTATCGCGCGGCCGTGTCGATCGCGCGGGAATGGTTGCGCAGAATCTTGCCGATACGCACCAGCGAGCGGCTGCCGGTCAGATGTCCGTACTGATCGTTGATGATTTTGAGGCCGTCCATGTCGAGAAGCATCACGCTGAATGGGCGCTGCGTGCGGCGCGAACGGTCAAGCTCCGCTTCGAGAACGCTGATGAGGCGCCGGTAATTCGACAACCCCGTGAGCGAATCAGTGACGGCCATCGAGCGCACTTGCTCGAAAAGGCGAGCTTGATCCAGCAATGCTCCGGAAAGCATGACGACATAGCTGAACGTTTTGCTCAACTCCGCCAGAAAAAACGGGCCATCAAAGAGCTGCCGGGAAAATGCCGCCGATGCGTGGCAGACGACATTGAGGGAGGCCACGATAAAGAGAGAATGATCGAAGAGGCTGGCGGCGTCTTTCTTGTTTCTGTCATTGTTGAGGCGCTGGCGAAAACAGGCCGCAGCGATCAGGAACAGCGCAGCGGGAAGCACATCCCAAGGACGTGACAGCAAGTTCAGGGCGCGCGCGACGGGGGCCGCGGGTGCCGCCAGAAACGCAGCGCTGGTCATGTAGGCAGCCAGAGCGACGACCAGCAGCGCTGCGGCTGTTTCTTTGCTGGGCTGCCGCGCAGTGGGCATATAGCGCTCGACAGCGACAGCCGCGAGCAGCAGAACGGCAAGCAATGTGCGGCTCACCATCCAACCCATGGGGATGCCGGAGAGCGCCAGGGCACCGGAGATCAGCGAATCGTTCAGGCCAAAGCAGCCGACAGTCTCGATTATTCCAGAAAGCACAAATCCGAAGGCAAGGATCAATGCGGTGCGATCATGGGTACCGCGGAACCGGACAAGGGCGTTGGCGGCATAGCAGAAGCTGAGAAGCGTTCCGCCAACTTCCAGATATAAATAGCTTTGTGGCGAACCTGCGACGCTGATTTGCCGCAGGTAGAAGACCACGGCAAGAGAGAGGACCAGGGACGTTGCGCCGGTCGCGACCAGGACGCGCCTGTGGACCTTTCGCGCGGAAAGCGAATCGCGGTCGGTGCGGAGAAACCCGATGATGTAGCCCCAACTGCCCACAAAATCCCCCAAATACCGAAGAAAAATTGCCAACTACCAAGGAATGCAAGTTTGGGCCCCTTTCTGAACGGAAATTCTCTCCTGTAAGTTACTGACAATAAATAGCTTGCATGGATGTACCGAAGAAGAGGGATATCCTTGGACCGCTGCGAGACACCGCACCGACCTACAGTTTGCTGGATTTCGGCATTATCATTTTTGTTTCGTTAGAGTTACCGGGCGGATGGCCAGTATCAAGCGAAATTCGAGACTGTCTCAGCCTGAGACAGTCTCACCGTTTGAAACAGTAGGCAAACCGTCTTCGCCTCCGCTAAAGCTTTGGCTTCGGGGGAGGCAGCTCTCGGGCAGCAACGGTATCGGCGAATCCACATGTCTTATGCGAGCCATCGCAGAACGGCTTGTTTAGGGAGTGCCCACAACGGCAGAGCCCGATGGTGGTCCGTCCAGCCAAGCCAAAAGGCTTGCCTTCGGGATCAAAGACTTCGAAATCGCCTTCCACACGGATAGATCCGTTGTGATTTACGGTAATTTTCGTGGCCGCCATTTTTTCTCCTGAAGTAACTCCAGAGTATGCCCACAGACCCGCCGAGCGACAGGCACAAAGGACCAACGGCGCGAACGAATCCAGGACGTTTGTCCTCACGCAACACAAACCCTAAGTCAGTACTTTGGAACGGACGGATCAACCTCGTCGGACCAGGCCAGGATGCCGCCTTTCAGGTTGAGGATTTTGCGGAAACCCGCCTTGCGCAAGAAGTCCACGGCCTCAGCAGAACGCTTCCCGCTGCGGCAATGCGCCACGATTTCCTGCGATGAATCAAGTTCGTGGACGCGCCGCGTCAGCTCTCCGAGCGGGAGCAGATGTCCCTTGAGATTGCAGATCTGATATTCGTGGGGCTCACGCACATCAAGAATGAATAAATCATCTCCACGATCGAGCCTGGCCTTGAGCTCGCGTGGAGTGATCTCGGGCACTTCGACGGTAGGGCCGGGAGCTTCTTCGCCGCGCACACCGCAGAATTCGTAATAATCGATCAGCTTCGTGATCGTCGGGTGCGTTCCGCACACCGGGCAATTCGGATTCTTGCGCAGCTTAAGTTCGCGGAATTTCATACCCAGAGCGTCAAAAAGCAGCAACCGTCCCACGAGATTATCCCCGCGGCCGAGGATCAGCTTGATCGTTTCCATCGCCTGGATGGAACCGACGATTCCGGGCAGAACGCCGAGGACGCCGCCTTCGGCGCAGGAAGGCACAAGTCCCGGCGGAGGCGGTTCAGGATAGAGGCAGCGGTAGCACGGACCATTGGGCATGCCGAAAACCGTGGCTTGCCCTTCAAACCGGAAAATCGAGCCGTACACGTTTGGCTTTCCGAGCAAAATGCAGGCGTCGTTGACAAGATACCGCGTCGGGAAATTGTCGGTCCCGTCGACGATGACATCAAAGTCCTTGAAGAGTTCAAGCGCGTTTGCGCTGGTCAGCTGGGTTTCGAATGACTGAATCTGTATGTCCGGATTGAGGTTCGCAAGGCGCGCGCGCGCGGCTTCGCTCTTCGGCTTGCCGACATCGCTGGTGCCAAACGTAACCTGACGCTGGAGATTGGTGAAGTCGACGACGTCAAAATCAACCAGGCCGAGTTTGCCGACGCCAGCGGCGGCGAGATACAAACCGAGTGGCGCGCCAAGCCCGCCCGTGCCGATGAGCAATACCTTGGCGTTCTTTAGCTTGAGCTGCCCTTCCATGCCGACTTCCGGCATGATGAGATGGCGGCTGTAGCGAAGGATCTCTTCGTTCGAAAGGCTCGCTGCCGGTGTTGCGCCGGTCTGCGGCTGTGTGGTTGTGGCCATGGCGTTTCTCTACTCCTTCAAATTCCAATTCGACTTGCAAGAATAAGCAGCAAAGGGGGATTCCTCGTTTACCCCGGCCCGTGCAGGGGCCCGAAACGAGCCTCTAGATGCCACCGCCCGCGATGGACGGAATAATGCTAATCGTATCGCCATCCTTCGTGGGCGTATTCTCTTTCGCCAGATAGCGAATGTCCTCATCGTTCACATACACGTTGACGAAGCTGCGCAGCTTGCCGTCTTCCGTAAAGAGATGTTTGCGCAGTTCGGCGAATTCCGTGGTCAGATGGCCGAGCGCTTCCCCGACGGTCCGTGCACTGAACTCGGCCGAATCACGCTTTCCCGCATAGGGGCGGAGCGGAGACGGAATCATTACTTTCACGGGCATTTCATTTCTCCGTTATGCTGAAGCCACCGGCCTACACCGCTGCACGATGGCGAATCTCAATCCCCTCTGGTCGAAACTCCGCGCGGTCGTCGTTCAATCGCCAGGAGGTCATGTCTTGGGGCACGCCGTTCTGCACGCTGACGATGATGTAGCTGTACCACGGCCAGGCGTGATCGCGGTCATACTCGCTTGGCCGCGCCGGATGGTCGGGATGCGAATGATACCAGCCGACCACTTCATGGCCCTGCTCGGCTGCCGCCTTCTCCGCCGCGCGAACGTCTTCCGCAGTCACCGAAAAGCGATTGCGGGGCGAATCGTCTCGCCGATTGACGAGTGGAAAAAGTTGAAGAATCTCCCGTGCGGGAGAGGGGACGCCCTTTCCCCGATCGCTATCAAGGATAGCGCTCGAATCGCGTCCAAGCAGTGCGCCGCAGCATTCATGCGGATATGTCTCCGCGCCATGCGCGCGGATTTTCTCCGCAAGATGTCCGCCGATCCAAAGTGTAGTTGCGTCCGGCATAGCTACTCTTCATCCCAGAAACGTTCGTTCAAGTACTTCGAGGCGGAATCCGCGAAAACGGTAACGACAACGGCGTTCGCATCCTTCGGAATTCCGGCCGCAACCTCGAAGCAGCCCAGCAGCGCCGCCGCCGCGCTGGGACTGACGAGCAAACCTTCTTCGCGCGCCAGGCGCTTCACCAGCCGGTAGGCTTCTTCCGTGGAGACCGCCAAATTTTGATCGGCGAGCGTGTCATCGTAAATCGCCGGACGGATGGCCGTCGGCATGTGCTTCCACCCTTCCAGGCCATGGAAGGATGCGTCGGGTTGCAGGCTCACGCAGCGGATTCCGGGGTTAAGTTCCTTGAGCCGCCGTGCCGTTCCCACGAATGTGCCGCTGGTGCCAAGTCCCGCGACAAAATGCGTAACACGACCAGAGGTCTGCTGCCAAATCTCGTTGGCCGTGGTGCGATAGTGTGCCTGCCAATTTGCAGGATTACTGTACTGGTCAGGGTAAAAGTATTTCTCGGGATTACCCGCGACGATTTCGTGCACCTTGCGAATGGCACCGTCGGTGCCTTCATCGCCGGGAGTGACCACGAGCTCCGCACCGAAGGCCGCGAGGATGCGCTTCCGTTCGGAGGAAGCGCTGTCCGGCAGGCAAAGCTGCACGGGAAAACCCAGCGCCGCGCCGACCATGGCGTAGGCAATGCCGGTGTTGCCGCTGGTCGCGTCAATGATGGTTTTGCCTTGTCGTAGCGCCCCGCCGGCCAGACCAGCTTGAATCATGCTCAGTGCCGGCCGGTCCTTCACTGATCCGCCAGGGTTGAACCACTCGGCCTTGGCACAAAATTCAACGTTCCGGAATTCTTGGCCGGCGCGTTCCAGTCGCAGCAAGGGGGTGTTCCCAATGCGGTCCAGCAAGGATTCGCCTGCCCGGCCCGGTTGAGCCGTTGATTCGCGGGGAGATGCGGCGATGTGGCCCGTGGTAGGCATGCGCCTGGTTTCGAGTTTCTCCTCCCGGCCAAAAGTAGGCGGGATATCCGACCATTTTACTCCGAATTGGATGCGCCAGCCTAGTCCTGAGATATGGCAGGCTTTCCCATGCAATGCCCAAGGGCCTGACCACCTGCGCGCCAAACTCGCTCTTTGTGGGTTAAGGTTCGAGGAGTCGCTGGCGGAGATTTGTGAGATCACCGTCGGAGAGCTTCAAGGCGTCTCGCAAACGATTGCGCACTGTACGATCACTTATTGACAATACCAGGGCAGTCTCTTTCTCTGACCGACCTTCCCAGAAGATCAGGAGTATAACAGCTTTCAGCTTATCAGGAAGACAAAGTACGGTTTGGAGCAGATCGCTCCGCTCAACCGAGAGAAACATTCCCTGGACACCTTCATCCTCGATATCAAGCGGTTGATGGCTATGATCTGGAGGTTGCAGTAAGCGGTCCAAGCTCGCAACGAGTGCGCGTGGAATACGCATACCTCGAGATGCCGACTGCTTATAACAGAGTCCCTCACGCATCAAAAAAGACCGATAGACATGTTTTCGCTCAAAGTACAGGCAGTGGAGAAAATTCTCCTCCCAGAAAAGACGCCCCGGATCTGCCAGAGCACGCATCATACATTCATGCAAATCAGCGCATAAATCACGCGCCAAAACAGAACGCTCATCCGCTTGCAAGGATAGCATCTGCAAGACTCGCTGTGCCCAGAGCAGATTCATTGCTTGCGTGCGGAGAATGATCCATTCCATAATACGACGTCGTCCTTGCTCATCCCCAGACGTGACAGCATTTCGCAAGATCTTTACCAGAATCTCCAGCGGGAGAGTAGGATCTTCGATAGCAGACCAAAATCCAGCAGAAGCGTAAGGAGGCAGAGTACTATACAACTCTGCCAGAGCAGTACGACGTTCGACCACCCCCATATCCATATCCATTCCACCCCTCAAATATGCTATGCATTCGTTCCGTGATACTCTATGGCGTTGCGGTAAACTTCAACATAGCGTTTTGCAGAAGCATTCCAGGAGTGATCTGCTTCCATCCCTCTTTGCTGCAATATACGCCAAATATCCTTAAATCGGTAGAGAGCCATAGCACGCACAACAGCAGCGAAAAATTCCCAAGGATCATAATTCTTAAATACAAAACCATTCCCATCGCCAGAGCATGGATCATACTCTTGGACTGTATCAGCCAGACCACCTACTTGACGTACAATCGGCACACAGCCATAACGCATGGCATTCATCTGACTGGTGCCACACGGCTCAAAGCGAGAGGGCATCAGGAACATATCACTGCCAGCATAGATGCGTCGCGCTAATTCTGTATTGAACGTGAGGAAGATAGCAACCTGTTCAGGATAACGAGCAGCAAGGCTCTGGAACATCTCATGATAGTGCTGATCCCCAATCCCCAGCAGAACAAACTGAATACCCTGTGCAAGCAAAGGTTGAATAATCTGCGCTAACAAATCGAAGCCTTTTTGGTCCGTCAGGCGCGAAATCATTGCCAGCAGAGGAACATCTTCGCGCACAGGCATATGCATTTGTTCTTGCAAAGCAACCTTATTTTCAATGCGTCGCTCAAGAGATTGTGCATCGAACTGGGTATGAATATAGCCATCAGTAGCAGGGTTAATCTCCTGGTAATCAATACCATTCAAGATACCAAATAAGCGATCACGGCGAGAGCGCAACAGATGATCCAGTTTCTCGCCAAAGGTAGGAGTCAGAATTTCCTGGGCATAGCGTTCACTTACCGTCGTAACAGTATCAGCAAAGAGAATACCACGGCCCATAATATCGACGACATTCCCAAATTCAGCAATCTGTGGATATAAGAAACCATTGGCGGCAACA
>Ga0137418_10005421_pt1 | contig 11702 bp, 12 predicted proteins | sample CZODoug3_1_2_16f_FD_122242 | JGI IMG/M metagenome (GOLD analysis project Ga0137418, IMG submission 122242) | Vadose zone soil fungal communities from Angelo Coast Range Reserve, California, USA - CZODoug3_1_2_16fungal (Hybrid Assembly) | ecosystem: Environmental > Terrestrial > Soil > Vadose... | reverse complement strand
CCGGCCATCCCGACCTGCGTCGCATCCTGATGTGGCCGGCCTACCCGTATTTCCCGCTCCGCAAGGAATTCCCGCTCGCCGGCCTGCCGACCGAGATGTCCGACGCCGACATCAACGCCGAGATCGGCGTCGGCGTCATTTCCGCCCCGATGGCCGGCGGCCCCTTCGTGGCCACGCCGGGCGAGCCGATGAGCGACGCCGAGCCGCGCGCCAAGGACGAGGCCTGGAACGAAAAGCGCGAGAAACCCGAGTAACATGGCCACCGATTTCTCCTATCCCGACGCCGCCGCGAAGACCGCGAACCTTCCCAAGGAGTTCGATGCCGAGAAGATGTCCCTCTCGATGGGCCCGTCGCACCCGTCCACCCACGGCGTGCTGCGCATCCAGTTCGAGCTCGACGGCGAGATCGTGACGAAGGCCGACCCGGTCGTCGGCTACCTGCACCGCGGCGACGAGAAGATCGCCGAGAACATGCAATACAACCAATTCGTGCCTTATACCGATCGGCTCGATTATCTTGCGCCGCTTTCGAACAACGTCGCTTACGCGCTCGCCGTCGAAAAACTGATGGGCTGGGAAATCCCTCCGCGCGGAAAGGCGATTCGGACGATTTGCTGCGAAACGTCGCGTATCTCGTCACATTTGATGGGCCTCGGCGCAATGGCGCTCGACCTGGGCGCAATGACGGTCTTTCTCTACACGTTCACCGAGCGCGAAAAACTTTATAATCTTTTCGAATTGTTAACCGGCGCGCGTTTCACGACTTCCTACACCCGCGTGGGCGGACAGATTCGCGATCTTCCCGAGGCTTTCATTCCGCAGCTTGGGAAGTTCCTCGACGAATTTATCCCGAGCCTGGATGAATGCGATAAATTGCTCACTCGCAATCGCATCTTTGTCGATCGCACGAAGGACATCGGCGTCATCACAAAAGATCGCGCGATTGCCTATGCGCTCTCCGGGCCAAACTTGCGGGGCAGCGGGATCGAACACGATTTGCGGCGCAAACATCCGTATCTCGATTACGAACAGTACGATTTCGAAGTCGTGATCGGCAGCGCGGGCGATTGTTACGATCGCTATCTGGTGCGGGTCGAGGAAATGCGGCAGAGCGCAAAAATTTTGCGCCAGGTGATCGACAGATTGCCGAGCGGCCCGATTAACGTGGCCGATTGGAAAAATATGACGCCGCCGAAATCGCACGTGATGACGAAAATGGAGGAACTGATTCACCACTTCATCGTCGTGACGGAAGGCCTCGACGCGCCGCCGGGCGAGATTTATTTCGCGGCAGAAAATCCAAAAGGTGAGCTCGGTTTCTACATCAACAGCAAAGGCGGCGGCGTTCCGCATCGCCTAAAGATCCGCGCGCCGTCCTTCGTGAATCTGAGCATCTTGCCGGAATTGCTTCCGGGCCACATGGTGAGCGACGTTCCCGCAGTGCTCGGAAGTCTGGACTTTGTCATGGGCGAATGCGACAGATGAGTGAACAATGACGAAGCACGAATTTCGAATGACGAAACAAATGCAAATATCCAATAACGAAGGTCCCAAACAGCAACGCGGGAAAATTTCGGCATTCAGGCTTCGACATTCCTTCGGCATTCGTCATTGGTCATTCGTGATTTCCCGCCTCCTGCTCGTGCTCATACTCGTCCTTGAAATTTCCTGCGTCGGCCGGCGCATCACCAAAGCCAACGTCGATGAAGTCGCAGAAGGAATGTCGAAGAAACAGGTGGAATCGATTCTTGGACCGCCGACCGAGCTCGATAACAAGGATTTCGTCATCATGAAGAAGACGACTTACATCTACCGACAGGGCAAAGACACGGTGACGATCGTTTTCAAAGATGACAAGGTCGCCGAAAAGCAGAGCACGTTAACCGACTAACTTTTCGCCCGTGGACTCCCGCGTTCCCGCCGAGTTGGAGCGAAAAATAGATGAAGCCATCGGGCATTATCCGCCCGATCAAAAACGAAGCGCCGCGCTGCCGCTGCTGCATCTTTGGCAGGAACATTTCGGATTGATTAACGACGATGCGGTGACGTGGATCGCGGCGAAGCTCGGACTTCAGCCGATCAACATCTTCGAGCTGGTCACGTTTTATCCGATGCTGCGCGAGAAACGCGCGGGCAAAACACACATCCGCGTTTGCCGCACGCTCAGTTGCGCGATGGCTGGAAGTTATCAGGTAATGGAGAACCTTTGTGCCGCCACCGGCATCCAGCGCAAGACCGATCTCGCGGCCGCGGGACACACGCCGATTTCGGTCAGCCCTGACAGAAATTACAGCATCGAATTTGTCGAATGTCTGGCGAGTTGCGGCACCGCGCCAGTTTGCATGGTGAACGATGATCTGCACGAAAACGTGCAGCCCGACAACGCGATGTCGATCTTATCGCAACCTGCGGAAAAACCGGTCGTGCATTCGCCGCACCCGCTCGAGCAGCGGATCATTTTCAAGAACATCGGACGTAGCAATTGGAAGACCGACATTAAGACCTACTTAGACGACGGCGGTTACGACGATTTGCGCAAAGCTCTCCAGATGTCGCGTGCCGAGATCGTCAACGAAGTGAAAACGTCCGGCCTACGCGGCCGCGGCGGCGCCGGATTTCCGTGCGGCGTGAAATGGAGTTTCATCAAACCGGACGAAAACAAGCCGGTTTACTTGATATGTAATGCCGACGAATCGGAGCCGGGGACGTTCAAGGACCGCTACATTATTCATGAAGATCCGCACCAATTGCTCGAAGGGATCGCCATCTCCTGTTTCGCCCTTAATGCCCGAACGGCGTACCTATATATAAGAGGCGAATTCCCGGAGGGCGCGAACATCCTCGAGCGCGCGATCGAAGAGGCACGCGAGCACAAGTTTCTCGGCAAAAACATTCTCGGCTCCGGATTCGATGTCGAGGTTCACATTCACCGCGGGGCCGGCGCTTACATTTGCGGCGAAGAAACCGGGCTGATCGAATCGCTGGAGGGCAAACGCGCCTATCCCCGGATTAAGCCGCCTTACTTTCCGGCCGTGCTCGGGCTCTACATGTGTCCGACCATCGTGAACAACGTCGAGACCCTTTGCGCGGTGAAACACATTATCGCCATGGGGGGAGCGAAATACGCGCAATTTGGACGACCGAACAATACCGGCACACGCATCGTTTGCGTGAGCGGCGACGTCGAACGCCCCGGCTATTTCGAAATCGAAGTCGGCAAAGTGACAATGGGGCAATTGATCTACGAAATGGCGGGCGGAGTGAAATGGGGGCGGCGATTGAAAGCGGTAATCCCTGGTGGCAGCTCGGCGAAAGTTTTGCGCGCCGACGAACGCTTCAAACTCAAACAAAAACAACCGGATGGATCGACAATCGACGTCGAGATGTCGATCTACGACCTGCCAATGGATTTTGATTCGCTCGCCGCGGCTGGATCAATGGCGGGATCCGGCGGCGTGATCGTGCTCGACGATTCGCGCGACATGGTTTGGGTGCTCAACAACATCAACGAATTTTATGCACATGAGTCGTGCGGCCAGTGCACGCCCTGCCGCGAAGGCTCGCTTTGGATGAAAAAAATTACCGAACGCATGCTCAATGGCGGCGGCGTCACGGAAGATCCGCGCACACTGAAGACAATCGGCGATAATATTGCCGGCCGGACTATCTGCGCGTTTGGCGAAGCGTGTGCCTGGCCGACCCAAAGTTTTGTTGAAAAATTTCCGGAGGAATTTGCCGCTCGCGCGCGCAAATCGATCCCACCCCCGCTGCCGCCAGAAGACACGCCTCGAGAATTAATTGAGCGCGAGCAAATCCCAACCAGCCCCCTCGCCCACGATCCCGGCTGGGAAAAGGCCGGCGCCGACGCGGTGATCTGACAAAATGAATAAGGAAAACAGGAAAGCAGGAAGAATTCTAAGGGATTCAGAGATTACCGAACCGATTATTGCCGCTGCGATCCGAGTGCATCGCGAGTTAGGTCCTGGCATTCTCGAATCCAGATACGAACAGGCGCTTGCAGTTGAATTTGCTCTGAGCGGGACTCAATTCATTCGACAGCATCCGATACCATTGTTTTATCGCGATCACCAGATTGGCGAACACCGGTTGGATTTCCTGGTCGAAGGAAAAATTGTCGTCGAACTCAAGGCCGTAAGCGAACTGGAGGATATTCATTTCGCAATCGGGCGCAGCTACCTCAAAGCGACGAATCTGCAGGATGGCTTGCTTCTTAATTTTGCAACGGCCCCGCTAACCATCAAACGCTTCTGCCGCGAGCGTTCAGAATCAGTTCAGCGGCCGACTTTCTTGAATGAATTTCCTGCGTTCCTGCTTTCCTAATTTATAACTGCTTTCCTTAGATATGCCTGATTCACCTGTGCCAATGTTCAACGTCCAGATCGACGGAGTGTGGCATCAATTTCCGAAAGGCACCCGCGTGATCGAAGCTTGCGCGCAGGCCGGCGTTTATGTGCCGCGCTATTGCTATCACAAAAAACTCAGCTCGCCGGGAAATTGTCGAATGTGTTTGATCGAGATGGGAATGCCGCGAATGGGTCCCGAACGCAAACCGGAGCTCGGTGCCGACGGCAAGCCGATCATCAACTGGATGCCGCGCCCGCAAATCTGTTGCGCGCAGGATGTCGCTGAAGGAATGGGCGTGCGCACAAACTCACCGATGGTTGAGGAATGTCGCAAGGGGGTGATGGAATTCCTGCTCATCAATCATCCGCTCGATTGCCCGATCTGCGACCAAGCGGGCGAATGCGAACTCCAGGAGTTCAGCGTTGAGTACGGCGCAGGCGGCTCCCGCTTTCTCGAAAACAAGGTGAAGAAGCCGAAGGCGGTGCAACTCGGCCCGCGAGTTACGCTCGACGACGAGCGCTGTATTCTGTGCTCGCGTTGCGTTCGATTTTGCAACGAAATTGCCAAGGACGATGTGCTCGGATTCATCGACCGCGGCAGTCACACCGTGCTGACAGCGCATCCGGGCAAGCGGCTCGAAAATAACTACTCACTCAACACGGTCGATCTGTGTCCGGTCGGCGCGCTTACTTCCACCGATTTCCGCTTCAAGATGCGCGTTTGGTTTTTAAAGGAGACGAAAAGCATCTGCACCAGCTGCGCGACCGGCTGCAACACACTCATCGGCACGCGCGAGGACATTGTTTATCGGCAAACACCGCGCGAGAACGATCACGTGAATTCCTGCTGGATGTGCGATTACGGCCGGCTCAACTTTAAATATCTCGAAGCCGAGAACCGCATCCTCGAGCCCCAGATTTCCAATGGAAAAGAACTCGTGCCGAGCGATTGGAAGAGCGCGATCGCGCACACGGCTCTTCAGCTCAGACAATTCAGCGGAGCAAACATCGCGATCATCGCATCCGGCCGCATGACCAACGAAGAGCTTTGGCTCACACGTAAAATCGCGGACGTGCTCGGCGTTCGTTACATCGACATCGTGCCGCGCTTCGGCGAGGGCGACGATATTTTGCTGTGCGAAGACCGCAATCCAAACGCAACCGGTGCGCAATTGATTCTGGGTCTGGATTCGGAACCGGGCGCGAAACTTCCGGCGATCATCCAAGGCGTGAAATCGGGAGCGATCAGAGCGCTGCTCGTGCTCGGTGAAAATCCGATTACGCTCGGTATTTCGGGCGAACAGTTAACGAACATGCCCGCGCTCGTTGCGATGGATATTTTATCGAACGCCGCCAACGAGCACGCGACAGTTCTCTTGCCGGCTTCAGGGTTCGCCGAAAAACGCGGCTCGATGATCAATGGCGAAGGCCGCTTGCAACGGTTGAATCGCGCGGTGCGCCCTCCCGGAAACGCGCGCGACGATTGGGAAATTTTACGCGACTTGCTTCAGGCGCTCGGCGGAAGCAATGGAATTTACACCATCGAAGATGTGTTCCGGCAAATGAGCGCGGAGATTCCGAAGCTCGCCGGATTGACTTTGAGCAAGATCGGCGACTTGGGTGTGGACGTAACGGAGGTCGACGAATCGCCTCGGCCGCCGATTGATCCCGAGGCCAAGGACATCGAAAAGGCGGAGGAGAGCCGCCCGGCCGGACGATAACGCAAGATCGACAATGGATTATTTTTTTATCGGAACCTCGCTCCTGAAAATCATCGGAATGATTTTCATCGTGATTTTGCCGATGGTTTCCTACGCGGTTTACGCGGAGCGCCGCGTCAGCGCGCTCATCCAGGATCGGCTCGGACCGAATCGTGTCGGCCCGGCCGGCCTTTTTCAACCGATCGCCGACGCTGCGAAGTTTTTGCTGAAAGAAGATTTTACGCCCGCGACAGTAAACACTTTTTACTACTGGCTGGCGCCATGTCTGGCGATGATTCCGGCGATCCTGACAATCGCGGTCGTTCCGTTCGGCAGCACGTTGTTCGGCGTCCCAATGGTGATTGCCGACATCAACGTCGGAATCCTCTATGTCTTCGCCATTGCGTCGTTAGGTGTTTACGGAATTGTCCTCGGTGGTTGGGCTTCGAATTCCAAATACCCTTTTCTCGGCGGCGTGCGCTCGGGTTCGCAAATGATTTCTTACGAACTTTCGCTCGGTCTCGCTGTGATTCCGGTTTTCCTGCTCGTCGGAAATCTTCGCCTAACGAGTGTCGTCCAATATCAAATCGACCACGGCTGGTTGATCGCGCCGTTTATCGGCGATTGGACGAATCCTGGGAAATGGGTGCTCACAATTCCAATGATCGTCTCTTTCGTCGTCTTCATGGTTGCCGTCTTCGCTGAGACGAATCGCCTTCCGTTCGATTTGCCCGAAGCCGAGCAGGAACTCGCCGGCGGCTATCACACTGAGTATTCCTCAATGAAGTTCGCCCTCTTTTTCCTCGGGGAGTACGCCGCCATGATCAGCGGCTCTGCGATTGTGGTTACATTATTCCTGGGCGGCTGGCATTTCCCCGGAATTCCCGATGGATCGCACGGCTGGATCTTCGGTTTGATCAACATCGCGATTTTCTTCGCCAAAGTCGCCGCTCTGATTTTTTTCATGATGTGGGTGCGCTGGACCCTGCCGCGCTTTCGCTGGGACCAGTTAATGCGTCTCGGCTGGCTTTTCTTTTTTGAAATCGCGCTCGTCAATATCTTCATCGTCGCGGCAATCTTGGCTTTCATCCGCTAAACACGCCAAATGACACCAAAAAATTTGTCTCCGATTAAACCATCCGTCTCTGAATCTTTCGCGTTGTTTAGCGTGTTTGGCGGACAACTCTGAATATGGCGATCACCGTTCCACGACCGAATCTGAACTGGCGCGAGCGCATGTTCCTGCCCGCAATCGCGGCCGGCTTATTGATTACGCTGAAACATTTCAAGAACATGATTTTCCGCCGGACAAAGGTAACGATGCAATATCCGGAGGAAAAGTGGGACTCCAACTTGCCCGAGCATTACCGCGGCGCGCCTGCGCTCGTGCGGGACACCGACGGTCGCGTCCGCTGTGTTGCCTGTCAGCTATGCGAATTCATTTGCCCGCCCCGCGCGATCAAAATTATTCCAGGTGAAATTTCAAAGAACGATCGTTTCGCCAAGGTGGAAAAATACCCGGAAGAATTCGATATCGACATGGTGCGCTGCATTTTTTGCGGCATGTGCGAGGAAGTCTGCCCCGAACAGGCGATTTATTTGCGAAAAGATTACGCCATCACCGGATTCACTCGCGAAGACATGATGCATCACAAAGACAAGCTGCTCGAGATCGGCGGGGTGATGCACGGAGTCGTTTTGAAATGGAACGAAAAGAAGTGATTCCCCAAATTCGAAATTAAAAGTCATGTCTCCGTTTTTATTTTGGATTTTCGCTTTGATGATGCTGGTCTTCGGCGGGGCCGTCATCATTAACCGCAATCCGGTGGCGAGCGTGCTCAGCCTGGTCGTTTCGTTTTTGGCGCTGGCGGCACTGTTTATCTCCCTCGATGCCTATTTTATTGGGATCATTCAAGTGCTCGTTTATGCCGGCGCGATCATGGTGCTGTTTCTTTTCATCATCATGTTGCTCGATTTGCGCGCTGAAGGACTGAGAAAAATTAACTGGATCGCGTCCGCCGGCGGTCTGGCAGTTGCGCTCGCGTTAATCGTCCAAATTTTTTCGGTTATCGGCAGTTTCCCGCTCGCCAAGCAACCTTTTCCGCCGCTGGCAAGGCATGTCCTGAGCGGGGCCGAAGGATCGACATCGGACGATGTCCGCCGAATCGGGCTTTTGCTTTTCGGAAACTACAATCTGTCTTTTCAAATCATTGGCATCGTCATTTTGGTAGCAACCATCGGCGTCGTGATGTTGAGCCGACGCGAAACTCGCTAACGTGATCACGCTTGGCGATTACCTCATTGTCAGCGGTATTTTGTTCGCGATTGGGTTCGCCGGCGTGATGCTGCGCCGCAACATCATCATCATTTTGATGGCGCTCGAATTGATGTTGAACGCCGCCAATTTGTCGCTGGTCGCGTTCTCGCGCTTTCACGTCGATCCAAGCGGCGTGCCGAATTACAACGCGCAGGTTTTTGTCTTCTTCATCATCACCGTGGCCGCCGCTGAGGTCGCGGTCGGGCTCGCGATCGTGGTCGCTCTCTTTCGTCTTCGGCAGACCACGAATGTTGAAGACATCAGCACTCTGAAGTTTTGATGGTCCGCCAAAGACGCGAAATGACACCAAAAAACTTAGTATCCGATTTGATCTTCAAACATGAATGCTACTCAATCGTCGGCGCATGCTTTGAAGTCTATAAGGACAAGGGGTGCGGATTTCACGAGCCGGTTTATCAGGAATGTCTTGGTATCGAATTTCAGCACTGCTGTATTCCAGCTATTCCACTACCGGCATTGTCTCTTGAATATCAAGGTAGAATTCTTCAGCAAAAATATTTTCCCGATTTTGTGTGCTACGGAAAGATCGTTGTCGAGCTGAAGGCAGTTACGGAATTAACCGATAATCACCGTGCCCAGGTTCTGAATTACTTGAAAGCGAGCGGCTTTCAGCTCGGGCTGCTAGTTAACTTTGGCCACTATCCAAAGTTGCAATACGAACGACTGGCCAATACTCAACCCAAACTTCAACCCGATGAACCGCTTTACCTGTAAAGCTTTAGCGTTGTTTCGCGTGTTTGGCGGTTGAACCGATGACCTTCACGACCAATAGCTTGCTTCCGTGGTTAGCCTTGCTCCTGCCGCTCGGTTCGGCTGGTGTCATCACTTTATTCACGCGGCACTGGAAGAATATCAGCAGCGCGATCTCGGTCGCGGCTGTTCTCGGAAGTTTTGTCTGCGGTTGCGCGATCTTCGGCAAGGTCGACATCTCGGCGGGCGAGTTCAGCTGGATCGATATTCGCGGGGTGTTCACTGTTCCGCTCGCGTTTGTCCTCGATGATCTGAGCAGATTGATGCTGCTCGTCGTTTCCGGCGTCGGCGCGCTAATTCACATCTACTCGTTAGGCTATATGCGCGATGACGAAGGCAAATCGCGCTACTTCGCCGCTCTCTCCCTCTTCATGTTCGCAATGCTCGGGATCGTTCTCGCGAACAATTTCGTGATGCTGTTTATTTTCTGGGAACTGGTCGGCTTCACCTCTTACGTGCTGATCGGCCACTGGTTCGAACGCGATTCCGCTGCCGAAGCGGCGAAGAAAGCGTTTCTTACCACGCGGGTTGGCGATTTCGGATTCATGATTGGAATTCTGATGGTTTGGATGGCCACCGGCTCGGTCGTGTTCGACGACATCGTTGCGCATCTCTCGAAAATCACGAGCAACCCCAGCTATCTCACCATCGCCGCGCTTTTGATTTTTTGCGGCGCAGTCGGCAAATCCGCGCAGTTCCCGCTTCATGTTTGGTTGCCCGACGCGATGGAAGGCCCCACCCCGGTGTCGGCGTTGATCCATGCTGCGACGATGGTGGCAGCCGGAGTTTATCTGATTGTCCGCGTTGCCTTCCTCATCCAGGCATCGCAAACCGCGCTCCTTGTCATCGCCTGGACCGGAACGATCACCGCGTTGCTCGGCGCGTTGATGGCGACACAGCAATCCGACATCAAACGAATTCTCGCTTACTCGACGATTTCCCAACTCGGTTACATGGTGATGGCAGTCGGACTCACCTCAAACGAAGCGGCGATGTTTCATCTTTTCACGCACGCCTTTTTCAAAGCGCTCCTCTTCCTTGCCGCCGGCTCGGTCCTCGTCAGCCTGCACCACGAACAAGACATTTGGAAAATGGGCGGCCTCGCACCAAAACTGAAAATTACATTCGCCACGTTCGCCGCCGGCGCGCTCGCTTTGGTTGGCTGTCCGCCGTTCAGCGGATTTTTTAGCAAAGACGCGATCCTTGCGCTCGCCTATCAACGCAACGCGCCGATCTTTGTCATTGGCCTAACGACTGCATTTCTGACCGCGTTCTATGTCTCGCGCGCGGTGATCGTTGTTTTTCTTGGAAAACCGCGCAGCGAAGCCGCCCGCGTGGGGAAGGAATCGCCGCTGGTGATGACTATTCCACTGCTCATCCTCGCCCTGTTTGCGCTCATCGCCGGGTTCGGGACGGTCGCCAAAAATTTCCTCGTCGTGCCGCATGAAAAGGAAACGGTCTTTGCCGTGCCGGCGCTCGCGCTGATCGCGCTGATTCTAGGCGTTGGCATCGGACTTTTGCTTTATCGCAACCGCGAGCGCGATCCGTTGCATGTCGATCTTATCCGCCGCCGCTTTTACTTCGACGAATTTTACGAGTGGCTGATCAACCGAACTCAGGAACTCCTGGCGCGCATCGCCGCTTTTATCGATCGCTGGATCATTGATGCCGGCGCAGTCCGTGGAGCAAGCGGCGGCACCTTCGGAATTGGCGCGCTCCTGCGATTGTTTCAGGTCGGCAATCTTCAGGCCTACGCATTTCTGTTTGGGTTAGGGATCGTGGCGCTCATTTACTTCACCCTCTTCCGCTGACCCCAGAGCAGAAATGTTAGCCCACGAAACACACCAAATGACACGAAAGGAAGAGAAGGCCGAACTGATTTACAAGGACGAAAGCTACGCCATCATCGGTGCTTGTTTTGCCGTTTACAAAGACAAGGGGTGCGGCTTTCTCGAACCGGTGTATCACGAGTGTTTGGAAATCGAGCTGGAATTCCAACAAATTCCGTTTTTGTCGAAGCGGCCGCAAACATTGCAGTATCGCGGCCGTACTCTGGTTCAAACATTCAGTCCGGATTTTATTTGCTACAACAAAATCGTTCTCGAGATCAAAGCCGTCTCTGACTTGATTGATGAGCATCGAGCTCAACTCCTCAACTACCTCAGTGCAACGGGCTGCGGATTAGGTCTGCTCGTGAATTTCGGACATTATCCACGCGTTGAACACGAGCGCCTCCTCCCCAGACAGAAGGAATCACCGGATGTCTGTCTCTGAAATTTTAGCGTCTTTTCGTGTGTTCCGTGGGCAAACTCCGGCTTTCAGGCCGGAGCATTTCAGTTCTTGCGCCATGCCGGAAATTGACCCAAGTTGCGGCCCGATTTTGTCCCGGTGCGGTAGCCAAGTGGTAAGGCCGAGCTCTGCAAAAGCTCTATTCGGCGGTTCGATTCCGCCCCGCACCTCCACTTCCAACTGTCTCAGCGGCGAGGAGTTTGGCGGGAGTCCCGACTGGATGCCAAAAAAGCCGCTCCAGTGAAGGAGCGGCTTTGAAAG
>Ga0137418_10005420_pt1 | contig 11703 bp, 11 predicted proteins | sample CZODoug3_1_2_16f_FD_122242 | JGI IMG/M metagenome (GOLD analysis project Ga0137418, IMG submission 122242) | Vadose zone soil fungal communities from Angelo Coast Range Reserve, California, USA - CZODoug3_1_2_16fungal (Hybrid Assembly) | ecosystem: Environmental > Terrestrial > Soil > Vadose... | reverse complement strand
GGGACAACCTACTATTATAAGGTCGACTCGATGGAAGCCAGCGGCAAGGGCGACGGGGTGACCAGCGAGGTAAAAACCTTCAAGACAAAGTAGCGGAGCACTTTCGCCGTCACCTCAATTCGACTTGGGTAAATGCTTCAGGTGTTTCTCGCTCTACTTGGGGTGCAGCACATCCGCGCGTTTAGGTTCACGGCAGCGAAGGTTGCCGAAATTCAGCGCGTATTCGCCAAAGAATTCAGGTCAGTCACTTCGCCCAAAAATGCGAATCGGTCGATAAATGAAGGATGCCTTTTTAGCAACGAGTTGAGGACAACGCGTTCCACCTTGAAACAGGCATTTTCCTCGCGGAAAATGTCGATCTCCGCATGATAACCTCGAATTCATCCGGGCAACCCGCGTGGCAACGCAATCCGATCTTCGAATTTTTTGCATCGCTTAAACTCGCGGTGGTTTTGCTAACCATGCTCATCGTCGCCGCAATCGCGGGCACACTCTACGAATCAAGCTTCGATGCTAAGGTTGCACGCGCCTACGTTTACGGAGCGCCGTGGTTCAATCTCTGGCTTGTTTTGCTCGGCGCGAACCTTGCCTGCTCCGCGTTTTCGCGTTGGCCCTGGCGCAAACATCACCTTGCATTTCTGATTACCCATCTCGGGATCATCACGCTGCTGATTGGTTCCCTCATTGGGAGAATTTTGGGAATCGAAGGAACCATGACGCTCTTCAAGGGCGAACCGCCAGCTAATCGGCTCCTCGTCGAGGAACGCCAGCTTCGCGTTCACGATGTGGATGGGATCGTGAAAGGATTTCCCGCCGAATTTTTGCATCATCCGCCGACGGCACAGCATCCGCGCGACCTTGCCTGGCTCGCATCTGGGGCGCATTTGCAAATCGTCGATTACGCGCCAGCGATTGAAGCGAAACTAAATCCGAGGCCACTGAGCGATGGCGGCGCATCTGCGCTCCATTTCACCATTGCCACTGCCATGATGAACCAGCATCTGGAGAGCTGGCTGCTTGCTGATGATCCGCAGCACGCAAGGTTCTCGATGGGTCTCGCCAACATCGAACTCAAACACGGCACCGCTCCAGATTCAGGTGCGGGCGATTCATCGAATCGCGCCGCATCGACCACCAAGGATCAAGCAGTTGATCTTGAGGAATCGATTTTCGCGTTTAGCAAGGCGCCGGACGAACAAATCGGTCGTAGTCGCAAAGGCGGGAGCACCGGCGTGAAGGTTCGCTTGCTCGCGCCTAAGGACGGAAACAAGGGGCAAGTACTAATTTCCTCAGGCGATAACGAAGCCAGCTTCGATGTCGCAGAAAATCTCGAACGCGAAGTCCCGATCGACGGCACTTTGCTCACGCTCAAGATTGACAACTATTGGCCCGATTTTGCGATCGAGAATGGCAAACCGAGTTCACTCAGCGATCAGCCAAATAATCCCGTAGTGCTCGTTACGATACACGGCAAAGGTATTCCGGTTGCCGCTGCTGAAACAAATCCGCATGGAGATGGGAAAGCAATCACTGCAACTGGCGGTCCACCAGCGATGCCCGCACCCAGTGAACAAATACCGAACCGTCTAACGTTGTTTATCGCCGACGATGGCGCGATCACCTATGAGCTCATTTCGCGCAAGAACGGCAAATCTTTGGGCAAGATCGATTTCAACCAACCGCTCGCCACGGGTTGGGCCGACTGGCAGCTCGTCGTTGACAAGACAATGCCGCACGCGCAGCAATGGACAGATTTCACTCCCGTGAAATCCGAAGAAAGATCGGCATCTTCCACCGCGGCCGACTTCCCCGATGGCGTCCGCGTTCGAATTCAGCAAAATGGTGAAACGCTGGAGCAATGGGTTCCGGCTGGCTGGCAAATAGCGATTCCTACTGCGCCTAACAAAACCATGATTGCTTATGGCTGGGAAGTGATTGGATTACCGATAGGCCTTCAACTGCTCGATTTTGAAGTAAAACGCAATGAAGGCAGCGACAGCCCTGCGGGATTTAAAAGTACTCTGCAAATCGTCACGGCAGACGGCGAAACGGCTACCGGCTCGTGCTGGATGAACAATCCATTTAGTTATCCCGGCGCCTGGTGGCACACCTGGACCGGACTCACTTACAAAATTTCCCAGGCGTCCTGGAACCCGGAAAACCTCGGACAAAGTACCGTGCAGATTTTGCGCGATCCCGGCTGGCTACTGAAATGGATCGGTTCGCTGCTCGTCGTAATCGGCGTGTTCATGATGTTTTATCTTCAGCCGTACCGAAAACAAACCGAAGGGGAGCCGATCACGCCGACTAATCCAAAGCCCAGGGAACAGAAGCGTCCGGCAGCTGCCGAATCGCCAGCCATCCCGGTGACAGTTCAGCATTAAGTCCAAAAGGCTTTCGCTAGTTGAAAGCTGAAGTAAGACTGACGTCTAAGGATCGATTCCGCCGCCGGAGACTGTGCCGCCTAAGGCAGCGTCCCAAGCCCCACCAGTGACCGCGCCACTAGTGCGCACTACGCAGGCCCCAATCGCGACGCACACTCGCATTTTGTCGCGAGAAAATGTGGTCTGCTGCGCGTTCGCTCGGCTGTTGCATGCGTGAGGCGATTTTCGGATGCGACTTCGCCGTCGACTGATGATTTATGGACGAGATTGGACGGCGCTGTTGCGAAGGTATCGTTAAGCGGCCAGGCGAAGTTGTAATCCGCGAAGGCGGTCGAACGATCACAGGCTGTCCAGATCTCGGATGGCCACCGAAAGAGAAGCGAGCATCGCCGCCAGATGCAGGTGCCGAATGGGAACCACCGCCGCCGAAGAGCATCCCGAAAATGCCGCCGCCAAATCCGCCGCCACCAGAGTGCGGACCGACTCCAATTCCGACGGCGTGTCCGGCTACCGCGGTCTGAATCATCACGGAAGAAATCACGAGGCTAGCTACTTTAGAGATAGTTGTTATTTTCATGTTACAACGCTCGCGTATCGGAGCGCGTCATCGCTAGTTTGCATCCGGCAGATTTTCTTCTGCCACTAGCGGACTGTAGTGCGCTCCCACTTTCGAATGAGATCGATAGGGCGCGGCATTGACGACGCTTTTTTCGATGGGTCGGAGGAGGGTGAGAGCTTACTATCGACACAAATCAACAGCAGTTAGCTCTGACCCTCTGTTCTCCCTATGTGATATTTGATTGATTGAATCGTGTTCATTTGATTTAAGCGGCGCGGGCGAGGATCTCCCGTGAGTGCGCAGTTGCGGTCGCGAGGGCCTTGTCCGCGCCGATGGCGCTCATCGCCACTCCCTCAACGCGCACCACTTCAATGTCGGTGAGTCCGATGAAGCCGAGTGCGGCGCGGAGATACGGCTCCTGAAAATCGAGTTGCTTCGCTGCACCGTTGGAGTAAACGCCTCCGCTGGCGAGCACCAAAATGAGGCGCTTGCCCTTAAGTAAACCCTCCGGTCCACGCTCCGAATAAGTAAACGTGCGCCCGGCGCGCACGACGTGATCGATCCACGCCTTGAGTGTTGAGGGAATCCCGAAGTTGTGCATCGGAACCGCCAACACAATCACGTCGGCCGTCACCAGTTCTCCGATCAGCGCATCGGACAACGCCAGCGCCTCGCTCTGCGCTGCCGTCAGTTCCTCCGGCTTAGCCGAAAGCGCACTAACAAATGCAGGCCCGACATGCGGCAGCGGATCCTGGGCCAGATCACGAAAAGTGACTGTTGTATTCGGATCACGGTCCTTGATCTCGTTGACGATCGAATCGGCGACGCGTTGAGAATAGGACTCCGATCCTCTCGGGCTGCTTTGAATGAGCAGGATGTTTTTCATATGTTTGTTCTCGTTGGATGATTTGTTAGGCAGTTGCAGAACTAATGCCGACCGGCCGGCGCACCGACGCGGTTTTCATGTCGACGCGCGCCTCAAAGACTCCGGCGAACGCCGAACGCACACTGACGAACACCACGCCCCAAAAGATCGTGACGAAGACCGCCAGTCCGATACCGGCCGGATTCATCAGGCCGTGAAACAAGAGAATGTTCACGATGATCGGTCCGAGAATCGTGAGTGCGAGCGGCACGTAGCGATTGATCAGAAGCAACGCGCCTGAAATCACCTGAAGCCCAGAGACGACCAGGAGATATTTCGAAACGAACATCGCTCCGAGGAACTGTCCCGCGACTCCGCTGGGCGGAGGCATCGGAATGAAATGAAGAAATCCATTCAGGCCGAAGACCAAAAAGATCAGACCCAAAAGGAACCGACTGATGTGAGTTAATATTTTCATGGAAACATGATCGCGCCGGACCGGCGGGTTTGTGAAAGACCATGTTTCTTGCCTCAGCATAACCCACGGGCATGCTCCATCTCGCAGTGAAACGAAGACATTTAAACCTCCGGCGCGGGTCAGTATTTCGCGAGACCGCTCACTCACCTGAACAACAAGGCAAATTCTCCTCGACAACTCTGATTAGATCGAAACCGCGTGTCGGCTTCGGGACGACACGATGGCCGTTGATGCGACGACCACCGCGCGCTTCTTCCGGCGTGATCAGTGCGGTCACAAAAACGATCGGCACTTCGTGCAGCGCCCAGTCCGCTTCGAGCTGCGTCGCTACTTCAAGGCCGTCGGCTTGTGGCATGATAAGATCGACGATCACGAGATCGGGCTTGAAGCTGCGGGCGGTTTCCAACGCCTGCCGCGGATCGTTCACTGCGCACGCAAAGTAATTTCCGGTGTGTTCGAGAAACAGCTGCGCACCGCCCGCGAACCTGGAGTTGTCATCTACGATTAGAACACGCGACTTACTGTTGGTTGGTTCGAATGTGGCGTTCATTAGTTAGTCCTCCTACATCATCAATGGGCCGCGATGGGGCCGGTTGGTTGGCCGACTTTCTTGAACAGAAGTGCGAGTGCCGCACAAACCAGGCAGACCAATACGCAGAAACGAAATCCGTAAACGTAACTGAGAAGCGAACTTTGTTGTTGAAGGATGCCATAGAGAACCGCGAGCGATTTCTTCGTCGCTGCCCAGTTGCCGGTGTGGCTCGCAAGCGCGCTTTGTAGGTGGGCGAGTTGTTGTTGAAAGTTGAAATTAAACTTCGACATGTGCCAGACAAGGTCGGCCTGGCTCGCTTGCGCGTGACGCGTGACCAGCGTCGTGATCATCGCGATGCCAATGCTCCCACCGATATTGCGCATTAGATTAAAAATGCCGGCCGCGTTACCCATCTGTTCGCGGCTCAGCGTGCCCATCGCCGATGTGGTAAGGGGGACAAAGATTGAAGCGGCTCCCACGCCACTAAGGATAATTGGCCAGAGCAGGTTACCCGGCGCTACTTGAAGGTTAATGTTGCCAAGCTCGAAGCATGCATATCCAAACAGCAGGCAACTGACGATGATCAGAACGCGGTTACTGATGTGCCCGGCGATGCGACCGACAACGATTGTCGCCAAGAATGCGCCGATACCGCGTGGAGTCATCGCCAGACCAGCCGCCAGCGCGGTGTAATTCAACAAATTCTGCAAGAACAACGGCAGGATCGCGGTCGTGCCGTAAAGAAGTGCGCCGACTAACAAGATGAGTAGACTTCCGACAGCGAAATTGCGGTTCTTGAGGATGCGGAGGTCGACGAGTGGAAATCGCGTGAGTAGCTCGCGCACGATGAAACCGACGAAGCCCACGGTGGAGAGCACCGCGCACCAGACAATCATTTTCGAACTGAACCAGTCGAGCTCCTGGCCCTTATCGAGCATTATTTGCAAGCTCGCCAGCCAAAGGCTCAAAAATCCGAACCCGAGGTAGTCAATGTTCGCGGCGGAGACGCGTTTTAAGTAGGGCGGATCTTCGAGAAAGGCATGAATTAAGATAACGGCGAGGATGCCGATCGGCAGATTGATATAGAACACCCAGCGCCAGGAGTAGTTGTAGGTCAGCCATCCGCCGATCGTTGGCCCGAGAATCGGCGCGACAACTATACCCATGGTAAAAACAGCCATGGCCATTCCACGTTTCGCCGGCGGGAAACTTTCCATGAGAACCGCCTGTGAGATCGGTTGCAGCGCACCACCAGCTGCGCCCTGCAATACGCGCGCCATGATCAAGAAACCAAGACTTCCGGCGATCCCGCACAATGCCGAGGCGAAGGTGAATAGAAGGATGCAGCTAATGAGGAATCGTTTTCGGCCGAATAACTGGCCTAACCAGTTGGTCGCCGGGAGAATGATGGCATTGGAAACCAGATAGCTGGTTAACACCCAGGTCGCTTCATCTGTCGACGCGGAAAGATTTCCGGCGATGTATGGAAGCGACACGTTCGCCACGGAAGTGTCGAGCACTTCCATGATAGTTGCGAGCATGATGGAAACCGCGATCAGCCATGGATTCACGCTCGGCTTCCACTCGTTAGGCAGCGGCGCTGCAGCATCGGCACTCATCCTTGGACCCTCCGAACCCTACCGATCCACAGCGCCGCCCCGACAATCACACCTAGCGCGAGAGCTATCGCGATACCTACGATCGTGACTAAGGCACCGGCTCCATCACTTACTGTCACAGTCGGAACTACCGACATCCCGGGCCCAAGCAGGCGTTGCACCTGCTGCTCTTCATCGAGCACGATCTTCACGGGCACGCGCTGGACTACCTTCACGTAATTGCCAGTGGCGTTTTCCGGCGGCAACATGCTGAAGGCCGCTCCGCTGCCGGCCTGAATGCTGTCCACACGTCCGCGCAATTTGAGACTCGGATAAGCGTCCACGGAGATGTCTACGGGTTGTCCCGGTTGCATATTCCGGAGTTGCGTCTCTTTGAAATTGGCGATTACCCAAACTCGCGGCGGCACGAGCGACATGAGCGCCTGTCCCACTTGCACGTAATCGCCAGTAGCAACCGCTTCCTTAGTCACGTAGCCGTCGACCGGCGCTATGACTTTCGTGTAGCCCAGGTTAAGTTCGGCTTGTTCGACGGCTGCTTGATCGGCTGCGACAGCTGCTTTGCTCGAGTCTGAAGTGGCAACGTTGGTGTCTCGCTCCTGCGTGCTGATGACCTTCTTGGTAAATAGATCCTGCGCGCGCTTTTCGTTTACGTTTGCTTGTACTTGCGTAGCCTTGTCCTTTGCAAGGGTCGCTTTGGCCTGGGCCAGTGCGACTTGAAAATCGCGCGGATCGATCTCCACCAGGACGTCGCCTTTTTTGACCAGTTGATTGTCATCCACATGCACCACGGCCACGCGACCGGCGATTTTTGGCGCTACAGAAACGAAGTGCACGTCAATGAAGGCGTCATCGGTTGATTCGTGAGTAAATGAATGAAACATCGCGAACGCCCCATAGCCGATGCCAACGATCGCGAGCACAGCAATGGCTACAATCACGCCGGGTCGGCGGAACAGTGAGCGCTTCCCCTGTTTGCCTGAAGAGCCATCTTCATGACGATGCTCCCAACTCTTCTCATCATAATCTTGAATTACGGCACCGCGCCGATGTTCTGCCGTCTTAGAAATCGGTAGTTCACCATTGGTTGGAACTTCAGTTTTCATCATGGCAAAACGATCCGCTTAGTCCTGTGCAGATGTGAAAGACGATATTTCTTGTCTAGGTATGCCGGCTCGGCATACTTGGATCGACAATGGAACCACGGTATCCTCGTTGCTCGGTCGATTCTTGAGACTAGTAAACCGATGGTTATCAAGCGAATCGGCGTTTGTGCCGAAGAGACAAATAATAAGTGCCCATAAGATTGCGGTTATCATTTTGGTGATCCCTTTCCTTCATAAAGTTGGGCCGTTCACACGTAGGACCATTTTCCCTCGGGTGTGACCATCCTGACTAAGTTTATGTGCGCGACGCACCTCAGAGAGTGGCAAGATCCGACTGACAACAGGTTTTAGATTTCCTGAGTCAATTACGGCCGCGATTTCTGCCAGTTGAGCACCGTTCGGGTGGACAGCCACAAATGCGGCGCGGATACCGAGCGCTTTCGCTTTCTCAACCGATGGAGGTTGCACCAGCGAAAGCAGAACACCGCCCTTTTTCAATACCGACCAGGAGCGCTCCTGCGTTTCGCCACCGATGAGGTCGAGCACAAGATCGACATCGCGGGCCACGTCTTCGAATTTTTGTTTCGTGTAGTCGATCGGTTCGTCGACCCCGAGCTCGCGCAGCAATTCCTGGTTCTTGGTGGAAGCCGTCCCGAAAACGTGTGCGCCTTTCCACTTCGCAAGTTGCACAGCAACGTGGCCAACGCCGCCGCTGCCGCCGTGTATCAAGATGCGCTGGCCGGACACCAGTTGGCCTGTATCGAACAACGCTTGCCACGCGGTCAGTGCCGCTAGAGGCGCCGCCGCCGCGTGGACGTGATGAAGTGACTTTGGTTTTAACGACAATTCACTTTCCCGAACGACGACGTATTCGGCATAAGCGCCGTCGCGCGATATATCCGATACGCTGTAAACCTCATCGCCTTTTTTGAATCGTCCGGCAGGTGCCGGACCAGGCCCGACTGCTTCGACCGCGCCCGACAAATCCCATCCGAGAATGAGCGGTAATTTATGAGACCAGAAGTCCTTCACGTGCCCTTCACGAACCTTCCAATCGATCGGGTTCACTCCGGCCGCGTGGACTCGGATGAGAACTTCGCCCGCCTGTGGCTTCGGACGCGGCGCATCTTCATACTGCAAGACTTCCGGTCCGCCGTAGTTGTGAATTCGAATTGCTTTCATGGTTTGCGGTGTCGCGCTGGCCGATTTTTTCTCGGACGTTGCGCCTGTGCGTTTGCTAATCGGTTCGATGGTTCCCTTCATGGATCCCCTCCTAATGGTTAGGTGTGGTGATTGCGCTTAGCGGTGGTGGTGCGCTCCGTGAGCAAGTCCATCTTGGCGGTCCCACCGACCCGTCCTTTGCTTGAACGGTTCACTTGAATCTCCTTCTCTCAACTCAGTTGGCGGCCTAGCGCAGACCGCCAGAGGCCAGAATTATTTCTCCTGTCAGCCAACTTGCCTCTTCGGAGGCCAGGAACACTGCGACCCGTCCGATGTCCGAGGGCTGTCCGATGCGACCGAGTGGCGTCATGGCAAGCAATTGCTTCTCGAAATCACTTCCGACTCCGATTACGCCGGCCGCGCGAGCACCTTCGGTTGCCGTTGCACCGGGGTTGATCGAGTTCACTCGAATCTTTTTCGGACCCAACTCCTTTGCGAGCACCCGCGTGATTGCATCGAGGGCGCTTTTAGTTGCCGTGTAGATCGAAGTGTTAGGAGAATTCAATTGTGACCCCATCGACCCGATGTTGATGATGCTGCAACCGCTCGGCCCGAAGTACTTGACGGCCTCACGAATCATCAGAAGGGGGCCGAGTACATTGGTGTTGAACTCCCGGTGGAATTCTTCCTCGGTCATCTCCTCTATTGGCCCGTGTTTGTAGACCGCGGCGTTGTTCACGAGCACGTCTAGCGCGCCGTAGACGGCCTTAACTTCGACGAAAAGCTGCGCCACATCGGCTGACTTCGAAACGTCGCCTTGGACCACCATTGCCTGGCCGCCGGAGGCGGTGATCGCTGCAACCACAGCTTCCGCGCCGGGCCGGTCGGAGGCGTAATTCACCGCGACCGATGCTCCGGCCACGGCCAATTGTTTCGCAATACCGGCGCCGATCCCCTTCGAAGCGCCCGTTACCACCGCCGTTTTCCCGTTTAGTTTCCCGTTCTTCATTTTCTTCCTTTCAATTTCCAGTTGAATCCAAATTCGTTCACTACCGACAACATTTGCACTGAGCCCAGGCTATATCGATACGTCGCCGTGGCGTTCCGACCGCGTGGCGGTCGAGCCCCTAAACAGGAGCATTTGAAACCTTTTTGACATTGTGGAGACCATCGGGGCGAATCCCGTCCAGACGGATCGCCTCCACGTCCCTCCAGATCCTTAGACCAGAAAAGGGGAACCAAATGCTGATGAACGTCAACGCGATGAATAGTGCTCATGTTCTTCTCCGTTTTTTATTTCTTAATCCTTCAAAACCCCCCGCTTGTTCTGATCCACAGTATGTAGAAAGCAATCGCGCTAATCACCAGGAGGACCGCGACGACGGCCCAAGTAACGAGCTCTTGCTCTCGGCTGTATTCAGGCGGCCCATTCTGTGCCTGACGCGCCACTCTACCAGCCCGCGATGGCACGTCCGAAGTCTGATTGATGCGAAGTAGTGTTTTCATGATAGAAAATCCGGCCTTCGCGGTGCCTTCAGAAATACCTTGTTGCTTGGCTTAGCAATACCCAGAGGGTATGCTGACAAATAATGGAACTGCGCCACCTGCGATACTTCATCGCGGTGGCCGAAAAGGAGAACATGACGCGCGCAGCCGCGCAGCTTCACGTCTCGCAGCCGCCGTTGAGCCGGCAAATTCGCGCCCTCGAAGATGAACTAGGCGTCGCGCTTTTCAACCACGGCGCAAAAGCCGTGCGGCTCACGGAAGCCGGGAAAGTTTTCCTCGCCGAAGCACGCGCTGTTGTAGAACGCGCTAACGAGGCGGTCCACTTAGTGAAGGCCGTCGCCGGCGGCAAACGCGGCGAAATTCATGTCGGCTACGTTTCGGCACTGTCTACCGAAATTCTTCCCCGCGCGCTTCGGTTATTTCAGGAAGCAAATCCCTACGTGCGCGTCCAACTTCACGACATGTCCATGCAAGAGGTGTTGCAAGGACTCAGCGAAGAAAAGCTAAACGTCGCGTTGGTCGAGCAAGTCCCGCGCAAGCTCATGACCGGCCTGACCTTTGAGGAACTGCACCGAGACCCCGTTTGCCTCGCCGCACATCCAGCACATCCGCTGGCACATGTGCGCAAAGTTGGCCTTGAGCAAGTCGCGCGAGAACGCCTGATTGGCTTCGCCGCAGCCAATTATCCCGACTATCGCGATTGGCTCGCCGGCTTGTTCGCGCCACTGAAACTCGCGCCCCAGTTCGCGGAAGAGTACGCCAGCGCCACCAGCGCTATGGCCGCTGTCGAAGCAGGCCGCGGCGTGGCTTTGGTGACACGAAGCTTCATTCGATGGGCTGGTCCAAGATTGAAAGTTCGTCCGCTCACACCGGCCCCGCCCGCCCTCATCTTCGGTATTGCCTATCGCAAAGGCGTTAACTCACCGGCGGTAAAGAACTTCATCGCAGCCGCCAAGCGAAGTGATTCGGCGTGATATCAGTGACCCGCATTAGAAAATGGAACGGGAGGGGTTTCATCCTCAAGAAATCGCTGCTCATAATGGCCTAACGAGTCTGAACCTCGGAGCCTACAGGGCTCGAACCCGCTATGTTCGCTCGCGTGGTCTTCATCGAAAAACTTGAGACGGCGTGATTCTAATTTCTTGGCAGCACGCGCTCAGCCGCCAAATCCGCGATCTCGAAGACGAACTTGGATTTTCCTTACTCGAACGCACGGCCAAATCAGTTCGGTTGACCGATGCAGGCCGCGCGTTCCTCGACAATGCGCGTGCGTTATTGCAAAACGCGGACGAAGCCGTCACGAAAGCGCGCGCGGTTGCCAGCGCAGAGCCTACCGAACTCCATGTCGGCTACTCACCGACGCCAACCGCCGAAATTCTGCCGAAAACCTTACGGGCATTTCAGCAGGCGATGCCAAACGTGCACGTCAGATTGCACGATTGGAGCAACAAAACCATTCTCGACGGCGTACGCGATGGCCGGCTTCAACTCGGATT
>Ga0137418_10005418_pt1 | contig 11706 bp, 8 predicted proteins | sample CZODoug3_1_2_16f_FD_122242 | JGI IMG/M metagenome (GOLD analysis project Ga0137418, IMG submission 122242) | Vadose zone soil fungal communities from Angelo Coast Range Reserve, California, USA - CZODoug3_1_2_16fungal (Hybrid Assembly) | ecosystem: Environmental > Terrestrial > Soil > Vadose... | reverse complement strand
GGACCTCCTGTCGCGCGTGGAGGAACTGCTGTTCGTGGTCGCCGGCAGCGGCAAGCACAACGCCATCCAGGCCCTCACCGCGCAGGATCCCAATCTGACCGCCTGGCGCGCGGTGCAGGGATGTGCGGGGGTGCAGTTGTGGTTTGCCTGAAGATCCCTGAGGCGGCTTCGCACCTGTTGCCGTCCGGGCGGCTGCGCTAAGGTAATGACAGGTGACGATCTCAGGGACAGCCGCGGAACTGCTCCGCGAGGCCGCACGTCTGGAGCACCTCGGCCAGGTCCCCGAGGCACTGGCCACCTATCGACGCCTGCTCGCGCGCTGGCCCAACCTGCCGGACGGCTGGTACAACCTGGGGCTCCTGCAGCGCAGGGCAGGTCAGTTCGAGGCGGCGCTCGCCTCTTACGCCCGCGCGCTCGAACAGGGCGTTGCCCGGCCCGAAGAAGTTCACCTGAACCGCGGCGTCATCTTCTGCGACTGCCTGCGCCAGTACCAGGCCGCCGAGCGCGAGCTGCGCGCCGCCCTCGCGCTCAATCCCGGCTATCTCCCGGCGCTGCAGAACCTCGCCAATCTGCACGAGGATCTCGGCCGCCGGGACGAGGCGCGCAGCACCTATGCGCGCATGCTCGAGCTCGATCCGAATGCCTTCGAGGCGGTCGCGCGCCTCGCGCAGCTCGCCGACATCCAGGGGCCCGAGGATCCGCTGCTCGCACGGCTGCGCGCAGCTCTCGCGAACCCGGCGGCGAGTCCCGCCGATCGCGCGAGCCTCGGATTTGCGCTCGGCCGGGCACTCGATGCGTGTGCAGAGTACCGCCAGGCGTTCACCGCCGCCGAGGCCGCCAATCGCGCCAGCCGCGCGAGCGCTACGCCCGCGGTGCGCTACGACCGGGTCGCGCACGAGCACTTCATCGATGAGCTGATCCGCGCCTTTGCGCGCCCCCGCACCCGCGCGCCGCTGGCAGGTAAGCCGGCGGGTCCGCGGCCGATTTTCATCTGCGGCATGTTTCGCTCCGGCTCCACGCTCGCCGAGCAGCTGCTCGCCGCCAGTCCGCAGGTCGCCCGGGGCGGGGAGCTCGATTTCCTGCCCCAGCTCGTGCAGTCCGAGCTCGCGCCGTTTCCTGCGTCGATGGCCGCTGTCTCGGACGCCGCACTCGCTCGCCTTGCGGCGCAGTATCTGGCGAGCATCGCGCGCCTGTTTCCCGGCGCCGCCCACGTCACCGACAAACGCCCCGACAACTTTCTGCTGGTGGGCCTGATCAAGTCCCTGTTCCCGGACGCCCGGATCGTGCACACGACGCGCGACCCGCTCGACACCTGCCTGTCGATTTTCTTTCTGCACCTGGATCAGCGGATGAGCTACGCGCTCGACCTGATGGACATTGGTCACTACTTCAGGCAGTACCGCCGCCTGATGGCGCACTGGAAGTCCCTCTACGGCGAGGACGTCCTGGATTTCAATTACGATGCGCTGGTGCGCGAGCCGCGCCCGGCGGCGCAGCGACTGGTCGCCTTCTGCGGCCTCGACTGGGACGAGGCGTGCCTCGACCTTGCGCATGGCGCGGGGGCCGTCAAGACCGCGAGCGTCTGGCAGGTGCGCGAGGGACTCTATCAGCGCTCCTCGGGCCGCTCGCGGCACTATGCGCGGGAGCTCGCGCCCCTGGCGGCTGAACTCGCGGAGCCTGCAGAACGGCGATGACGACCCCGACGACGACTCTGCTGCCGATCTTTGCCGCACCCTTCGCCTCGGTGTCACTGGCTGGGGCCACGGAGCTGAATTCGGCACTGATATCCCTCTTCTGCCTGCGCGCCACGCCGGCGCACGCGGACCCGGCCCTCGGCGCCGACCCGCTCTGCTTCCGTAGTCGGGAGGACCTCTTCGAGTGGGACAACGAGGCGGTGGCACACCTGAAGCGCGAGATGCTCGGCGCATTGTGCGCGGTGGTGATGGCCGCCAACCTCTATACGGAGGCTGAGTTCGATGCTTTGGGCGTGCAGGCGCGCGCGCGCTTCGCGATCGTGCATCGCAACGGGTGTATCCCGGCGTCGAGCCTGCCGCTCGCCTCCTGGTGTGCCCTCTACTGCGTCGCCGCGCCCGCCCCCGCTCCCGAGCGGGCCGACAGCGGCGCACTGCGCCTGTACGAAGCCCGGATGGGAGCGATGTTCATGGATGCCTCGAACTGGCGGATGCGTCCCCCATTTAACCCCGGACATCACATTTGGCAGCCTGTTCCAGGCCAGATGGTGGTATTTCCCGCCTCAATCATGCACGAAGTCGCCCTGAATCGTGCCGAGGGTGATCTCGTGCTCGTCGAGGCGCGGACGCGGTTTGCGGGCCCGGGAATGGAGAGCATGCCGGCATGGTGAACGTACCGATCCGCATCAGCTCCGCCTTCGCGGTGCCCTTTGGAGATGCACGTCTGGCGGGTTGCGAGCGTCTGAATCGCCAGCTCGAGGCGCTGTTCCTGGCGCGCGAAACCGAGGAAAACCGCAACCCCACCCCCAGTCACACCCCCCAAGCCGAGACGTTCGAAAGCCGCTTCAACCTGTTCCGCTGGCCGGACGTCTGTGTGCGGGAGCTGCGGGCTTTCGTGCTCGACTGCGTCGCGCAGACAGTGATCCAGGCTTCCAACGTGCAGCCGGAGGAGCTCGCGAAGCTCACGATGCACAACCATACCTGGTACCACGTGTCCCGCTATGCCGGCTCTTTCGTGGCCCACAACCACCCGCTCGCGTCCTGGTCGGCCGTGTATTGCGTGCAAGCCGGGGAGCGCCTTCCCGACCGGCCCGACAGCGGCGTCCTGAGGTTCCTGGACACCCGCTCCGGAGCCGATTCCTATCTCGATCCTGCCAATCGCCGCATGCGCGCGCCGTATGCACTCAAGCCTCGTGAAATGCGCCTCGAGGAGGGCCAGGTGGTGGTCTTCCCCTCGTACGTCTTCCACGAAGTCACGCCTTTCTACGGCCGGGACACGCGGATCACGGTCGCCACCAACTGCTGGTTCGTTTGATCTGGAGGCAGCCCAGGTCCAGCGCCACGGGCGCGCCGAGCCCGAGCCTGCCCGTTCGTTGTTGCTAATATGCAACATCGCGGGACTCACTGGTTACCCCGGTGGGGAAAGCCCTGCGCTAGCGCCCGTCCCCGGTGCGAGGCGGGTTGGCAACACTACACCAGCATGCTCTAATGCGCCCCCAAGTCCTTAAGGCGAACCCCAGGGAGGGGTTTACGCAGGGGAGTGCAGGGGCGCTCGGGACGTCTGTCTCAACCAATTCGCTTATTCAGAGGAATCAACACATGGCGAAAAGTCGCAGCTTGCAACAGGCGGTGCGCTTCGCGCTGGCGACGGCGACGGCCGCAGCTGGCGTTTCCGCGCTCTACGCCCAGGAAGCGCCGGCCCCGGCCGCAGCGCCGGTTGAAGAGGTGGTCGTCACCGGATCGCGCTTGTCGACGCCGAACGAGCAGTCGATCAGCCCGATCACTTCGGTCTCTGCAACCGACCTCCAGGCGACGGGTCTGACGCGCGTCGAGGACGTGCTCAACAACCTGCCGATGGTGTTTGCCGGGCAGAACTCGACGGTCTCCAACGGTTCGGACGGCACGGCCACGGTCGACCTGCGCGGCTTAGGTCCGCAGCGCACGTTGGTTCTTGTCAATGGCCGCCGCCTCGGCCCGGGCCGCGGAGACGGTCGTAACTTCTCCGACATCAACGAGATTCCCGCCTCCCTGATCGAGCGGGTCGACATCCTCACCGGCGGCGCCTCGGCCGTGTACGGTGCGGACGCCGTGGCGGGCGTAGTGAACTTCATCCTGAACACCCACTTCCAGGGTGTGAGGCTCGATGGCACCTACAGCTTCAACGAGCACAGCAACAACAATGCCGTGCAGCAGTATCTCATCGCCGCGAAGGACCCGATACCCGACAGCCGTGTCAATACCGGCTTCAGCAAGAGCCTGTCGCTGCTCATGGGCTCGAACTTCGCAGACAACAAGGGCAATGCGACGTTCTATGCGACCTATAACAATCAGGCGTCCGTGCTGGAGGGTAAGTACGACTACGGCTCATGCGTGCTGGACGCGCACGCGGGTCCCATCCCGCTGAAGTGCGGCGGCTCGGGCACCTCGGCCAAGAATGGAGCCGGCGGCTACTTCCTCGCCTACGATACGCTCGGGAATGCGATCGGCCCCAACACGGTTGACGGGCTGACGGGGGCGTTCCGGCCGTTCACGACGAATGACCTGTACAACTTCGGCCCACTGAATTTCTACCAGCGGCCGAATGAGCGCTGGACGGCCGGCGGGTTCGTGAACTACGACGTCAATTCGCATCTGAACGCGTACGCTGAGATGATGTACGTCCGCAACACCTCGGATGCCCAGATCGCACCGAGCGGCGACTTCTTCCTGAACTCGTTCATTCCCTGCAGCAACCCGTTGCTGACCGCGGCGGAACGTGCGGCTCTCTGCTCGCCCGCGGCCGTGGGCACGGCGAGCGGCATCAACATGTACATCGCGCGCCGCAACGTCGAGGGTGGTCCCCGTATCGCGACGTTCGACACCAACGCGATCCGCGTGGTCGTGGGACTCAAGGGCGACATCGGTGACGCCTGGAAGTTCGACATCTACGGGCAGCACGGCACGGTGGACGGCAGCGAGGGCAACCTGAACTACCTGTCCAACGCAAACATCAACAAGGCGCTGAATGTGATCCGCGGTCCGGCGCTGCTGCCGAACGGAAACGCGAACCCGCTCGCCGGCCAGGCCGAGTGCCAGTCCGTCTTCGACGGCAGCGACCCGGCCTGTGTGCCGTGGAACGTCTGGGTACCGAACGGCGTGACGGCCGCGGCGGTGAAGTACCTGTCGATCCCGCTGCTGGTCGAGGCTACCGTGACCGAAGAGGTGCTCTCGGGCTCGGTGACCGGCGATCTCGGCAAGTACGGCATCAAACTGCGCTCGGCTGACGAGGGCCTGCAGGTCAACGTCGGCGCCGAGTGGCGCGGCGAGCACGCGAATTTCCTGCCGGACCTCGCAAGCCAACAAGGCAATGCCGCCGGCTCCGGCGGTCCGACGCTTCCGGTCTCGGGCGACTTCCATGTCAAGGAGGCGTTCACGGAGTTGCGCCTGCCGCTGGTCGACCACGCCCCGTTTGCAGAGTCGCTGGCGGTGGAAGGCGGATACCGCTATTCCGAATACAGCCTGGGTTTCAATACCAACACCTACAAGCTCGGCCTCGAGTGGGCGCCAGTGCGGGATCTGCGCGTGCGCGGCAGCTACCAGCGTGCGGTGCGGGCGCCGAACATCGGCGACCTGTTCTTCCCGCAGGCCGTCCTTCTGGACGGCTCTCAGGATCCGTGCGCGTTCGTAGGAGCGGCGCCCGCGGGGGCACCCACGCCGGCGCAGTGCGCCTTTTCGGGCGTGAGCGCGGCGCAATACGGCACCGTCGCGCCGAATCCGGCAGCCCAGTACAACGGCCTCCTGGGCGGCAACCCGAACCTGAAGCCGGAAGTGTCCGATACCTACTCGGTGGGCTTCGTGCTGCAGCCGCGTGTCGTGCCGAACCTGAGCGTGTCGGTGGATTACTTCAACATCAAGATCAAGGAGACGATCGGGGCGATCGGCGGCGACACCATCCTGCTGAACTGCATCCAGACCGGCGACCCGACCTACTGCTCAGCGGTGCATCGCGGACCCGGCGGCACCTTGTGGCGCTCTCCGGCCGGATTCATCTCCGACTTGAGCGTCAATTTCGGCTCGTTGTCGACCAAGGGCTTGGATATCAAGGCGAACTACCGCGTCCCGCTGACGACGCTCGGGTCTCTGTCGTTCTCGCTCGAAGGCACCAAGCTCAACAACCTGACGACGCAACCGCTGACCAACGGGCCCTCATACGACTGCGTTGGATTCTTCGGCACGATCTGCGGTGCCTCGAATCCGTCCTGGCGGCACGTCTTTAACGTGACGTGGTCGACCCCGTGGGATGCGGCCGACATCGGCCTGCGGTGGCGCTACCTGGGTGAGGCGAAGTCGGAGCAGACCAGCTCCAATCCGCAGCTGACCGGCACGCCGCTCCCGCTGACGTCGCGCATTCCGGCGTACAGCTGGATCGACCTGCAGGGCTCGCTGGCGATCGGCAAGATCGTGCGCCTGCAACTCGGTATCAACAACATCACCGACAAGAACCCGCCCATCGTGGCCTCCAACGGAGGCGGATTCGGGTCAGATTGCCCGACGATCACTGCGAACGGCAGTTCGTGCAACGGCAATACCTTCCCGGGTGCCTACGACACGCTGGGCCGCTACGTCTTCGCCCACGTGACGGCGCAGTTCTAAAGCCAGACCAGGGCACGGAAGACCTCAAGACGGCGGGCTCCAGGCCCGCCGTTTTTTTTTGCCGCTCAGCTCAGCGCAGGCGATGCACGCGATGCGTACGCCGGGTGGGGGTGGTCATGACAAATGACCCGAATGAAGCACGCTGGATGGTCACCGAGTCCCCGTTCGCGAGCAGCGGGTCGGGGCCATCGAGTTCCCACAACTGCCCGCCCTCGAGCGCGACGGTCGGGTGACCGGTGGCAGTCGCGCCGATGCCGACGACCTTGGCCGTGAGTGATGCCGCCGGCGGCGGGGCGGCGGGATGCTCGGTATGGTAGAGCCCGAAAGATCCTTTTGGCGGCGGCGTGGGGGAAGCCGGCGCGGCCACGCCGGGGGACGGCTGGGGTGCGGCTCCAGGCACCGATGCGGTCGGCGGGGCTGACGCGCGCCCGGCGAGCTGGTCGTAGCAGGCGAGGCGCTCGCCCGGCGCGCTGATCGCCGCACACGCGTGAAGCGCGCTCGCCGCGACCGGGGCCTCGGTGCCCGCGAGAGCCGCCAACGACCACACCGTCAGCAGCAAAGCCGGTAAAGCCCCGCGCAGGAGCCTCACGCGAGGCCTTCTGCGGTCACGCCGTAGTAAGTCCCGACGACCTCGGTCGCCGCCCGCACCAGGTCGCGCTCCGCTTCGCTCAGGTATGGGTTCCAGATGTCGAAGATCAGCACCGCGCGCGGTGCGTCCGAGCGGTTCCAGGCTTCGTGCTCGATGGTATCGTCAAACACCCACGCCTTGCCGGGGACCCACTCGCGCGTCTCGCTGCCGACGCGAAAGCCGCAGTCGGGCGGCACGATGAGGGGCAGATGTACGGTCACCCGGGTGTTCGTCACTCCGGTGTGCGGCGGAATGTGCGTGCCGGCATCGAGAATCGAGAAAAAAACGGTCGGGCCGCGCCCCGCCACGTCGCATTGCGGCGCGCCTTTGAGCGCCTCCATGGTACGCGGGCAGCGCGCCAGATGACCCGGCTGCGCCACGCTCTGGTTCCACAGGAAATACGCGCTCCAGCGGCGCGACTTGTTGAGCTCCTTCCACTGATCGAGCGGCACGCCTTCCGGATACGCGATATAGGGTTCGAGCCCGGCCCGGTCGGACACGAGCACGGAGGTGAGCTCCGTGCGGATGTCCTCGGCGGCGGCCTCGACCGCATCGAGCCACGGGAATTCGGCGCGATCGAAGAATTCGACGGCCGGGATTTCCGGGAAGTACATGAACGTGGGCTGCGGCGTGTAGCGGCTGCGCTGGGCGGTTAGAAGCTCGATGCACTTGTCCACGCGCCGATAAGGGCCGGAACCGTGGCGCTCGCGGATGGCCGCGAGACGCTCCTCGATGGCGCTGGCGAGCGCAGCATCATCGTTACGCACTACCTCGCGCGCGCGCTCCAGAGCCGCGCTCACGGTCGGCGGCGGCGTCACGCCCGCCGGCAGCGTGGCGAGAGCGTTGCGATACGCGCGCGCGGCGTTGCGTGGATCGCCGCGCGCTTCGATGAGCGCGCCCTTCTGCAGGAGCGAGGCCAGGTGCCGGGGCTCAAGCGCCAGCGCCCGCTCGATGGCCTCCATCTCTTCCTGCTGCTGGCCGAGCGCGCGCAGGCTCGCGGCGAGGTTGGACCACAACGACGGGTGGCCCGGATCGGCTGCGGTCGCACGCTGGAACAGTTCCCGCGCCCTGGCGGCGTCCCCCCGCTGCATCATGCGCAGGCCCAGCTCGTTCAGCACCGCCGGATGGCCGGGCGCGAGCTGCGCTACGCGCGCCAGCAGCTGATCGGCTTCGCTGCTGCGGCCGGCGGCGCCCGCGGCCTTGGAGGCCTGGATCATCCCCAGGATAGTGGTGTTGTCCGGGGCGGCGGGATTGACGTTGCTCAAGAAGGTCCCCTATGGTGTTTGGTTTGCGCGCTGCGATTCTAGCGCGGGTTGTGAACGGAGAGCGGGTTGGCAGAAGCAGGCGCGGCGATCGATCTTAGACTGATGCGGGTGGCGGCACTCCTGGACAGTGACCCGCCGGCCGCCGCCCGGGAAGCGGCGGAGATTCTCAAGGCGCATCCTGGCCACCCGGCGGCGACCCTGCTGCTCGGCACCGCGCACCGCAGCTGCGGCGACCCGCAGGCGGCGGCGGCCGTGTTCGCCCGTCTCGCGGCGGCGCAGCCCGACTCGGCGCTGATCCAGCTGGAGCTCGGGCGCACGCTCGCCGCGCAGGGGCGCGACACGGACGCGCTGACTGCGCTGACGCGCGCGGTGGAGCTGGAGCCGGATCTTGCGGAAGCCTGGCGCGAACTCTCAGCCACGCACGCCGCGCGCGGCGACACAGCCGCCTGCGATGTGGCGTACGCACACTTCAATCGGCTCGCGTTGCCGTCCCAACAGCTCGCCGAGGCGGGCGTGGCGCTCGCCAACAATCGCCTCGCCGCCGCCGAGTCGCTGCTGCGTCGCCAGCTCGCGCACTTGCCACAGGATGTGGCGGCGATGCGCATGCTGGCGCAGATCGCGGCCGAGCGCGAAGACTATGCGCAGGCCGAGCGCCTGCTGCAGGAGTGCCTCAAGCTCGCGCCGGGTTACAGCCAGGCGCGCTTCGATCTCGCCAAGACTCTGCACAGCCAGCAGAAGGCGGCCCCGATACTGCCGTTGCTCGAGCGCCTCCTGGCACTGGAGCCGCAGAGTCTGCGCTACCGCACGCTGCAGGCGGCAGCCTGCAACCTCCTGGGGCAGAACGAGCGCTCGACGCAGATCCTCTCGGGCCTGCTCGCCGAATTCCCGGGCAACGAGCTGGTGTGGCTGTACTACGGGCACGCGCTGCGCACCGCCGGCCACCTGGACCAGGCCATCGTGGCGTACCGCAAGAGCACTGACCTCAAGCCCGAATTCGGCGAAGCCTGGTTCAGCCTCGCGAACCTGAAGACGTTGCGCTTCAGCGCCGGCGACGTCGCGGCGATGCAGGCGCAGCTCGCGCGGGAGGATCTCAAGGACAACGATCGCCTGCAGTTCGAGTTCGCTCTCGGCAAGGCGCTCGAGGATGCGGGCGAATTCGCTGCATCCTTCGCTCATTACGCCCGCGGCAATGCTCTGCGGCGCGCGGCGGTTGTCTACGACCCCGACAGCGTCACCCGGCTGGTGCAGCGCACGCAGACGCTCTACACGCAGGAGTTTTTCACCGCGCGCGCGGGCTTCGGCTCCCAGGCCCCCGACGCGATTTTCATTGTCGGCTTGCCGCGCTCGGGCTCGACCCTCATCGAGCAGATCCTCGCGAGTCACAGCCAGGTGGAGGGCACCCGCGAGCTCCCGGACATCCCGGGCTTCGCCCTGGAGCTCGGCGCGCTGGAACGCGCGGGCGTGCCGCCCGCTTATCCGCAGTCGGTGGCGCGCCTGACGCAAGCACAGGTCACCTCACTCGGCGAGCGCTATTTCGCGCAGACGCGCCCGCACCGCCCGCTCGGCCGGCCGCGCTTCATTGACAAGATGCCGATCAACTTCTTCCATATCGGGCTCATCCACCTGATGCTGCCGAACGCGCGCATCATCGACGCGCGGCGCTCGCCGCTCGCTTGCTGCTTTTCCAACTTCAAGCAGCATTTCCAGACGGGCTTGTGGTTCAGCTACAGCCTCGAGGATATCGGCCGCTATTACCGCGACTACGCGCGCCTGATGGCGCACTTTGACGCCGTGCTGCCCGGACGCATTCACCGCGTGGGCTACGAGGATCTGGTCGCGGATCTCGAGGGCGAGGTACGCCGGCTGCTCGAGTACTGCGGACTGCCGTTCGAGGAGCAATGCCTGCGTTTCCACGAGACCCGGCGCGTGGTGCAGACCGCCAGCTCCGAACAGGTGCGCCGGCCCCTGTACGCCGAGGGCATCGACCAGTGGCGCAACTTCGAGCCCTGGCTCGGGCCCCTGAAAGACGCGCTCGGCGATGTTGCAGCCTAGCGCGTAACGGGAGCGGCCGCCCCATCAAGCGCCGCGAGCGTGGCGCTCGAGGGCGGCCGTGCCGCGCGCAGCCGCGCGCTCACGCCTTCCGCCTGTCCCATCACCCGCAGCAGGTTTGCGCCCGCGACCTTCGCCAGCTGCGCATCGCTCCAGCCGCGGCGGGCCAGCTCCGCGAGCAGCGCCGGAAATTTGTCGACGCCCTCAAGCCCCAGCGGCGCTTCCGGGATACCGTCGAAGTCTGAACCAAGACCGACGTGATCGAGGCCCGCGACTTTGCGGATGTGCTCGATGTGATCGGCTACGTCGCCAATCGTAGCCCGCGGTTTCGGGTGAGCCTGCTCCCAGGCGCGCAATGCGGCTGCACTGCGTTCAGGCTGCCCGATGTACAGGCCGCCGAACGGCGGGCTGCTGTAACGCGCCTGTTCCGCGGCGCGATCCGCATCCCAGCGCCGCCGCGCATCGGAGACGTAGCCGGGAAAGAAATTCACCATCACCACACCGCCGTTCTTCGCCACCAGCTGCAGCACATCATCGGGCACGTCGCGCGGGTGATCGACCAGTGCGCGGGCGGAGGAGTGCGAGAAGATCACCGGCGCCTCGGTCACCGTGAGCGCCGCGCGCATGGTGTCGGCCGAGACGTGGGCGAGATCCACGAGCATGCCGAGGCGGTTCATTTCCCGCACCACCTCGCGCCCGAAGGGCGTGAGCCCGTGGTGCGCGGGCGTATCGGTGGCGGAATCCGCCCAGTCGGTATTGGAGGAATGCGTCAGGGTCAGGTAGCGCGCGCCGCCGTCGTAATAGGCGCGCAGCACTGTGAGCGAGTTGTTGATCTGGTGACCGCCCTCGACGCCGATCAGCGAGGCGATGCGGTGTGCCTTGTGCAGACGGATGATGTCCGCCGCCGTGTACGCCATGGCCAGATCGGCCGGATAGCGCATGCACATCGACTTGACCAGGTCGATCTGCTCGAGCGTCATCTGCACTGCCTCCGCTCCCTTGGTCTCTGCCGGGATCCACACCGACCAGAATTGCGCCCCGACACGGCCCTGGCGCAAGCGGGGAATGTCGGTCATGAGGGGCGCGGCATCGGGCGGGGCCGGCAGCGCGGCGGTGGAGGCGGCCAGATCGATCCGGGTCAGATCGCCCCCGAAGCGCGCGCGGATCTCCCACGGCAGATCGTTGTGCCCGTCGATGAGCGGTGTCTGGGCGAGCAGACGCTCGACGCGCGGTGCGTCGGCGGCGGCGCGCGAGGCCACCGGGAGGGCGAGCAGCAGCGCAAACGGCCACGCCGCGATGAGCCCGGCGCGGACGGATGAGCGCGCCGTGGTAGTCGCCGGCGCGCGGCCGATCATAAGGCCGCGGGGGGCGCGCACGAGCGCGTCCAGTCCTGCGCCTTTGCGCCCGGGTTATGCCAGCCGCACGGACCCTTGAGCAGCTG
>Ga0137418_10005417_pt1 | contig 11706 bp, 11 predicted proteins | sample CZODoug3_1_2_16f_FD_122242 | JGI IMG/M metagenome (GOLD analysis project Ga0137418, IMG submission 122242) | Vadose zone soil fungal communities from Angelo Coast Range Reserve, California, USA - CZODoug3_1_2_16fungal (Hybrid Assembly) | ecosystem: Environmental > Terrestrial > Soil > Vadose... | reverse complement strand
TCCCAAAAGTGTCCGATGATGCCATGGAGCAAACCGATGCCCTCTCCCAGGCCTCCGATTCCGTCTTGACGCAAGAGAGCCTCGGTAAGCCATGCTGCCAATTGCAGGTCCTTGGTCTTGGTGGAAAGCGCTTCAGTAGTCAAACGGATGACGACAGCAGGATCCGCAATCTTCACTGCGCGAGACCATTCACCTTGCGGCAGGTCATCCTCTTCGCGACGCGCTTCCTTCACCTTTTCGTAGACGGAGTCGTATCGGAGGTTCTGACCACTCGGGTTCTCCCCGGGGATGGTGCTGAGAATGTTTGCAGGAAGCGCCATGGTTATCTAGGAGGCCGACTGGACCGCAGCAAACTGCAATTTACGTACGTCGAGTATCGGCATTTCTTCCCCGTCAACGAGTAATATCTTCTGCCCGACTGGACACAGTTCACCGGTCTCGCTCTCCTCCCACACAGTTTCACGCCCCAGACGCACGCTGTCGCTTGCATGCTTCGCTGAGAACGGCGTTAGGGCAGGCACTAGAGTCTCGCCTAATTCCCTGTCCTGAAATGCTGGTGCGGTGCGGATCACGGCCGGAATCCAAAGCAAATCTCGCAATCTACGAGGTGGAGCAATTTCAACCGAGGAAAGCAGGGAAAAAGGAACCAACATATAGCTCCCGGCGGCAAAGACTTCGACATTTGCGCCAATTCGTGGATCCGCGTCGACAAGGCTTTCAAAAGGGGCGCCATTTAAGGTGCCTCTTAATAAATCTGCGGATTCTGACGTGGCGGCGGGCTTTGGAAATTTCCTGTCTTGGAAGAGATCCTGACGAGTCCGTGTCGCGTTGAGCGCGCCCCGGTAGAGCAACGCACCTAAGTCCGCCTGGGATCCACTTTGGGCAAGAACATCCAGCTGCTTCTCCGCTCTTTGATAATCGCCAGCAAAACAAAGCAGTTCGAAGAGGAAAGTGCGGCTCTTGCTGTCCGCCGGATTGCGGCGCAACTCATTGCTCAGAGCCGCGATGGCTTCGTCCAGCTTTCCGGCCTTGAAGGAGTCAAGTGGATTCATCGTCGCCCAATCGCACTGCGAACCCAAGCCTACGCAGGTGATAAGTTGCCTTGACTTGGTCGCAAAAATGCGCGAGCCGGACGTTAGCCCGGCTCACTACCGCCATTTCCACAGTTCTTTCAAACTAAAATCGACGTGGCGCCGTGATCCGACCTTCAGCGAAGACTACGCGTGGGCCTTGTTAGCCTTGACATCATGAATGTGCTTGCCAGCTGAGGTCATGGTTCCCTTGTTATCCTGCTCAAAATATTCGACCGTAATCTTGCCGAAGTTCAGGGAGACGTTTTCCGTCGGCGAATCCCCGCCCCCAGCCCCGGATGTCGAATAACTCGAAACCATTACGTCCTCGAGTTCAATCTTCAGATATTCTTTCTGCTCTCCTCCAGCTTTACGCATAACCATTTCGGCTTTCGGAATGTGGTTGCCTGATGCGCAGGCCAGCATGAGCTTCGGCGTCGCCTTGTCAAGATTTTTAGTAAAGCTAATGTCATGGACTTCAACTTTTCCTGTGCCCATTCCGCCACCGCGTCCTGCGCTCCCGGTTTGCGTCTGCGCCCAGCTCCAGGCCAACAATTCAATTTCATCCTTATGCTTGTCGTCCTTGCTTTCACCCTTTATGCCGTCAATCTTCAAAAATATGTCAGCTGCCATAGTGTCTCCTTTTCGCGTGTGAGAAATAGTGTTCCAAAATCTTCAAAGCAAATTGAAATTTGCACCTTGGCCTGGGCTAACCGCGGGCAGATTTCGGAAGTTCTGCCACCAGTCGTAACGATACGGTTAGTTCATCTAACTGGAAATGGGGTCGAAGGAAGGCAATCGCCTTGTATACGCCGGGCTTCCCAGCCACTTCTGAAACCTCGACGCGTGCCTCACGGAGCGGGTGCTCCGCTTTGACAGTGGGCGAAGCATTGTCGTCCAGGACGACATATTGCGCGATCCACTGGTTCAAAAACTTCTCGCACTCAATGCGCGACATGAACCCGCCGATCTTGTCGCGCATGATGGCCTTCAAGTAGTGCGCGAAGCGAGAGACCGCCATAATATAGGGAATTTGGCCGGAGAGCCGCGCATTCGCGTTTGCCTCGGGCTTGTCGTACTTCTTGGGCTTGTTGGTCGACTGCACGCTGAAGAACGCGGCATAGTCCGTGCCTTTGCAGTGAACCAAGGGAGCGAGTCCCTGGTCGGCCAGTTCCTTCTCGCGCCGGTCCGTAATTGCTATTTCGGTCGGGCATTTCAAAGCCACGTCTCCCTTGTCGGTGCGGAAGGTGTGAGCAGGCAGGCCTTCCACCAAACCTCCGCCCTCCACACCCCGGATAGCGGCGCACCAACCGTACTTGGCGAAAGCGCCAGTAACCCTCGCTCCCAGCGCGTAAGCGGCATTCCCCCACAAATATTTGGAGTGATCCGATCCGTCCACAGCCTCTTCGTAATTGAACCCATCCACTGGTTTTGTATCCTTGCCATACGGAAGGCGCATAAGGATGCGGGGCATCGTCAGTGCAACGTAGCGGGAGTCCTCGCTCGCGCGGAAGGATTTCCACTTGGCGTATTCCGTGTTGTCAAAGATCTTTCCGATATCCCGGGGGTCGCCCAGCTGCGTAAAGCTGTCCATGCTCAAAAGTTCCGGCGAAGCGGCGGTCAGAAATGGGGCATGTGCTCCCGCCGCGACTTGAGAAATTCTTTCCAGGAATTCCAAGTCTTCGGGATGCTTGCCAATCTCAAAGTCTCCGATCAAGGCTCCGAAGGGTTCACCACCAAACGTTCCAAAGCCCTCCTCATAAATTCTACGAAATACCGCGCTTTGATCGAATTCCGCGGCGCGCTGCAGGTCGCGGAGCAGGTCCTTCTTGCTGGCGTTGAGAACCTTGATCTTCAGCTGCGAGCTCGTTTCGCTCTGATCCAGCAAATATTTCAATCCGCGCCACGCGGATTCAAGCTTTTGGAAATTGGGGTGGTGCAGGACTTCGTTCAACTGGAGGGAAATCAGGTGATCGACTTGAGCGATGCGCGCCCCAATCATCGCTTCCGCATCTCGTGAAAGCGTCATCTCCCCTTCCAGGAACTGAGAGACGAACTCCTTCACCATGTCCCGGCCGCGTTCACGTGCCTCGGGCTCACGGCCGAACCGGCCTTGCTCTACAATCTGATCCAGGAGGTTGGCCTCGCCGGCTTGAGCAGCTTGTGCCGATTTTGCCGCGGATTTTTCAGGCTGGCTCATCAGTTCCTCCCGCGCCTTTTTCCTTCTCGAGCTCGCCCTTGATCTTGCTCAATTTTTCGGTATTGCCAATCGCGTCCATCAGGACTTCATCGAGTTTGTCATTCGTCTGCAGTGCCCCGCGCAAATTGGAAAGCTTGGTCCTCAGGTCCAGAAGCTCCTTCAGAGGTTTCACCTGGCGCGCCACCTGCTCGGGCTCGAAGTCCTCGAGGGACCTGAAATTCAGGTCTACCTTGAGTTGACCCGCATCAGGATTTTCGCTGAGCTTGTTCTCGACGGAGAACGCCGTGTGAGGATGCATACTCTCGAGCACGCTGTCGAAATTGTCGGGAGTGATTTCGACAAATTCGCGCTTCTTCAGAGGCTCCAGCGGCTCCGTGGGTTGGCCGCTCAAATCCGCGAGCACACCCATAACGAAGGGGAGTTCCTTCACTTCGATCGCGTCACCGACCTCGACATCGTAAGTGACGTGGACTCGGGGCGGACGGACGCGCTCTAACTTCTTGTGTACACTCTCTTTGGCCATCGGTTACACCTCAACGCCTGGAATCTAGGAGGGTGGTTAAGGAACATACCCAACCGTTCTAAGATTGGAGCAATTATCACTTAACCTTGCTGTTGTCAAGCGATGAATACTTGCGCTCCATGAGGTGCATGATATGCGAGGGAAAATTCCACCCGCCCAGCCTCACTGGCCTTAACCGACGTACGAGCATACACGAATGATGCCCTGGCATGGTTTGATCACCAGCAAACTAGGCTACTCGAATTTCAGAGCCAGCATGCCCCTCGTCGGTGTAGTGGGTTTGACGCCGGTCGGGCATAGCGCGCATCACCGAACGGATCTCGTAATTCATGGGCCCAAGAAGGCGGGTGCTCAGGATCACATTCCTTCTCAGGGATGCATTGTTCTGCTAGCGGAGACCCGCCTCCGATTTGGTCACGGCCACGACCGAACGTTAGAAGTCATCGAGTAGGGGGTCGTCCGGGTTCAGCAGGTCATGAGGTGCTAGTGCCCTGGTCTTGAATGCTCTTCCGCAAGGACTCCCAGGCCATTTTCTGGTAGGATGCACTCCACGCGAGGAACCCAGCCGTGCAACGCCTCGGCAAGTACGAAATTGTGTCTGAATTAGGTCGAGGAGGGATGGGTGTCGTTTATAAGGCCCGCGATCCCTTCATCAACCGGCTCGTCGCACTCAAGACAATCACCAACAATTTGGCCGGCAACGACACCCTGCTGAAACGGTTCTATCAGGAAGCCCGATCGGCGGGCACCCTCCAGCACCCCAATATCGTCACCATCTACGAGCTGGGAGAGGAAAACGGCACTCCCTTCATCGCCATGGAGTACATCGATGGCGAGACCCTGGAGGGGCTGATCACGCGGAAAGCCCCGCTTCCACTGGCGGTGAAACTTGGGTATCTGGTTCGCGCCAGTGAGGGGCTCGCTTACGCCCACGAACACGGTGTAATACACCGCGACATCAAGCCCGCGAACATCATGGTGACCGCTGAAGGCGTGGCCAAGATCGTCGATTTCGGCATCGCGCGCGTCGTCGATTTTTCCATGACCCAGGCAAACTTAGTGGTTGGCTCGCGAGCTTATATGGCGCCGCAGTTATATAAGGGTGAACGCGCCGACGCGCGCTCCGATATTTGGGCGCTGGGTGTGACTCTCTATGAACTCATAGCCTATCAGAAGCCTTTCGCGGCCGAATCAGAAGCGGCGCTGATGTTTAAAGTCATCAATGAAGATCCCCCACCGTTGAGGACTCTGTGCCCCGACTGTCCGGAAAACCTCGAGAGTGTCATCAAGCAGATGTTGGAAAAGTCCGCCTCCGCGCGGTTCCAGAGCATGCCGGATGTGCTTCGCGATCTCGGCTCTCTCTGGAAACAGGCGCAGCAGGAAACCGTCCAGAACTTATTGGCGGAAACCCAAAGATTGACCGAAGTTCGAGATTTTCGTGGCGCGCAAGAACTTCTTCGCAAAGCCCTTCAGATTGATATTACAAACATGCCGGCCAAGAGTTTGCTGGACCAAGTGTCCAAGGAGGTCCGCCGGCAGGAGATTTTGCCGCGAGTCCAGAATCACTTAGATCGTGCGCGAGGGCACTTGCAGGCACGCAAGTTGAGGGAAGCGCGCGGGGAAGTGGACTTGGCTTTGGGACTGGATTCACGAAACGAACCGGCCCAGCTGTTGCAAAAGGAAATAGATGAAGCGGCGAAATCCGCGGAGCGATTGGAGCATCAGCTGAGAATTGCCAAACAGCGGCTGGCGGAAGGGGCGCTGACGGAAGCACGGGAGGTTCTGCAAGAGGCTTCGAAGTTGGGCGCGGAAGAACCTCGAGTGCACGAATTAAGGAAGCAGATCGTGGAGGAGGAAAGCAGGAGAGAGCGGCGGAGACAGTTAAGCGAAGTGCAGCAGCGAGCGCGGGGAATGTGGATGGAATTGAAATATGCCGAATGTTTGGCAGTGTTGGAGGAAGGGCTGAAACAGTTTCCCGGCGAGGGAGCGTTGGTAAAGCTGCAGGAAACCGCGAGGCAAGATTGGGCGGAGGAAGAGAAGCAGCGGCGGTTGGGCCAAGCACGGAAACTTTTGGGGCAGCAGCAGTTCGCTCAGGCGAGGGCGATTTTGGAGGAGTTGGCGAAGCAGCATCCAGGGGATACATCAATCGGCAAATTGCGGGGTCTGGTCGAGCAAGGGGAATCGGAGCTAAAGAAACAAGAGCGTCTGGTTCAAGAGTTGGAGGGGTTGCGCACACTAGTTAGGGCAGAGCGATACGCGGAAGTGGTAGCGCAGGGAGAACCGCTGCTCCGTGAGTATCATCAGGATTTCGAGCTGAAAGAATTGGTGGGGTACGCGCGGGCCGAGTTGATGCAACGGCAGCTTCGAGACAAGGAACGGCAGTTTGAGACGCACATTCAGGGTTTGCTCCGGACAAATAGGGACGCCGAGGCAGCAGTAGCAGCACAAAAGGCGCTTCGTGAGTTTGGCGGTCACCCAGGATTTCAGAAGCTTTGGGAAGAAGCCGAAAAAAAGAAGAAAGAACAGGAAGTACGAGCCGAATATCAGCGGCGGATTCGGGATATTCAGCAGAGAATCAACCGACAGGAAGTGACCGATGCCATTGATCTGGCGCAGCAGACGCTAACGACCCTGGGACCGGACATGCAAGTTTCGCGTCTCCTGCAAGCTGCCAAAATGGAGCAGGAAGAGAAGAACAGACGGGGTAGGGAGGAGAGGCTGGATGCCGCACAAACGCTGGTTGAAGGAGGAAAATTAGAAGAGGCAACACGATTGCTGAAGGATGCGTTCGCGACCCAGATCCTGCAGCCTTCCGATCCCAGAGCCAACCAACTCCTCGCTCAAATCGAGAAGACATCGCTCACCAAGCATTCGAGCCCAAAGCCAGCTGCGGGCAGGCCACCCGCAAACGTTCAGCAGAGACGGCCTTCCCCCTCCGTATCCCCGGCTGGTCCGTCGCCATTTTCCGCAACCAATGTACTCAGTCAGACGCCCCCTCCCGCCCCGCCTGTTTCTAGATCGACTGTCGTGCATCTCAATGAAGGGAGCCAATCTTCTACATCCGCAGCAGGCGTTCCTACCCAGAAATCTGGCGCCACCGCAAGGTATCTCCAGCCTCAAATCCGCAAGGTGCAACCTGTTGCTCCGGGGACGAAGTGGCACGTCGGCAGGTCCGTGGTTGCGGTGAAAACTCTTCTGGTCTCGTCAGTATTGTTCTTGAAGCAATGGTTCCTCGGAACAGCGCGCATGCCGAAAACCAGCTTGTCGGCGGCAGTGTTGATACCGAAGCGCCGCCTGATAATCGGTGGGGTCGCCGCCGTCGTGCTCATCGGCAGCGTTGCCGTCGGGATTCCTATCTGGAGAGCACATCGAGCGTCTCGCCTTCTGTCAGCGACAGAGAACAAACTACGCTCAGATGCCGAGCGATTGTGGGACAAGAATGAACCCGATCAATCGGAAGACAAATGGAAACAGATTCATGCAATCCACGGCGCACTCGAGAATAAGGCAACACAAGAGATTGCGTCCATAGAAGCGAAACGCGTCAAAGAACAAGAGCTCTTTGATGAGGGCAACCGTCTGGTCCAGGAAGACAAGAACAATCCGCAGGCTCGGCAGGTCTTGCAAGAGGTTGTCAATCTGCACTTGTGGCACTCAGCGGAAGCCCTAAGCGCGTTGAAAGTCATTGATGAGGCCAAGCAAACTGCTGACACGCTTTCTGAGCAAGAGCGAGGGCTCTTTCGTGATGCAGAACAACTGTTCGGAAGTGGGAATTACGATGCCTCGCGGCGCAAATTCCGCGATCTGCTCAGCTTGCAGATTCCGAACTCCACGCTGCGGCCCAAGGCGCAAGAGTATCTAAACAAAATAAGGGCGCTGAATGACGATAAGAAGAATTACGACTCAGCTCTCGAGGACCTCCAAAACGAAAATTGGGACGCAGCGCGAGATGGATTCCGCGCGGTTGTCGATCATAAGGGAACGCTTAAGGACGAAGCAAAAAAGAGGCTAGACAAGATTGCATCGGCCCAAAATGCGATCGATTCAATCTCGGAACTAACTCGCTCACATTCGTACCACGGTGCGAAGAGTAAGCTCGACAGCATGCAGGAATGGCCCAAATCGTCCGAACGATTGCGAAAGGCACTTGTTGTCGCTGAAGAGCAAGAGCTCGATTCCATCAAGTCTCGCGCCCAACCTCTGCTTCAAAAACAAGACATTGTTGGGCTCGAACACTTGCAAGACGAACTGAATACCTTTTCGAGTCGCGCCGAGGATGCTCCCACGCTTAAGAGTGCGGATGAACTCACTCAAAACTTAAATAACCAGATATCACAGTTGAGAAGGGCAGTAACCGGTGACAAGCAAGCTTTCGACAAGGCCGAGAAGGACTACCAACAGGCACGGGATGGGCGCGACATCAATCGTCTCCGTATAGACGTCCTTCACGAATTTGAGGAGATCGCTCGGGGAAATGGTCATAACCGCCCTGCCGCTGAGAACTACGTGACAAATGTAATTCCCGGAACGATTCAAGAGTTAGGCAAGGTATTTTCAGACCAAGGAAAAGCATTAGTCCCACCTATCTCATGCGGCCCCGATACTAGGCCAACACTCGAAAACAAGGGACAAGCGGTTCCTTGCGCGAAGCTCGATATGGATTCGCCCCTGCGCTGGGTCGGGAACCCGACTGTTGATATGCCGAGTGGGGCCAAACAATCGGGAAAGTTACCTTATATTCTGCACTTGATTGTGGTAGTGGACGGAAATGGCAAGGTAATTCATATAGATAAAGACGGTCCGGCAGACCAGGACTTCCTGAAGAAAGCTAGAGATGCCGCCAAACACTGGCAATCTACACACCCATCGCTGAATGGAAAACCAGTCAATGCCAGCTTTGCGATTGATGTCACTTTCCAACCTTAAATTTGGACTATGTCCTCTCGCACATAGCCGATACATCTTTCCGACGCCAAAGCACTTCAATCCTGGTGTGCAATGCCGAAACTGGTACGCAGCCTAACTCCGCCATAACGGTACGGCGCAAGTGTGCCCAAAGAATCTGGCTCGCTTCGGAGGCTTGCCTCGTGTGGCCGCATCACTTTCAATTCCAAGGCGTGCTTTTCTTCTGGCGCACCGCGAAACACCGAGCTCGGGAAACAGTCCGTTGTTGTTGACTTCTCAACGAGCGGTTGCACCAGAGGATGTCTCTACTTTGGCCTCCGTTTCAGAGTTGACAAGCTTGGCCGTAACTTGCAGCCCATTTTTGTTCATATCGAATCTCTGTTTTCGGTCCAATCCTTTAACAAATTCACGCGCCGCCCTGGCAACGGCTCCGGGAAGACTCGACGCATCCACTTTGACCGTCGATTCCACTGATTCTTCATTTCGATCTCGGTAACGAAGTTGCACCTCAAACGTTTTCATGTTCATTACCTCCCTTTACTGACGATGAATACAGAAACCGGGTCGAGTATTCAAATGGCGCGCGGGGCATAAAACTGTCAAGATCTTTGACCCCGACGCCGCTTGCGACTCGATATTTTCTTTGCGGAGCGCTTTGTTTTCCGGGTCCGCATCTCTGCCTTGAGCGCCTCGTTTTCTTTCGTCAAGGCATCACGGGCAGCTGTCACTGTTTCGAGATTGTTTCCCAATTGCCCATTCTCTCTCTGAAGTTCCGCTACCTGGGCCTTCAACTGCTCGTTCTCCTGCACAGTTTTCGTGTCCGTGCAGGCAGTGAGAAAAAAACTCAGCACAACTGCTACAGCAGGGTTCGCCCAGGTATTTTTGCGCGCCATGCGTCATTCTTCCTTCGCAAGAATTTGAACCACAGCTGGGGCGACCGATAGCGGGTGAGGAGGGAAGACGCCGCTAACAACTACTCCAGCGTAATGGAGATTCTTAGGCGGCGCAAGTATCATTCAACAAGATCATCGGAATGTAGCTGGGACGCGTGGGCGTCGACACCATCAAGCAGCCGACGCAGACTTCAAAATTAATTGCTGTTCTGGATACCGCCAAGGGACTCTAGGAGGATCCGGCATTCATGCGCGGCCGAGGTGAATCCGCCATTGGTGCAGGGCTCCGGAACAGTTGCTGGGTCCCGGGACACTCCGCGATGGTGGTTAACTTCGCGAAATTACGAGGTTACAATTCGTGCGCGGCCTGCCATATACAGAGAATCCTGTATGCCCTGTTGAAATCAATACGTAATGTCCGCTGCCGCAATCCACAGGCAGGGGCAAGCAAGATCGAGGAGCCGGCATATTGAAATGTGGAACTGCCCTACAAATACAGCAGTTTGTTGAGAAACTGGACCGACAAAAAACCGCAGGACCCTTCCCCGCAATTGCTTTTCCTTCTTGGCGAGCAAATTGGCTCAGGAGGTTACCCGATTGAGCACATTCTCCGTTTACCTACAGCAATTACCCGATAGCGTGTTTCACAGCGGAATGCAATCTTCGATGCACAAATCTCAATACGAGGGGAGACACGGAATGGGCCTGATGATGCAAACTCACGAAGATACTCATTCTAGCTTGCAAACGAACTTTCCTGCCGGATCAAGAATCTTGATTGTAAGTGACGACGACTCTGACACAAGACAACTGAGGGCTATGTTGTCGGAGGGAGGGTTTGCCTTTGATTGCGCCAAGAGCCTGAGGGCGGGTTGTGAGGCTGCCAAATCCGGTCAGTTCCATGTGGTCATTTCGACACCTCTGCTGAAGGATGGATCGTGGAGGCGGCTCGTCGATATTGCAAATCACTCTGACCTGCGCTTTGAGGTTGTGCTATGGGCGCGCAGCTTTGATCTCCGCGAATGGGCGGAGGCGTTAGAAAATGGAGCGTTTGACGTCCTGGATGCTGTGTACGAGCAACCGAGAGTCGTCGAAGCCACCAAATGTGCATTGTGGGCGGCGTACCTGAAGGGGGCCGGGCCCAGCCCAAGAGCCCTGCGTCCGTCTCAAGTGGTATGATTACTCCTGTGCGTTGTGTTTGCGGTCTTTACAGGCTGCGGAAAGACTCCCTAGTTTTGTGGGTCGTGCCTTTAGGCACGACATAAAGTCTGCGATTTCATGAGGGGTTTTAACCCCTGGCGGCCTGAAAGCACATTTTTCCGCGACCTCTTTAGCCGATGGGGACCTACTTCGGCAGCAGTCCCGGTACTTCGGAACTTCCCGAGCCCGGTAGCTATTCCTATCTATTGAGAATCTAAAACTGAGATTCTCTTTTGCATTGAACAACTTGGCGGAACTGCATTTGGACGCCCGCCTGCCTCTAAATCGGTCGGGAGGTGCTTATGCTAAATCTGTTACACCTAAGCAAGCGCAACAATATCCTGCTTGGCGGTTCACTGCTGCTAGCCACAGGCTTGGCGCTGGCATCCTCGATTGCGTTGGGCCGCTCCGATTCGGTCACGTTGCCAGACAATACGGCTATCCACGTCACTTTGAATCAAGCCTTGACCGGTGACCAGAACAGGCCAGGAGATCACTTCGAGGCGACCGTCTCGGAGCCGATTATCGTTGCTGATAAGACAATCATCCCTAGAGGAGCCCCAGTCGAGGGGCTGGTGGTTGACGCTCACCATTCAGGAAGACTGAGGGGCAGAGCCCGCTTGCAACTGGCTCTTGAAACCGTAACCGTCAATGGCAAGACCTACGACATCTGAACCTCTTCTCACCGTAAGATTGGCGGTAAACACAAGAAACGGAATCTCGTGCTGATTGGTGGCGGCGCGGGAGGTGGAGCCCTAGTTGGCGCCATTGCCGCCGGCGGCGAGGGCGCTCTGATTGGGGGACCCATCGGCGCAGGAGCCGGAACGGCAGCAGCATTTATAGCCGGGAAGAAAGACGTCAGACTACCGCCTGAAACTCATCTCACATTCAAACTCGTGGAGCCACTGACGATCG